>Ga0156179_1015_pt1 | contig 13408 bp, 12 predicted proteins | sample RifCSPlowO2_12_FD_107832 | JGI IMG/M metagenome (GOLD analysis project Ga0156179, IMG submission 107832) | Betaproteobacteria bacterium RIFCSPLOWO2_12_FULL_67_28 | reverse complement strand
TGATCCGGCGCTGGTACAGGTTGTTGGCCACCAGCGCACCGATGACGAGCGCTGCACCCGCCAGCTCGATGGCGGCAAATTCACGCCCCAGCCAGGCCTCGATCGCGAACACGCACAGCGGCACCAGATTCAGCATCAGCATGGTGTTGAGCGGCCCGAGGTACTTGACGCCGAAATTGAACCCCAGCACGCCGAGCACCACGGTACAGGTGGAGAAATAGGCGATCTGCCAGCCGACCGATGCAATCGCCGCTGCGCTGGGCAGCGTCGCCACGCCGAAAGCGATGGCGATGCCGTTGGCGATGAGCAGCCCGAGCGCGCCCGGAATACAGGTCAGCACCGTGAGCCGCAGCGGCGACCAGCCGCCAAAGCGCCCGGCGGCGAGCGTGTACGTCACCCAACTCATCGCGCCGAGCAGCACCAGCACGTCGCCCCACAGGTAGCCGCCGTCGAAAGCGCTTGCCGGATCGCCTTTGGTGACGACGAGGAACACCCCGGCGAGCGCCGCACCGATGCAGGCGAGCACGAAGGGCGCGGGCCGCTGCCCGCGCAGCAGCCATACCGCGAGCGCGATGAGCGGCGTCTGCAGCGACATGATGATCGCCGCGTGCTCGGGTCGAGTCGCGGTGAGCCCGTACCACACCAGCACGTTGAAGCCGGTGATGCCGATCACGCCGAACACGGCTGCCGGGACGACGCGGCCGTCGAAGCGCAACGCCTGCCTTCCCTCGATCGCCCACAGCAGTGCGATGAACAGCACCGAGCCGAAGAGGTAGCGCAGCGTGCCGAGGCCGAACGCGTCGACGTAGGGCAGCGCGCGCTTGGCGATCGGAAACATCGGCGCCCAGCACAGGATCGAGAGCAGGATCCAGGCGAGGCCCCTGAGACGATGTGTAGGAGGCGTCAAGGTGGCGGAGCGCCGCCCGCCGGAGCGATCGATCGGCGCGGCGTGCTTATCGCGGATGACCTGGCCGCGCGCTTGCGAGCAGCATGCGCATCGGGATCAGGCGCCGCTTGAATGGATCCAGAACCAGTCCGAGACTCTCCAGCGTCGTCGCACCGAGGAGCGGTTCGTCGCCTTCCTCGCCGAAAATGACCGGCGCGGCCCCTCCGGCGCCCTCGTGCTCGAAGTATGCGTCGCCCACCTTGCGCGAGATCGTGCGACCGTCGGCGAGGGCGAATTCGACTTTGCGATAGGGCCGGATGCCGAGCTGCGCGAGGGTCTTGGCGGGAACCAGGCTGTAGACGGCGCCCGAATCGACCAGGAAACGCACCTGCGCCTTGCGGCGCGCGGAGCGCCGTTCCTTCACCACCAGCTTCTGCGTCGTCATGCCCATGCGCGGCATCGTAGCACGGTGCCCGTCAGCGGCTTTCACGCTCCGGACCGCCGATCCGCGCCGGAGTCGTCGATGCCCGAGCGGCGCCGCCTGTTCGTTGCTGTAAGTGAATCGGCCGTGCAGAACCAACACCCACGGCTCCCTTGGAGCATTCGGAATCCTCCTCTACCGCTCCCCTCGAAAATCGACGTTATGATCTCTCGCGCCAAAATTCCGTCCGCCGCAAGTTGGTCGTAGACCCGATCAGTCCGACCCGGCTTGACGCGCATCCGATATCTGATCTCGTGAAGTGGAGTTCCGCGTTTGTCAACGCTCAGTTGGTCGAGAAATGCCTGCGGCATCAAGTCTCGGTAGGCCGCGCGCCATGCCGCTACGTGTATTTCCGCAATCGAGCGCACATCCTCCGGCGTAGCCATGCGGACTTTCACGCAATCGACCCCGCCGGGCGCCGGACGATCCGGCTACGCCCTCTTTTGCTCGTCGCGCAACGCGCGCCTGAGAATCTTGCCGACGTTGGTCTTGGGGAGCTCGGCGCGGAACTCGACGTGCCTGGGCCGCTTGTAGCCGGTGAGCTGCTCCTTGCAGAAATCGAGCACCGCTGCTTCCGTGAGCGACGGATCCTTCTTGACGATGAACAGCTTCGGCACTTCGCCCGAATGCTCGTCCGGGACGCCGATCGCGGCCACTTCCAAGACCCCCGGGTGCATCGCCACCACCTGCTCGATCTCGTTCGGATAGACGTTGAACCCCGACACCAGGATCATGTCCTTCTTGCGGTCGACGATGCGCACGAACCCCTTGTCGTCCATCACGCCGACGTCCCCCGTGTAGAGGAAGCCGTCCGGGCCGATCACGTCCGCGGTCTCCTCGGGCCGCTGCCAGTAGCCCTTCATCACCTGCGGCCCCCGGATGCAGATCTCCCCGGCGCCGCCGAGCGCCACGTCCTGGCGGTTGTCGTCGCGCAGCGCGATCTCGGTGGAGGGCAGCGGCAGGCCGATGGACCCGCTATAGGCCTCGAGGTTGAGCGGATTCATGGTCGCCGATGGACTGGTTTCCGTGAGGCCGTAGCCCTCCAGCAGCGTCCTGCCGGTAACCTCCTTCCACTTGTCGGCGACCGCCTTCTGCACCGCCATGCCGCCGCCGACGCAAATCCTGACGTGCGAAAAATCGAGCTTGAGGAAAGCGTCGTTGTGCAGGAACGCGTTGAACAGCGTGTTGACGCCGGTGATGATGTTGTAGCGGTGCTTCGCCAGCTCCTTCACGAACCCCGGGACGTCGCGCGGGTTGGTGATGAGCACGTTCAGTCCGCCGATCTTCATCATCAGCAGGCAATTCACCGTCAGCGAGAAAATGTGGTAGAGCGGCAGCGCGGTGATGATCACTGCGGGCTCGCCCTTCAGCCCCGGCACCAGCCAGGCCGCCGATTGCTCGATGTTGGCGAGGATGTTGCGATGGAGCAGCATCGCGCCCTTGGACACGCCGGTGGTGCCCCCCGTGTATTGCAGAAACGCGATGTCCTCGTGGCCGAGCGGCGGCGTGGCGAGCGCCTTGCCGGTGCCCTCGGCGAGCGCGTCCTTGAAGCGGATCGCGTTCGGCAGCTCGAACGCCGGCACCATCTTCTTCACGTTGCGCACCACGAAATTGACGATCAGGCCCTTCAGGCCGAGCATCTCGCCGAGCGAGGTGACGACGACGTGCTTGAGCGGCGTCTTCGCCAGCACTTCCTCCAGCACGTGCGCCATGTTCTCGAGGATCACGATCACTTCGGCGCCGGAGTCCTTCAGCTGGTGCTCGAGCTCGCGCGGCGTGTACAGCGGATTGACGTTCACCACGGTACAGCCGGCGCGCAGCGTGCCGAACATCGCGACCGGGTACTGGAGGCAATTGGGCATCATGATCGCGACGCGCGCGCCCTTGGCGAGACCCTTCGCCTGCAGCCAGGCGCCGAAGGCGCGCGACAGCGTCTCGAGTTCGGCGAAGGTGATTTCCTTGCCCATGCTGTGAAACGCCGGGCGCGCGCCGAACTGCCGGACGCTCGCATCGAACAGATCCACCAGCGAGCGGTATTGGTTGATGTCGATTTCAGCAGGGACACCCGGGGGATAGCTCGAGAGCCAGATGCGTTCCATCGCGTCCTCCTTGATTGGTCTTGTGCCTGAATCTTACGCTGCGCGCCTGCCGCCGAACAGGCGCACCGCGAACGGTGCGGCGAGGCAGCCGGCGCCGGCCGCGGCGTACGCCCAGCCCCATGCGGAGACGCGCTCGGCGCCGCCCGCGACATCCAGCGCCACGCCGAACAGCGTCGGACCCACCATGCCGCCGCCAAAACCGACGAGCGAATAAAACCCCATCGCAGCGCCGCGCAGCGCCGGCGGAGCGGACGCCACCAGCCCCGCGGTCAGAGTCCCCGAGTCGGCCATGATGAGCATCGAATGCGCGGCGAGCAGCGCGAGGACGATCGCCCAGTGCAGCGGCGCGGCAAGCGCGAGGGCGATGCCGAAGAGGCCCGAAGCGAGCATCGCCACCAGGATCCAGCGGCGCCGGCCGATGCGCAGCGCAATTTCATTGCCGAGGATCGATGCCGGGACGGCCGCGACGTTCACCACCGCAGCGATGGCCGCCGCGCCCCACGGAAAGCTGCCGTCGCCGTGCAGTCCGGTCGCGAACGCAAGGAACGCCACCATCCAGGCACGCGAGGCGAACAGCTCCACGCAGTGAACCGCGTAGCCGAGCGTGTACCCGGCTGCGGCGCGGATCGCGAGCACACGGCGCCAGGCGCTCACCGGAAAGAGCGTCTCCCAATGGAAGGTGCGGGCGCCCTCATGCGGCGGCGCGAGGCGCTCGAGGCCGAGCAGCACGAGCGCCGCCGCGAGCGCAGGTCCAGGCGCGCTGAGGACGAAAGCGTAACGCCACCCCCAGGCTGCGGCCGACGCTCCGGCCACCACCAGCGAAAGCCCGGTGCCAATGCCGAAGAAGGCGGTGTAAAACGCGATGGCGCGGCTTTGCGCAGGGCCGCTCACGCGGTCCGACAGCAGCCGCAGTCCCGGCATGTAGGTCGCCGCCATGCCCGCGCCCAGCAGCAGCTGGAACAGCATCGCGCTGCCCAAACCTTGCGCCAGCAACCCGAAGCCCAGACTCCCCGCCGCGCCGAGCACGCCCCCGGCCAGATACACGCGCCGGCCGTCGACGCGATCGGTGAGCGCGGTCCAGTACGCCACGGTCGCGATATAGCCCGCGAAAAACGCGCTGCCGATCAACCCGGCCTCGGTGTTCGTGAGGCGCCAGGCATCGCGCAGCTCCGGCAGCAGCGCGGCAAAGGTCGCGAAACCCAGCATCGACAGGATGTGGGCCGCGAGGAGAACGAAGACGCTCAGCGGTGCTTGAAGTCGGGCTTGCGCTTGTCGACGAAGGCCGCCATGCCTTCCTTCTGGTCGGCGAGCGCGAAGGTGGCGTGGAACATGCGTCTCTCGAAGTGCACGCCCTCGGCGAGAGTGGTCTCATAGGCGCGGTTGACAGCCTCCTTCGCCATGATCGCGACCGGCAGCGAGTAGCCGGCGATCTTCGCCGCGACCGCCATTGCCTCGTCCAGGAGCTTGTCCGCCGGCACGACGCGCGACACCAGTCCGGCGCGCTCGGCTTCGGCCGCATCCATCATGCGCGCGGTGAGGATCAGGTCCATCGCCTTCGCCTTGCCGATTGCACGCGGCAGCCGCTGCGTGCCGCCCGCGCCCGGAAAGGTGCCGAGGTTGATCTCGGGCTGGCCGAACTTCGCGCTCTCGGCGGCGATCACGATGTCGCACATCATCGCCAGCTCGCAGCCGCCGCCGAGCGCGTAACCGGCGACCGCCGCGATCACGGGCTTGCGCACCCTGCGGATGTGCTCCCAGTCGCGCGTGATGTAGTCCGACTTGTAGACCTCGAGGAAATCCCAGTCCTTCATCGCGCCGATGTCGGCGCCGGCGGCGAAGGCCTTCTCGTTGCCGGTGATGACGATCGCGCCGATGCCGTCGTCGGCATCAAAGCCGAGCAGCGCTTCGCCCAGCTCCTGCATCAGCCGGGGATTGAGGGCGTTCATCTGCTTGGGCCGGTTCAGCCGGACCAGCGCGACGCGCCCCTGCGTTTCGATGCTGATGAATTCGTAGCTCATGTCGACTCCGGGAGGGTTTTGAGGAATTCGTCGGTGGCGACGACCTTGGCGTAGGCGCCCTCGAGCGCGGCCAGGAACGCGGCGTGCACGTGTCGTGCGGGAACGGTCTCGTCGCCGAATTTCTGCGCCCGCGTGGCGCAGGCGTCGGCCAGCAGCGTGACGCGATAGCCGTGGTCGTTCGCCTGGCGCACGCTCGCGTCCACGCACTGGTGAGTCATCATGCCGGCGACCACCAGATGCTGCACGCCGGCGCGCTCGAGGCGCGCCTTCAAGTCGGTGCCGCGAAAGCCGTTCGGAAAATTCTTCTCCACCACCGGCTCGCCCGCGCGCGGCGCGACGCTGGCGTGGATCTCGGCGCCTTCGGTGCCGGGCAGGAAGAACGTCGCACCGGGCCGCACCGACAGGTGCCGCACGTGCAGGACGGGCAGGCCGCGCGCCCGGAACGCGGCGAGCGCCGCCGCAGCCTTCGCCACCGCCCCGGGCGAGCCCTCGAGCGCCATGCGGCCGCCCGGAAAGTAGTCGTTCTGCAGGTCGATCAGCAGGAGCGCCGTGCCGCTCATCGCGGGTCCTTCCGCCTGCGCATCTCGGCGAGCGGCATCACGTCGCCGACGGCGAAGCGGCCGCGCCCCGGCTCGACCTCGGTGAGCGCGGTCGTCGCCTGCATGCGGGCGAGGCTGCGCCGCGCCAGCTGCTGGTACTGGCGCGTGGCGCCGCCCTTCCACGCCAGCTCGTCGTCCTTCAGCTCGCGTACGACGCGCGCCGGGATGCCCGCGACCAGCGTGCGCGGCGGCACCGCGAAATCGGCCTTGACGAAGGCCATCGCGGCGACGATCGCCGACTCGCCGATCACCGCGTTGTCGTTCACCACCGCGTTGATGCCCACGAGCGCGTTTCGCCGCACGACGCAGCCGTGCAGGATCGCGCCATGGCCGATGTGCCCGTCCGCCTCGACCACCAGGTCGCGGTCGGGAAAAGCGTGCAGCACGCAGGTGTCCTGGATATTGGCGCCCTCGCCGATCACGATGCGGCCGAAATCGCCGCGCAGGCAGGCCGCCGGGCCGATGTACACGCCCGCGCCGACGATCACGTCGCCGATCAGCACGGCGCTGGGATGAACGTAGCACGACGGGTGCACCACCGGCGTCATGCCTTCGAGGGAATAGACCTGGATCAAGTTCGCATCCGCTGCAGGGCGCGATTGTAGCGCCAGCCCCCGGCGCGGCGGGTGCGGGATTCGCCGGTCTCAGGCAAAATCCGCGGCAGCTCGGGAGATCGCGATGAAGCTGAAGACCCTTTGGATCACGGCGGCCTTGGTGAGCCTGCTCGCCATCGTCGCCCTGTCGCTGGCGCTCAATGCCGCGGGCAACACGCAAGACGAAATCATTGCGCTCGAGAAGCGTCGCAGCGAAACGCTGCAGCTCGCCGCGAGGATGCGCCAGAGCACGGAGGACCTGACGCGCATGGCGCGCAATTTCGCGGTCACCGGGGACCGCCGCTACGAAGAGCTCTACCTGCGTATCGTGTCGGTGCGCGACGGCAAGCAGCCATGGCCGCCGGGCGACGCCGCCGTGTACTGGGACGTGTTGGCCGCAGGCGGCGCGCCCCCCAAAGGCGAGGGCGAGACGCTTGCACTGGCCGACGCGCTCGAGCGCGCGAAACTGCCGGGTTCCGAGCAGTCGCTGCTGCAGCGTACCCGCAGTGCACAGGAAACCCTGGCGCGGCTTGAACGCCAGGCCCTGGCCGCGATGAAGGGGCAGGCCGCAGGGACCGAGTCGCCCCCCGGCCAGCCAGACCCCGTGCACGCGCTCAAGATCCTGTACGGCGCAGAGTACCTTGAAGCCAAGGCCCAGAGTCAGCAGGCTTTGGGCGAACTGCAAGGCGAATTGGACTTGCGCACGCGGGGGGATCTGGTGATGTCTCATCAAGCCTTCGCGCGTGACCTCCAGTCCGGCTGGCTGGCCTTTTTCGGATTCGCGGCCGCAGGTGTCGGCACGCTGCTGTTCGCGCTGTGGCGCGGCCTGATTCCGCTGCTTGCCCTGCGGCGTCATGCCGACGCGCTGGTCAATGGCAACTACACGGCGCGAACGCAGGCGCGCGCGCTGCGCGAAGTCGAGGAACTGATGCGCGGCCTCAACGAAGCCGCCAGCCGCCTCGAGAGCGGCGCGCGCGAGCTCGACGAGAAAGACCGTTACCTCGAGGCGCTGCTGCGCACGAGCCCGCTCGGCCTGGTGCTGGTCGATGCCAAGAACCGGGTGCGCTGGACGAGCCGCCGGCTGCGCGAATTCCTCGGCGACTCGAAGCAGGACCTGAAACAGATGCCGTTCGAGGAATTCTTCGCCGACGCTTCCGAACTCGCGGCGTTTCGCGACGGGATGGAGCGCAAGGGCCGGGTGCGCGAGCTGATCGCCCGTATCCGGCGCCGCGACGGCAGCGAATTTCGCGCCCGGCTCGACTCGGCCTACGTCGAGCGTTCCGCCGAGCGCCTCGCCGCGGTATGGGTGCAGGCCTTCGGTCTGCATGCGCAGAAGCCCGACGCCCCGGCGCCGGAGACCGGCGCCTGAGCATGCATCGCGATCAGCTGGCGCGGGCCTGCGGCGAAGCCATGTGGCGCGGCGACCGCGTCTCGCAGTGGTTCGGCATGCGGCTGGAAGAAGTGCGCGCCGGTTACGCGCGCATGTCGATGGGCGTCACCGAGCAGATGGTGAACGCCCACAATACCTGCCACGGCGGCGCCATCTTCACGCTGGCGGACTCGACCTTCGGCTACGCGTGCAACAGCCATAACCAGAACGCGCTCGCCGCGAGCTGCTCGATCGAGTATCTCGCGCCGGCCTACCTGGGCGAGGTGCTCACGGCGGTCGGCGTCGAGCAGGCGCGCGCCGGGCGCCAGGGCATATACGACATGCGCGTCACCAACCACAGGGGCGAGCTGATCGCGCTCTTTCGCGGCAAATCGGTGACGGTCAGAGGCCATCTTGTGGAGGTCCAATGAAGACGTTTCCCCTCGAAGCGATCGAAAAGGCGCCCCTGGCGGAGCTGCAGGCGCTGCAGCTCGAGCGCATGCGCTGGTCGCTGCGCCACGCCTACGACCGGGTGCCGCACTACCGCCGCAAGTTCGACGCCGCCGGCGTGAAGCCCGAGCACCTGCGCACGCTGGAGGACCTGGCGCGCTTTCCCTTCACCACCAAGGCCGACCTGCGCGAGACCTATCCGTTCGGCATGTTCGCGGTGCCGATGGACCAGGTGGTGCGGATTCACGCTTCCAGCGGCACCACCGGCAAGCCGACGGTGGTGGGCTACACCGCGAAGGACATCGACACCTGGTCGCACGTGATGGCGCGCTCGATCCGCGCCGCGGGCGCGCGCCCGGGCGACAAGGTGCACGTGGCCTACGGCTACGGCCTGTTCACGGGCGGGCTCGGCGCGCATTACGGCGCCGAGCGCCTGGGGCTCGCCGTGATTCCGCTCGGCGGCGGCATGACCGAGCGCCAGGTGCAGCTGATCGCCGATTTCAAGCCCGAGATCATCATGGTGACGCCCTCGTACATGCTCGCGATCGCCGACGAGATGGAGCGCCAGGGGCTCGACCCGAAAAAATCGAGCTTGCGCATCGGCATCTTCGGTGCCGAGCCCTGGACGCACGAGATGCGCAAGCAAATCGAGGCGCGCACCTCGCTGCAGGCGATCGACATCTATGGCCTGTCCGAGGTCATGGGTCCCGGGGTGGCGCAGGAATGCATCGAAACCAAGGACGGCCTTACGGTGTGGGAAGACCACTTCTATCCCGAGGTGGTCGATCCCGCCAGCGGCCGCGTGCTGCCCGACGGCGAGATGGGGGAGCTGGTCTTCACCTCGCTCACCAAGGAGGCGCTGCCGGTGATCCGCTACCGCACGCGCGACCTCACGCGCCTGCTGCCCGGCACCGCGCGCACCATGCGCCGGATGGAAAAAATCACCGGGCGCTCGGACGACATGATGATCATCCGCGGGGTCAACGTGTTCCCGTCGCAGATCGAGGAGATGGTCCTGAAGCAGCCGGAGCTTTCGCCGCATTACGTCCTGGAACTGAGCAAAGACGGGCCCATGGACCATCTCACAGTGCTGGTGGAACTTGCACCCGGTGCGGCCGACGAGGGCTCGGCGGCGAAGCTGCGGCACAACATCAAGTCGCTTATCGGCGTCACCAGCGACGTGAAGATCGTCCCGCTCTCCACGATCGAGCGCTCGATCGGCAAGGCTAAGCGCGTCGTTGACAAGCGGCCGAAAGGCTGAGCGCGGCGCTGCCACACGCTCCGCGCAAGATTCGGATGGTTGCGGCCGCAGCGCGCGGGTAAAGTCGCGCCATGGAAACCTTGACCTACCGGGCGCGCGCGTATCTCGACGCACGGCGCAGCGAGCGCGTCACGCTGAAGGAGCTGGCGCGCGCCGTGGGCGCGAGCCCGTTTCACCTGCAGCGGCGTTTCAAGCAGGCCTTCGGACTGTCACCCGGAGCTTATCAGCGCGAGGCGCGCCTCGAGGAAGCGAAGCGCCATCTCGCTACCGGCCACCGCGTCACCGATGCCCTGTTCGCCGCCGGTTATGGCTCGCTGTCGCGGTTCTATGAAAAGGCGGCCGCACGCCTCGGCATGGCGGCGCGCGATTACCGCGCTCGCGGTCGCGGACTGCGCATCGCCTACACGACCTTCGATTCGCCGCTTGGCGAAGTACTGGTGGCAGCGACCGAGCGCGGCATCTGCTCGGTCAAGCTTATCGGCGTCACCAGCGACGTGAAGATCGTCCCGCTCTCCACGATCGAGCGCTCGATCGGCAAGGCTAAGCGCGTCGTTGACAAGCGGCCGAAAGGCTGAGCGCGGCGCTGCCACACGCTCCGCGCAAGATTCGGATGGTTGCGGCCGCAGCGCGCGGGTAAAGTCGCGCCATGGAAACCTTGACCTACCGGGCGCGCGCGTATCTCGACGCACGGCGCAGCGAGCGCGTCACGCTGAAGGAGCTGGCGCGCGCCGTGGGCGCGAGCCCGTTTCACCTGCAGCGGCGTTTCAAGCAGGCCTTCGGACTGTCACCCGGAGCTTATCAGCGCGAGGCGCGCCTCGAGGAAGCGAAGCGCCATCTCGCTACCGGCCACCGCGTCACCGATGCCCTGTTCGCCGCCGGTTATGGCTCGCTGTCGCGGTTCTATGAAAAGGCGGCCGCACGCCTCGGCATGGCGGCGCGCGATTACCGCGCTCGCGGTCGCGGACTGCGCATCGCCTACACGACCTTCGATTCGCCGCTTGGCGAAGTACTGGTGGCAGCGACCGAGCGCGGCATCTGCTCGGTCAAGCTGGGCGCCGACACCGAAACGCTGCTGGCACAAGAATTCAGCGAGGCCGAGCGGGTGCGCGATCCGCAGGCGCTCGCCGCGGCGCGGCATGCGGTGCTCGAATTCCTCGAAGGCGACGGCACGCTCGCGCAACTGCCGCTCGATGTGCGCGGCACCGCCTTCCAGCGCACGGTCTGGGAGGCGCTGCGCCGCATCCCGCACGGCGAAACGCGCAGCTACCAGCAGATCGCGCGCGCCATCGGCGCGCCGCGCGCCGTGCGCGCCGTGGGCAGTGCCTGCGGCGCCAACCCCGCGGCGCTGGTCATTCCCTGCCACCGCGCGTTGCGCGCGGACGGCGGCCTGGGCGGCTATGCCTGGGGGCTCGAGCGCAAACGGCGGCTACTCGCGATCGAGAAACGCACGCGCAGATGAGGGCGGCCGATTACGGCCGCCTGGTACTGCTCGCCGCGATCTGGGGCGCGTCGTTCATCTTCATGCGCGTCGCCGCGCCGGCGTTTGGCGCGATCTGGACCGCCGAGCTGCGCGTGCTCCTGGGTGGCGTCGCCCTCCTGGCGTGGTTCCGTTTCACCGGCTTCGACCCGCAGTTGCGCCGCCACGCGCGTGCCTATCTGATGGTCGGCAGCGTCAACATCGCGCTGCCATTCGTGCTTTATGCCTATGCCGCGCTGCATGCGCCGGCGTCGCTGCTTGCCATCATCAACGCCACCTCGCCCATGTTCGGCCTGGTCTGGGGCGCGCTGTTCCGCGACGAGCGCGTCACCGTACGCAAGGTGGCCGGGCTCGCGCTCGGTGCGGCGGGCGTCGCCTTGGTCGCGCAACCGGACGCGCACGCGGGCGGCCCGCAGTTCACCTGGGCGGTTGCCGCGGCGCTCGCTGCGTGCTGCGCCTACGGCCTCGCCGGGGTCGTCATCAAGCGGGTTGCGCAGGGGGTTCCATCCAAGGGCATGGCAGCGGGCAATCAACTGGCCGCGGCGCTGGTTCTGCTTCCGTTCCTGCCGCTCGTGCCGCCCGCAGCCGCGCCTTCCTGGCTGGTACTCGGCAACGTGCTCGCGCTCGCGCTGCTGGCGAGCGGCGTCGCGTTCGTGCTCTATTTCCGTCTCATCGCCGACATCGGCGCGACGCGCGCGCTCACCGTCACGTTTCTCATTCCGGCGTTCGGCGTGCTTTGGGGCACGCTGTTCCTCGGGGAATCGCTGCCGGCGGGTGCATTGGCGGGTGCGGTTTTGATCGTCGGCGGCACCGCACTCGTCACGCGTGGCTAGAATGGCGCCACCATGACACTCGCCTATCCGCAGCTGTTCGCGCCGCTCAAGGCAGCGCACCTCACCCTGCCGAACCGCATCCTGATGGGCTCGATGCACACCGGCCTGGAATCGATGAAGGAGGGCCCCGGCAAGCTCGCCGCGTTCTACGCCGAGCGCGCGCGCGGCGGCGTCGCGCTCATCGTCACCGGCGCGTTTTCCCCTACGCTCGAGGGCTCGCTCGGACCATGGCGCGAGACGATGATGGATACCACGGACCGCGAGCGGCACCGTGCCATCCCGCAGACGGTGCATGACGCCGGGGGCAGGATCCTGCTGCAGCTGCTGCACGGCGGGCGCTACTGCAAGCGCGCCGACGCGGTCGCGCCCTCGCCGCTCAAGGCGCCGATCAATTCCGTCACGCCGCGCGAACTCGCGGGCGCCGAAGTGGCGCAGACCGTGGACGCCTTTGCGCGCGCCGCGGCGCTGGCGCGCGAAGCCGGCTACGATGGCGTCGAAATCATGGGCTCGGAAGGCTACCTGATCACCCAGTTCCTGTGCCTGCGCACCAACCAGCGCCGCGACGAATGGGGCGGCAGCCTCGAGAACCGCATGCGCTTTGCGGTGGAGATCGTGCGCCGGGTACGCGAGCGCTGCGGGCGCGATTTCGTGCTGCAGTACCGGATCTCGGTGCTCGATCTGGTCGAAGGCGGCCTCACGGGAGACGAGATCGTCCAGCTCGCGCAGGCGGTCGAGGCCGCCGGCGCCGACCTCCTCAACTCCGGCGTCGGCTGGCATGAAGCGCGCATTCCGACCATCGCGCACGCGGTGCCGCGCGCCGCATTCGCCTGGGCGACGCGGCGCGTGAAGCAGGCGGTCGGCATCCCGGTGATCGCCTCGAATCGGATCAACGCGCCGGAACTTGCCGAGGCGATCCTCGCGCGCGGCGACGCCGACATGGTCTCGCTCGCGCGCCCGATGCTCGCCGATCCCGAGTTCGCCAACAAGGCGAAGGCCGGCGACCGCATGGCGATCAACATCTGCTTTGCCTGCAACCAGGCCTGCCTCGACGAGATCTTCGACGGCCGCATCGCGGGCTGCGTGGTCAACCCGCGCGCCTGCCGCGAAACCGAACTGCAGTATCTTCCCGCGCGGCGGAAAAAGCGCATCGCGGTGGTGGGCGGCGGCCCGGCGGGTCTGTCGTGCGCCGCGGTGGCCGCCGAGCGCGGCCACGCGGTCACGCTGTACGAGCGGTCCGGTCAACTCGGCGGCCAGTTCAATCTGGCCAAGCGCGTTCCGGGAAAGCGCGAATTCGGCGAATCGGTCGCCTATTTCGCCGAGCGCCTGCGGCGCGCCGGAGTCA
>Ga0156179_1035_pt1 | contig 13817 bp, 15 predicted proteins | sample RifCSPlowO2_12_FD_107832 | JGI IMG/M metagenome (GOLD analysis project Ga0156179, IMG submission 107832) | Betaproteobacteria bacterium RIFCSPLOWO2_12_FULL_67_28 | reverse complement strand
TCATCGCCTCGGTGATCCTGCTCGTCATCATCGCTTTGCCCGCGTTGCGCAAGAAGCGCGAGGAAGTCTTCGTCGAGGAGACGTGAGGCGACTATCAGCGGGCCTGCTGCTGCTCGCTGCGGACGGTACCCGGACTGACGTGCGATACCCTCGCCAGCTCTTGGAGGTGAAGAGCAGAGTCTGCGCGGCAAAAAAGCGAAGCGAGAATCGCCGCGCGAGATTTGCCGAGAAGAAACGAAGTCAGCATATTGTTGTCAAAACGACGACAAATGTACTCAATCTGACAACGACAAGCAATTCGCGGTTCGTCGATCCCAGACCGAGGAATGCCTGCAACGATTACAGCGCCGCGATGGTCTGCACCTCGATCAGGTACGGCTCGCCCACCAGCCGGTCGATGACGAGCAGCGTGTTCGGCGGGTACTTGCCGTCCGGGAACAGCTGCGGGAATTCGCGCAGCCGCCAGGCCATGAATTTCGGGATGTCCTGCGAGTGCACCAGATAGGTCGTGAACTGGACCACGTTGCGCCAGTTCGCGCCGGCCGAGGCAAGCGCTTTGCCGATCTGCGCGAACGCGCCGCTGCACTGCGCGTCGAAGCCGTCCCCCGGCGCGAGCATGCCGGCGATGTAGATCGTTTCGGCGGCGTTCTTCACGCGCGTCAGGTGCGAGTACTGGCCGAGCGGCTTGCCCAGCGCTTCCACATTGAGGATCGTGATGTCGGCCATGTGCGGGTCTCCTATTTCTTGCGTGGCAGCAGCTGACTGGCCAGATCGAGAAAATCATCGGCGTTGCAATCGAAGGCGCGTTCGGGTTTCAGGTCGGCGCGCACCTTGGGGCCGTACTCGAGCGGCCGGCGCACGAAGGCGGTGCGCAATCCGCAGGCCTTGGCGGCGTACAGGTCGTCCTTGTGCGCGGCGACCAGCATCACCTGTCGCGGCGCGAGGCCCAGCAGGCGTGCGGCACCGAGATAGGCTTCGCGGTCCGGCTTGTAGTGGCCGAACAGCTCGGCCGAGAGCACGCAGTCCCACGGCAGGCGCGCGTGCCTGGCCATGTCGACGAGCAGCGCCACGTTGCCATTGGACAGCGTTGCCAGCGTGAACGCGCGCTTCAGGCGCGTGAGCCCGCGGCGCGCGTCGGGCCAGGGCCGCAGCCGGTGCCAGGCGCGGTTGAGGTGGTCCTTGTCGGCTTCGCTCAGCCGCTGGATGCCGAATTGCCGCAGCAGGTCATCGAGGATCATGCGGTGCAGGGCGTCGATCGTGGTCCACGGCAGCTCGCCGGATCGGACGCGCGCCATGGCGGGCCGGTAGCCCGCGCGCCAGGCGTCCGCAAACGCGGCCCAGTCAACGCGCAGATCCCGTTCGCGCCCGAGCCTGCGGCCCTCGCGAATGATCGAGCCGCGCCAGTCGACCACCGTGCCGAACACGTCGAACACCAAAGCGCTGACTGCGGGCCGCCGCGCGATCATTGCATTTGCACCGTGCCGTTCACGGTGACCACGATGCGTGTGGAGCCGGGCTCGAGCACAGGCGCCGCGACCTCGGCCGACAGGGCACGCATCGCCAGCGGCCGCGGCGGGACGGGTCCGCCCCCCGAAAGGTTCAGGTCCCGGATGCGGTAGCCCTTTGCCTTGAGTGCGTCGCGCGCGAGGCGCGCGCGTTGCTCGAAAGCCGCGATCGCCTCGCCGACGAGCGCGTTCTCGGCCTGCTTGCGCGTCTCGCCGGAGACGCCGAGTGCCAGCTGCGCCAGCACGAGACTCGACTGAAGCTTGCCGATCAGCTCGGTGGCGGCGGCAAAGTCGGCCGACTCGAGCCGCAGCTCCTGGCGAACGCGCCAGCGTGTGACCCGGTTCTTGTCGTACACCGGGTAGGTCTGGTAGTTGCCCGAACGCGCCCGGACGTTGATGTAGCTCCGCGTCAGATCGAGCGCGCGCAGCATCGCGCGGTTGACCCCGTCGGCGAGCTGTGCCGCATTGACGCCTTCGGCCTCGGCCGCGAGCGTGGCGTGCAGCGTGTCATTCGCCACCTCGCGCTCGGCCTGTGCCGAGAGCGTGACGAGGTTGAACAGCGGCGGCGCAGCTTCCTGCGCCGGCGCCGCCAGGGGAGCGAGCAGGCACAGCGTGGCCGCGCGCAGGATCATGGCTTGCGCACGTGGCGCCAGAGCAGGTCGTCACGGCCCGCGGCGCGGTTAAGCGTGCGCCCGAGCACGAACAACAGGTCGGACAGCCGGTTGAGGTACTGGCGCACCGGCGCGCTCACGCTCTCGCTGCGGCCAAGCGCCACCACGCTGCGCTCGGCACGCCGGCAGACCGTGCGTGCCAGGTGCGCGGCAGCCGCCGCGCGCGTGCCACCCGGGAGGATGAACTCCTTGAGCGGCGCCAGCGCGGCGTTGTGCGCAGCCGTAAGATTCTCGAGCCGCGTGACGTGCGCCTCGCCCAGCAGGGTGTGGCCGGGAATGCACAGCTCGCCGCCGAGATCGAACAGGTCGTGTTGCACCTGCGCGAGCGCCTCGCGCGGAGCGGCGGGAATCTCTTCGGCGAGCACCAGCCCGATCGCCGAGTTCAGCTCGTCGACATCGCCCAGTGCCTGGATGCGCGGCGCGTCCTTCGTCAGGCGCGAGCCGTCGCCCAGTCCGGTCTCGCCCGCATCGCCGGTGCGCGTCGTGATTTTCGATAGCCGGTGGCCCATGGCTGGAGCAGAATTATAGGCTCCGCATGATGCGGGCCACAGGAGGTCGACATGGCAGCGACGATTCGCAAGCTGGGCTATTACTCGGTAAGGGCGCCGAACCGCGCAGGCGCGGGCGCGAAATTGCTGGACGCGCTCCGCCTCGATGGCGTGAACCTGCTCGCCTTCACGGGCTTTCCCGAGGGCGGCGGGGCGCAGGTCGATTTCGTGCCGGAAAGCGATGCCGCCTTTCGGCGCGCGGCCAGGCGCGCCGGGATGAAGCTATCGGCACGCAAGGCCGTATTCCTGTTGCAGGGCGACGACCGCCCGGGGGCGCTGGCGGGTGCGGCGGGCAAGCTGGCCGCCGCGCGCATCAACATTACCGCGCTCGACGCCGTATGTTCAGGCAAAGGGCGCTTCGGCGCGATTTTCTGGGTGAAGCCGAAGGACGTGGCACGCGCCGCTCGCGTGCTGGGGGCGCGGTCGGGTTAGGGAGAAGGCGGACGGGGTTTGGCGCGGTGAATTGATATCCGCGCGAGTTCGATTTTCCCCATCTCTCCGGGGAACTTCAAATCCGCGCGGCGCTCCGTCATGGCGCTGCAATGCAGGAACGTTAACCCCCGGCGCCCTCCACGATCTCGAGCAGCACCTCGGCCGCCCGCGCGCATTGCTCGCGCGTCACGTCGAGGTGCGTCACGGCCCGGACGGTGCGCGCGTCGAACGCGAACGCCAGCACGCCGCGCTCGGCAGCGCGCGCCACGACGGCCGGTGCGTCGGGTGCGCCTTCGCCGAGGCGGAATACGAGGATGTTGCTGTGCACCGAATCCGGGTCGAGAAGGATGCGCCGGCTGCTCGCGAGCCGCTCGGCGATGAGCCGCGCGTTGGCGTGGTCATCGGCCAGGCGCGCGAGATTGTGATCGAGTGCGTATAGGCCTGCCGCCGCGTAGAAACCGACCTGGCGCATGGCGCCGCCGAACATACGCCGGAAGCGCAGCGCGGTCCTGATGAGTTCGCGCGGCCCGGCCAGCAGCGAGCCGCCGGGCGCGCCCAGGCCTTTCGATAGCGCGACCGACAGCAGATCGAACGGCGCTGCCAGCTCTGCCGGCGGGCGGCCGCTCGCGATGGCGACGTTCCACAGCCGCGCACCGTCGAGATAGGTCGCGACGCCACGTTCACGCGCCGCAGCGCAGATGCGCTCGGCCTCCGCCTGCGGAAAAATCACGCCGCCCGAACGGTTGTGCGTGTTCTCGATCTCGACCAGTGCGGTAGGCGGGTAGATCACGTGGCCACGCGGCTTGAGGGCGGCAAGAAACTCCTCGGCTGTGAAAACGCCATTGCGGCCGATCTCGCTGAACTGGACCCCCGCGTTCGCCGCAGAGCCGCCGGTTTCGTGCCAAACGGCGTGGCACTCCCGGCTGACGATCACGTCGTCGCCCGGTCGGGCGAGGACCCGCAGCGCCACCTGGTTCGCCATGGTGCCGCTAGGCAGCCAGAGTGCCGCTTCCTTGCCGAGCAGGGCCGCGACCCGTTCCTGCAGCAGGTTCATGGTCGGGTCCTCGCCGTACTGGTCGTCGCCTACGGGCGCTGAATTCATGGCTGCGCGCATTGCGGGCGAGGGGCGGGTGACGGTGTCGGAGCGCAGGTCGATCGGTTCGGGCATCATCGCTGGGGTCCTGTCAATGGTTGGGTAGAGGGCCCTTGCGCACGGCCTGGCTTTCGATCCAGCCTTTCGCGAGCGTGGTGGTGAGTTTCTCGCCCTCCCGTATCCGCGCCGCATCGCGCAACACCACCCCGGCCTCATCGCGCGTGATCGAATAGCCGCGCGCGAGCACGGCGCCCGGATCGAGGCCCTGCAGGCCCGCGCGCGCGAGTGCCAGGCGCGCGGCGCAGCCGTCGAACCGCCGGCCCGTGGCGGCGCAAAGGCGCGCCGCAAGTTGCCCGAGGAGCTGGCGCGAAGCGCGCAGCCGCGCGGCCGGATGCACGATGCGGCGCGCGAGCGCATCGACGCTTTGTATCGCGTACTCGATGCGCCGGCGCGCCTCGCGCGAGGCGCGCGCCGCAAGCTGCAGCACGCGCCCGAGCAGTTCCGCACGCGCGGGGCTGACCAGTTCCGCGGCGGCGGTCGGCGTTGGCGCGCGCCGGTCGGCCGCAAAATCGGCGATCGTGGTGTCGGTTTCGTGGCCGACACCCACGACCACGGGAATGCCGCAGGCGCGGATCGCGCGCGCCACCGGTTCTTCGTTGAACGCCCACAGGTCCTCGATCGAGCCGCCGCCGCGCACCAGCAGCAGCACGTCGCACTCGGCGCGCTCGCTCGCTCGCGCCAGCATGCGCGCAATCCGGTCGGCCGCGCCTTCCCCCTGGACAGGTACCGGATAGACGATGACCGGGATCGAGGGGTTGCGGCGCGCGAGCGTCGTCAGCACGTCGCGCAGGGCCGCGGCCTGCAGCGACGTGACCACGCCGATGCGCCGCGGGTGCTCCGGCAGCGGCCGCTTCGCCTCGGGCGCGAACAGCCCTTCGCGCTCGAGTTTCACCTTCAGCTTGAGGAAGCGCTCGTACAGCTCTCCGACTCCGGCGCGGCGCATCGACTCGACGTTGAGCTGAAAGCGGCCGCGCGGCTCGTAAAGCGTCACCAGTGCGTGCGCCTCGACGCGCAAGCCCTCGCGCGGCTCCCATTCCAGGTGCGCGGCGCGGCCGCGGAACATGACGCAATCGACCTGCGCTTGCGCGTCCTTGAGCACGAAATACAGATGCCCGGAGCTCGCGGGCCGCAAGCCCGAAATCTCCCCCGCGACCCAGAGCAGCGGATAGCGCCGCTCGAGCAGCTCGCGTACGTCGCGCGCCAGCTCGGCAACGCTCAGAACGGGTGCGCCGGCGCCGTTTTCCTGCGGCATGGAGCCTTTCGAGAGAATTCGAGGCGATGCGTCGGGGCGCTACTTTAATCCGCATGTATCCCTTGACAGCAAGTAAGCTTTATGCGATCCTTGCGCCATAGGAGATACAGTTATGAAACAGTTCACGTACAAAGCCTTCAAAGCCCAGTATCCAGACGACGACGCCTGCCTGCAAGCGATCCTTGAGAGGCGCTACGGCAAGGCCGAAGCCTGCCCCAATTGCGGCATCGTCGGCAAGCTAACCAAGATCACAGGACGGCGAGCCTACGCTTGCAAAGAAGGTTGCCACATCTACCCTTGCGTCGGCACGATCTTCGAGCATTCCAGCACGCCGCTTTCGCAATGGTTTCACGCCATGTATCTGTTGACCGCGACACGCAACGGCGTAGCGGCCAAGGAACTACAGCGGCAACTTGGCGTGACCTACAAATGCGCATGGCGCATCGGCCACCAACTACGCATCCTCATGACAGAAAGGGCCAAGGCCGACGATCCAGGCCAGCTTTCAGGCCACGTCGAAGTAGACGAGACATTCATCGGCGGTCGCAAGCATCGCACTAAGAAACGTCGCCACGGCGACAAGAGCAGCAAGACCGTTGTTATGGGCATGGTTCAGCGCGGTGGCCCATTGATCGGCAAGGTGGTTAAAGGCACTCACACCATGTCGCTCATTCCCCAAGTAATGGAGAACGTCGCGCCGGGAACCACTATCAGCACCGACGAGTGGAAACCCTACAAGCATCTGCCAAGCCTCGGCTATACGCACTTCAGGGTGAACCACAGCGCCGAGGAATGGGTAAACGGCATTCACCACACAAACACGCTTGAGGGTTTCTGGTCACACCTGAAGCGCGGTATTCGCAGCACACACGTTTCAGTCTCTCCGCAGCACCTTCAAAAATACGTGGACGAATTCGCGTTCCGCTTCAACAAACGGAAAGAACCAGCCGAGATGTTCAACAGGTTGGTGCGACAAGTCAGCCGCGCGGAGTCTTCTTCTTAACGCCGAAGATCGCGTCGTCTAGCAACTGATCGAACCGGTCTTTATTGCCGGGATCGACCGCAACGTCCTTTCGTTGTCGCTCTGACCGCTTGGTCTGTTTGCGTTTCGGCTTTCGCTTTGTCATGCGCTTGAAGTTTCTTTGATCTTCGCCCAGCGGGCGAGAGCGTTGACAAATTCGCGCTTCACTTCAACCTCAGTGTCTCCGGTGACGCCAATTGAGAGCGGCCAGCCGCGAGGTGTGACGGCAAGCCAGCCGCCGCACTGGCGTTCAATCAATAATGGTTTCACCGCATACAGGGCAGCATCGTCTTTCATGTTGGGTTCCAAAGTGGTTGCATGGTGCCAAAAGGATAAATATTTTCGCCAGACAAATCAATGGCATAGGAAGACAATTCGGAGTACAGTAACGGGGTCGTTGACTTTGAAACAGAAAACACTAAACTGTGTTACTCGTAAGAACCAAGGACAAAGCGCCATGCCTGTTTCTGCTCAATCCCCCGCACCATACGCTACCGGCTCGGCGGTGGTAGGAATTATTCGTCGGTTTCGAGATAAAGGGCTTACAGCCCCATTTACCGGCGAAGTTCTGATCCGGGCTGGTGTTAGCGAAACCCTTGCTAATCGGACTTTGCAGGCTCTGATAACTCTGGAACTCATTGACGACAAGGGTATGCCCACGCCCACGCTGGAGAAAATGCGTGTCGTCAGTGAGAAAGACTACAAGGCCTGCGTTGCTGATTGGGTAAAGTCCGCATACGCAGAAGTCTTCAAGTTCGTTGATCCAGCGAAAGACGATGCAACCAGCGTGCGCGATGCGTTTCGGTCGTACGCACCTGTCGGACAGCAAGAGCGCATGGTTGCGTTGTTTATGGCGCTCTGCGCAGAAGCTGGCTTGGTCGAAGAATCCAAGAAATCACAACCTAAGCCGCAGACTCGCAAACTGACGTTGGTCCAGCGTGCGTCATCTACGCCAGCAACGCCGCGCAATATTGCACGCCACTCGGAATTTTCAACTACCGGCAGTCTACCGCCTGCTTTGGCTGGATTGATGCAAAGCCTACCTTCCAACGGAACAGGTTGGACAAAGGATCAGCGCGACCGATTCGTCGCGACGTTCCAGTCCGTATTGGATTTCGTTGTGCCGGTGGTCGAACATCCGCCAGCAGTGAACGAGAACGACGAGGAGAACTCACCGTGAGGACCTGATACTGCGGCTCGGGAAGCCAATGCCACCGGCACCGAGCCCGAATGGAAAAGGCCCGATCAGTCTATGTCTTGGCGGACGGACTGAATCGGGCCGGTGTGGCGCTTCTACTTCAGGGGTGCGCAGGTTCGCCGTCTAGGCCTTCTAAACCACGGGCGAGGGGTTCGACTTTCCCCTGCACTCCACTTTTACTACTTGATACGAAAGGTACTTTAACATGACTAAGAAACAAGGTGGTGAAACAACCTCGAAGCGAGTAGCAACCATCGCGTCGAAGGTTCTGCGCAATCCAAACTCGACTAAGGCCGAGAAGTCAGCCGCTGCGTCCGCTTTGACGCAGCGGGTGCGCAGGAAGTAAGTGGCTTAATTGCCAGCACGGCGACAGTGGGTATCGTAATCACCCCTGTCGCCTGCATCTCGTCCCCTTCATCGGCCACATTCGCGGCCAGCACCTTCACCTCAGCATCATCTTGCAGTAGCCAGCCAACAGACTGGCACTTGCAGTAGTTCCGCTCCGGTTTCTCCGAAATGCGTTCCCACGCTGTAGTGGGCTGGCGGCTATCTGCCCACTCGATCAGGACGAGCTTAATTTTCCGGTTCATTTTCCTGACTTGGCGTCAAGGGAGACATACCCTTTAATCCACACGCGCCCCATTTTTCGGACGCGCTCGACGCCGGGTCGCCGCGGAGGCCCGTTCTTATCCGTAACATCATGTTTCCTTGACGGAAACGGCTGCTGAAGTTTTCATCGCTGCCAACCCGAGCGGCCGTCAAAGGCTGTGAGCTGCAGCTGTCCAACGACAATCCACATACTTATCCACAACTTTTGTGGATAACGCCATGGCGTCGATTTTGCTAAAGTCGCGCCACCCTCCATTCAACCCCTCGACGACCCGGAGAATCCGCTTGTTTTCCATCATTCAGGCTGCCGGCTGGCCGATCTGGCCGCTGTTGCTCGCTTCGGTAATCGCGGTGGCGCTGATCATCGAGCGCTCGGCGACGCTGCGTCAGACGCGCATCCTGCCCCCCCGGCTGGTCGAGCAGGTAGTCGCCGTCTATCAGCGCGACGGGTTGTCGCGCGAGGCGCTCGACCGGCTCGCGCAGGACTCGTCGCTCGGCACCGTGCTCGCTGCGGCGCTGCGCAACCATCGCAGCCCGCGCTACGTCATGAAGGAGGCGATCGAGGAAGCGGGGCGCTCGGTGGCGCACGATCTCGACCGGTTCCTGACCACGCTCGGCACGATCGCCACGGCTTCGCCGCTGCTCGGCCTGTTCGGCACGGTGATCGGCATGATCGAGATCTTCGGCTCGCAGTCCCCCAGCGGCACCAATCCGCAGCAGCTGGCGCACGGCATCTCGATTGCGCTCTATAACACCGCGTTCGGCATCGGCATCGCTGTGCCATCGCTTATTTTCTACCGGCACTTTCGCAACAAGGTCGACGGGTTTGTCGTCCAGATGGAGCAGGAGGCGGCCCGGCTCGCCGACATCGTGCACGGCAAGCGCACCGATTACGGGGTGGCGCGGGGGCAGGGCGCGGCGTGAATTTCCAGCGCGGACGCTACCGCGAGGAGCCCGAGATCAACCTCGTGCCCCTGATCGACGTCATGATGGTGATCCTGATCTTCCTCATGATCACCACGACCTACTCGCGCTACACCGAGCTGCAGATCAACCTGCCGACCGCGGACGCGCAGCGCCAGGCCGAGCGCACGAACGAAATCAGCGTGCTGGTGAACGCGCAGGGCGCGTACGTGATCAACAAGACGCCGACAGCCTACGCGGACGCCGAGCAGTTCGCGGCCGAGTTGCGGCGCGCGGGCGGCACGCTCAAGGAACCGGTCATCGTCATCACCGCGGACGCCAACGCCACGCATCAGGCGGTGGTGCGGGTGATGGAAGCGGCGCGACTGGCGGGCTTGGCGCAGATCACCTTCACCACCGCGCGGCCGAATAACAAGTAGCAGCGGCGGGCGGGTATGGCCGTAAGGCAAGCGCCGCCACTGAACTGCCGTTATAGGTCTGCCGACCTGGCGTCTGTTCGCCAGGTCGGCAGATCGATGAGACCCAAAATTCGCACAGCGCTTCGGAGCCGCGTGGTTTGAATCTCCAGGATCACTGGTACCGCCGCACCGCGCTGAGCTGGCTGCTGTGGCCCGTGAGCCTCGCCTTCGGCGCAGTCGTGTTCGCACGGCGGCTGCTCTACCGCATGCGCCTGTTGCCGAGCCGCGCGGCCGGCGTGCCGGTGATCGCGGTGGGCAATCTCGTGGTCGGCGGCGCCGGAAAGACGCCGCTCGCGCTGTGGATCGCCGAATTCCTCAAGTCAAGAGGCTGGTCCCCGGCGATCGTGTCGCGTGGCTACGGCGGCTCGGTGCGCTCGCCGCGCGAAGCGACGATCGCCTCCGATCCGCTCGAGGTGGGCGACGAGCCGGTGGTGCTCGCGCGCCGCAGCGGCTGTCCGGTCTGGGTCGGTCCTGACCGGCTGCAGGTGATTGCCGCGCTGCGCCAGCAACACCCGGAGTGCGACGTCGTCATCCTCGACGACGGCCTGCAGCATTACGCCTTGAGGCGCAATCTCGAGATCGCGATCGTGGATGCGCGTGGCTTCGGCAACGGCTTGCTGCTGCCAGCCGGACCGCTGCGCGAGCCGCCGGCGCGCCTGCGCTCGGCAGATGCTGTTGTGGCGCACGATACCGATGCCGTCGCGGGCCACCGCATGCACCTCGCAGGCGAGGACCTGCATCGCGCCACCGACGCCCGCGACCGGCGCCCGCTCAAGTCCTTTGCCGGCGCCAGGGTGCACGCCGTTGCCGGCATCGGCGACCCGGAACGCTTTTTCAGCAGGCTGCGCGGCCAAGGCATCGAGGTGGTGCCGCATCCGTTTCCCGACCACCACCCGTACCGTGCCGGGGATCTGGACTTCGGCGACACGGTACCGGTGCTGATGACCGAAAAGGACGCGGTAAAATGCAAGCGCTTCGCCAGGCCGCATCACTGGGTGCTTCCGGTGCATGCGGAGCTTGATCCGGCGTTCGGCGAGTGGCTGCTGAAAGCGCTCGGCGAGAGGAGAGTCCGATGAGCGCAATCGATCCGCGGCTGCTCGAAATCCTGGTGTGTCCGCTGTGCAAGGGACCGCTCGTGTATCGCCGCGAGGCCGGCGAACTGATTTGTCGCGCCGACCGTCTTGCCTACCCGATCAAGGACGGCATTCCCGTCATGCTCGAGGAAGATGCCAGGAAGCTGCCGCCCGCCGAGGAGGTGGCCTGAGCTTCACGGTCCTCATTCCCGCGCGCTACGCCTCGAGCCGGTTTCCCGGCAAGCCCCTGGCCGATCTGGGCGGCAAGCCGATGGTGGTCAGGGTCTGCGAGCGCGCCGCGGCAAGTGGGGCGCGCAGCGTGGTCGTCGCGACCGATGACGAGCGCATCCGCAGTGCCGTGGCGCGGCACGGCTACCGCGCGCTGTTGACGCGCGCCGATCACGCCTCCGGCACGGACCGCCTTGCCGAGGCCGCGGCGCAGCTCGCGCTTGGCGATGACCACATCATCGTCAACGTGCAGGGTGACGAGCCGTTGATCGATCCTGCGCTGATCGACACCGTCGCGGCCACGCTCGAGCGCGAGCGCGAGGCCAGCGTGGCCACCGCCTGCCACCCGATTCATGACGCGGCGGCGTTCGCCAATCCGAACGTCGTCAAGGTGGTGCGCGACGCACGCGGCTTCGCGCTTTACTTCAGCCGCGCTGCAATCCCTTTTTCCCGGCAGGGCGGAACGCCGGAGTGCTACCGGCACGTCGGGATCTATGCCTACCGGGCCGGGTTCCTCGGGCGCTACGCTGCGCTCACGCCTTCGCCGCTCGAGCAGATCGAGCAACTCGAGCAGTTGCGCGTGCTCTGGCACGGGTACCGCATCGCCGTGGCATTGATCGCGGGCAATGTCGCCCCGGGAGTGGACACCCCACAGGATCTGGAAGTAGCGCGTAAAATGCTGCCATGAGGCTCATTCTTCTGGGACCACCAGGCGCGGGCAAGGGCACGCAGGCGACGTTCATCTGCGGCCGCTACGGAATTCCGCAGATCTCCACCGGCGACATGCTGCGCGCGGCCGTCAAGGCGGGCTCGCCGCTCGGCCTTGCCGCCAAGAAAGTGATGGACTCGGGACAACTCGTTTCCGATGACATCATCATCGGCCTGGTGCTCGAACGCCTGCAGCAGCCGGATTGCGCCAAAGGTTACCTGTTCGACGGTTTTCCGCGCACCCTGCCGCAGGCTGAGGCGATGAAGCGCGCCGGGGTGGCGATCGACTACGTTCTCGAGATCGACGTGCCGGACGAGGATATCATCCAGCGCATGAGCGGCCGGCGGGCGCACCTCGCTTCGGGACGTACCTACCACATCAAGTTCAACCCGCCGAAGCGCGAGGGGATTGACGACGTGACGGGCGAGCCGCTGGTGCAGCGCGGCGACGATCGCGAGGACACGGTGCGCGCACGCCTCGCGGTCTACCACGGGCAGACGCAGCCGCTCGTCGAGTACTACGCCAAGTGGGCCGCCGAGGGCGACGCGCGCGCGCCGAAGAGCCGCCGCATCTCGGGCTCAGGCGGCGTCGAGCAGATCCGGGAGCGGGCCTTCGCCGCCCTGGAGTAAGGCCGGCGTAAGGCCGGTTCTGCTAGAATTCGCCGCTTTCTCGCGGGACTCCCCGTCCCGCCGCAACAGGGAGAACGAAAATGCACGGTGGTGTCGTCTTTGCGCTCGCCTGCGCCGCAGTAGCCATCCTGTACGGTGTCTATTCGATCCGGTGGATCCTCGCCCAGCCCGAGGGCAACGAGCGCATGCGCGAGATTTCGGGCGCCGTGCGCGAAGGCGCGGTCGCCTACCTGAAGCGCCAGTACACCACCATCGCCATCGTCGGCGCGATCCTGTTCCTCGTGATCGGCTTCGTGCCGCAGCTCGGCTGGGCCACGGCCTGGGGTTTTTTGCTCGGCGCGCTGCTTTCCGGGGCGTCGGGCATCATCGGCATGAACGTATCGGTGCGCGCCAACGTGCGCACCGCAGAAGCCGCGCGCACCGGTTTGAACGAGGCGCTCGCGGTCGCCTTTCGCGGCGGCGCGATCACCGGACTGCTGGTGGTCGGCCTGGGGCTTCTCGGCGTGGCGGGGTATTTCGCGCTGCTCTTCGCCAACGCAGCCAACAAGGCGGAATTTGACCACATCATCCAGCCGCTGGTCGGCTTCGGCTTCGGCGGCTCACTCATTTCGATCTTCGCGCGGCTCGGCGGCGGCATTTTCACCAAGGGCGCCGATGTAGGTGCCGATCTGGTCGGCAAGGTCGAGGCGGGAATCCCGGAAGACGACCCGCGCAACCCGGCGGTGATCGCCGACAACGTGGGCGACAACGTCGGCGACTGCGCCGGCATGGCCGCCGACCTGTTCGAGACCTATGCTGTCACCATCATCGCCACCATGCTGCTCGGCGCCCTGATGGTGAAAACCACCAGCGCGAACGCGGTGATCTATCCGCTCGCGATCGGCGGCTTTGCCATCATCGCCTCGATCATCGGCACCTGGTTCGTCAAAGCGAAGCCCGGTGAGCGTAACGTCATGCCGGCGCTCTACAAGGGGCTCGCCTGGGCGGGCGGCATTGCGCTCATCGCGTTCTATCCGATCACGCAATGGATGATGGGCGACATCGTCGCCAGCGTGCCGTTCGAGATCCACGGTGGCAAGAAGATGATCACCGTCTGGCATCTCTGGGGTACCGCGGTGGTCGGCATGGCGCTCACCGGATTCCTGGTCTGGATCACCGAGTACTTCACCGGCACCCAGTTCAAGCCGGTGCAGCACGTCGCCGAGGCGAGCCTCACCGGGCATGCGACCAACATCATCGCCGGGCTGGGCGTCTCGATGCGCTCCACGGCCTGGCCGGTGATGGCGGTCTGCGTGGCGATCTACGCTTCCTACGAACTGGCGGGTCTTTACGGCATCGCCATCGCCGCGACCTCGATGCTGTCGATGGCGGGCATCATCGTAGCGCTCGACGCCTACGGCCCGATTA
>Ga0156179_1023_pt1 | contig 13826 bp, 14 predicted proteins | sample RifCSPlowO2_12_FD_107832 | JGI IMG/M metagenome (GOLD analysis project Ga0156179, IMG submission 107832) | Betaproteobacteria bacterium RIFCSPLOWO2_12_FULL_67_28 | reverse complement strand
CCGGCGACGCCGCCTGCCGCACCAGCGCATCCTTGATGCGTGCCGCCTCGCGTTCTTCGCGCACGTCGACGTTGTTGAGCAGCGCGGTGCGCGGCGCGGCGAGCGCGACCGTGTCCAGGTAAGCGCGCAGCCGCTCGGCGGCAGGCTGCATGAGCGCCGAGTGGAAGGGTGCGCTCACCGGCAGCGGCAAGGCGCGCTTCGCGCCCTTCGCCTTGCACACTTCGATCGCGCGCGCCACGGCGGCCTTGTGTCCGGCGATCACGACCTGGCCGGGGGCGTTGAAGTTCACCGCCTGCACCACCTCGCCCTGCGCCGCCTCCGCGCAGGCGGCGCCCACCGCGTCGTCGTCGAGATTCAGGATGGCGGCCATCGCGCCTACCCCTTCCGGCACCGCCTCCTGCATGCACTGGGCGCGGAAGCGCACCAGCGGCAGCGCCTGGGCGAGCGTCAGGGCGCCGGCCGCGACGAGAGCGCTGTACTCGCCGAGGCTGTGGCCGGCAACCACCTCGGGCTCGGGCCCGCCGAGCGCGATCCAGCTGCGGTACGCGGCCACCCCGGCGGCGAGCATGGCCGGCTGCGTGTTGACCGTAAGGTTGAGCTGCTCCGCCGGCCCTTCGTCGAGCAGGTGCAGAAAATCGGCGCCAAGCACCTGTGCCGCCTCAGCGCGCACCGACTCCACCGCTGGCGACGCGCCGTAGGCCTTGAGCATGCCTACGGCCTGCGAGCCTTGGCCGGGGAACACCATCGCCAGCTTCATGCGCTGTCTCTCACTGGTTCTTTCGATCTCGGGTTTTCGCGCTGCAGCGCGAAAACCCGAGATCGGGGAAATTCATATTCAGGCCGCCTCACTTGTCCGAGCTCCGCACCCGCGCCTACATCGTCGCCAGCACCGCGCCCCAGGTGAAACCGCCGCCCACCCCCTCCATCAGGACGCGATGGCCGGTGCGGATCCGGCCCGAGCGCACGCACTCATCGAGCGCCAGCGGCACTGAGGCCGCAGACGTGTTGCCGTGGTGATCGACGGTGACCACCAGCCGTTCCAGCGGCAGCCCGAGCTTGCGTGCGGTGGCCTCGAGAATGCGCACGTTGGCCTGGTGCGGGATCAGCCAGTCGATGTCGCCGACCTTCATGCCGGCGGCGCTCAGGGTCTCGCGCGCGACCTCGTCGAGCACCTTCACCGCCATCTTGAAAACCTGGTTGCCCTGCATCTGCAGGTACGGCGAGCCGACGATGCGTCCGCCGCTCACATTGCCGGGCACCGAGAGCGCGCTGGCGTAGCTGCCATCGGCATGCAGCGCCGACGCATGGATGCCTGGCGCCGAGTCCGCCGCCAGCACCACCGCGCCGGCACCGTCGCCGAACAGCACGCAGGTGGCGCGGTCGTTCCAGTCCATGATGCGCGAGAACACCTCCGTGCCGACCACCAGGGCACGGCGTACCGTGCCGCCGCGAATGAAGCTGTCGGCCGTCGCCAGTCCGTAGATGAAGCCGCTGCACACGGCCTGCACGTCGAACGCCGGGCAGCCCTTGGCGCCGAGCTTCGCCTGTAGCAGGCAGGCGGTGCTCGGAAACACGAAATCCGGGGTCGATGTGGCAACGATGATCAGGTCGATGTCGCCGGGCGCGAGCTGCGCCGCGGCGAGCGCCGCGCGGCTCGCTTCGAGCGCCAGGTCGCTGGAACCCTGCGAGGCGTCGGCGATGCGGCGCTCGACGATCCCGGTGCGCTCGCGGATCCAGCTGTCCGTGGTATCGAGCCGCTGCGCGAACTCGTCGTTGCGCACGACGCGCGCGGGCAGGTAGGCGCCCGTGGCGACGATGCGGGAATAGATCATGCCGCAGCGCTCCGCGCGGCCGGATGCAAATGCGCCATGCGCTGGGTGATGCGCTGGACGACATCATTGCGCACCTCCTCTTCGGCGCGGCGCAACGCCTGGCCGAAGGCAAAGGCGTCGGCCGAGCCGTGGCTCTTGATCACGATGCCGCGCAAACCGAGCAGACTGGCGCCGTTGTAGCGTCGGTGGTCCATGCGCTGCTTGAAGGCTTTCAGCACCGGCATCGAAAGCAACGCCGCGAGCTTGCGCAGCGGATTGCGGGTGAATTCCTGCTTCAGCGCCGCCGTCATCATCTGCGCCACTCCCTCCGAGGCCTTGAGCACCGCGTTGCCGACGAAACCGTCGCACACCACCACGTCGGCCGTGCCCTTGTAGATGTCATCGCCCTCGACATTGCCGACGAAATTGAGCCCGCTGTCGCGCAGCAGGTCGGCCGCCAGTTTCACGGTCTCGTTGCCCTTGATGTCCTCGACGCCGATGTTGAGCAGCCCGACCGCCGGCCGCTCCTGGTGCTCGAGCGCCGCCACCAGCATTGCGCCCATGACGCCGAACTGCATCAGCTGCTCGGGCGTGCAGTCGACGTTGGCGCCGAGATCGAGCACGTAGGTATAGCTGTCGCGCATGTTGGGCAGCACCGAGGCGATCGCCGGCCGGTCGATGCCGGGAAGCGTCTTCAGGACGAACCTGGACATCGCCATCAACGCTCCGGTGTTGCCCGCGCTGACGCAGGCATGCGCCTCGCCGTGATGCACCAGATTGATCGCGAGGCGCATCGAGGAGTGCTTCTTGTAGCGCAGGGCCTGCACGGGCGCTTCGTCCATGCCGACCACTTCGGCGGCCGGATGCACCCGCAGGCGGGGGCCCGGAGAGGCGCCGCGCGCGTCGAGCTCCGCCCGTATCGCCTCGTCCAATCCGACCAGGACGCAGTTGACCCCGCTGCTGGCGCGCAAGAACTCGAGCGCAGCCGGCACCGTCACCCGGGGGCCGTGATCTCCCCCCATGCAGTCAACGGCTACGGTGATATCCATGCGGCCGTGCGCCGGCGCGCGTGCGGCGCGCGCGGCGCGACGTTGCGTTCGGGCTACTCGCTCTTGCTCCGCACCACTTTCTTGCCGCGATAGAACCCGGTCGGGCTGACGTGGTGGCGCAGGTGCACCTCGCCAGTGGTCGGCTCGATCGCGAGCGGCGGATTGGTGAGGAAGTCGTGCGCGCGGTGCATGCCGCGCTTCGATGGGGTCTTGCGGTTCTGCGGTACTGCCATGGTCTGCTCCTGTGTAGATGATCGTTTCGCGGGCCCTCAGGCCCATCCTGCGTCAACGCTTTCCGCCCATCAGGGCACGCAGCCCGGCGAACGGCCGTTGCTGCGCGGCGGACACATCGCCCTCGCGCGACCTGCATTGCTCGTGCCGCGGCGCAATCGGAATCGCAAGCAGCACTTCGTCCTCGACCAGGTCGAGAACCGGCATCTCCCTTTGCGCGACGATGCGCTCCGGCCCTTCTGCATCCACCGCAAGCGTTGCGATCTCCGCTTCGTCGCCGTAGAGCAGCAGCAGCGCCTCCGACCGCAATGCGAATTCCAGTGGCCCGAGGCACCGCTGACACGTCAACTGCAACGTCCCCTCGACGCTCAGCAGCAGAGCCGGCCGCCCCTGCTCCTGCGGCAATCCCTGCAACGCATAATGAAGCGTGCCGTGGGTAGCGTATAACTCGCTCTGCAGGCGAGGACAATCCTTCAGCTGCCAGTTGCCGCTCAATATCGCACCGGACCGCGCAAACTCGAAGCCGTCGATCACCGGCGCATGCGGCATGGGGCGCGGATGATATCATTGCTGAAAAAGCTCGTCAAAACAAAGTGATGGCACAGAGCCGGAGCATCGTACTGGCGTCGACCTCGAATTATCGACGCGCGCTGCTGGCGCGCTTGCGGGTCGAGTTCGAGTGCGCCGCACCGCAGGTCGCTGAATCAGTCGAGCCCGGCGAGACCCCGGCGACGGCCGCGCTGCGGCTCGCGGTGCTGAAAGCACGCGCGGTAGCGCCGCGATTCGCCGGCGCACTCATCGTCGGCTCGGACCAGGTGGCGTCCTGCGACGGAGTGCGCCTCGGCAAACCCGGTCACCGCGCCAACGCGATTCGACAACTCGAGCATCTGAGCGGCAAGGTCGCCGAATTCGCGACCGCGGTCTGCGTGCTGGATGCCGCGACCGGCGTGCTGTTGTCGCGCCTCGTGCCTTGCCGCGTCACCTTCCGCCCCCTCGGCCGCGCACAGATCGAGGCCTACGTCGATCGCGAGCAGCCCTACGACTGCGCCGGCAGCGCCAAGTCGGAGGGCCTGGGCATTGCGTTGCTGGCGCGCATCGAGACCGACGACCCGACCTCGCTGGTGGGCTTGCCGCTGATCGCGCTCACCGAATTGCTGGCCGAAGCGGGCCTGCCGGTGCTTGCCTGATGCCGGTGCTTTATGTGATTGCGGCGTCGCTGGGCGGGACGGCGCTGGATGCCCTGCCCGCGGCGGCGATCGGCGTCGTCAGGGGATTGCGCGACTTCGTCGCCGAGAACCCGAAAAGCGCACGCGCCTTTCTGTCCGCGCTCGGCATGCCGGTTGCGCTGCGCGAACTGAATATCGGACGGCTCGACGAGCACACGCGGGCGCCGGAACTGCCGGCGCTGCTTGCGCCGCTGCGCCAGAGCCGGTCGCTGGGGCTCCTCTCCGAGGCGGGCTGTCCGGGCGTGGCGGATCCAGGCGCGCCGCTGGTAGGCCTGGCGCATCGCGAGGGCTTTCGCGTCGCCCCGTTGGTCGGACCTTCGTCGATCGTGCTCGCCCTGATGGCCTCTGGACTGGAAGGCCAGCGCTTCGCTTTTTGCGGTTACCTGCCGCGCGAACGCTCGCGGCGGATCCAGCGCATCCGCGAACTCGAACTGCGCTCCCGCATCGAGCGCGAGACCGAGATCTTCATCGAGACGCCCTACCGCAACCAGGCGCTGCTTGCCGCCCTGTGCGACGCCTGCAGGCCGGATACGCGCCTTTGCATCGCGACCGATCTGACCCTGCCGGGCGAAACGATCGCTTTGCACGGCATTGCCGAGTGGCGCCGGCGCCCGCTCGAACTGGCCGGCAAGCTGGCGGTGTTCCTGCTTCAGGCGGCCTGAGCGGCGTGCGCCGCGGCGTCGATGCGCGCCTCAGCGCAGGCTCGCCGGCACGCGCGCGGCAAACTCCAGCAGCCCTGCGGCGACGCCGGCACCGAGGCGTCGCGCGAATTTCTCGGCGATGTTTTCCTTCTGCGTGTAATCGACGATGTCCTCGGCCTTGATGACCTCGCGCGCCACGTGGTCGAGGCTGCCGAGCGCATCGGCCAATCCCAGTTCGATGCTGCGGCTGCCGCTCCAGATCAAGCCCGAAAAAATCTCCGGCGCCTCTTTGAGGCGCTTGCCGCGGCCCTCGCGCACCGCCACAATGAACTGCTGGTGGATCTCGTTCATGAGCGCTTGCGCGTACTCCTTGTGCCGCTCCTCCAGCGGCAGGAACGGATCGAGCATGCCCTTGTTGTCGCCGGCGGTGAGCAGGCGGCGCTCGATGCCGAGCTTTTCCATCAGCCCGGTGACGCCGAATCCGTCCATGCGCACGCCGATCGAACCGACGATGCTCGCGCGGCTGACGTAGATGCGGTCCGCGGCCGCCGCGGCGTAATAGCCGCCCGACGCGCACAGGTCTTCGACCACCGCATACAGCGGGATGTTGGGGTATTTCTGCCGCAAGCGGCGCATCTCGTCGTAGATGGTCTGCGCCTGCACCGGGCTGCCGCCGGGAGAGTTGATGCGCAGCACCACGCCTTGCGTATTCTTGTCCTTGAACGCCGAGTTGAGCGCGTTGCTGATCTTCTCGGCGCTCGCATCCGTTCCCGGCGCGATCAGGCCGTTGATCTCCACCAGCGCCGTGTGGCGGCCCTTGCTCTCGCCGTAACCCTTCCAGTCGACCGCGAGCAGAATGATCACGGTGAGGTAGGCGAAGGTCAGCAACTTGAAAAAGATGCCCCAGGCGCGCGCGCGGCGCTGCTCCTTGAGCGCTGCCGTGGCGAGTTTTTCGATGACCCCGCGCTCCCAGCCTTGATCGTTCTCAGTCATCTTCCGGTTCCATGTAGTAGACGTAGCCGCCGCGTTCCTCGATCCGCAGCCGGCGCAGCGGCGTGCCGGCGCAGGGTCCGCCGAGGCAGCGGCCGCTCGCCGGTGCGTAGCTTGCGCCGTGCATCGAGCATATCAAATTGCGTCCCTCGGAGTCGAAGACTTCGCCTTCGCGCCAGTCGAGTTCGATCGACCGGTGGCCGCAGCGATTGAGGTAGCCGTACACCGCGCCCCCGAAGCGGATGACGAAGGCCGCCGCGGTCTCGCCGCAATGTTCGACCTCGAAGCGGACCGCCTTGCCGCGGTCTGCCAGCTCGGCCGCGGCGCAGATCAGGCGTTCGCTTCCAGCCACCGGCTCAGTTCGTCCACGCTCTCGACGCAGTGTCGCGGCGCGAGCGCGCGCAGCGCGGCCGCGGGATGTGCGCCGTAGGCGACGCCGAGGGCATCGACGCCGGCGCTGCGCGCCATCTGCAGGTCGTGCGAGGTATCGCCGATCATGAGCGCCGCCTGCGCTTCGGTTGCGAGCTCGCGCATCAGTTCGAGCAGCATTGCGGGGTGCGGCTTGGGACGGGTTTCGTCGCCGCAGCGCGAGGCGGCGAAGTACGGGCCGAGCCCGCTCGCCTGCAGCGCGCGCTCGAGCCCGCGCCGGCTCTTGCCGGTCGCGAGCGCGAGCCGGTGGCCGCGGCCGACCAGGCGTCCGAGCAGCTCGGGCACGCCGGGAAACAGCTGCATCGCGTCCTCGCGCGCGACGAAGTGCCGGCGGTAGAGTTCGGCGAACTCGGCGTACTGCTCCGGCGGCAGTGCCGGCACCGCGTGGCGCAGCGAATCGTGCAGTCCCAGCCCGATCACGTGGCTCGCCCGTTCGCGCCCGGGAACCGGCAGCGCCATGTCGCGCGCGGCCGCCTGGATGCACTCGACGATGGTGGCCGCCGAATCGATCAGCGTGCCGTCCCAGTCGAACACGATCAGCGCATAGCGGCGTTCAGCGCGCATGCGCGGGCAGATGCTGCTCGGCGAAGCGCCGCAGGGCCTCGGGCCACGGCGCTTCGAGCGCCATCCGTTTGCCGGTAGCGGGATGGTCGAAGGCCAGGCGATGCGCGTGCAGCAGCAGGCGCCCCACGCCCGTCCTGGCGAGGCTGCGGTTCAATTCGAAGTCGCCGTACTTGTCGTCGCCGACGACCGGATGCCCGGCGTGCGCCAGATGGACGCGGATCTGGTGCGTCCTCCCGGTCAGCAGCCTCGCCTCCAGCAGGCTGAACCGGTCGCCGACCGCCAGCGGTCGGATCCGCGTCACGGCGCGCAGGCCGTCCTCGCGCACGCTCACGCGGCGCTCGCCCGAGGAAGTCACGTACTTGTGCAGGGCGGCGCTCAGCTCGCGGGCGCCGCCGCGCCATCGCCCCTGCACCGCTGCGAGGTAAATCTTTTCCACTTCGCCGGCGCGCAGCATGCGGTGCAGCTCGAGCAGCGCGCTGCGCTTCTTGGCCACCATCAGCAGGCCCGAGGTATCGCGATCGAGACGGTGCACCAGCTCCAGGAATTTCGCCTGCGGACGGGCTGCGCGCAGCGCTTCGATGACGCCGTAGCTGACCCCGCTGCCGCCGTGCACGGCAATCCCCGATGGCTTGTCAATCACCAGCAGGGCCGCGTCCTCATGCACCAGCGGCAGCTCGAGCGGCCGCGGCGCCGGGCGCGACGCCGGACTCGCCAGGCGCATCGGCGGCACGCGCACGCGGTCGCCGATACGCAGCCGGTAGTCGGGTCTCACGCGCCCGCTGTTGACGCGTACTTCGCCGCTGCGCAGCACCCGATAGACGTGGCTTTTCGGCACGCCCTTCAGGCGCCGCAGCAGGTAGTTGTCGATGCGTTGCGCCTCGCCTTCCTCGCCAACTTGCAGCAGAGTCGCGCGCGCATTGCCTAACTCATTCATTATGCGTATGATCTCAAGCTCTGCTTCGAGTTGCGAGGCCCAGGGTCCGCAAGACGCGGTGAGCGACAAGCCACGCGCCGGAACCTGCCACCTGCCTCCTGCCCGGCCGCAGCCGGGCCCGAAGCAGTGGTTAATCTCGCTCACCGCAAGTAGCGATCTTACTGTAGTCATCCGCGCGCACAGACTCGCAACCCTCTTGTTGGCGACTCATCCTCTGGGAGAGCAATCACCGACCGAACACCGGGTCTCCTGCGCGCGCAGGAGAACAGGCAGTGAAACGCATGCTATTCAACGCGACGCAGCAGGAGGAGTTGCGCGTCGCCATCGTCGAAGGGCAGAAGCTCGTTGATCTCGACATCGAGTCCGCATCCAGGGAACAGCGCAAGAGCAACATCTACAAGGGCATCATCACCCGCATCGAGCCCAGTCTCGAGGCGGCGTTCGTCGATTACGGCGAGGAGCGGCACGGCTTCCTGCCGTTCAAGGAGGTAGCGAAGAGCTACTTTCGCTCCAACGCCGAGCCCGGCCGCGCCCGCATCCAGGACGCGCTCAGCGAGGGCCAGGAGCTGATCGTCCAGGTGGAGAAGGACGAGCGCGGCAACAAGGGCGCTGCGCTCACCACGTTTCTCAGCCTCGCCGGGCGCTACCTGGTGCTGATGCCGAACAATCCGCGCGGCGGCGGGGTTTCGCGGCGCATCGAAGGCGAGGAGCGCAACGAGCTGCGCGACACCGTCGAGCAGCTCCAGGTGCCCGAGGGCATGAGCGTGATCGCGCGCACCGCGGCGATCGGCCGCTCGCTGGAGGAGCTGCAGTGGGATCTCAGCTACCTGATGCAGCTGTGGCGCGCCATCGAGACCGCAGCCAACGACCGCACGCCGGGCGCCGACGGCAAGTACGTGGCGCGGCCCTTCCTGATCTACCTCGAGTCGAGCCTGGTGATCCGCGCCATCCGCGACTACCTGCAGCCCGACATCGGCGAGATCCTGATCGACACGCAGGACATCTACGACCAGGCGTGCGCCTTCATGCAGACCGTGATGCCGGCGACCGTCAACAAGGTCAAGCTGTACCGCGTCGATCGACGTCAACTCGGCGCGCGCCACCAAGGGCCACGACATCGAGGAAACGGCGCTGCGCACCAACCTCGAGGCGGCGGACGAGATCGCGCGCCAGCTGCGCCTGCGGGACCTGGGCGGCCTGATCGTGATCGACTTCATCGACATGGAAGCGCAGCGCAACCAGCGCGAGGTGGAGAACCGCTTCCGCGAAGCGCTGCGCTTCGACCGCGCGCGCGTGCAGACGGGCAAGATCTCGCGCTTCGGCCTGCTCGAGCTGTCGCGCCAGCGCCTGCAGCCCTCGCTCGAGGAGACGGCGCACACCAGCTGCCCGCGCTGCGGCGGCACCGGCTTCATCCGCGGCACCGAATCCACCGCGCTGCACGTGCTGCGCATCCTGCAGGAAGAAGCCATGAAGGAGAACACCGGCGCGGTGCACGCGCAGGTGCCGGTCGACGTGGCGTCGTTCCTGCTCAACGAAAAGCGCAGCGAAATCCAGAAACTGGAAGCACGCCTCAAGGTCAACATCGTGCTGGTGCCGAACTCGCACCTCGAGACGCCGCATTACAAGGTGCTGCGCCTGAAGCACGACGAACTGAACCTGATGGAGCACGTGCCGGCGAGCTACGAGATGGTCGAGCGGCCGGAGGAGCTGGCCGCTCCCGGCGAAGAAGGCGAAGCGCGCAAGGAGCGCCAGGAAGCCGTCGTCAAGGGCATCACGCCTGCGGAGCCGGCGCCCGTGGTGGCCGAACCGGTTGTCGCGCAACGCGTGGCGCCGCAAGGCACGCCCAGGCCTGCGCCCGCACTGGCCGAAGCGCCGCGCGGCGGATTCATCGACCGCATCCTCGGATGGTTCAAGACTGAAAAGCCTGCAGAGCAGCCAGCCGCTGCCAACGAGCCGGCGATGCGGCCGGCGCAAGCCCGGCCGCGTCCGGAGCGCCTGCGCGAACCGCCGCGCGAGCGCCAGGAACGCCGTCCGCGCGATCGCAACGAAGCGCGCAGAGGTGGACGCCCCGAGCGCCATGGCGGGCCTGAACGTCATGAGCGGCGCGACCAGGCGCCGCGCCAGGGCGAGCGCGCCGGGCAGCCGCCACGGCCTTTGGGCGATCGCCGCCCGGACCAGCGTCCCGGAGAGCGCCCTCCTCGCCCGCAAGCGCCGCAGCCGGCGCAGCGGCCTGAAATCCGCACCGGCGAGGGAGCGCCCGCGGCACAGGCGGAAGGTGAAGCGCCGCGCCGCGGACGGCGCAACCGCGGTCGCCATCGCGATCGCGAGCGCGGACCAGAGACTGCGGCGGCTGCGCCCCTACCGGAGTCGTTCCCGTTGCCGCAAAGCTATGAGCTGCCGCTAGTGCAATCGGTCCCTGCAGCGCTCACCGAGCCAGTCGCCGCAGTGGCGCACGAAACCGTAACTGCGTCGGCCGTGACGGCAGATACGCACGCTGCCGCCGAGCCCGTTGCAGCGCTCGAGCCACCGGTAGTCGTCAAGACCCCCGTCGTGGTGGAATCGTCGATCCTAGCCCAGGTGCCGGCTGCGGCCGAGGCGCCGTCGGCGCCCGCGCCAATGCCTGTGCCGCCACCGGCGCCGAAGGCAATCGCGCCGATCGAAATGCCGGCGTTCGATCCCAGGGAATACGTCGCCAGCGCGGGGCTGCAACTGGTCGAGACGCGCAGCGGCGCGGCGCATGCGGCCGTGCCCGAACTCGAGGCCGTGAAACTGGGCCGCCCGCGGCGCGAGCATCCGCGCCTCGCGGCGGAAGAGGCGCTGGTTCAGGTCGAGACGCGCGACAAGTGATCCCAGACAGGGTCGAGCAGGCCGCGTGAGGCGGCCTAGATCGACATGGCCTGTCCGCCGTTGACGTCGAGCGTGGCGCCGGTCACGAATCCCGCCTCCTCGGAGGCGAGGTAAGCGATCGCAGCCGCGACGTCCTCGACGCGTCCTTGGCGCCGCACGGGGATGGACGCGACGACGCGCGCGCGCTCATCTTCCGATTGACGCTCGGCCAGGAATCGCTTGACGCGCGGCGTCAGGATGGCGCCCGGGCAGATCGTGTTGCAGGTGATCCCGTCCGGGCCGAACTCCTGCGCAATCTGCAGCGTAAACGCCTGCATCGCGCCCTTCGCCGCCACGTAGGGCGCGCCCGCGAACAGCGAACCGAAGCGCCCCGCCTTGCTGCCCATATTGACAATCCGCCCGTAGCCGCCCTTGCGCATGACCGGGATCACCGCGCGCGTCGTCAACACGCAGGCCGTGACGTTCGTTCCCATGACGCGCTCCCAGTCGTCTTCCGACTGCTCGAGGAAACGAAAGGGAACCTGCAGCGACCCGCCGATGTTGTTGATCAGCACGTCGATGCGCCCCTCGCGCGCCGCGAGTTCGGCCACTGCAGCCTCGACTTGCGCCGGCTCGAGCATGTCGAGCCGGCGGCCGGCAATCCGCACGCCGCGCTGCTTCCCCTCCTCGAGCGCAGTTTCCAGCGCCGCAGCGTCGCGGTCCCAGATGGTGACGCGCGCGCCCTCCTCCGCGAGGCGATAGGCCGCGCCCTGACCGAGGCCGCTCGCCGCGGCGGTGATCAGCGCGACGCGATTTTCGAAGCGGCGCATGTGAGCCGGCATGAAATCCCTCCACTCTCCTATTCGCCGCGGCCAAGCGGCCGCGGCGCAACCTCGCGCTGTCCGAGGAACATTTCCATGCGGATCTCTCCGCCCGGCGGCACCACCACGATTTCGGGGTTTGCGGAATCAGGATTCGCAGGCATCTTGAGCAGCGACTCGAGCAGCGCCGTCGATCCGGTCGTCTCCTCGTACTCGATGCCCCAGCGTGCCCTGCAAAAATCCGCCACCGCCATGGCCATCGGCCGGCAGGCGTCCAGTTCCTTTTGCGAAAAACCGAGCATGCACAGGCGGCGGTAGTGGCGGTACTTCATTTCCACCAGGTAATCGGCGGTTTCCTCGTCGTAGTCCTTCACGTAGTAGAGATAGTCGTGCAGCGGATCGTCGTGCGCCTCCAGCCAGCCGCGCGTGAGATAGTAGGTGTTCGGATTGGCGAAGAACCGCTGCACGTAGCGCTGATGCGAGCCGAGGAAAATCGCGACGCAATCGTGGGTGCGCGGAATGATCAGCGTATGGGCCCGTGATTTCACGCCGACCACCCCGTTTCCGCACAGGCCGTAACCGACGATGATGTTGCTCGGCCGGGCGACGGCATCGACCTCCTGCTGCAATGCCGCCGCCAGCTTCTTGGGCGTGTTGTGCAGCGTGGTTTCAAGGTAGAACGTCGGAGTGTCCTTGGGTATCCTGTCCTGCAGCAGTTCCCGCATGGCGCCGCAGGCGATGACGACGGTCGGCCGGGTCCGCGAAAGCACCGGCAAGGCGTTCGCCGATTCCCGATCTGCGGCCTGAATCCGTTCCTGTGTCGTCGAAGTCATCGCGCTCTCGAATACCCGGCAGACGGTTTCGAGAAACCCGGAATGAAGTACGGACCACCGGCGAACCCGGAGCATGCGGCTTCCTCAGCTTGGTGGAGGCGGCGCCGCGGGCGCGTCGAACGCCGTGCCCCAAGAATTGCGCTCGCCCACCGCAACGCAATCGAGCGTGGTGCACTCGACGAACAGGTCCTGAAAGTCCTCGCGCTCGGTCAACTCCACGACGCGGATCGTCTCGGCCAGACGGATCGCGCGTTCACGCTCGGTGCGGTTGAGCAGCGCCAGTCGCGCGCCATCGCCTGCCGCGTTTCCGATCGGTTCGATGGTATGCACCGGAACCGGCGGCACCAGTCCGATGCGCACGATGTCTCCCGGATCGAGGTAGTTGCCGAAAGCGCCGGCCAGCAGCACGCGCTGCGGTGCGGCAACGCCCTGCTCGCGCAGCAGTATTTCGATCCCGGCGCGAAGTGCGGCCTTGCCGAGCTGGACGTTGCGCACGTCCCGCTGGGTGACGACGATGTCGCGCCTCGTTTTGGTCTTCTTCCCTGCGACGAGGATCGCTTCGGACACAGGGCCGTCCGGATCCTTTCGTATCCGTGGATCGGTTCCGGGCGGGATGAATGCGCCGCCGCTGTCGAGCAGTCCGGCGTCGACCAGCGCAGCCACAGACGAAATCACGCCCGACCCGCACAGGCCGATCGGCCGCAGGTCTGTGTGGCCCGCTCCATCGCGTATCACGGCCCAGCCGAGTGCACCGCCCGGCTCGGCCCACACGCGCTCGATGGCGCCCGGCGACGCACACACGCCACTGCGGATATGCGCGCCTTCGAACACCGGTCCGGTGGCGCACGAGGTTGCGGTCAGTTCACCGCCGTTCGCCAGTACGATTTCGCCGTTCGTGCCGACGTCGATCAGGAGATTGACCCCCCGGTAGAAATCCTCGCCACGGGTGAGCACCGCCGCAATCGTGTCCCCGCCGATGTAGCCGGACACCACGGGAAACACGAACAGGCGCGCCTCCGGTGCGGCGTCGATGCCGATATCGGCGGCATCGAGCAGCGCCGGTTCGCGCCACACCGCCTGATAGGGACCGCGTCCGATCGGCTCCGGGTTGACGCCGAGCAGCACGTGCTGCATGGTCGGATTGCCCACCGCCACGATGTCGAGGATGTCTTCGGGTGCGACGCCGGATTCCGAGGCGGCCTCCGCGATCATGCTGTTGATCTCGCTGACGACCAGGGACTGCAGTTTGGCGAGGACCGGCGGGTCCTGGCTGATGTGCGTCATGCGCGAGATGACATCCTCGCCATAGGCGGTTTGCGGATTGGCCGCCGTCTTCACCGCAACAATGTCGCCGCTCGCCAGGTTGCAAAGGAACATCGCCAGCGAGGTCGTGCCGACATCGAGCGCGACACCCCAGGCGCCTGAATGTTCTCCGGGCAGGATCTGCAGCACTTCGCTGCCGCCATACAGC
>Ga0156179_1187_pt1 | contig 13851 bp, 13 predicted proteins | sample RifCSPlowO2_12_FD_107832 | JGI IMG/M metagenome (GOLD analysis project Ga0156179, IMG submission 107832) | Betaproteobacteria bacterium RIFCSPLOWO2_12_FULL_67_28 | reverse complement strand
AATCGCGCTGGCCTGCGACATGCTCCCGGGCTCGCTCTACTACCACTTCGCGGCCAAGGAAGATCTGCTGGTCGCGGTGTACGAGGCCGGCGTGCATCAGTTGATCGAGGCCGGGCGTCTGACGATCGCCGGAGAGCGCGAACCCTGGGCGCGGCTCGAAGCGGGATGCGCAGCGCATCTCGAGACCCTGCTGCAGCGAAGCGATTTCGCGCAGGTGCTGGTACGCGTGCTCCCGTCCGACGTCCCGGGTGCTGCGGCGCGGCTCAAAGCCCTGCGCGCCGAATACGAGCGCCAGTTCCGCGAACTGGTCGGCGAACTGCCGCTGCCGCCCGCGACCGACCGCGGTCTGCTGCGGTTGATGCTGCTCGGCGCGCTCAACTGGTCGCGCTTCTGGTTCGCTGCAGGCGGCCGCGAGACGCCGCGCAGCCTGGCGCGCAAGTTCGTGCAATTGCTGCAGGAGACCCATCATGTCTGACCGGCCGCCCAAGGTGATCGTCACCAAGATCGGACTCGACGGCCACGACCGCGGCAGCCGCGTCGTCGCGGCGTATCTGCGCGATTCGGGCATGGAGGTGGTTTACACGCCGCCCTGGCAGCAAGTCGCGACCGTGGTCAAGCTGGCGATCGAGGAGGACGCCGACGTGATCGGCATCTCTTCGCTCGCCACCGACCACCTGCTGGTGCCCAAGCTCATGGCCGCGCTGCGCGACGCGGGCGCCTCCGACGTGCAGGTGGTGGTCGGCGGAATCGTGCCGCCCGCCGACGAGACCCGGCTGCTCGACGCGGGGGTCGCGCGGGTGTTCCATCCGGGTTCGTCGCTGCAGGAGATCGCAGAGGCGGTGCGTGCGCTCGCCGGGCGCGCGCTCGCCTTGCGAGAGGGAGCCGCATCATGAACGAGCCCGTTCCTCTGCCGCAAGACGATCTTGCCGAGGGCGAGTCGCGCTGGGCGCGGGCCTTTGCCGCCGGCGCCGGCACGCCCAAGCGCGTCGCCAACCGCTCCGGCATCGAGATCAGGCCGCTTTACACGCCGCGCGACGGCAACGGCAGCCGCTACGCGGAGGCGCTCGGATTTCCGGGCGCCTACCCTTATACGCGCGGCATTTACGCCTCGATGCACCGCGGCCGTTCGTGGACGCAGCGCCAGCTGGTCGGGCTGGGCGCGCCGGAGGATTACAACGCGCGCCTGAAGGACCTGCTGGCGCACGGCGCCACGGCGCTTTCGCTCATTCCGTGCAATTCGGTGTTTCGCGGCTATGACGCCGACGAGGTCGACGCGGAGCTCCTCGGCACCTGCGGCACCGTGGTCAACACGGTGGAGGACATGGAGCGGGCGCTGGAGGGCGTGCCGCTCGAGCGCATCTCCTGCGCCATGAACGATCCGTCGCCGTTCACCCTGCTCGCGATGCTGCTCGCGGTGGCGCGGCGGCGCGGTGTCCCCTGGCCGCGCCTCACCGGCACCTCCAACCAGAGCGATTGCATCTCGCATTTCGTCGCCAACCACATGTTTTTCCGCATCGCGCTCGCCGGTGCGCGGCGCATCGTGGTGGATCACATCGCATTCGCCAACCGCGAGCTGCCGGGCTGGAATCCGCTCTCGGTGGTCGGACAGCACATGCAGCAGGCAGGCGCCACGCCCGCGGAGGCAATGGCGTTCACCCTGTGCTCGGCGCTGCAGTATGCCGAAGACTGCATTGCGCACGGCATGGATCCGGACGTTTTCCTGCCGCGCTTCACCTTCTTCTTCGACATTTCGATCAGCTTCTTCGAGGAGGTCGCCAAGTTCCGCGCCGGGCGGCGCATCTGGGCGCGGCTCGCCCGCGGCCGGCTGGGGGCGCGCGATCCCCGGTCGTGGCGCTTCAAATTTCACGCCCAGACCTCGGGCGTGGATCTGACGCGCCAGCAGCCGCTCAACAACATCGCGCGCGTCACCGCGCAGGCGATCGCGGGAATCTTCGGCGGCCTGCAGTCGCTGCACACCGACGCCTACGACGAAGTGTTGTCCACGCCCACGCACGAGGCGGCGCGCATCGCGGTGGCGACGCAGAACGTCCTGCGCGAGGAGGCGCACCTCGTCGACGTGATCGACCCGCTGGGCGGCTCCTATTACGTAGAGGCGCTCACCGACGAGATGGAGAGCCGCATCATGGCGCTCATCGAGCGGGTCGATGCCGCGGGCGGCATGTACGCGGCGGTCGAGCAGGGCCTGGTGCAGCACATGATCGGTGCCTCGGCACGCGCCTTCCAGGACGCGGTGGAGAGCGGCCGGCAAACCGTCGTCGGCGTGAACGCGTACCGGGTCGACGAGGATCCGGCTGCCTACCGCCCGCTCGAATACCCCGACCGGCGCCGGATCGCGGCGCAGCTCGCGCGGCTGGCCGAGTTCAAGGCGCGACGTTCGCAGGCCTCGGTCGCGAACGCGCTTGGCGAGCTGGCACGCGCAGCGCAGGGACGCGACGACCTGTTCGCGGCCGTGGTGGCCGCGGTCGAGGCGGGCGCGACCCACGGCGAAGTCTGCGCCGTGCTCCGGCGCGAGCTCGGTTTCGGGCAGCCGCTGACGACGCTCTGAGGTGATCGCAGCGTCGCAATGGGCAGAGCGCATCGCCGCCGGGGACCGGCGCGCGATTGCGCGCGCCATTTCCGCGGTCGAGAACCAGACGGCGCAGGCCGCGGCGGTGCGCGCCGCGGTCACCGGCCGCACCGGCCATGCGCGCGTGGTTGGAATCACGGGGCCGCCGGGCGCAGGCAAATCGACCTTGGTGAACGCGCTCATCAAGGAGCTGCTGGCACGCGATCGGCGCGTCGCTGTCGTCGCGGTCGATCCTTCCAGCCCGATCAGCGGCGGCGCGGTGCTGGGCGATCGCATCCGCATGGCCGAGCACCAGACCGACGCGCGCGTGTTCATCCGCTCGCTCGCCGCGCGCGGCCATCTCGGCGGCCTGTCGCGCACCGCGCGCCAGGTGATCGATGTGCTCGACGCGGCGCGCTTCGATACCGTGATCGTGGAAACCGTAGGCGCCGGCCAGTCCGAGGTCGAGATCGCGGCGGTCGCGCACACCAAGGTGCTGGTCTGCCCGCCCGGCATGGGCGACGAGGTGCAGGCGATCAAGGCCGGCGTGCTCGAGATCGCCGACATCTTCGTCGTCAACAAGGCGGACCTGCCGAATGCCGACAGCACGGAGCGCGAGCTGCTCGCCATGCTCGCGCTCAGGAATCCGCCGCACGGCGCGTGGCGGCCGCCGGTGTTGCGCAGCGTGGCGACCGCCGGCCTGGGCGTCGCGGCGCTGCTCGAGGCGATCGAGCAGCACGCGCAGGCGACGCCGCCGCGCCCGGCGGGCGCGCCGGGCGAGCCGCGGATCCAGTTCCGGGTCGTGAAGAAACGCGCCCGCCTGCACGATCCGCGCAAGGCGTTCGAGCTGGTGGAGATCGAAAGCGAGCTGCGCGAAGATCCGCTCACGGGCGATACCGCGCGCATCTGCCACTTTGCATTTCCGGCGCGCAAGCTGCCGGACCTGAGCGCGCTCGCCGCAGGTACGCAGGAATCCTGCCCGTTCTGCCCGCAGCGCATCGCGGCCGTCACGCCCCGCTTTCCCGATGCGCTGGTGCCGGGGGGGCGCCTGGCACGCGGCGAGGCGCTGCTGTTCCCGAACCTGTTTCCGTACGACGACGTGTCGGGGATCATCGTCATGTCGCGCGCGCATTTCCTGCCGATGCACGCGCTGCCCGCGGCCATGATCGCCGACGCGCTCAAGCTGGCGCGCGATTTCATCGCGCGTGCCGCACCCACCCTGCCGGGGGCACGCAGCTGGGGCATCGTGACCTGGAACTACATGCCGCCCGCCGGCGCCTCCCAGGTGCATCCGCACCTGCAGGTGATCGTGACCGACGCGCCGGGCAACGCGCTGCGCCGCGAGCTCGCAGCCGAATCGCGCTTTCTCGAGCGCCACGGCCTGCCGTACGCGCAGGCACTCGCCGCCGCCGAGCGCGAGCGCGGCGAGCGCGCGGTGCTCGACGAGGGCGCGGTGGCCTGGTCGGTGCCGTTCTGTCCGCTCGGCATGCTGGGCGATGCCGAGGCGCGCTTCGCCGGGCGCGCCACGCTCGGTGAATGCGGCGACGCCGGGATCGACACATTTGCGCAGACGCTCGCGCGTATCTGTGCGGCCTACGCGCGGCTCGGGATGTGGAGCTTCAACCTGACGCTGTTTCCCGACGCCGAGCAGGAACGCTCGGGGCGGCACTGGCTCACGGCGCGCCTGCTGCCGCGCTTTTACCTGCATCCGCAGCTGCACAACTCGGACGTGGCCTACCTGCAGCTGCTGCTGGGCGAGAAATTCGGCATGGTCTATCCGGAAGTGCACGCGGCGGCGCTGCGCGAACAGCTCGCCGCCGCATGAGCGACGCCGGACAGGAGCAGCTGCCGCGCCGGCTGTGGTGGATCCTCGCCGGCCTGACCCTCGCCTGGGGTGTCAACTGGACCGCATTGAAGGTCGCCTTGGCCGAAATCTCGCCGTGGGCGTTTCGCAGCCTGTGCCTGGGCGGCGGCGCGGCGGTGCTCTTCGGCGTGCTGCGCGCCGGCCGCATGCGCCTTGCGGTACCGCGCGCCGAATGGCCGCGCCTCGCCCTGCTCGCGCTCGTCAACATCACGAGCTGGAACATCCTGATCGCATACGGGGTGTCGATGATTCCCTCGGGGCGCGCGGCGATCATCGCCTACACCATGCCGGTGTGGGCGGTGCCGCTCTCGGTTTGGCTGCTGGGCGAGCGCATGGACGCGCGCAAGCTGTTCGGCCTCGCACTCGGCTTGGGCGGCCTGGTGCTGTTACTCGTCGAAGAGGTCGCGAACCTGAAGGCCGCGCCGGTCGGAACTCTGCTGGTGCTCGGCGCCGCCTGCACCTGGGCGATCGGCACCATCCTGCAGAAGAAATTTCCGCTGTCGGTGCCGGCCAGCGTGTACACGGCGTGGATCATGCTGATCGGCGGCGTGCCGATCTACGTGGGGGCGCTGTTCACCGACCTGGGCTCGCATCCGCGCGTCAGCACCGAGGCCTGGCTCAGCGTAGCGTACAACGTCTTCATCGCCTTCGCCTGGGCGCACTGGGCGTGGATCAAGATCGCGACATCGGTGTCGGTGACGGTGTTTTCGCTCAGCATGCTGGTGATCCCGGTGGTGGGCGTGATCTCCGGGATGCTCGTCCTCGGCGAGCGGCCCAGCTGGCAGGAGTACGGCGCCATGCTGCTGATCCTCGGTGCGCTCGGGACGGTGGTCGTGCCGCGGCGCGCCTGACAAGTTGTGCGGGCGTGGATTGGTGTTTCCCCTTCTGCCGACTTGCGGGTTCCGCAAGTCGGCAGAGAGGAGGACCCCGATCCAGCGCTAGCTAGCACTGCATCGTGCGCCGGCGCGGGATGCGCCGGATGTCCCAATGCGCCTTCGCCCAGGCCAGCAGCTCGCGCACCGGTAGCTCGTCGGGCGGTTGATGCCCGAGAAAGCGCAGCGCGCGCGCAAGCTCGCCCGCGCCTGTGCTCGCGGCGCCGCTGTGCTTGGCGAGTTTTTCCCCCACCGCATCCATCGCCACCGGCAGGTGCAGGTAGCGCGGGGTCGGCAGCCCCAGCAGCCGCTGCAGCAGGATCTGGCGCGGAGTCGAGTCGAGCAGATCGGCACCGCGCACGACGTCGGTGACGCCCTGCGCGGCGTCGTCCACCACCACCGCCAGCTGGTAGGCGTACGCACCGTCCGCGCGCAGCAGCACGAAATCGCCCACTTCGCGAGCGACCGATTGCGCGATCTCGCCCTGCAGCCGGTCGTCGAAACGGATCGGATCCGCCGGCACGCGCAAGCGCAGCGCGCGCGCCGGACGGCCGGGCGCCAGTCCGTTGCGGCAGGTTCCGGGGTAGATGCGCGCGCCGTCGATCGCGAGCGACGAGTCGGCCATCTCGCGACGCGTGCAGCCGCAAGCGTAGGTCAGGCCGGCGCGTTGCAGCTGCTCGAGCGCGTGGTCGTAGCGCGCCGCGCGCGCGCTCTGATAGATGACGGGTCCGTCCCACTCGAGCCCCGCCGCCTCGAGCTGGCGCAGGATCGTGGCGGCCGCGCCACGGCGTTCGCGCAGCCGGTCGAGATCTTCCATGCGCAGCTGCCAGGTGCCGCCTGCCGCGCGCGCATCGAGCCAACTGGCGAGCGCTGCGACGAGAGAGCCGAAATGCAACGCTCCGGTGGGTGAGGGTGCAAAACGGCCGATGTACGCCATGCGAGGTTGAAACGGAATCCGCCAGCCCAATATACACTCACGCTTCGCGAGCGAAAGGATGCCTCATGGCCACGGTCGAACTGACGCACGACAACTTCGAGAAGACGATCTCGGATAACCCGATCGTGATCGTGGATTTCTGGGCGCCCTGGTGCGGTCCCTGCCGCGGCTTTGCACCGATCTTCGAAAAGGCCTCGGACGCGCACCCCGATGTCGTGTTCGCCAAGGTGAATACCGACGAGCAGCAAGCGCTGGCGGGCTCGTTCCAGATCCGCTCGATTCCCACGCTGATGGTGTTCCGCGAGCAGGTGGTGCTGTTCCAGCAGGCCGGCGCGTTGCCGGCCTCCGCGCTGGAGCAGGTGCTGACGCAGACCAAGTCGCTCGACATGGCGAAGGTGCATCAGGAAGTCGCGGCACAACACTCGGGCATGGCGAACAACTGAGCGCAGCATGATCCAGATCCGGGGCGCCGGCGAACGCGGCTACGCCGACCACGGCTGGCTGAAGTCGTTCCACAGCTTTTCCTTCGCCGATTACCACGATCCGGCGCAGATGGGCTATGGCGCGCTGCGCGTGATCAACGAGGACCGCGTCGCCCCCGGCACGGGCTTCGGCACGCACGGCCACCGCGACATGGAGATCATCAGTTATGTGCTCGAGGGCGCGCTCGCGCACCACGATTCGATGGGCAACGGCTCGACCATCGTTCCGGGCGACGTGCAGCGCATGAGCGCCGGCCGCGGCGTCACCCACAGCGAGTTCAATCACGATCAGACGCGCGAAACCCATTTCCTGCAGATCTGGATCGAGCCCGCGGTGCGCGGCATTGCGCCGTCGTACGAGCAGAAGCATTACGCCGCGGCCGAGAAGCGCGGGCGGCTGCGCCTCATCGCCTCGCCCGATGGCGCCCAGGGATCGGTCACGATTCATCAGGACGCGCGCGTCTACGCCGCGCTCCTCGACGGCGCGGAACACGTGCAGCACCGCGCCGCGCCGGACCGGCGGGTCTACGTGCATGTCGCGCGCGGCAGCGTGTGCGTGAACGGCCATCTGCTGAGGACGGGCGACGCTGCGAAGCTCGGCGACGCCCAGATCGACATGGGCGAGGCAGCCAACGCAGAGGTGCTGCTCTTCGACCTTGCCTAGCAACCATCCGGTGCGCTCCGCGCCTGGGCAAAGCGGTAGACTCGCCGCATGAGCGGCACGCGCACCGAGTACGATTCCTTCGGCCCGATCGAGGTGCCGGCCGAGTCGCTCTGGGGCGCGCAGACCGAGCGCAGCCGGCGATACTTCCGCGCCGGCGCTCGAATGCCCTTGGCGGTGATCCGTGCACTGGTGCTGGTGAAGCGGGCCGCGGCGCAGGCCAATGCGGACCTTGGGTTGCTCGAGCGGCCCAAGTCGGAAGCGATCCAGCGCGCGGCCGACGAGGTGCTCGCGGGCCGGCACGACGATGCGTTTCCGCTTTCAGTCTGGCAGACCGGCTCCGGCACCCAGAGCAACATGAACGTCAACGAGGTGCTCGCCAACCGCGCCTCGGAACTCCTCGGCGGCGAGCGCGGCGCCGAGCGCCTCGTGCACCCGAACGACGACGTCAACCTCGGCCAGTCGTCGAACGACGTGTTTCCCACCGCGATGCACGTCGCTGCCGCGCAGGCGCTGTGCGCCGGGGTGCTGCCGGCCTTGCTGCGCCTGGAGCAGACGCTCGCTGCCAAGCGCGATGCCTTTGGCGGCATCGTCAAGATCGGCCGCACGCATCTGCAGGACGCTACGCCGCTGACGCTCGGACAGGAATTCTCCGGCTACGCGGCGCAGCTCGGCGAGGCGAGGCGCGCGATCGACGCGGTGCTGCCGGGACTGCATGCGCTCGCCATCGGCGGCACCGCGGTCGGCACCGGACTCAACGCGCACCCGGAACTGGGGGCACGGGTGGCGGCCCTGTTGAGCGAGGCCACGGGCCTGCCGCTGGTGAGGGCGCGTAACCGCTTTGCCGCGCTCGCCGGGCATGAGCCGCTGGTGTTCGCGCATGGCGCGCTGAAAACACTGGCGGCGGCGTTGTTCAAGATCGCGAACGACGTGCGCTGGCTCGCCTCGGGGCCGCGCGCCGGGTTGGGCGAGATCTCGATCCCGGAGAACGAACCCGGCAGTTCGATCATGCCCGGCAAGGTCAACCCGACGCAGGCCGAGGCGCTCACCATGATCTGCGCGCAGGTGTTCGGCAACGACGTCGCGCTGAATTTCGGCGGCGCATCGGGACAGTTCGAGCTGAACGTCTACAAGCCGCTGCTGATCGACAATTTCCTGTCGAGCGCAGGCTTGCTCGCCGAGGGCATGGCCGGGTTCGAGGAGCACTGCGCGCGCGGCATCGTGCCGAACGAGGCGCGCATCCGCGAGCTGCTCGAGCGCTCGCTCATGCTGGTGACGGCGCTCGCGCCCCACATCGGTTACGATCGCGCCGCTGAAATCGCGAAACACGCGCACCGCAACGCGATTTCGCTGCGCGAGGCCGCGCTCGCGCTCGGCTACGTCAGCGCCGCGCAGTTCGACGCCTGGGTGCGTCCCGAGACGATGACCGGATCCGATTCGTGAGGCGCCGCACTTTCCTGGGAGCAGCCCTCGCGATGCTGTCGGGCTGCTCGACGCCCGGGATCAAGCTCGATGCGCCCTATGTGGTCACGCCTTACGAGGTGGTCGACGAGATGTTGCGGCTCGCCCAGGTGCGTCGCGGCGAGCTGGTCTACGATCTGGGCTGCGGCGACGGGCGCATCGTGATCGCCGCGGCCGAGCGCTTCGGCGCGCGCGGCGTCGGGGTGGACATCGATCCGCGCCGCATCGAGGAAGCGCAGGCGGCGGCGCGCCGCGCCGGCGTTGCCGGGCGCGTGCGTTTCGAGGTGCGGGACCTGTTCCAGACCGATTTTTCGCAGGCGGATGTGGTGACGCTTTACCTGTTTCCGGAAATGAACGCCCGGCTCAAGCCCAGATTCCTGAGCGAGCTGCGGCCCGGCACGCGCATCGTCTCGCACCAGTTCGGCATCGCGGGCTGGGCGCCCGACGATGGCGCCAACGTGCGCGTCGGCGACGACCTGCACCCGGTATTTCTCTGGAGGGTGCCGCCGCGCTAGGCGCGGCGCGCGCGATCGCAGCCGTGTCAGTCGTCATCCTCATCTCGGGCCGCGGCAGCAACCTGCAGGCCCTGCTCGAAGCGGGCGTGCCGGTGTCCGCGGTGATCAGCAACCGCGCCGGCGCGCCGGGCCTCGCGATCGCGGCGCGGCACGCGGTCGCGATCCGGGTGGTGGAACACGAGGCGTATGCGTCGCGCGAGGATTTCGATGCCGCGCTCGCCGCGCAGATCGAGCGCTTCGCTCCCCGGCTGGTCGTTCTGGCCGGGTTCATGCGCATTCTCACGCCGGCTTTCGTGGCGCGCTACGCGGGCCGGCTGATGAACGTCCATCCGTCGCTGCTGCCGGCGTTTCCCGGACTGGATACTCACGCGCGCGCGCTGGCCGCCGGCGTGAAGCTGCACGGCTGCACGGTGCATTTCGTCACCGCCGATCTCGATCACGGTCCGATCGTTGCGCAGGCGGCGGTGCCGGTGCTGGCGGACGATACGCCCGGCACGCTCGCCGCGCGCGTGCTGGCGCAGGAGCACGTGGTTTATCCGGCCGCCGTGCGCTGGTACCTCGAAGACCGCCTGGTCGTCGAGGAGGGCCGGGTGCGCGTTAAGGGAAACGATGCACAACTGGTTTTTGCTGCTCGCCCTTAGCCTCGCGCTCGGCGCGCAGGCGGCACCGCCGCAACGCGTGGAGATCGTCTACCAGGTCTCGCACAACGGCACCGTGGTGGCCGAGGTGACCGAGCGCCTGGAGCACGACGGGCGCAGCTACTCGCTGCTGGAGACGTGGAAGGGACGGGGCCTGTTGGCGCTGCGCGGCGAGGCGCAACGCTCGAGTCGCGGTGCCGTGGCGCGCGACGGCCTGCGGCCCGCCGAGTACCGCGACGTGCGCGGCGGTCGCGAGCGGCGCCGCGCGACATTCGATCCGGCGGGTCCCGCGGCCACGCTGGATCAGCAGGACCGCTTGAGTTTCGTCTGGAGTTTCGCCTTTGCGCCGCCGCAGACGCCGGTCGCGGTGAGCGTTTCCGACGGCAAGGGCGTAGTCACCTACCACTACCGGGGAGCGGGACGCGAACGCGTCACTCTGGCGGCGGGCGAATTCGAAACGCTCCGGCTGGTGCGGCGCAAGGACGGCGCGGGTGCGCGCAGCGACGAGATCTGGCTCGCCGCAGACCGGCGCTATCTTCCGGTTCGCGTCCAGGTGACCGAGAAGGACGGCACGCGCATCGACAAGGTTGCGGTGCGCATCGTCGAGCCGTGAAGCCGACTCCAGGCCTGATGGCGCATGCCGAGACGGTGCTGACGCAGCTGCTCGCCTTCGCCGGCCCGGCGGATCAGACACTCTCGGCCTATTTCCGCAAGCATCGGCAACTTGGACAGCGCGACCGCGCCTTCGTCGCCGAGGCCGCGTATGCCGTCCTGCGGCGCCGGCGCACGCTCGAAGCGGCCGCGGGAAGCAGCGCGCCGCGCCTGCTTCTGCTCGCCGCGCTGGTGCGGCAATTCGGCCTCTCGGGCCGCGCGCTCGGGCTGGAGTCGGAATTCATCGCGCGCCTCCGTTCGGTCGATGCTGCGGCGCTTGCCCCCGCGGTGCAGGCCGATCTTCCGGATTGGCTGTGGGCACGCCTCGCCGAGCAGCAGGGCGGCGAGGAGGCAGTGCGCATCGCGCGCGGCTTGTTCGAGACCGCGCCGCTCGACCTGCGCGTGAATCTCGCGCGGCTGTCGCGCGACGACGCGCTGGCGCAGCTGGGACTCGAGGCTCGCGCGACTCCGCTTTCGCCCGCCGGCATCCGCCTCACGGGCAAGCCCGCCATCAACCGGCATGCGCTGTTTCTCGACGGCTCGATCGAAGTGCAGGACGAGGGCAGTCAGTTGCTGGCGTATCTGGTGGCGCCGCGCCGCGGCGAGATGGTGGCCGATTTCTGTGCCGGCGCCGGCGGCAAGACGCTCGCCCTGGCGATGCTCATGCGCGGCGCGGGCCGGCTCTACGCCATGGACGTCTCGGCGAAGCGCCTTGCGGCACTCGCACCGCGCGCGGCACGGGCCGGCGCCTCGAACATCCATCCGCTCGTGCTCTCGGGCGAAAACGATCTGCGGGCGCGGCGCCTCGCCGGCAAGCTCGACCGGGTGCTGGTCGATGCGCCGTGCAGCGGCTTTGGCACCCTGCGGCGCAATCCGGACCTGAAATGGCGCTACGGACCCGAGCGCATTGCCGCACTGGCCGGCGAACAATTGCGCATTCTTGCCGCAGCTTCGCGCCTGGTGAAAGCGGGCGGGCGCCTGGTGTACGCGACCTGCTCGATCCTGAGGGAGGAAAACGAGGCCGTGACCGAGCGATTCCTGCGTGCAGCGCCCGGCTTCGAGGCGCTGTCGTGCGCCGAGATCCTCGCGCAGCAGCGAATTGCGCTCGACACCGGCAGCGAGTTGCGCCTCTGGCCGCACCGGCACGCCACCGATGGTTTCTTTGCGGCGGCGTTCGTGAAGCGCTAGCCGGCGGACTTGCGCGGGCGCTCATCCGCTTTTCTCCGCTCCCGGCGTCTCGGGTGATTTTTCCGAGAAGCCGAGACATTAGGGCGCCTGAACCGGTAGCACGGCGGTACCGAGCGCCAGCGCATCAGTTGTCTGGGCTTTTCCGGAACAGCGCCGGAAAAGCCCAGAGATGAGAAAAGCGAAAGCTACCCGCGATCATTCTCGCGCGCGTACGGCTCGTGCAGGTGCACCGGCGCGGCGCGCCTGCGCAGGCGGATGTTGAGCAGCTCGACTGCGACCGCGAATGCCATCGCGAAATAGACGTAGCCCTTGGGTACCTCGTGTTCGAAGCCGGCCGCGATCAGCACCACTCCGACCACGACGAGAAAGGCGAGCGCGAGCATCTTGATCGTCGGGTGCGCCGAAATGAAGCGGCCGATCGCCCCGGCAAACGCCATCATCAGCGCGACCGACGCGATCACTGCCGCGATCATCACCTCGATGCGCGACACCATGCCCACCGCGGTGATGATCGAGTCGAGCGAGAAGACGAGGTCGACGAGCATGATCTGCAGCACCACGGCGCGGAAGCCGGCGCGTACCGCCGCCGAGCGCCCGCCTTCCTCGCCCTCGAGCAGCTGGTGAATCTCGCCGACGCTTTTCCAGAGCAGGAACAGCCCGCCGCCGATGAGGATCAGGTCGCGGCCGGAAATATCGTGTCCGAACAGCGTGAAGAACGGCGCCGTGAGCCCGATGATCCAGGCGAGCAGGAGCAGCAGCCCGATGCGCATGAGCATCGCCATCGCGAGCCCGATGCGGCGGGCCCGCTCGCGCTCCGCGGCGGGCAGCTTGTCGACCAGGATCGAGATGAAAATCACGTTGTCGATACCAAGCACCAGTTCCAGCGCGGTGAGCGTGAGGAACGCGATCCAGGTCTGGGGGTCGGCGAGCAGTTCGAGCATGCGGGTGCTCCTGTAGACTTGGGAAGATTATGAAGGACAACCAGATCGGCCGGCTGCTGCGCGACCTGTGGCTGGACCTGCAGGAACCGGACATCTTCTGGCAGGTCGTGGTGCTGGCCGGCTGCGTGCTCGCCGCCTGGTGGCTGGCGCAGCTGCTGCGCTGGCGTGCCCCGGAGGACAGCTCGAGAGCGCTCAAGCACGGCGCAGCCGCCTTCCGCCGCGTGCTGTTCCCATTGCTCGCCATGCTGCTGCTGTTCGCCGGCCGCGCCGTGTTGGGACAGTGGCACAAGACGAATCTGCTGTCGGTCGCGGTGCCGCTGTTCGGCTCGCTGGCCGGCATCCGCTGTGTCGTTTACCTGCTGCGGCTGAGCTTTTCGCAAAGCGCGTGGCTCGACGCGTCGGAGCGCGCGATCGCGCTGCTGGTCTGGGGCGCGCTGGTGCTGCATCTCACGGGGATCCTGCCGGAGCTGGTCGATCTGCTCGAGGGCATTCGCTTGCCGGTGGGCAGGCAGGCGCTGTCGCTCTGGACGCTCGCTTCGGTTGCGTTCTGGGTGCTGGTGACGCTGCTGCTCGCGCTCTGGGTCGGCGGCGTGCTGGAGGCGCGCCTGCTGCGCTCGCAACAACTGGATTCGAGCCTGCGGGTGGTGTTCGCGCGCCTTGCGCGAGCCGTGATTCTGGTAGCGGCAGTGCTGGTGGTGCTGCCGCTGCTCGGGGTGGACCTGACGGTGCTGTCGGTATTCGGCGGCGCGCTCGGCGTGGGCCTGGGATTCGGCCTGCAGAAGATCGCTTCCAACTACGTCTCCGGATTCATCATCCTGCTCGATCGCTCGATCCGCATCGGCGACCTGATCACGGCCGACAACCAGCACGGGGTGGTGACGCGCATCACGACGCGCTACGCGGTGCTGCGCTCGCTCGCCGGCGTCGAAGCGATCATCCCCAACGACGCGTTGGTCACGACGACGGTCCTGAACCACTCCTACACGGACAAGCAGGTGCGTGTGGCGGTGAGGCTCCAGGTGGCCTATGGGACGCAAATCGAGCCGGTGCAGGCCTTGCTTGCCGAGATCGCCCT
>Ga0156179_1221_pt1 | contig 13857 bp, 10 predicted proteins | sample RifCSPlowO2_12_FD_107832 | JGI IMG/M metagenome (GOLD analysis project Ga0156179, IMG submission 107832) | Betaproteobacteria bacterium RIFCSPLOWO2_12_FULL_67_28 | reverse complement strand
TAGCCCGCGGAGCGCTGGATGACGTCGAAATCGTAGCCGGAAAACATGGCTCAGTGGCCGGCCTGCACGCCTTGCGCGGTGCCGATGAAACCGGGCACGCGGACCTTCGCCTCCAGCGCTCGCATGCCGAGCACGACCACCAGGTTGGTGAGGAGATAAATGAGCGTCGCCGCGGCGAAGGCCTCGAACACCTGGAAACTGAATTCCTGCATGGCGCGGGCCCGGCCGGTAAGTTCGAGCAGCCCGATGGTGAGCGCCACCGAGGAGTTCTTGACGATATTCATGAATTCCGAAGTGAGCGGCGGCAGCACGATTCGCACCGCCATCGGCAGGAGGACGTAACGGTAGGTCTGGGGCAGCGTCAGGCCGAGCGCCGTGCCGGCCATGCTTTGCCCGCGCGACAGCGATCCGATGCCGGCGCGCACCTGCTCCGCGACCCGCACCGAAGTATAGATGCCGAGGCACAGCACCGCCGGAACGTAAGAGCCCCAGGGCGGCGGCATCTGCTTGATCGCATCGCCGATCCCCGTCGGCACCAGCTCCGGCATGACGAAGAACCAGAGAAACATCTGCACGATCAGCGGCACGTTGCGGAAGATTTCGACGTAGGCGTTGCCCAGCCGCACCGCCCAGCGCAGGGGGGTGGTGCGCACGGTGCCGACGATCGCGCCGACGACGAGCGCGATGACCCACGCCGCAAGCGCCGTGGCGATCGTCCAGCCCAACCCTACGATCAGGTACTGGAGATAGGTCCCCGTGCCGCCCGGCTCGGCGTCGAAGAAGATTTTCCAGTTCCAGGGGTAATTCACGCCGCCCTCAAGCAAAAACGGGGAGCCTCGGCCCCCCGTCTTGCCTCAAGTTGCGATCACTTGTAAACGGCGGGATCGCCCGAGTCGGTCGGCTTGGCGACTACCGCCTTGAACTGGCGGCTCATCGGCACGTTGAGGTTGATGCCCTTGGGCGGCACCGGCTTGAGGAACCACTTTTCGTAGATGGCGTTGATCTGGCCCGACTGGTAGACGTTGCTCATCGCGGCATCCACCACCTTCTTGAACGCTGCGTCGTCCTTGCGCACCATGATGCCGTAGGGCTCGACCGAAGTCGCCTCGGCGGAGATCGCGTAATCCTTGGGGGTGCGCGCCTGCGCGACCAGGCTGTAGAGCAGGATGTCGTCCATCGCGAACGCCACCGCGCGCCCGGTCTCGACCATCTGGAAAGCCTCGGGGTGGCCGTTCGCCGAGATGATGTTCATGCCGAGATTCTGCGCCGCGTTGATCTCGGTCATCCCCTTGATGTTGGTCGTGCCCGCGGTGGAGACGATGGTCTTGCCCTTCAGGTCAGCCAGTTTCTGCAGATTGGCGGATTTCTTCGCCACCCAGCGGTTGGCGGTGACGAAGTGCGTGATCGTGAACCACACCAGCTTCTGGCGCTCGAGGTTGTTGGTGGTCGAGCCGCACTCGAGGTCGATGGTGCCGTTCGCCATCAGCGGGATGCGGTTGGCCGAGGTCACGAGCTGGTACTTGACGTCGATCTTCGGCATCTTCAGCCCGGCCTTGACCGCGTCCACGATCTTCAGGCACAGGTCCATGGCGTAGCCGACCGGCTGCTGCTTGTCGTCGTAGTACGAGAACGGAACCGAGGCATCGCGATGGCCGATGGTGATCGTGCCGCTATCCTTGATTTTCTTCAGCGTGCCTTCCTGCGCAGCCGCCGGAAGCGCGAGGCTGGCGGCGGCGAGCAGGGCGAACCCGAAACGGGCGAATTTCATCGATTCCTCCTTGGAAAGGTGGGCCATTCTCGGAAACCCCCTACAGCGTGTCAAGCGCGCGGCCTGCGACCCCGGAACTAGCTGGAACCGGAAAGCAGCTCGGCATTGCCGCCCACCGCCGCGGTGTTGATCGAGACCGTCCGCTCGGTGGCAAAGCGCAGCAGGTAATTTGGCCCGCCGGCCTTGAAACCGGTCCCGGAGAGTCCCTCGCCGCCGAACGGCTGCACGCCCACCACCGCCCCGGTCATGGATCGGTTCACGTAAGCGTTGCCGACGCGCGTGCCGTCGAGCACCTGGCGCACGAAGCGCTCGACGCGGCTGTGGATGCCGAGCGTGAGACCGTACCCCGTGCCGCGGATCCAGGCGAGCACCTGCTCGAGTTCGGCGCCGCGATACACGCAGGCGTGCAGTACCGGCCCGAAGACCTCGCTCCGCGGCAACGCCGCGAGCGGCAGCTCGAACGCGACCGGTGCGAGCCAGTGACCGTCCGGCAGGTCCGCCGGCAAGCGCGCCTCGCCGAGCCAGCGCGCGCTCGAGCGCAGCATTGCGACATGCCGCTGCAAGGCGTCGCGGGCGGCCGCATCGATGATCGGCCCGACGTCGGTGTCGCCGTTGGCGGGGTCGCCGACCCTGAGCTCCGCCAGCGCGCCGCCGATGAGACGCAGGACGCGCGGCGCGCAAGCTTCGTTCACGAACAGCACCCGCAGCGCCGAGCACCGTTGCCCGGCCGACAGGAACGCCGAGGCGACGACGTCGTCGACCACCTGCTCCGGAAGCGCCGAGGGGTCGACCAGCATGGCATTCACGCCCCCGGTTTCGGCGATGAGCGGCACGATGGCGCCGGCGCGCCCGGCCAGGGCGCGCTGGATGGCCTTGGCGGTGTCGAGCGCGCCGGTAAACGCCACACCCGCCACCCGTTCGTCCTGCACCAGGGGCGCGCCCACGGTCTCGCCCGTGCCGAACACCGCGATGGCCGCCTCCGGCGGGATGCCGGCGGCATGCAGCAGCGCGAGCGCGCGCTCGCCGCACAGCGGAGTTTGCTCGGCAGGCTTGGCGACGACGCTGTTGCCGGCAGCCAGGGCCGCCGCGACCTGGCCGGTAAAAATGGCCAACGGAAAATTCCAGGGGCTGATGCAGGCGAATACGCCGCGGCCATGCCATGCGAGTTCGTTCGATTCGCCGGTGGCGCCGCGCAAGCGCAGCGGATCGGCAAAGCGCTGCCGCGCCTCGAGGGCGTAATAGCGGCAATAGTCCGCCGCCTCGCGCACTTCGGAGACGGCGTCGGCAAGCGTCTTGCCCGCTTCGCGCACGAGGATCGAGACCAGCGGCTCCATGTCGCCCTCGATCAGCTCCGCGGCGCGTTCGAGCACTGCGGCGCGCGCCGCGGCGGGTTGGCGCGACCACGCCTCGAACGCGTGGCTGGCACGGCTCAGGACCCGGTCCAATTGCCGCGGCGATGTGGCAGGAGCTGCAATGCCCGCGACGTAGCGCTGATTTCCCGGCTCGCGCAGCCCGCTGTCGCCGTTCGCCGGCGCGAGCGCGGCGTCGGCACGGTCGGCAGCGACGCGCGCGACCAGGCGCTCGAGCACCTCGCGGCGCGCGAGATCGGGCCCGGAAGAGTTTTCCCGATCGCCGTAGAGCCGGCGCGGCAGCGGCGTACGCGGGTTCGGCAGGTAGGGCTGCGGCAGCCGCAGCAGCGGATCCTCGATCAGCTGTTCGAGCGGCACCGACGGATCGGCGAGCTGGTGCACGAACGAGGTATTGGCGCCGTTCTCCAGCAACCGGCGCACGAGATACGGCAGCAGCTCGTCGAAACTGCCGACGGGCGCATAGAGGCGGCTGGGCACCGCGCGATCGCCGGCAAGAGCGGCGTACAGCGATTCGCCCATTCCATGCAGGCGCTGGAACTCGAACTGCGCATCTCCCGCGAGCTCGAGCACCGTGGCCACCGTGCGGCTGTTATGCGTCGCGAACGCCGGATAAATCGCATCCGGCGCCGCGAGCAGCGTCCGCGCGCAGGCCGCGAAGCACAGGTCGGTGGCGCATTTTCTGGTGTAGACGGGATAATCGGCCAGGCCGCGCAGTTGCGTGCGCTTGATTTCGCCATCCCAGTAGGCGCCTTTCACCAGCCGCACCACCAGCCGCCGGCCGGTGTGTCGCGCGAGCGCCACCAGCCAGTCGCACAGTGCCGGGGCGCGCCGCTGATACGCCTGCACCGCGATGCCCAGGCCATTCCAGCCGCGCAGCGCCGGCTCATTGGCGAGCTGCTCGAGAAGATCGATCTGCAGTTCCAACCGGTCGGCTTCCTCGGCGTCGAGCGCCAGGCCGACATCGCCGTCGCGCGCCAGCGTCGCCAGGGCGACCAGGCGGGGCAGCAACTCGCGCATCACGCGCGAGCGCTGCGTCTCCTCGTAACGCGGGTGCAATGCCGAGAGTTTCACCGAAACGCTGTCGCGCTCGAAGACACTGCCCGGCTGCGCGTGCGCCGCCACCGCGCGGATCGCGCTCTCGTAGGCGAGCTGGTAGCGCGCGGCATCCTCCGCGGTGCGCGCCGACTCGCCGAGCATGTCGAATGAATGGCGGCGAGGCCGGCTCGCCGCAGCGCGCGTGGCCGCCCGATCCATGGTTTGCGCGTACACGAACTGCTCGGCCAGGATGCGCATTGCCTGGCGCACTGCGACCCTCACGAGGGGCTCGCCGAGCCGGGCCACGACGCGCCGGATCCGCGCCGCGAGCGCTTCAGCCGGTTCGTCGGCCCAACGCGCCAGCGTGCCGGTAAGCATCAGCGCCCAGTCCGCGGCGCTGGCGGTGAGCGAAGCATCCTCCGGCGCCTCGCCCCAGCGTCCGGAGCCGAGTTTCTCGCGCAGCAGTGCGTCGGCAGTGTCCGGGTCGGGAATGCGCAACAGCGCTTCCGCGACGCACATCAGCGCTACGCCTTCGGCAGTGGAAAAGCCGTGCTGCCGCAGGAACTCCTCCGCGCTCCAGGGGTTGCGCGGCATCGCGCGCACGCACGCGGCCAGGCTGAGCGCCCGTCGGTCGATGCGCGCCGCGGCTTGCGGCGCGAGCGTCGCGCCGGGGAGCAGGCGCGCCACGGCGGTCGCCTCGTCGATGCAGTAATCGGCGGCCAGGCGCGCGCGCAGTTCCTTGAGTGGCATGGACATATAATGCATCGCAAAATCCTACGCTCCTGACGCCCGCGCGACCAGCGCGAGGGACGGTGCGAGAGGCCACCGCACCATGCACCCGGGCACCATGCAACCGATCTGGCAACCGACTCCGCAGGCGATCGAACACGCTCAGGTCACGCAGTTCGCGCGCCACTGCGCGCGCCGCCACCGGGTGGAACTCGAGCGCTACGAGGACTTCCACCGCTGGAGCGTCGAGCATCCGGCCGAGTTCTGGAGCGAGACCTGGGACTGGTGCGGCGTACTGGCGTCGAAAAAGGGTTCGACCGTGCTGCTCGACGGCGAGCGCATGCCGGGGGCGAAGTGGTTTCCCGAGGCGCGGCTCAATTTCGCACAGAACCTGCTGCGACGCGGCGACCGCGGCGACGCGCTCGTTTTCTGGGACGAGACGGGTTTTCGGCGCCGCTTGAGCTATTCCGAACTCACGAGCGAGGTATCTCGCGCGGCGCAGGCCCTGCAGCAGCTCGGCTTGCGCGACGGCGACCGCGCGGCGGCCTTCATACCGAACATCCCCGAGGCCGCGTCGTGCGCGCTCGCCGCGCTATCGCAGGGCATGGTGTGGACCTCGTGCTCGCCGGATTTCGGCGTCGACGGCGTGCTCGAGCGTTTCGGCCAGGTCGAACCGAAGATCCTCTTCTGCGCCGACGGCTACCGCTACGCGGGGCGGGAGCACGATTCGCTTGCGCGCGTCGCGGAGATCGCGGCGCGGCTGCCCAGCCTGCGCAAAGTCGTGGTGGTGCCGCATCTGCGGGCCAAGCCGGACCTGCAGGGGATTCCGAAGGCGGTCCTGCTCGAGGAATGGCTCAGGCGGCACACGCCGAGCGAGATCGAGTACGTGCAGCTGCCCTTCGACCATCCGGCCTACATCCTTTTCACTTCAGGCACCACCGGCGTGCCGAAATGCATCGTGCATAGCGCGGGCGGCGCGCTGCTGTCGGGCCTCAAGATGTACAAGCTGCAGTTCGACGTGCGGCCCGGCGACCGGTTCTTCTACTACACGACGTGCAACTGGGTGATGTGGAACCTGCTGTTCGAGGGCCTGGCCGCTGAAGCGAGCGTGCTGCTTTACGACGGCTCGCCCTTCGAGCGCGGTGGCAGGATCCTGTTCGACTACGCCGCGGCCGAGCGCTGCACGCACTTCGGCACCTCGGCCAAGTTCATCGACGCCATCGAGAAGCGCGACCTGCGGCCTGCGGAGACGCACGATCTCGCCAGCCTGCGCATGATCCTGTCCACCGGCTCGCCGCTGGTGGCCGAGAGCTACGACTACGTCTACGAACACGTCAAGCGCGACGTCTGCCTGGCGTCGATCTCGGGCGGCACCGACATCATGGCGGCGTTCGGCGACGCCAATCCGGCGCTGCCGGTCTATCGCGGCGAGTTGCAGTGCCGCTCGCTCGGCATGGCGGTCGAGGTATTCGATGAGGCTGCGCAGCCGGTGGTGGGAAAAAAGGGCGAGCTGGTCTGCACCAGGCCCTTCCCGTCGATGCCGCTCGGTTTCTGGAACGACCGCGGCGGCGAGAAGTATCACGCCGCCTATTTCGCCCGTTTTCCGAACGTCTGGTGCCACGGCGACTGGAGCGAGCTCACCGGGCGCGGCACGCTGATCGTCTACGGGCGCTCGGACGCGACGCTCAATCCGGGCGGCGTGCGCATCGGCACCGCGGAGATCTATCGCCAGGTCGAAAAGATCGACGCGGTCGAGGAGTCGGTGGCGATCGGGCAACTCTGGCCGCCCGACAAGCCGGTCGATACGCGCGTCGTGCTGTTCGTCAGGCTCAGGCCGGGCTTCACGCTGGACGAGGCGCTCGCCGAGCGCATCCGCAAGCGCATCCGCGACAACACCAGCCCGCGGCACGTGCCGGCGCGCATCATCCAGGTGCCCGACATCCCGCGCACCAAGAACAACAAGGTGGTCGAACTGGCGGTGAAGGCGGTGGTGCACGGCATGCCGGTCGCGAACACCGATGCACTCGCCAATCCCGAGGCGCTGGAACTCTTCAGGGACCTGCCGGAACTCGCGGCCTGAACACTGCGGCAGGACGCCCCCGCCGCGCCGCGCGCGATCAGTGCAGCGTCGCCCGCCGGCCTTCGTAGATCCCTTGCAGCAGTCGCAGCGAGCCGCGACAAATGGCTTCCTGCGTGAGGGCATGGCCGAGATCTTCGATCACGTCGAGCGTCACCGGGACATGCAGCCCCGCGAGCACACGCGCGGCGCGTTCGGCGTAGACGCGCGAAACCACCGAGTCATAGCCGCCGTGCACCAGGTGAATGCGTGATTTCATGCGCGTGCCCGGCTGCGGCAGGCGGGCAAACCGCGCCGAATACGCGACCACGGCGCCGGCCAGCCCGGGAAACGTCTTCACCGTCTCCAGGGCGACCGTTCCGCCCTGCGCATAGCCGATCAGCACGGTGCGCTCGAGCGACACGCCGTAATTGGTTTGCTCGCGCCGCACCAGATGCTCGATGCGCGGCAGGATGGCCGTGATGCGCGCGAGCCGATTGTCGTCGTTCAGGCCGCGCGTCGAATACCACTGCTGCGACGCCAGGTCGTTCTCGTAGCGCGCAAATCCGCTCGGCACGACGAGCGCCGCGCTCGGGAAGCGCGCCTGAAACTTGAACGCGGCCGGGATCATCGACTGCGCGGTGGCGCCGCTGCCGTGCAGGAACACGAACAGGTGATTGGCGGCGTGCTCCGGGGTGGGGCCGAAGCGAAACACCTTGCCGTACTGCATTGGGGCATTCTCGCCCCGCCGCCGCCCTCCTGTAAATATCCCCGGTCAGGGAAAGGCCGCGTCAGCCCAGGATCATGCAGGTCGTGGAGGCGTGCGCGTAGAGCGCCCCCGAAGCGTCCCCGAGGCGTCCTTCGGAGGTCGCCGTGCTCCCTGCCTTTGCTAGGCCGCACGCCGCCGGGGACGGCCCAGCGCCTGCTTGAGATAGTAACCGGTGTGGCTATGGGCGAGCGCCGCCACCTGCTCCGGCGTGCCTTGCGCCACGACGCGTCCGCCGCCGTCGCCGCCCTCGGGACCGAGGTCGATGACCCAGTCCGCGCTCTTGATCACGTCGACATTGTGCTCGATCACGACCACGGTGTTGCCGGCATCGCGCAGCCGGTGCAATACCTGGAGCAACAGCTGGATGTCGTGGAAATGCAGGCCGGTGGTCGGCTCGTCGAGGATGTAGAGCGTGCGGCCGCTTTCGCGGCGCGACAGCTCGAGCGACAGCTTGACGCGCTGCGCCTCGCCACCCGAGAGCGTGGTCGCGGACTGGCCGAGCTGCAGGTAGCCCAGCCCGACGTCGACGAGCGTCTGCAGCTTGCGCGCGATCGCGGGCACGGCGCCGAACAGCGCCGCGGCCTCGCCGACGCGCAGCTGCAGCGCGTCGTGGATGCTGTGCGCCTTGTACCGGATCTCGAGCGTCTCGCGGTTGTAGCGCCGGCCGTGACAGACGTCGCAGGAGACGTAGAAGTCGGGCAGAAAATGCATCTCCACCTTGATCACGCCGTCGCCCTGGCAGGCCTCGCAGCGCCCTCCCTTGACGTTGAACGAGAAGCGTCCGGCGTCGTAGCCGCGCGCGCGCGCCTCCGGCACGCCGGCATAGAGCTCGCGCATCGGCGTGAACAGCCCCGTGTAGGTGGCCGGATTGGAGCGGGGGGTGCGGCCGATCGGGTTCTGGTCGACGCTCACCACCTTGTCCAAATGCTCGAGCCCGGCGATCGCGTCATGCGGCGCCGGGTCGACGCTGCTGCCGTACAGGTGGCGCGCCGCCGCGGCATACAGCGTGTCGTTGACCAGCGTCGATTTGCCCGATCCGGAGACGCCGGTGACGCAGACGAACAGTCCCACCGGAACGCTGACCTCGAGCTGCTTGAGGTTGTTGCCGCGGGCGCCCTGGATGGTGAGGCGCCGCGCGTCCGGGCGGTTGCGCAGGCGCGGCACCTCGATCTGCATCGCGCCTGCGAGGTAGCGCCCGGTGAGCGAGTGCGCGCAAGCGACGATCGCCGCGGGCGGCCCCTCGGCGACGACGTGCCCGCCGGCCTCGCCGGCCCCCGGCCCCATGTCCACGACATGGTCGGCGGCGCGAATCGCTTCTTCGTCGTGTTCCACCACGATCACCGTGTTGCCGAGGTCGCGCAGCCGCTTCAGCATGTCGATCAGGCGCGCGTTGTCGCGCTGGTGCAGGCCGATCGAAGGCTCGTCGAGCACGTACATCACGCCGGTGAGTCCGGACCCGATCTGGCTCGCGAGGCGGATGCGCTGCGACTCGCCGCCCGAAAGGGTTTGCGCCGAGCGCTCGAGCGACAGGTAACCCAGGCCCACGTCGACCAGGAATTCCACTCGGCCCGCGATCTCCCGCACGATGCGCCCGGCGATCTGGCCGCGGGCGCCCTCGAGCGTCAGCTGGCGAAAGAATGCCAGAGCCTCGCCGAGCGGCAGCTGCCCGATTTCGTGCAAGGCGCGGCCCCCAATCCGCACGTGGCGCGCCTCGCGCCGCAGGCGCGCGCCGCCGCAATCCGGACAGGGCTGCGTATTGCGGTATTTCGACAGCTCTTCGCGCACCACCACCGAGTCGGTCTCGCGGTAGCGCCGCTCGAGATTCGGAATCACGCCCTCGAAGGCGTGCTCGCGCACCTGCGCGCGGCCGCGCCCGGTGAGGTACTGGAACGGGATCTTTTCCTTGCCGGAACCGTGCAGCACCAGCTGCTGCACCTCGGGCGAAAGCATCTCCCAGGGCTGCTCGACGTCGAAGCCGGAGTGTCGCGCGAGCGACTGCAGCATCGAATAGAAGAAGTGGTTGCGACGGTCCCAGCCGCGGATCGCGCCGGAGGCGAGCGAAAGGTTGGGGTGCGCTACGACGCGGCGCGGATCGAAGAATTCGACCGCGCCCAGCCCGTCGCAGCGCGGGCAGGCGCCGGCCGGGTTGTTGAACGAGAACAGCCGCGGCTCCAGTTCGGCAAGCGCATAGCCGCATTGCGGGCAGGCAAAGCGTGCCGAGAACAGGTGCTCCCGGCCGCTGTCGGTTTCCACCGCGATGGCGCGGCCGTCGGCGTGGCGCAGCGCGATCTCGAACGACTCGGCGAGACGCTGCGCCGCCTCGGGCTTCACCTTGAGGCGATCGACGACGACCTCGATGGTGTGCTTGACGTTTTTCGGCAGGCGCGGCGCGGCGCCCAGATCCTGGACCCGCCCGTCCACGCGCACGCGCGTGAAACCCTGTGCGCGCAGTTCGTCGAGCAGCTCGACCTGCTCGCCCTTGCGCGCCGCGACTACCGGCGAGAGCACCATGAGCCGGGTATCGGCAGGCAGCGACAGCGCCTGATCCACCATCTGCGACACCGATTGCGCCTGCAGTGCCAGGCCGTGGTCGGGGCAGAACGGCGTGCCGGCGCGCGCGTACAGGAGGCGCAGGTAATCGTGGATCTCGGTCACGGTGCCCACGGTCGAGCGCGGGTTGTGGCTGGCGGCCTTCTGCTCGATGGCGATCGCCGGCGACAGGCCTTCGATCAGATCGACATCGGGCTTGTCCATCAATTCGAGAAACTGCCGCGCGTACACCGAGAGCGACTCGACGTAGCGGCGCTGCCCTTCCGCGTACAGCGTGTCGAAGGCGAGCGAGCTCTTGCCGGACCCGGACAAGCCGGTGATCACCACGAGCCGCTGGCGCGGCAGTTCGAGGCTGATGTCCTTCAGGTTGTGGGTACGCGCGCCGCGGATGCGGATGAGGTCCAAGAGGCAAGAGCCGGAAACTAAACTTGCTAATATAGACTCTTTCCGCGGCAGCACTCCACTTCCCATGCAGTCCGAACCGATGAGCCGGGCCGAACTTCGCGCCGGCACGAGCCTCGCCGGGATCTTCGGGCTGCGCATGCTCGGTTTGTTCCTGATTCTGCCGGTGTTTGCGGTGCACGCGCCCCGGCTTGCGGGCGGCGACAACCTGACGCTGGTGGGGATCGCACTGGGAGCGTACGGCCTTACCCAGGCGCTATTGCAGATCCCGTTCGGCATGGCGTCCGACCGCTGGGGCCGCAAGCCGCTGATCGTCGCCGGGCTGATCATCTTTGCGGCGGGCAGCTTTCTCGCCGCTTCCGCGGAGGACATCTGGACGACGATCGCCGGGCGCGCGCTGCAGGGCGCCGGCGCGATCTCCGCGGTCGTGGTGGCGCTCGCGGCCGATCTGACGCGCGAGGGTCATCGCACCAAGGTCATGGCGATGATCGGCGCCACGATCGGCTTTGCGTTCGCGCTTTCGCTCGTGGTCGCGCCCGTGCTCTATCGCAGCATCGGCATGGGCGGTTTGTTCGCGCTCACCGGCGCGTTGTCGCTCGCGGCCGTCTGGGTGGTGACGGCGCTCGTTCCGGAAGTGCCGCCGCATGTCCGGGCGGCGCCGCGCGCCGGCGGGTTCGCCGCCGCGTTTCATCCCGACCTGCTGCGCCTGAACGCCGGCATCTTCGTCCTGCACCTGGTGCAGATGGCGATGTTCGTCGTGGTGCCGGGCCTGCTGGTCGGCGCCGGCCTGGCGCTGGCCGAGCACTGGAAGTTCTATCTGCCGGTGGTTCTGCTGTCTTTCGCGTTCATGGCGCCGGCCGTATTCGCCGCCGACCGGCGCAACCGCGCCAAGCCGATCATGGTCGGGGCGATCGCGCTGCTGGCCATCGCGCAGTCGGCGTTGGTTTTTGCCGGGCCGAGCCTGATCCTGCTGGGCGGCCTGGTGCTGGTCTTCTTCGTCGCCTTCAATGTGCTGGAGGCGCTTATTCCGTCGCTGGTGACGCGCATCGCCCCGGTGTCCGCACGCGGCGCCGCGATCGGGGTGTACAACACGACCCAGACCCTGGGGCTGTTCGTAGGCGGATTCGCCGGGGGCTGGGTCGCCGGCCGCTGGGGACCGAGCGGCGTATTCGGCATGTGCGCGTTGCTCGCGCTGGCGTGGCTCGTGCTGGCCGCAAGCATGCGCCCGGTGGGCGCGAAGCCGGTCAACGAACCCGGGCCTCTGGCGTTTGGCGATCATCGGCACACTTAAAGGGAGGCAGCATGGCATCGGTCAACAAGGTCATTCTGGTGGGCAACCTGGGCGCGGATCCCGAAACGCGCTATCAGACCAGCGGCGACGCGATCACCAACATACGGCTCGCGACCACCGACAAGTGGAAGGACAAGGCGAGCGGCGAAATGAAGGAGGCGACCGAGTGGCATCGCGTGGCATTCTTCGGCCGCCTGGCGGAAATTGCCGGCGAATATCTCAAGAAGGGCTCGCAGGTGTACGTCGAAGGACGGATCCGTACGCGCAAGTACCAGGACAAGGACGGCAACGAGCGCTACAGCACCGAAATCATCGGCGACCGGATGCAGATGCTCGGCTCGCGTGCCGGGGCCGGCGAGCCGCGCGAGCCCGCCGAAGCCAAGGGGGAGGCGAAACCTGCCCCGGCGAAGAAGCCGGCCGGCAAGTTCGACGACATGGAGGACGACATCCCATTTTGAATTCCCGGGGCACCCTTGAAAGGCGGAGTTTCGTCCCAAAATCAGCAACCTAAGCGGGGCCTTGCGCTATACTGGTCCGCGCTGATGTCAGAACCGATGAGATGGAACGCCATGCCGATCTACGAATATCGCTGCACGGATTGCGGATTTCAGAACGAATACCTTCAAAAGCTGCGCGAGCCGCCGATGAAGGTCTGCCCCACCTGTGGCAAGGAAACGTTTACCAAGCTCTTGAACGCGGTCGGTTTTCAGCTGAAAGGCTCGGGCTGGTACGCGACCGATTTCAAGGGCAGTGGCGCCAAGCCCGCGGAAAAAAAGACCGAGGCCAAGCCGGATGCCAAGCCGGAGGCGGCGCCCGCCTGCGGCCAGGGTGCGTGCGCCGCGTGCGCCGAGCCCGCGTCGAACTGAAGCGCTGACGATCGCGTGCCCGGCGCGCGCCGCGCGCCGGGCTTTTTTTTCCTCCTTCGCGCCGTGAAGAAGTACCTCATCACCGGGTTGCTCATCTGGATCCCCCTGGTCATCACGATCTGGGTGCTCAAGCTCGTGGTGGACACGCTCGACCAGACGCTGCTGTTGCTGCCGCCGGCGCTGCGCACGGAGAGCTGGCTCGGCGTGCACATTCCCGGCCTGGGCGTGCTGCTGACTGTGGTGATCGTGCTGGTGACGGGTGTGCTGGCCGCCAATTTCATCGGCGAGCGCCTGGTCAGGATCTGGAACGAGCTGCTGCACCGCATCCCGTTCGTGTCGTCGATCTACTCGAGCGTCAAGCAGGTGTCGGACACGCTGTTCTCGAGCGGCGGCCAGGCCTTCCGCAAGGCGCTGCTCGTGCAGTGGCCTCGAGAGGGCATGTGGACGATCGGCTTCCTCACCGGACTCCCGGGAGGCGAAGTGGCGAACCACCTGCCGGGCGATTTCCTGTCGGTCTACGTGCCGACCACGCCCAATCCCACGGGCGGCTACTTCGTGATCCTTGCGCGCAAGGATGTGATCGAACTCGACATGAGCGTCGATCAGGCGCTCACCTACATCATTTCCATGGGCGTGGTGGCGCCGGGCACGAGCGCCAGGAACGGAAAGAGCTGAAATCATGCGGACTCACTATTGCGGCGAACTGAGCGCCGGCCTGGTCGGCCAGAGCGTGACGCTTTGCGGCTGGGCGCACCGGCGCCGCGACCACGGCGGCGTGATCTTCGTCGACCTGCGCGACCGCGAAGGCCTGGCGCAGGTGGTATTCGATCCCGACCGGGAAGAGGCGTTCGGCATCGCCGACCGGGTGCGCAGCGAATACGTGCTTCGCGTCACCGGCAAGGTGCGCCGGCGTCCCGAGGGGACCGTGAATCCGGGCCTGCGTTCCGGCGAGGTCGAAGTGCTGGCGCACGAGGTCGAAGTGCTCAATCCGTCGCTGCCGCCGCCGTTCCAGCTCGACGAC
>Ga0156179_1185_pt1 | contig 14219 bp, 13 predicted proteins | sample RifCSPlowO2_12_FD_107832 | JGI IMG/M metagenome (GOLD analysis project Ga0156179, IMG submission 107832) | Betaproteobacteria bacterium RIFCSPLOWO2_12_FULL_67_28 | reverse complement strand
GCGCGCGCCAGTTCGGCGAGCGGCGGGACGTTCACGGCCTTCAGCCTGGCGACGGATTCGAGGTCGCCGAGCTCGAGCTTCGGCATGCCGCAGCAGGCTTCCTTCGCCACCACCACGTAGGGAATTTCGTTGTGCTCGAGCAGCGCGATCAGGTCGTGTCCGATGCCCGGCTCGTTGTAGTTGACGTAGCAGGTGGAGAAGATCGCGACCTTGCCCGGTGCGTTCTTGCCGTCCCTGACCGCAAACGCCGGCGAGGTTGCGGCATGGGGCCGGAATTTCGCGCTCGCGTACGGCGGCAGTTCGCGCTCGCGGTGCACGCCGAGGGCCTTCTCCATCAGGTTGCGCGCGGCGCCGTTTCGATTGAGCGCGTTGACCGTCTGCACCACCACCGGAATCGTGGCGAGCTTGCCCAGCGCGTCGGTCGAGGACAGCACGCGGTCGCGAAAGCTCGCCCCGTGGGCGCGGTATTTCAGCGCCTTGGCGCGCAGCATCAGGTGCGGAAAGTCCACGTTCCAGGGGTGCGGCGGCACGTACGGGCACTTCGTCATGTAGCACATGTCGCACAGGTAGCACTGGTTGATGACTTTCCAGTAATCGTCCTTGGCGACGCCATCCACCTCCATCGTCTGCGATCCGTCCACCAGCTCGAAGAGGGTCGGAAACGCGGTGCACAGATTGACGCAGCGCCGGCAGCCGTGGCAGATGTCGAACACGCGCCCGAGTTCCTTGAAGAGCGCGGCTTGGTCGTAGAAAGCCGGGCTCTGCCAGTCGAGCGGGTGGCGGGTCGGGGCTTCGAGGCTGCCCTCGCGGGCGCCGGCTGGGGCGGGTGTCATGGTGGCGCCAATCTACGGCGTGCGGCTTCGATCGGGCAAATGGAATCTGGCAATGACAGCGATGAGGATGCCCTATGACGGCGGCGCATCCTTGACTCAAGTCAACACGTCCGGCGCCGCGCGCATTAGCATGCTTGCAGTGGGGCGGGAAAGCCCGATCTAAGCGGTAGAAAAGGAGACCACAGATGGCAAACATTCAACGCTATGGTGGACTGCTGGACGATTTCTTCGGCGACTTCGACAAGGGATTCTGGGTGAAGCCCTATGCGATGCCTGGCGAGCCCGCGCTCAAGATGAAGGTCGACGTCAAGGAAACCGACAAGGCCTACACCGTGCACGCGGACATTCCGGGCGTGGTCAAGGACGACATCCAGGTGGACGTGAACGGCGATCAGGTGTCGATCCGCGCCGAAGTGAAGCGCGAGAAGGAGAAGAAGGACGGCGAGAAGCTCCTGCACAGCGAGCGCTACTACGGCATGGTGTCGCGCAGCTTCACGCTGCCGACCGACGTCGACGCCCAGGGCGCGATCGCCAACTACAAGGACGGCGTGCTCGAGTTGACGCTGCCCAAGAAGGCGGGCGCGCAGACGCGGCGCCTCGCGATCCACTGATGCAGCCGGGGGCGGGCTAAGTGCCCGCCGTCGAGGGCGCCGCCGTGGCCGCGGCGGTGCCGTGCTGTTTTCACTGCGGCGCCGCGGTGCTCGAGGCGCACCGCTGGCGTTCGCCCGTGCTCGGCGCGGAGCGCGAATTCTGCTGCGCCGGCTGCCAGGCGGTGGCGCGCACCATCGTCGCCGGCGGCTTCGAGAAATACTACGAAACGCGTTCGGCCGCGGGCCCGCAGCCGCAGGACCTGCCGCCGGCCGAGATCTACGATGATCCGGCCGCGCAACAGCAGTTCGCCGTGCGCACCGGGGAGCACAGGCGCTCCGCGACGCTGATTCTCGATCGCATCCGCTGCGCCGCCTGCCTGTGGCTGAACGAGCAGTGGCTGCGGTGCCTGCCGGGCCTCACGCGCGTCGACGTCAACTACGCTACGCATCGCGCCCAGGTGGAGTGGGACGAGCGCGCAACCCGGCTGTCGCGCATCCTCGAGGCGGTGCGCGCCATCGGCTACGACGCCTACCCGTTCGACCCGCAGCGCCAGGCGGGCCTGGAGCGCGCCGCGCGCCGCGCGGCGCTGTGGCGCCTGTTCGTCGCCGGTTTCGGCGCCATGCAGGTGATGATGTACGCAATTCCCGCCTACCTGGACGACGGCGGCACGCTGCCGCCGGAGAGCGCGCAGATGCTGCGCTGGGCGAGCCTCGTGCTCACGCTGCCGGTGATCCTGTTCAGTTGCGGCCCGTTCTTCTCGGCCGCGTGGCGCGACCTGCGGCTGCGGCGCATCGGCCTCGACACGCCGATCGCGCTCGGCATTGCGGCCGGTTTCGGCGCCAGCGTCTGGGCGACGCTGACGGCGTCGGGCGAGGTGTATTTCGATTCCATCAGCATGCTCGTGTTTCTCCTGCTCGGGGCGCGTTATGCGGAACTGCTCGCCCGCGGCCGCGCGGCGCGCGGGCTCGACCGCCTGTCGCGCTGGATGCCCTCGTTCGCGCTGCGCCTCGACGGCGAGGCGACCGAGAAGGTCGCCGCCCACGCGCTCGCGGTGGGCGATCGGGTGGTCGTGCCGGCGGGCGAGCGCGTGCCCGCGGACGGCGTCGTGGAGCGCGGCTGTTCGAGCGTGGATGAATCGCTTCTCACCGGAGAGTCGGCGCCGGTGGCCAAGGCGGCCGGCGCCACGCTGACGGGCGGCTCGGTCAACGTCGAGCAGCCGCTGGTGATGCGCGTCACGCGCGTGGGCGCGGAGACCGCGGCGGCGTCGATCGTGCGCCTGGTCGAGCGGGCGGCGGCGGCGAAGCCGGCGCTGGTGGCGGGTGCCGACCGGATCGCGCACGTTCTCACCTACGTGGTCATTGGCGTGGCGTTGTTGGCGTACCTCGGCTCGCGCGATCCCTGGATCGCGGTGGCGGTGCTGGTGGTCACCTGTCCCTGCGCGCTCGCGCTGGCGGCCCCGATCGCGCTCACCGCGGCCGCGGCGCGACTGCTCGAGCGCGGTGTGGCGTTGACGCGTTCGGGCGCGCTGGAGGCTCTCAGCCGGGCAAGCGATATCGTGCTCGACAAGACCGGCACGCTCAGCAGCGGCAAACTGACGCTGGCGCACACCGAGGTGCTGGGCGAACTCGACGCGCCCGGCTGCCTCGCGCTGGCGCGCGCGCTCGAAGCATCGAGCCGGCATCCGATTGCGCGCGCGTTCGGCGCGGGAGCGCACGCCGCGCCGGTGAAGGAACTCGTGAACTATCCGGGCCACGGCGTGCAGGCGCTGGTCGCGGGGCGGCGGGTGCGCATCGGCAAGGCGGCGTTCTGCGCCGAACTGGCCGGCAGCCCGGCGCGCCACGACGACCTTCGCAGCTCGGCCTATCTGGCGGGCGAGTCCGGCTGGCTGGCGCGCTTTGTGCTCGAAGACACGTTGCGGGGCGATGCCGTGAGCCTCGTGCACGAGCTGCGCGCGGCGGGGCTGCGCGTGCACCTGGTGAGCGGCGACGAGCCGCGCGCGGTGGCAGCGCTCGCCCGCACGCTCGGCATCGCGTCGCACGCCGGCGGTGCCACGCCGCAGGACAAGTTCGCCTTCGTCGAGCGGCTGCAGGCCGAGGGACGCGTGGTCGCCATGCTGGGCGACGGATTGAACGACGCGCCGGTGCTGGCGCGCGCCGACGTCTCGATCGCGATGGGCGGGGGCTCCGAGATCGCGCAGCTGCGCTCGGATCTCGTGCTTCTCGGCGAACGCCTCGCGGCGGTGCCCGAAGCGCTCGCCGGCGCGCGGCGCGCGATGCGCGTGATCCGCCAGAATTTCGGCTGGGCGCTGGCCTACAATGCGCTTGCGCTGCCGGCCGCTGCCGCCGGCTGGGTCGGCCCCTGGGAAGCTGCCGTGGGCATGGCGGCGAGTTCGTTCATCGTCGTGCTGAACGCGCTGCGGCTGGCGGCACGAGGCGGTGATCCCGGCACATGGAAAGCAGTCTCTACCTCCTCGTTCCTCTCTCGGTCGCGCTCGTATTTCTGATCGGCTGGGTGTTCTGGCGCGCGCTGCACGGCGGCCAGTTCGACGACCTCGAGCGCCCGGGCTACTCGATTCTCGAAGACGATGACCGAAAATCGGGGTCGGAGCCCGATTCCAGACCACCCGAAGCGTGACGCAAGTGAAATCGGGCTCTGACCCCGACGGCACGATGCGCGCGATGCGCTTGCACGCCGCGCACACGCCACTGCGGGAGGAACGGCTGCCGATACCCGAACCGGCACCGCGCCAGCTGCTGCTCGCGGTACGGGCCTGCGGCGTGTGTCGAACCGACCTGCATATCGCCGATGGGGAACTCCCGGGCGGCCGCAGGCCGATAACGCCCGGGCACGAGATCGTGGCACGCGTGGTCGCAGCCGGCGCTGCGGCAGAGCGGTTCGCGCCGGGAGACCGGGTCGGAGTTCCATGGCTGGGCGAGACCTGCGGCGTTTGCGAGTACTGCCGCAACGGGCGCGAGAACCTCTGCGACGGCGCGCGCTTTACGGGCTATGACCTCGACGGCGGCTATGCCGAGTACGCGCTCGCCGACGAGCGCTTCTGCTTCGCCATTCCGGAGCGCTATGCCGACGAGGCCGCGGCGCCGCTGCTGTGCGCGGGCCTGATCGGCTATCGCACCCTGGCGATGGCGGGAGAGGCGCGCCATCTGGGGGTCTACGGTTTCGGCGCCGCCGCGCATATCCTCGCCCAGGTGGCGCGGCATCAGGGCCGCAGCGTGTACGCCTTCACGCGCGACGGCGACCGCGAAGGCCAGGCGTTTGCGATGCGTTGCGGCGCAACCTGGGCGGGAGGCTCGGGCGAAACGCCGCCCGAGCCGCTCGATGCCGCGATCATCTTCGCGCCGGTCGGCGCGCTCCTGCCGCAGGCGCTCAGGTGCGTGCGCAAGGGCGGCAGCGTCGTGTGCGGCGGCATTCACATGAGCGACATTCCCTCTTTTGCGTATGCGTTGCTCTGGGGCGAGCGCCGCGTCCAGTCGGTGGCGAACCTGACGCGCGCCGACGGGGAGCAGTTCATGCGCATCGCGGCCGAAGTGGCGCTGCGCATCGAGACCACGCGCTACGCGCTCGGCGAGGCGAACGCGGCGCTCGCTGCGCTGCGCACGGGGACCTTGAGAGGCGCTGCGGTCCTGGTTGCGGCCTGATCTGATTCCGGTCAACCGGCGTGCGCTCGCTTCCTCCCACGCGAGCCCCCCACGTCTTTGATGCAGATCAATCGCCAGGGGCGCTACAAACCTAGCATTCCTTTCAGTCACGGCGATCCGGGGAGCGAATCGATGCAAAGCGAAAACACGTACAACTACACCGTCGTGCGCCAGTTCGCGATCATGACCGTGATCTGGGGCGTGGTGGGGATGCTGGTCGGCGTGATCATCGCCGCGCAGCTGATCTGGCCGGAGCTCAATTTCGAGATTCCCTGGTTGAGCTACGGGCGGCTGCGCCCGCTGCACACCAACGCGGTGATCTTCGCCTTCGGCGGCTGCGCGCTGTTCGCCACCTCTTATTACGTGGTGCAGCGCACCTGCCACGCGCGCCTGTTTTCGCCGGGACTCGCGGCGTTCACGTTCTGGGGCTGGCAGGCGGTGATCGTGCTCGCGGCCGTCACGCTGCCGCTCGGCTACACCTCGGGCAAGGAGTACGCCGAGCTCGAGTGGCCGATCGACATCCTCATCGCGCTGGTGTGGGTTGCCTACGCGGTGGTGTTCTTCGGCACGATCTTCAAGCGCAAGATCCCGCACATCTACGTCGCCAACTGGTTTTTCGGCGCCTTCATCATCACCGTGGCGGTGCTGCACATCGTCAACAGCGCCGCGATTCCGGCGAGCTTCTGGAAGTCGTACTCGGCGTACGCCGGGGCGCAGGACGCGATGGTGCAGTGGTGGTACGGCCACAACGCGGTCGGTTTCTTCCTCACCGCGGGCTTCCTCGGCATGATGTACTACTTCATCCCGAAGCAGGCCGAGCGTCCGGTGTACTCGTACCGCCTGTCGGTGGTGCACTTCTGGGCACTGATCTTCACCTACATGTGGGCCGGCCCGCACCATCTGCACTACACGGCGCTGCCCGACTGGGCGCAGTCGCTGGGAATGCTGTTCTCGCTCATCCTGCTGGCGCCGTCCTGGGGCGGGATGATCAACGGCATCATGACGCTGTCGGGCGCGTGGCACAAGCTGCGCACCGACCCGATCCTCAAGTTCCTCATCGTGTCGCTGTCGTTCTACGGCATGTCGACCTTCGAGGGACCGATGATGTCGATCAAGACGGTGAACGCGCTTTCGCACTACACCGACTGGACCATCGGCCACGTGCACAGCGGCGCGCTCGGCTGGGTGGGGCTGGTCACCTTCGGCTGCATCTACCACCTCGTGCCGCGCCTGTTCGGCCGCACCGAAATGTACTCGATGCGCCTGGTCAACACGCATTTCTGGGTCGCGACCATCGGCATCGTGCTGTACATCGCCGCGATGTGGATCGCCGGCGTGATGCAGGGCCTGATGTGGCGCGGCGTGAGCGCCGACGGCACGCTCACCTACACTTTCGTGGAGAGCGTGAAGGCGACCTATCCGTTCTACGCCATTCGCCTCCTCGGCGGTCTGCTCTACCTCGCCGGCATGCTGATCATGCTCTACAACGTGCTGAAGACGGTGGCCGGCGCCCAGGCGGTGGACGCGGCGATTCCGCTGCCTGCCGCGGCGCACGCCTGACGCCGACCGAAAGACAGGGGAGAAGAACATGCTCACTCACGACAGGATCGAGCGCAACCAGGCGCTCATGATCGTCCTCATCATCCTCATCATCGCGGTCGGCGGGCTGGTCGAGATCGTGCCGCTGTCGTTCATGAAGACGATGACCGAGCCGGTCGCGGGACTCAAGCCCTACGCGCCGCTCGAACTCACCGGGCGCGACGTCTACATCCGCGAGGGCTGTTACAACTGCCACTCGCAGATGGTGCGGCCGTTCCGCGCCGAGGTGGAGCGCTACGGCCACTATTCGGTGGCCGGCGAATTCGTCTACGACCATCCGTTCCAGTGGGGCTCGAAGCGCACCGGGCCCGACCTGCACCGCGTCGGCGGGCGCTACAGCGACGAGTGGCACCGGCTGCACCTGATGAATCCGCGCAGCGTGGTGCCGGAGTCGAACATGCCCTCGTACTCCTGGCTGGCGAAGGCCGCGGCCGACGCCGAGGACATCGAGGCCAAGATGCGCGCCCTGCGCGTGGTCGGCGTGCCGTACCAGGACGACGCGATCGCGCAGGCCAAGGGCGAGCTCAAGGACAAGACCGAAATGGACGCGCTGATCGCGTACCTCCAGGTGCTCGGCACCGCCCTCAAGGCCAAGCAGTGACCGCCATGGACATCAACCTTCTGAGAAGCTTGATCACGGTCGCCGCGCTCGCGGCGTTTCTCGGCATCGTGTGGTGGGCCTACGCCCCTGCACGCAGGGAGCGCTTCGAGCGCGACGCCCTGCTGCCCCTCAACGACGACGGAGACCGGTCATGAGCCAGTTCACGAGCGGTTTCTGGGACCTCTACATCGCGGTGATCAGCCTGCTGTCGATCGTCGCCTGCGGCGTGTTCCTGAAGATGCAAAGCGTGCGCAAGGCGGTCGAGGCCGATACCACCGGCCACGTGTGGGACGAGAACCTGCAGGAATACAACAACCCGATGCCGCGCTGGTGGGCGTGGATGTTCTACATCACGGTGGTGTTCTCGCTGGGCTACCTGGTGGTGTATCCGGGACTGGGCAGCTACCAGGGCACGTTCGGCTGGAGCCAGATCGGCCAGCTGGAAGAAGAAACCCGGGTCGCCAACGCGCAATTCGGCCCGCTCTACGACAAGTACGCCAAGCTCGACGTGGCGGAGGTGGCGAAGAGCCGCGAAGCGCTCGCGATCGGGCAGAAGCTGTTCCTCAACAACTGCGCGCAGTGCCACGCCTCCGACGGCGGCGGCAGCCGCCACTTTCCCAGCCTGACCGACAAGGACTGGCTGTGGGGCGGCACGCCGGAGGCGATCAAGACCTCGATCACCGACGGCCGCAGGGGCGTGATGCCCCCGTTCGGCCCGACGCTGGGAGTGCAGTCGACGCAGGATGCGGCGCACTACGTGCTGTCGCTGTCGAAGGGCCAGCATGACGCTGCGCGCGCGGCGCGCGGCAAGGAGAAATTCGACCAGCTGTGCGTGGCGTGCCACGGCGCGGAGGGCAAAGGCAACCCGGCGCTCGGCGCTCCCGACCTGACCGACGGCATCTGGCTGCACGGCTCGGGCGAAGCGGCGATCGTCGAGCAGATCACCAAGGGCCGCCAGAACCAGATGCCCGCGCACAAGGACATCGTCTCCCCGGCGAAGATCCACCTGCTGACCGCGTACGTGATGTCGCTGTCGGCGCCGCCCAGATAAACGCAGGACGGAAGGCATGGCTCGACCTTCCACCCGGAACATAACTCCAATAAACGCAGCACCCGCGGCCCCGGCGGCAGCCGGCGGCCCGGGCGCCGTCGTCATCACCGAACTCTACGCTGCCGACGAGAAGATCTACCCGCGCGCGGTGAGCGGCTGGTTCGCCGCCTGGCGCTGGGCGCTGGTGTGGGCGACGCAACTGGTGTTCTACGGCACCCCCTGGCTGACGTGGAACGACCGCCAGGCGGTGCTGTTCGACATCGTGCACCGCAAGTTCTTCATTTTCGGCCTGGTGTTCTGGCCGCAGGACGTGATCTACCTCTCGGTGCTGCTGATCATTGCGGCGCTCGCGCTGTTCCTGTTCACCGCGGTCGCCGGCCGCCTGTGGTGCGGCTACGCCTGCCCGCAGACGGTCTACACCGAAATCTTCATGTGGATCGAGCGCGTGATCGAGGGCGACCGCAATCGGCGCATCAAGCTCGACCGCGGCGCACTGGACGCGCGCAAGCTCGGGCTCAAGGCCGCCAAGCACGCGGCGTGGATCGCGCTCGCGCTGTGGACCGGGTTCACCTTCGTAGGCTACGTGACGCCGGTTCGCGACCTGTGGGCGGAGGTGGCCGCGCTGCCCGGCTGGATCGGCGGCGGGAGGGCGCCTGCGCTCGGACCGTGGGAGACCTTCTGGATTCTGTTCTACGGTTTCGCCACCTACGGCAACGCCGGCTGGATGCGCGAGCAGGTCTGCCTCTACATGTGCCCGTACGCGCGCTTCCAGAGCGCGATGTTCGACAAGGACACGCTGATCATCACCTACGACCGGGAAAGAGGCGAGCCCAGGGGCTCGCGGGCGCGGCACGCCGCGCGGCCCGAGCTCGGCGACTGCGTCAATTGCGGCATCTGCGTGCAGGTCTGCCCGACGGGAATCGACATCCGTGACGGGCTGCAGTACCAGTGCATCGGCTGCGCCGCGTGCATCGACGGTTGCGACCAGGTGATGGACCGGGTCGGTTCGCCGCGCGGGCTGATCCGCTATTCGACGCAGCACGCGATGGAGCGCAAGCTCACGCCCTCGCAGGTGCTCAGGCGCGCCCTGCGGCCGCGCGTACTCGTGTACACCGGGATCGTCTGGGCGGTCATCGTCGCCGCGGCGATCGGACTGTACGTGCGCATTCCGCTCAAGGTGGACGTGATCCGGGACCGGGCGGCGATCGCGCGCGAGGTGGCGGGCGGCCAGATCGAGAACGTGTACCGCCTGCAGATCACGAATACGGCGGAAACCGAGCGCAATCTCGAAATCGCCGCCCAGGGCCTGCCGACGCTCGAGATCGCGAGCGACACGCGGCTCGAGTTGGACGCCACTTCGAGCCGCCTGGTGCCGGTGCGACTTCGAGTGCAGCCCGGCGCAGTGGCGCCCGGCACCCACGGCATCCAGTTCCGCGTCCGCGCGCTCGGCGTCGAGGGTGTCGCGGTGACCGAAAAATCGGTTTTCATTGTGCGGTGACGCGAAACCCGGGGTCAGAGTAACTTTTCCATGACACAGCGCGACGACATCGTTGGCCCGAGCGGAAAAGTTACTCTGACCCCATTGACCCCGGCCTGGTACCGCGAGCCCTGGCCCTGGATCCTGATGGCGGGGCCAGCCGCGGTGATCGTCGCCGGCGCGGTCACGATCTGGCTGGCGGTTGAGAGTTCCGATGGGCTGGTGGCCGACGACTATTACAAGCGCGGGCTGGCGATCAACCAGGACCTGAAGCTGCAGCGCCGCGCGCGGGAACGGCGCATCGACGCGAGCGTCAGGCTGGCCCCCGGCGTCCTGCGCGTCAGCCTGAGCGGCGCGGCGCCCGAGGCCTTGTTCGCGCAGCTGGTGCATGCGACTCGCCCCGGACACGACCAGAAGCTGCGCCTCGCGCCGGTGGCAGCGGGCGTCTACGAGGCGGAACTGCTGCCGCTGCCGCCCGGGCGCTGGCGCCTCGTCCTCGAGGACCCGCGCCGCGAGTGGAAAATCGTCAAGGAGGAGCTATGAGAAAGGCGATCTGGATCCTGTGGCCGTCGTTCATCGTCGGCGGCATCGGCGAGGTCCTGTTCTTCACCGTTTTCGACCCGAAGGAGCTTTACCTTTTCGGTGAGCCTGCGAGCCTGAGCCGGCACGCGGTGTACTCCATCGGGTTCTTTTTATGCTGGGTGTTCGCTGCGGCGTCGAGCGCGCTGACCTGCTTCCTGCAGCGCGGCGCCAACGAGATCAACCTCTGCCCGCTGCCTGCAGGCGGAAGGCCGGAAGGCTGCCCGAAGCGGGAGGACTCCAATGCGGCTGGTTAGCTTTCTCGCGGCACTCGTGCTCGCCGCTCCGGCCTGGGCGCAGGACGAGGCGCGCGGCCGGCAGGTTTACGAGTTGCACTGCCAGGGCTGCCATTACGAGCGGCTGCACCAGCGCGATCGCAGCCGCTGGCAGGTGAAGTCGCTCGCCGAGCTGCGCGTCGAAGTGGCGCGCCGCGCCGGGCAGGCCAAGCGCTCCTTCACGCTCGAGGACCTCGACGACGTCGCCGAATACCTCAATCGCTCGCACTACAAGTTCGACAAGTGAGGCTTACGTGACCGACGCGCGCGTCGTCCGGTGCGCGGTGCCGGCGCTCGGCCAGAGCGTTGGTCCGTGAAAGCGCCGCTGCATCGCGAAACGGTAGGCGAGCATATGCGCACCGCCGCGGCTTGTGCCCGCGCGGGCGAAACCGTTGCCGCGGCGCTGGCGCGCTTCGCAACCGAGAAGCCTGCGACCGTCGAGCTGATCTGCATCGTGGACGCCGCCGGGCAGCTGCTCGGTGCCTTGCCGCTCGCGCGCGCGTTCGCGCTCGCGGCAGAGGCGAAGCTCGGCGAGGTGGCGGCGCGCGAATATCCGCGTGTCGCGCCCGAGGACGATCAGGAGCAGGCGGCCTCGTTGGCGCTGCACCACGGCGTCGACGCGCTTCCCGTAGTGGACGGCAACGGCAAGCTGGTCGGCGTGATGCCCGCGCAGGCGCTGCTGCAGGTGCTGCGCACCGAACACGTCGAGGATCTGCACCGGCTCGCGGGCATTCAGCGCGAGACCGCTCGGGCGCGCCACGCCATCGAGGATCCGCCAATGCGGCGCGCGCGCCACCGGCTGCCGTGGCTGCTCGCCGGGCTTGCCGGGAGTGCGCTCGCGACCGCCGCCATGGTCGGCTTCGAGGCCGTGCTGCAGGCCAAGGTCGCAGTGGCGTTCTTCATTCCCGCGATCGTCTATCTGGCGGACGCGATCGGCACGCAGTCCGAGGCGATTGCCGTGCGCGGCCTGTCGTTGACGCGTGTCCGCGTCGGGCACCTGTTGTCGGGCGAAGTGCGTACCGGGATGCTGATCGGCGCCACGCTCGGTGCCGTCGCCTTCGTGCCGATCCTGGCCGCGTTCGGCGACGTGCGCCTCGCCGGCGCAGTGGCAGTCTCGATTTTCGCCGCCGGCAGCGTCGCCGCGGCGCTTGGCCTGCTGCTGCCCTGGCTGTTCGCGCGGCTGCGCCTGGACCCGGCTTACGGCAGCGGTCCGATCGCCACCGTGATCCAGGATACGCTCAGCATCGTGGTCTATTTCCTGATCCTGCGTGGGTTCGGTGTCTGAGGGCCTGAGCGGCGAGCAAGCGCGGCGCCGCCTCGCCGCCGAAGGCCCCAATCTGCTGCCTGGCGCGGAGCGGCGCAGCACGCTCGCGATCGCGCTCGAAGTGCTGCGCGAGCCGATGTTCCTGCTGCTCGTCGCCGCGGCGGCGATCTACCTGTTGCTCGGCGACCTGCGCGAGGCGCTGGTGCTCGCCGCCTCGATCGTGGTGGTGGCGATCATCACGGTGGTCCAGGAGCGCAAGTCCGAGCGCGCACTCGAGGCGCTGCGCGAGCTTTCCAGCCCGCGCGCGCTGGTGGTGCGCGATGGCGCGGTGCAACGTATTCCCGGCGCCGAGGTGGTGCGCGGCGATCTGATGCTGCTAGCGGAGGGCGACCGCGTCGCTGCAGACGCGCGCCTGGTGGCCGCGCACGACCTGCTGGTCGACGAATCGCTTCTCACCGGTGAATCGTTGCCGGTCGAGAAGCAGGCGCCGATGCCGGTGTTTTCCGGCACCCTCGCACTCAAGGGCCAGGGCCGCGCCGAAGTCACCGCGACCGGCCCGCGCACCGAATTCGGCCGCATCGGCCAGTCGCTCGCCTCGCTCGACACTGAAAAGACGATGCTGCAACGCGAGACCGCGCGCATCGTGAAAATCGCCGCGAGCGCCGGTTTGGCGTGCTGCGTGCTGCTGGCGGGGTATTACATCGCGATGCGCGGCGACTGGCTCGGCGGGGTCCTGGCCGGTCTGACGCTCGCGATGGCCGCCCTGCCGGAGGAATTTCCGGTGGTGCTCACCGTGTTCCTCGCGCTCGGCGCCTGGCGCATCGCGCGCCACGGCGTCCTGACGCGCCGCATGCCGGCGATCGAGACGCTCGGCTCGGCCACGGTGCTGTGCGTCGACAAGACGGGGACCCTCACCGAGAACCGCATGGCGCTCGCGGAAACGCTCGCCGCCGGCGTCGAGCCGGCAGCGCTGGTCGAAGCGGCGGCGCTCGCCTGCGAGCGCGATCCCTTCGATCCGATGGAGCGCGCCATTCTCGAGGCCGCTGGCCCGGGCGCCGAGGCGCTGCGGGTTTCCTGGACCCTGGAGCGCGACTATGCGCTCACGGCGGATTTTCTCGCCGTGTGCCATGCCTGGCGCGCGCCGTCGGGGGCGCGGCGCGTCGCGATCAAGGGGGCGGCGGAGACCGTGCTCGCGCTTTGCGCGCTCACGGATGCCGAGCGCGATGCCGCGCTGGCTCGGATGCACAGCGTCGCCGAGCGCGGCCTGCGCCTGCTCGCGGTCGCGGAGTCGGGCTGGGACGAGCCGGAATTGCCGGCCGATCCGCGTGCCTATGCGTTCCGCTGGCTCGGTTTCGTCGGTTTCGCGGATCCCCTGCGCGGCGAGGTGCCCGAGGCGGTGGCGCTTTGCCGGCGCGCCGGAATCCGCGTCGTGATGATCACCGGCGACTACCCCGGCACGGCGCTTGCCATTGCGCGCCAGGCGGGCCTCGACACTGCGGGCGGGGCGCTGAGCGGCGCGGAGATCGCCGCCATGGACGATGCGCAACTCGCGCAGACGGTGCGGCGGGTCAACGTCTTCGCGCGCATCCGGCCGGAGCAGAAGCTGCGCCTGGTGCAGGCCTACAAGTCCGCTGGCGAGGTGGTGGCGATGACGGGCGACGGCGTGAACGACGCGCCGGCGCTCAAGGCGGCACACATCGGGGTGGCCATGGGCCGGCGCGGCACCGATGTCGCGCGCGAGGCCGCCGCGCTGGTGCTGCTGGAGGACGATTTCAGCTCGATCGTCGGCACGGTGCGGCTCGGGCGCAGGATCTACGAGAACATCCGCAACGCGATGCGCTACATCCTCGCGGTGCACGTGCCGACCACCGGGATGTCGTTCCTGCCGCTCGCCTTCGGCTGGCCGGTGTTCCTGTACCCGGTGCACATCGTGTTCCTCGAGTTCGTCATCGATCCGGCGTGCTCGATCGTGTTCGAGGCCGAGAGGAGCGAGGAGGGCGCGATGGAGCGGCCGCCGCGCGATCCGAAGGAGCCGCTGTTCAATCTGCAGATGCTCGGTGTGAGTCTGATGCTGGGCGCTTCCGCGCTGGCGGCGGTGTTTCTGGTTTATGCCTGGGGCGTCGCTGCCGGCCATCCGGATGGCGAGCAGCGTGCGCTCGGTTTTGCGACCATCGTGTTCGCCAACCTCGCCATGATCCATGCCACGCGCTCGCGCGACCTGACCCTCGTGGGTTCGCTGCTCAAGCCGAACGCCGCGCTGTGGTGGATCACCGCGGGAACGCTCGCTGCGCTC
>Ga0156179_1049_pt2 | contig 14502 bp, 11 predicted proteins | sample RifCSPlowO2_12_FD_107832 | JGI IMG/M metagenome (GOLD analysis project Ga0156179, IMG submission 107832) | Betaproteobacteria bacterium RIFCSPLOWO2_12_FULL_67_28 | reverse complement strand
CGCATCGCCTCGGGCCGGTGGGCATCGTCAGCCAGTCGGGTGCCCTGGGCTATGCGGTGGCGCAGGCCGCCGAGCGCGGCGCGGGCTTCAGCCACTTCTTTTCCGCCGGCAACTCGGCCGACATCGACGTCGCCGATCTCGTCAGCTATCTCGCCGACGCGCGCGAATGTCGCGCCATTGCGCTGATTCTCGAGGGAATCAGCGATGCCGGCCGCTTGCTCGAAGCCGGCGAGCGGGCCTGGCGCGGTGGCAAACCGGTGGTGGTGTACAAGATCGCGATCGGCGCAGCGGGTGCGGCGGCGGCGCGCTCGCATACCGGTTCGATCGCCGGCTTGCAGGCTGCAAACCGCGCGCTGTTCGAGCGCTGCGGTTTTGTCATGGTCGATGACCTGGAGGCGCTATTCGAGTTTGCGCAGTTCTTCGCGCGCGCCGAAGCCCCCCAGGCGGCGGGCGTCGCGGTGGTCTCGGGATCGGGCGGCGCCGGCGTCATGGCGGCCGACATGGCCGAGCGCTACGGCGTGCCGTTGCCGCAACCGCTGCCGCATACGCTGGCGGCGCTGCAAAAGCTCGTGCCCGAGTTCGGCGCCGCACGCAATCCCTGCGACCCCACCGGTCAGGTGCTCAACAATCCGGATTCATTCAAGGATTGCTGTGCCGCCCTGCTCGAGGACGATCAATACGGTGCGCTGGTGATTCCACTCGGTGTGGCGCTCGCCGGGGCGGGCGCCGAGCGCGTGGCGCAGATTCGCGAGCTTGCCGCGCGCTACCGCAAGCCGCTTGCCGTCGTCTGGCTGTCGGAGTGGTTGCAAGGCCCGGGGGCCGCCGATTACGAGGACGAGTTGCACGCGACCCTGTTTCGCTCGATGGACCGGTGCTTTGCCGCGATCGCCGCGTGGCAGGCGCGCGCCCGTCGCAAGATGGGCGGCGTGCGTGCACGGCGCGCCGCGCCCGATGCGGCGGCGCGCGTGCAGGGGCTACTGCAGGCTTCAAGGGACGCGCTCACCGAGCGTGAATCGAAGCAGGTGCTCGCCGCGTACGGCATACCGGTGCTCGAGGATCGCGCGGCGAGCAGCGCCGACGAAGCCGCTCGCGTGGCGCGCGAGATCGGTTTTCCGGTCGCGCTCAAGATCGACTCGCCACGGATACTGCACAAGACCGAGGCGGGCGGCGTGCGGCTTGGTGTCGCCGATGAGGTAGCGCTGCGCCGCGCATTCGGCGAGATCATTGCGGCAGCCAGGCAGCATGCGCCCGCGGCCGAGCTGCGCGGCGTGCTGGTGCAGCCGATGGCGCCGCGCGGCATCGAGGTGATCGTCGGCGCGCGCGTCGATCCGCTCGTAGGACCGATCGTGGTCGTGGGGCTGGGCGGAGTTCTGGTCGAGCTGCTCGGCGATGCGGTGACGGCGCTCGCGCCGCTTTCCAGCGACGCGGCGCACGAGCTGATCGCGCGCCTGAGCGGCCGCAAGCTGCTCGAAGGCTATCGCGGCGCGCCTGCAGCGAATCTGGACGCGCTGGCCGATGCGGTGGTGCGCGTCTCCGAACTGATCGCCGACTGTGCCACGCAGGTCGCGGAGGTCGATCTCAACCCGCTCGTGTGCCGCCCCGACGGCGTGCTCGCGCTCGATGCGCTGGTGCTCAAGCAGCCGGACTAGAAGGGGTCAGCCCTTGAGCTGCAGCGACTTGTATTCGAGGAACTCCTCCAGACCGTAGACCCCGGCCTCGCGGCCGTGGCCCGATTGCTTGAAGCCGCCGAAGGGCGCGTTCATGTTGAATGCGCCGCCGTTCACATCGACCTGGCCGGCGCGGATGCGCCGCGCGACCCTCTGCGCCCGGGCGTCGTCCTTCGACCACACGGCACCCGCGAGACCATACGCCGTGTCATTGGCGATGCGGATCGCATCCTCCTCGTCCTTGTACGTGATGATCGAGAGCACCGGCCCGAAAATCTCTTCCTGCTCGATGGTCGATCCGGGCTTCACCTTGCCGAACACCGTAGGCATGACGTAGTAGCCGCCCGCCGGCACGCCTTCGGGCGCATCGGCGCCGCCCGCCAGCAGCTCGGCGCCTTCGGCGATGCCCTTCCTGATGTAAACGCGCACGCGCTCGAGCTGCATCGCGGACGAAAGCGGCCCGAGCCTGGTCGCCTCCGAAAGCGGGTCGCCCAGCGTAAAGCCCTTGGCCACCTCGGCTGCGACCTTCGCGGCTTCCTCGTACTTCGACTCCGGCACCAGCATGCGCGTGAGCGCGGTGCAAGTCTGCCCGGAATTGAGGTAGCAGCCGCCGACCGTGGACTTGACCGCGCTCGCCAGATCGGCATCGTCGAGGATTACCGACGCCGACTTGCCGCCGAGTTCGAGCGCGAGCCGTTTCACGGTCTGCGCAGCCACTTCGGAGATGCGTTTGCCGGCGCGCGTCGAGCCGGTAAATGAGATCATGTCCACCATCGGGTGGCCCACCAGCGCTTCGCCTACCGTAGGACCGAATCCCGTGACCAGATTGAATACGCCCTTGGGCAGGCCCGCCGCATGCATCACTTCGGCGAGGATGAAGGCGTTGAACGGTGCCACTTCGGAGGGCTTCAGCACCACCGTGCACCCGGCTGCGAGCGCCGGCGCGACCTTGAGCGCGATCTGGTGCAACGGGTAATTCCACGGCGTGATCGCCCCCACCACGCCGACCGGCTCGCGTACCACCACGGAGTTCCCGACCCGCTCCTCGAACTTGAACTCGCGGGCGATGCGCGCGTAGTTGGCGAAATTGGCAATCGGCAAGCCGGCCTGGATGCGCGCCGACATCTTGATCGGCATGCCGACTTCCTGCGCGATGGTCTTCGCCAGCTCTTCGGCGCGCGCCTTGAGTCCGTCGGAAACCTTCTGCAGGAACTCGGCGCGCTGCGCCACCGGCAGCGCGCTCCAGCCCGGCAGAGCATCGCGCGCCGCGCTGACCGCGGCTTCGATGTCTTTCGCGGCGCCCGCAGGCACCTTGCCCATCACGGCGCCGTCGCCGGCGCGATGCACGTCGATGGTCTCCGGCGTGCTCGGCGCGACCCACTGGCCGCCGATGTAGAACTTGTCGCGGACGATCATGGAAATTTCCTTGCGGATCAGGGAGGGGCGCTACTTTAACGCTGCCGTTGCCGCACTGCAATATTGCGCTCCGACAACTTCAGGCTTGACAGCGGCCGGCTTTATATGTCGAAATACTTAAACATATCGTCATATGAGCGGGCCATGAAACGCAACTACCTGCGCACCGTTCCCAGGGAATGGCGCGCGATGGCGAAGGTGTTCATCGCGCTGGGCGATGAGCATCGCCAGCGCATGCTGCTCATGTTCGACAAGGGCGAGCGGCTGACGGTGGGGCAGATCGCCGAAGCGGCGACGCTGTCGCGGCCGGCGGTGTCGCACCACCTCAAGATCCTGCGCGACGCCGGGGTGCTGGTAGCCGAGCGTTCGGGCCGCGAAGTTCACCTGCGGGTCAACCGGACGATGCTCGAGGAGACCCTCGCCGCAGTCCTCGAGTACGTGCGCACCGAGGCCTGAGCCGTGGCCGAGCACAGCCAATTCCGATTGCTGGCCGAACGCCGCTTCGGGCCGTTTTTCGGCGTGCAGTTCCTCGGCGCGATGAACGATAACGTGTTCAAGCAGGCGCTCGTCATACTGCTCGCCTACCAGACGGCAAGCTTCACCACGCTCGCCTCCGACACGCTGCAGAACCTGGCGCAGGCGCTGTTCGTGCTGCCGTTCTTCCTGTTTTCGGCCACCGCGGGCCAGATCGCGGACAAGTACGAGAAATCGGGTCTCATCACGGTGACGGTGGCGATCGAACTCGCCTGCATGGCGCTCGGCGCGGTCGGGCTGCTGACGCAGAATCTGGCGCTGCTGCTGGCGGCGCTGTTTCTCGGCGGCATGCAATCGACGCTCTTCGGGCCGGTCAAGTACGCGATCCTGCCGCAGCAATTGAAGGATACCGAGATCGTCGGCGGCAACGGCCTGGTCGAGATGGGAACCTCGATCGCGATTCTGGCCGGCATGGTCTACGGCGGCTGGATGGTGACGCAGGCGGGCTGGGGGGTCGCCGGGGTGGCCGCGTCGGCGATGGCGTTCTCGGCCGCGGGCATCGCGCTCTCGCGGCTGATCCCGAAGGCGCCCGCCGCAGACCCCGCATTGAGGATCAACTGGAACCCAATCACCGAGACCTGGCGCAACCTCCGTTTTGCGCGCCGGAACCGGACCGTGTTTCTCTCGATCCTCGGCATTTCCTGGTTCTGGTTCTACGGTTCGATGCTGGTGACGCAGTTTCCCAACCTGTCGAAGAACATCCTGCAGGCCGACGAGCACGTGGTGACGCTGCTGCTGGTGGTGTTCTCGATCGGCATCGGGGTCGGGTCGCTGCTGTGCGAGCGGCTCTCGGGGCACAAGGTCGAGATCGGCCTGGTGCCGTTCGGCTCGATCGGGCTGACGGTGTTCGGCATCGACCTCTGGCTGGCCGGTGCCGGCCATCTCGCGCACGGGCCGGTGGCGCTCGGCGAGTTCGTGCGCGATCCAGGCCACTGGAGGCTGCTCGCCGATCTGCTGCTGATCGGCCTGTTCGGCGGCTTCTACATCGTGCCGCTGTACGCGCTGGTGCAGACCCGCAGCGAGCCGAGCCACCGCTCACGCGTCATTGCCGGCAACAACATCCTCAACGCGGTGTTCATGGTCGGCGCCGCGGCGCTGGCGATCGGCCTGTTCCAGGCGGGCCTCACGATCCCGCAGCTGATCCTGGTGACGGCGCTGCTCAATGCCGCGGTGGCGATCTACATCTACACGCTGGTGCCCGAATTCCTGATGCGCTTCATCGTCTGGATGCTGATCCACTCGGTCTATCGACTGAAGAAGACCGGACTGGAGAACGTTCCCGAAGAAGGTCCGGCAGTGATCGTGTGCAATCACGTGAGCCTCGTCGACGCGCTGGTGATCGCGGCGGCCTGCCGGCGGCCGATCCGCTTCGTCATGGACCACCAGATCTTTCGCCTGCCAATCCTTTCGTTCGTGTTTCGCACCGGCAAGGCGATTCCGATCGCGTCCGCGAAGCAGGATCCGCAGATGATGGAGCGCGCGTTCGACGAAGTCTCGCGGGCACTGCGTGCGGGCGACCTGGTGGCCATCTTTCCCGAAGGGCGCCTTAGCGACACGGGCGAGCTCGCGCCGTTCCGCGCCGGCATTGCGCGCATCCTCGAGCGCGATCCGGTGCCGGTGGTGCCGATGGCGCTGCAGGGACTGTGGGGCTCGTTCTTTTCGCGCAAGGGGGGCGCTGCCATGACCAAGCCGTGGCGGCTGCGTCCGTTCGCGAGCATCGGGCTGGCGGTCGGCGCGCCGCTGGCCGCGGCCCCGCCGGAAGCGCTTCAGGCGAGGGTACGCGCCCTACGCGAGGACTGGAGGTAATCGGACCATGGCGCCTTACCGCATCAAGACCGCCGCAACCGCTGCCGAGCGCGAGCAGATCCACGCGCTCAACTACGCGACCTTCGTCGAGGAAATCCCGCAACACGCGCCTAACGAGCAGCGGCGCCTGGTCGATCGCTTCGATGCGGAGAATGAATATGTCATCGCGGTGGACGATGCCGGGCTGGTGCTCGGCATGCTGGCCTTGCGCGCGCGCCGGCCGTTCTCGCTCGATCAGAAGCTCGCGCGGCTGGAGGATCACCTGCCGCCGTACCGCTCGGTGTGCGAGCTGCGGCTGCTCGCGGTGCGCACGCAATGGCGCAAGAGCCGCCTGCTGCGCGACCTGCTGGCGTTTGCCGCGCAGAGCGCCATCCGGGCGGGCCACGACCTGGCGATCATTTCCGGCACCACGCGTCAACTGGAGCTGTACCGGCGCCTTGGATTCGAGCCGTTCGGTCCGCTGGTGGGGACGGCGCAAGCCCCCTTCCAGCCGATGCTTCTGACGCTGGAATCGTTCCGCGCCAGCGGCAGAAAGTCGCTCGGAATGAATTCCGTCGCTGGCACGCTCCCCGCAATCGCGTCGTTCCTTCCCGGTCCGGTTGCGCGCAGCGCCGCGGTGAGAGCGGCGTTCGAGGCAGCGGCGATTTCGCACCGCTCGGCCGAGTTTCACGCGCTCATGGAACGGGCCAGGAGCGCGATCTGTGAGCTGACCGGCGCAACCGACTCGGTGCTCTTGCTTGGTTCGGGCACGCTGGCGAACGACGTCGTCGCGCAATCGCTGCGCGGCCTGGGCGAACCCGGCGTCGTGCTTTCAAACGGCGAGTTCGGTGAACGCCTGGTGGACCATGCGCGGCGCACGGGGCTGCGATTCGAACCGTTGCGCAAGTCCTGGGGCGAGTCGTTCGGCGAAAGCGAGATTGCGAGTGCCGTGCGACGCTCGCGCGCGGCGTGGCTGTGGGCAGTGCATTGCGAAACCTCCACGGGGGTCGTGAACGACCTCGAGGTGCTGAAGCGGATCGCGTCCGCCAACGGCTGCGCGCTCTGCGCCGATTGCATCAGTTCGATCGGCTGCCTGCCGCTGAATCTGTCCGGCATCCACCTCGCGTCGGGCGCCAGCGGCAAGGGTTTGGCAGCCTATGCGGGCGTCGCGATGGTGCTGCTCGGCGGGCCGGCGCCGCGTCCTCCAGCGCCGGTGCCCCGCTATCTGGATCTCGATTACTGGTTGCGCAATCGGAGCACGCCTTTCACCCATTCCTCCAACCTGCTCGCCGCGCTCGCCACCGCTCTGGAGACCGGGAACTTCGGCGCGCGCTACGCGCAGATCGAGCGCGATGCGCGCTGGCTGCGGCAGGCGCTGCGCGTCTGCGGCGTCAGCGTGGTCGCGCCGGAAGCGTCGGCCAGTGCGGCCGTGACCACGCTTGCCTTGCCGCGCAGCCTGGCGTCGCTCGCCGTCGCCGCGGCGCTCGAAGACCAGGGTTTCCAATTGAGCGCGCGCAGCAGCTACCTCGTGGAGCGCAACTGGGTCCAGGTGGGGCTGATGGGCGAGTACGACCGCGGCGCGCTGCGCGAACTGCCGGATGCGATCGTGCAGGCGATGGCGTCGCGTAGTGCAAGCGCCGGGCAGGCGGCGTAGGAGCGACGGCGCGGTGCTGAAGTCAGGGGGATCCATGCCGTGGCTATTCGGAATTCTCGGCCTGTTGATCGGCGCCGCGATCGGCGAGTTCTGGGGCGCGGTTGCTTTCGCTGTCGCGGGTGCGTTGCTGGGGAACTGGCTGACGAGGCAGGGAGGCGGGCGATCGGACGCTCAGACCCACGCATCGACCGGCGCGGAGGAGTTGCGACAACAAGTGCTGTCGCTGACGCGCAGGGTCGCGCAGCTCGAAGCGCAGATGGCGGCGCTCGCGCCCGCAGAGGCGGCAGCCGCGCCATCGGCTCCCGCGTCGTCCGCCGCTGCTGAAGCGGCGCCGCTGGCGAGCCCCGAACCGCCGCTCCCGGCGCCAAGCCATTCGCTCGCGATGACCGTGGCAGCAGCCCCAGCCCCGGAGCCTGTTGCCATGGCGGCCGCGCAACGCGAAGTCGATTTGCCGCAACCCAATCGCCTGTGGACATGGCTCTTCGGCGGCAATGCGCTGGTGCGCATCGGGGTGCTGGTGCTCTTCTTTGGAGTTGCATTCCTGGTGCGTTACGCGGCGGAGCATATCGACGTTCCGATCGAGGCGCGCCTGAGCGGCATCGCCCTCGGCGCGATCGCGATGCTCATCGTCGGCTGGCGGCTGCGCGAGCGCGCTGGCGGCTACGGGCTCGTGTTGCAGGGAGGCGGGGTCGGGGTTCTGTACCTGGTCGTCTTCGGCGCGTTCCGCATCTGGAAGCTCGTGCCGCCCGAGCTGGCATTCGTGCTGCTGGTCGCGATCGCGATCGCCTCGGCGATCCTGGCGATCGCGCAGGATTCGCGCTCGCTGGCGATTGCCGGCGTCTCGGGCGGGTTCCTCGCGCCGCTGCTCGCCTCCACTGGCCAGGGCAGCCATGTGGCGCTGTTCAGCTTCTACGTCGTGCTCGACCTGGGAGTGCTACTGATCGCCTGGCACAAGGCCTGGCGCGCGCTCAATCTCCTGGGCTTCGCCTTCACTTTCGGCATCGGCACGTTCTGGGGCGATGCCTATTACCGGCCCGAGTTCTACGACACGATGCAGCCCTTCCTGATCGTGTTCTTCCTGCTGTACGTCGCGATCGCGGTGCTTTATGCCTTGCATCGCGCGCCGCGTCTGAACGATTACGTCGACTCGGTGCTCGTCTTCGGCACGCCGCTGGTGGCCGCGGCACTGCAGCTCGCGCTCGTCAGGGAAACTGAATACGGCGCCGCCTGGAGCGCCGTAGCCCTCGGCGCGTTTTACTGCGTCGTGGCGTATCAGCTCTGGAGATTGCGGCGCGAGACCCTGCAACTGCTCGTCGAAAGCTTCATAGCGCTCGGCGTGGCGTTTGCCACGCTCGCGATCCCGTACGCCTTCGACGGCCAGTGGACTGCGGCCAGCTGGGCGCTCGAGGGCGCCGCGGCGCTCTGGGTAGGAACGCGCCAGAACAGGTCCTTGCCGCGACTGTTCGGCCTGCTGCTTCAGCCCGCCGCAGGTGTAGCATTCCTCGCCGGCGCGCTCGCGGCAGCGCACGCCGCGACCCCGATTCTCAATAGCGGTTTCGTGGGCGGCCTCACTATCGCGCTGTCGGGTCTGTTCTGCGCCTGGCACGGGTCGCGCCACCGGTTCGTGAAGCAGGACTTCGATCAGGTGATCGCCGCCGTCTTGCTCGCTTGGGGCACGACCTGGTGGCTCGCCACCGGCTGGAATGAAATCGACGCCTTTGCGCCACCCGAGACAATCCGCAGCTTGCAGCTCGCCTATGCTTCGGCGAGCGCGCTCGCGTTCGTGGCGCTGCGCCGCAAGCTGAACTGGGTGGCGGCCGCCTACGGTGCGCTTGCACTGTTGCTGGTGATGGTGATCTGGGGGTTGCAGTGGCAACACCGCCATGCGCATCCGTTCGCCGAATTCGGCTTCGCGGCCTGGCCGGCTGCGTTTGCAGCGCTCTACTGGCTGCTCGCACGAATCGAGAATGACCTCCCGGAATGGCTCGCGCAGGCGAGCCATTGCCTCGCGCTCTGGCTGCTCGCGCTGCTGGGCGGCTGGGAGTGCGCCTGGCAGCTCGACGCCGCTGTAGGCGAGGGCCGGATCTGGTCCGACATCGGACGGCCGCTGCTGCCCGCGCTGCTTGCCGCCTGGATCGCGACCCGCAGCGCAGAAAGCCGCTGGCCGTTTGCGGCGCACCTGCGCACGTACCTGGCCCACGCACTCGGCCCGATCATGGTCGCGCTCTGGTTCTGGGCGCTTTACATCAACTTCAAGGCGAGCGGCGATCCGCGGCCGCTACCCTACCTGCCGCTGCTCAACCCGCTTGATGTCGCGGTAGGGCTGATCGCGGTCATTTTCCTGCTGTGGTGGCGCGCGGTGCAACGGATCGTGGCGCCGCCGCTTCTGGCGCAATTCATGGCCGCGGCGCCGGTGGGGCTGGGCGCAACCGGATTCATCTGGGCCAACGGGGTGCTGCTGCGTACGCTGCATCACTGGGCCGATGTGCCGTTTCGCCTCGACGCCATGTGGCGCTCGACGCTGGTGCAGGCCGCGTTCTCGGTCTTCTGGGCGGCGCTCGCGCTCGGCGCCATGGTGCTCGCGAACCGCGGGCGCATCCGTCCGGTCTGGATGTGCGGAGCTGCATTGCTGGGTGTCGTGGTGGTGAAGCTGTTCGTGCTGGATCTATCGAAAATCGGCGGCATGGAGCGCATCGTGTCCTTCCTGGGCGTGGGCGTGCTGCTGCTCGTGATCGGCTATCTCGCGCCGGTGCCGCCGCGGGCGCAGGAGGCGAAGCCATGAAGTGGCTGCTGTTGGCGCTGGTTTGCGCCTGCAGGTTCGCGTTTGCGGCGTCCGAGCGGGTGCCCGAGTTCGGGTATTCGGCCGACATCGCGCTGCAAGGCAGGGGCGCGATCTACGCGCTCGAGCTCCCGGTGGAGGTCTATCGCAGCATGGCGCGCCGCGACCTGGGCGACCTGCGCGTGCTGAATGGCGCGAATGAAATTGTTCCGCACGCGCTCATGCATTCGCCAGCGAGCGAGAAAAAGCCGGCCGCGCCGCTGGCGCTGACCTTCTTTCCGCTTTACGGACCAGCCGGGCGGCCCGTGGAAGGTCTCGCGCTGCGCGTCGAGCGCAAAGCGGACGGTACGCTCAGTGCCGTAGTCGCGCCTGGCGACCGGCGCGCCGCCGGCCGGCGGCTGCTCGGCTACGTCATCGATGCGAGCGCGGCGACCGCCGCCCTGCGCGAGCTGCGCTTCGATTGGCCGGCGGGCGCCGAAGGCACGTCGGTGAGCATGCGCGTCGAGGCGAGTGACGACTTGAAGTCCTGGCGCGCGATTGCATCGGGCCCGCTGATCGTGCTGCGGCAAGGCGAATTGCTGCTGGAGCGCCGCGCGATCGAGTTTGCGCCGACGCGGGCGAAATACTTCCGCGTCGCATGGCGGCCGGCCGACGAAGAGTTCAAACTCACGAGCGTTGCCGCGGCACCGGTGGACGCTACCGCCGACACCCCGCGCTCATGGCTGCGAGTCACCGGCGCCGCCAGCGCGAAGCCGGGCGAGTTCGTGTTCGAATTGCCGGGGAGCCTCCCCGTGGACCGTCTGCGCTTCGAGCTGCCGAACGAGAATACGGTAGTGTCGGTGTCGCTCGCCTTGCAGGAGCGCCCGGACGGTCCGGAACGCGCGCTTCGTTCCGCAGTGATCTACCGTATGGACCACCGCGGCGAAAAACTGTCCAGTCCGGATCTCGAGATCGCATCCACCGCAGCGCCCCGCTGGCTGATGCGCATCGACCGGCGCGGTGGGGGCCTGGGCAGCGGATTGCCCGTCATGCACGCGGGTTGGCTGCCGCACCGTCTGGTGTTCGTGGCGCGCGGGGAGCCGCCCTTTCGTCTCGCCTTTGGCAATCCGGACGCACCGCCGACGGCACTCCCGGTGCGCTCGCTGGTGCCGGGCTACGCCGCGGACAAGCCCCTGCCGGTGCTCGCTGCGAAGTTGGGAGCCGTTCAAAGCCGCGCGCTGACCAAGCCGGCTGCGGCGGATGTGGTGCGCATCTACTTCGAGCAGATGGATCGCAAGAAGATGTGGCTTTGGGGTACGTTGGTTCTCGCGGTGCTGCTGATCGTCGGCATGGCCTTGCGGTTGACGCGGCAGATGCCGCGTCCCGGCGAACCACCGGAGTCTCGACCCCCTTACCGGGCGCCCTGATCGTCGCGCCGGGGCCGAACCGAGTCGCTATACTTTGAGCGATCAAAAACCAACCGGAGAACAGCATGGCCCGCACCGGCAAGGCAGTCATCTGCCGCGAACTGAACAAACCCGTCGTCGTAGAGGAAATTACCGTCGATTCGCCCAAGCGCGGCGAGGTGATGGTTAAGCTCGCCGCCTGCGGCGTGTGCCACTCGGATCTTTCCGCGACCAACGGCACCATCGCGCTGCCGCCGCCGCTGGTGCTCGGCCACGAGGCCGGGGGCGAGGTGATCGAAGTGGGCGAGGGCGTCGTTGGGCTCGCCGCAGGCGATCACGTCGTGTCGTCGTTCATCTACATGTGCGGCAAGTGCCGGTTCTGTTCGTCCGGCCGGCCGGTACTGTGCCTGGAGCAGCACAAGGCGTTTACCACGCCGCTCGAGGGCACGTCGCGCACCCACGACCAGGCGGGCAAGCCGCTCGGCATCTTCTCGGGCTGCGGCGTGATGGCCGAGTATGCCACCGTGTCGGTGGAGAACGTGGTGAAGATCGATCCGAAAATTCCGCTCGATCGCGCCGCGCTGGTCGGCTGCGCGGTGACGACGGGAGTCGGCGCCGTGTTCAATACCGCGCACGTCGAGCCGGGTTCGACGGTGGCGGTGTTCGGCTGCGGCGGCGTCGGCCTCAACGTGATCCAGGGCGCGGCGATTGCAGGCGCCGAACGCATCATCGCGATCGACACCATGGAAGGGAAGCTCGGCATGGCAAAGCAGTTCGGCGCCACCGACACGCTGCTCGCCAAGCCCGGTGAGGATGTCGCCAAGGCGCTGAAGAAGATGACCGGCATCGGACCCGACTATGCCTTCGAGTGCGTCGGCACCGGAGCTCTTGCCGAGACCGCCTACCGGGCGATCCGCCGCGGGGGCAAGGCCATAGTGGTCGGCGTCGCGCGCCCGACGGATGCGATGTCCTTCAAGCCGATGACGATGGTGTTCGAGGAAAAGACGCTGCAGGGCAGCTATTTCGGCTCGAGCGTGCCGCGCATCGATTTTCCGAAGATGCTCCACCTCTACATGGCGGGCAAGCTCAAGCTCGACGAATTGATCACGCGCCGCTACTCGATCGACGAGGCGCCGCTCGCCTTCGCCGATCTCGAATCGGGCAAGAATGCGCGCGGCGTGATCGTGTTCTAGCGCGCCAGGCGCTTTTCGACCAGGCGGGCGAAAAAGCTCGCCCCATAGGGCAGCGCGGCGTCGTTGAAGTCGTAGGAAGGGTTGTGCACTTCGCAGGCCCCTTCGCCGTCGCCGTTGCCGATGTTGAGGTAGCAGCCGCGCACCTCGTTCAGCATGAACGAGAAATCCTCGGAGGCCATGATGAGCGCCGGGTCGCGCTTGACGCTCTCGGCGCCTGCGATTTCGGCGCAGATCGCGGCGGCGAACTCGGCCTCCTGCAGGTCGTTCACCAGCGGCGCGAAGATCGGACGGTAATCCGTCTTCGCCGTGGCGCCGAAGCCGGTCGCGACGCCTTCGGCGACGCGCGCCATGTTCTTGCCGATGAGCGTCATGACGTCATTCGAGAATGCGCGCACGGTCCCCGACAGGCGCGCGGTCTGCGGGATCACGTTGTAGGCGTCGCCGCCGTGGATCTGCGTCACCGACAGCACGGCGGTGTCCACCGGGCGCACATTGCGCGCCACGATCGACTGCAGCGCCGCGGTGATGTGCGCCGCGACCAGCACCGTGTCGACGCCGGCTTCCGGGCGCGCGCCATGCGAGCCGCGGCCCTCGATGTCGATGTCGAAAAAGGCGCCGCCCGCCATCATCGGCCCCGAACGGACCGCGAACTTGCCGAGCGGCATGCCGGGCCGGTTGTGCATGCCGAAAATCGCGTCGCAGGGAAAGCGCTTGAACAGGCCGTCGTCGACCATCGCCTTCGCGCCGCCGAGGCCTTCCTCGGCGGGCTGGAAGATGAAGTGCACCGTGCCGTCGAAGTTGCGCGTCTCGGCGAGGTACTTCGCCGCGCCGAGCAACATGGTGGTATGGCCGTCATGGCCGCAGGCGTGCATCTTTCCGGGGTTCTGCGAGTGGTGCATGAAGGTATTCGCTTCGCGGATGGGCAGCGCGTCCATGTCGGCGCGCAGGCCGACCGAGCGCTTTGACGATCCGGCACGCAGCACCCCGACTACGCCGGTTTTGCCGATGCCGCGATGCACATCGATGCCGAATTCGGCCAGCCTCGCAGCGACCAGTTCGGAAGTTCGCTGTTCCTGAAATCCGAGTTCGGGATGGGCGTGGATGTCGCGCCGCCAGGCGGTCATCCTTTCGTGCAGGGCGGCGATGGGGCTCGGGATCGGCATGGGAGATCTTTCGTGCGGTTGCAGAGGGCTGAAATCTAGCACGCCACGAGCGCTGCCGGCTTTACGCCGTCGAGTGAGGTGAGGTAAACTTGAGTTGAACCATGGACCAGACCATCAACGCCAAGGAACTGCGCGCCTCGCTGCCGGAAACCGTGCGGCGCGTGCGGCGGGGCGAACGCTTCACCGTGCTCTACCGCAGCCGGCCGGCGTTCCGCATCGTACCGGTGCAGGGAGGCGCGGACGAGGCCACCCTGCCTTTGTCCGAGGATCCGATTTACCGGGCCCCCGCCGTCGGACGTTCGGTTGACGGCTCGCCCTCTCGCGAGCACGACCGCATCCTTTACGGCACCCGCGCGAAGCGCCGGCGGTGAAGGCGCTGTTTGTCGACACGGCTGGTTGGATGATGCTGGCGGACGCCGGCGATTCCCTGCACGACGGCGCGCGCAAGTGCCGCGACGAATGGCTCGCCGGAGGGGGCGCTCTGGTCTCGAGCGATTACGTCATGGACGAAACTCTGACGCTGATCCGCATGCGCCTCGGTCTCGACGCGGCGGAGCGCTGGTGGGGGCAGGTGGAAGGCAGCCCCAGGGTCCACTGGGAATGGATCGATGCTTCGCGCGCCGAGAAGGCGCGCCACTGGTTCTTTCGCTGGCGCGACAAGGACTTCTCGTTCACCGACTGTTCCAGTTTCGTGGTCATGAAAGAACGCCGGATCAAGGCGGCATTGACCAACGACCGGCACTTTAGCCAGGCCGGTTTTCAAGTCAGACCGCAGCGCTAGCGGATCGGGGGCGGATCCGCAGCAACCGTTCCCGGAATTTTTGCCTGGACGCAAAAATGACAGCGTGAATTTTTGCTTGTAGGCAAAAAATATTGCAACGTTCGGACATGCCCCGCCGTCCCCGCTACCTTGCCGCGGCCGTGCG
>Ga0156179_1179_pt1 | contig 14579 bp, 18 predicted proteins | sample RifCSPlowO2_12_FD_107832 | JGI IMG/M metagenome (GOLD analysis project Ga0156179, IMG submission 107832) | Betaproteobacteria bacterium RIFCSPLOWO2_12_FULL_67_28 | reverse complement strand
CCCGCGGTGCTCGCCGGCGGCGACCTGCTGGTGTCCTCGCAAACGGGCAGCGGCAAAACGGCCGCGTTCCTCCTCCCCGCGCTGATGCGCCTGCGCGAACCGGCGGCCACGCCGGGCGCGGGGCCGCGCATCCTGGTGCTTACCCCCACGCGCGAACTCGCGCTGCAGGTGCAAAAGGCCGCACACGGCTACGGCAGCGCGCAACGCATGCGCACCGCGTGCCTGGTGGGCGGCATGCCCTACTGGTCGCAAATGAAGCAACTCGGCAAGGCCGTCGACATCGTCGTCGCCACACCGGGCCGCTTGAAGGACCACCTGGATCGGCGCAGCCTCGACCTCGCGCGCGTGGAACTCCTCGTGCTCGACGAAGCCGACCGCATGCTCGACATGGGCTTCCAGGAGGAAATCGACGCCATCGTGGCGCGCATCCCGGCGCGGCGCCAGACGCTCCTCTTCTCGGCGACGCTCGACGGCGTGGTCGGGCACCTGGCCGCGCGCGTGACGAAGAACGCGAAGCGCATCGCGCTCGCGCCCGCGGCGCAGAAAAAACTCGCTATCACGCAGCACGCGCTCTTTGCCGACAACCCCGCGCACAAGGCGCGGCTCCTCGATACGCTGCTGCGCGATACGGACATCGACCAGGCGCTCGTCTTCACCGGCACCAAGCGCGCAGCCGAGGAGCTTTCGATCTCGCTCGTGGGACAGGGCTTCACCGCGGGCGCACTGCACGGCGACATGCACCAGCGCGCGCGCAGCCAGACGCTGCAGCGCCTCCGGGACGGCCGCATGCGCGTGCTGGTCGCCACCGACGTCGCCGCGCGCGGCATCGACGTGCCGGGCATCAACCTGGTGGTGAACTACGACGCGCCGCGCGGCGCCGAAGACTACGTGCACCGCATCGGCCGCACCGGCCGCGCAGGACGCGCCGGCGTCGCAGTCACGTTCCTCGGCCGCGGCGAGCGCCACCTGATGCGCTCGATCGAGCGCTCTACCGGCAACGTGATCGAGATGATGGTGATCCCGGGCCTCGAGCCCGCCGAGCGCATGCGCCCGGCACCCGAGCGCGCCAGGGCGGGCAAGTCTTTCGCGCCCGCCAACCGGCCCTGGAAGCGCCCGAGCGAAGCGGCGCGGCGCGCGCGATCGGCGTAATTTCGCTTCGCGGCCGCTACGCCTGCCACACCCCGTAGCCCTGCTCGCGCAGCGCGATCGCGAGATCGACTTCCATCTCGCGCGCCGCTTCATAAGGCATCGGATTGGCGTAGGCGTAGAGCTCGGGCAGAAGGCGCAGCCCGTAGCGCTCCACGAAGCGGTTCGCCTTGACGCCGGCCTTGTGCTTGGCGAAGCGCTTCTCGGGCGTGAGGCCCGTCATGCCGACGTAGACGCAGGGCCTGGTCGGGTCGTGGTTGGGATTCGCCTTGCGAAAGCGCGGCTCGTAGACCACCGCCTTCGCCAGCTCGACGACGTAGACGTGGTGATGGTGCCTGGCGGCGCGTGCGACGGGCTTGCGAGGGGTTTTCATGCGTGGGCCGGATTCTCGACGCCTTGGCGGCATCGTTCAATCTCCGGCGGATTCCTGATCAGGGTCAATCGGCGCTCCGCTTGCGCGCGCCACAATCCGCCCCGGCCTATCGATGCCCCACGCGGTCCACGGAAAAGGTAGAGTCGCGCGGCACAGGGAGAATCTGAACATGCACCGAGAAACGACCCCACGCCGGATCTGCGCCGGCTTCGCCGCGCTGCTGGCGCTCGCCCTGCTCCTGCCGGCGCTCGCGCTCGCGCAAGGCGGCGCGCCCAAGAACAACCCGCGCCTCGCGAGCCTGGGCATCGAGATCCTGCCCGAGTACGACCGCCCGGCCGCGCTCGTCATCCTGAAGGGCGCCCTCGCCGAAGGCGTGAAGCTCCCGGCCGCGGTGACGCTGCGCCTGCCCGCAGCCTCGGGCGGCCCGACCGCGGTGGCCTTTTCAGCCGCGGAGGGCGGCAACCTGCTCAACTTGAATCACGAGCACGCGAGCGCAGGCGAATTCATTACGCTCAAATTCGAAATCCCGGAGCGTTTTTTCCACATCGAGTTCTACGAGCCGATCGCGACCACGCTGCCGGCGCGCACCTACCGCTACACCTGGCCCGGCGACCTCGCGGCGGACCGCGTCACGGTGGTGGTGCAGGAACCTGCTGCGGCGAATGCCGTTTCGGTGGAGCCGAATCTCGATCCCGGCCCGACGGGCCAGGACGGGCTGCGCTATCGCGCGGCGGAACTCGGCCCGCGCGAGGCGGGCAGGCCATTGCCGATCGTGGTGCGCTACACCAAGCTCGACATGCGCACCTCGGCGGAAATCGTAAAACCGAAGGCGGGCGAAGCGCCGGTCGGCGCACCGGCAGGACCGTCGCCCGGCGCAGCCGCGCCTGCCGGCGCTGCGTTTCCCGGCTCGGTGATCGCGCTCCTCGCCGTCGCGCTCGCCGCGATCGGGGCTTCGCTGCTCTTTTATTGGTGGCGCCGGCGCGCGGCGCGGCCGGCGACCCTGCCGCACGGCGCCTGCACGCAATGTGGTGCGCCGCGTGTGGCAGGCGACCGCTTCTGCGGCAAGTGCGGCGCGAAGCTGGCGTAGCCCGCCGGCGCGCCGCCCAACAAATCCTCGCCTAGAGCACCCGCCCGAGCCAGTCGGCGATCGCCCCGATCTCCTCGGGGCAGACCGCGTGCCCCATCGGATATTGGTGCCACTCGGGCGCGTAACCGAGCGCTTCGAGCCGCGCGCGCGACTGTTTGGCGCGATCCAGTCCGATCATCTCGTCGTGCGTGCCGTGCACCATGAAGATCGGCAGATCGCGGTTGATCGCGTGGCGCTCGGCTTCGAGCGACGCGGCAAGCGGCAGCCAGGTCGACAGCGCCATGATCCCGCCGAGGCGCTCGGCATGGCGCAGTCCCGTCTGCAGCGCGATCGCGCCGCCCTGCGAAAAGCCTGCCAGCACGATGCGCTGCGCGGACACACCGCGCGTGCGCTCGCGCGCGATGAGCGCTTCGAGCAGGCCCTGAGAGGCGCGGATGCCGGCTGCGTCCTCCTGGCCGCCGCCGAGCGACACGACGTCATACCAGGCGCGCATGCGCATGCCCATGTTGATCGTCACCGGGCGCAGCGGCGCGTGCGGAAAGATGAAGCGCAGCGCGAGGCGCGGCGGCAGTCCGAGCATCGGCACCAGCGGCTCGAAGTCGTGCCCGTCGGCGCCCAGGCCGTGCAGCCAGATCACCGCCGCATCCGGCCGCGCGCCGGTTTCACGCTCGAGGCATTCGGGAAGTTCAGGCATGGCGCATTGTAGGGCGGGTGCGCGGCGAGGCAGCGCGTAAGATGACGCCCGATGCGCAGTCCGCTACCCGCCAGCCTCTTGCCCGCCGAGTACCCGCGCGAAATCTCCGGCGCAGCGCTGGCGCAGCTGCCGATCCGGCGCTACGAGGGCGAGGTGTGCCTCGTTTCACAGCCGCAGGATCTGGAGCGCGCGCTCGCCGACATCCGCCAGGAGAGCGTGGTCGGCTTCGACACCGAGACGCGCCCCTCGTTCAGGAAGGGCGAAAGCTATCCACCCTGCCTCGCACAGGTAGCCACCTCGCGCGCGGTGTACCTCTTCCAGCTGCGGCAGCAGGATTTCTCCGCCGCCATCGCCGAGTTGCTCGGCGCGCCGGGAATCACCAAGGTCGGCATCTCGGTGGCCGAGGACCTGCGCCAGCTGAAAGCATTGTTTCCGTCGCAGGTGGCCTCGGTGCTCGATGCCGGCGCGGTGGCGCGCCGCCACGGCCTGCGCCAGACGGGGCTGCGCAACCTCGCCGCGATCTTCCTCGGCATCCGCATCCCGAAGGGCAATCGCACCTCGAACTGGGCCGCGCCGCGCCTGTCGCCCGCGCAGATCACCTATGCAGCGACCGATGCCTGGGCCTGCCGCGAGTTGTTCCTGTGCTACGCGCGGCTGGGACTGCTCGGCGCTCAGCCCGTCTTGCGGTAGTGCAGCGGAAATAGCCGTTCGACCACCGGGCCATCCGACGCCCAGGCCTTGCAGCCGTCGATGAAGTAGGGCTTTCGCTTCGCCTTGTCGGGTGCGGCCTCGGTCGCCACCTTGCCCGCCTTCGGCCAGCTGCCGATGGTCTGGAACGCTACCGTCGCGGCCGGCATCAGCAGTTCGCGCAAATGCGTGCAGCCCTTGGTGCCGCCCACGGCTTCGCTCACTGCGCGGCGCCAACCGCCGCCGATCTTCGCGCCGACGAGCCCCTTGTAGGCGCTCGCGATCGTGAAGCAGGGGTCGTAGGGCGCGTGCGTGGTGGTCACCTCGATGTCGCGCACCACCATCTCGCGATCGAGCGTGAGCCGCAGCTGCATGTCGTGCACAGGCTCGCCGGGCTGGCGCAGCCCGCGGTAGGGCTCGGTCACCGCGTAGGTCTTGGTGTCGACGATGCGCGCCTCGATGTCGAAGAGGCCGTCCTCGCGCTCGAAGCCTTCGCAGGCGATGCTGCGGGTGTGCAGGTGACGGCGCGGCGCGGGCTGGGAGAGGCTCATGGGGTTCTCGCTGCGGCTGGTGTTGCGCGGGGTCGTGAGATACTGCTCTGGGGAAATGTAGCAAAATCCGGCCGCGCGGTCGTGCGCCGGTTCACATCTCTGGGAGGGGAATGACCATGCTGGGTCGAGGGCAATGCTTGCGCTGGCCGAATGCCCCGACGCTCAAGGATCGATCCCGAGGCGCAGAAGATGCTGGACAAGTTCGACCAGGAGGCTTTCTACCTCAACAGCGCCGACTACGCGGCGTACGCGCGCAAGATCTTCGAGGAGGAGCGCGACAACATCAAGCGCATGGGCCTCAAGATGTAGCGCGGCAGTTGCGTCAGGTATCCCGCTTGCGCTTGAGCAGCTCGCCGAGCGCCGCGAGCGGCTTGTGCGTCGCCGGCGCGGCGGCGTCTTTCTCGCCGCCGCCACCCGCTTTCGCGTCTTCCACGCGGGCGTGCTCGTTCTCGTGGCAGTAGATGCACAGCAGTTCCCAGTTCGAGCCGTCGGGCGGATTGTGGTGGTGGTCGCCGTCCTTGTGGTGCACGGTCAGCTCGCGCAGTCGGGATCCCGGGAATTCGCGTGCGCAACGCACGCAGATCCACGGCAGGATCTTGAGCGCCGGTTCGCGGTAGGACGCTTCCTTCATGGCCCTACTTGCGCGCGCCGAGCTCCCCGCTCGCGAGCAGCCGCTCGAGGTCGTCGGCGCCGCCGATCAGCACGCCTTTCACGAACACCATCGGAAAGGTCGGCCAACCGGTCCACATCTTGAGCGCGTTGCGCCGCCGCCAGAGCGAGAAATAGCTGCCGTACTCGAGGTACTTGTGGGCGAGGCCCGCGGCCTCGAGCAGCTGGCGCGCTTTTTTCGGCATCGGGTTGTGCGCCATGCCGACGACCACGATTTCATTCGCGGCGATCGCGGCCTGCACTTCGCCGACGATGTCGGCGTGATGGCCCGCGATCCGCTCGCGGATCGCGGGGTGGATGTGCGCTTCGTCGAGGATGCTGCGGGGCATGGCGCCGCGGCGCCAGCCTAGCGGCGGCGGTACTGCGGCCGCCGGATCGGCGACGAGACCACCTGTTCGTCCTTGTGGCGGAAATTGATGCGCCCCTTGGTGAGGTCGTAGGGCGACATTTCGAGGGTCACGCGGTCCCCCGCGAGGATGCGGATGCGGTGCTTGCGCACCTTGCCGCCGGCATAGGCGAGGACGATGGCGCCATTGGACAGCTCGACGCGGAACTGCGTGTTGGGCAGCACTTCCTGGACCACGCCTTCCATCTCGAGCAGCTCTTCCTTCGCCACGGCACATCCTTTGCTTGCAGGGGCGCGCAGTATCGCGCTTCGCGCCCGAAAAGGCAAAGCCGCGTTTACCTGGGCCGGCGCCGGTATGCGCGATCGAACGCGCGCTCCAGGCCCGGGTGTGCGCCGCGCAGCCCGTCGACGACGCGCTTCGCCCAGTCGAAATATTCGCGCTTGCGCTTCGCCGGCCAGCCCACCGGCGGGCTGCTGCCGAGGTCGCGCAGGTTGCAGATCTTGTCGGCGAGCTTGACCAGCTTGGCGCGCGCCGAAAGCAGCGGCGCGTGCTCGACCTGCAGGCGCTTGCGCGTGCGCTTCCACAGGCGCTTGTTGTCGGTGACCTCGTGCACCACGCCGGCGATGTCGCGCCCGAAGGCGCGCGCCAGCTCGGCGCGCGTCGTCTGCGTGTCTTCGATCGTGTCGTGCAGGATCGCGGCGCACAGCGTCGCCGCGTCGTCGACGCCGCCCTCGTTGTGCAGCACCCGCGCCAGCGCGATCGGGTGGTTGATGTAGGCCGAAGCCCGGCGGTCCTTGCGGCGCTGCGCGCGATGCTTGTGCGCGGCGAAGGCAAGCACTTCGAGAAACAGCTCCCAGCGGTCACGCGCGCGGCGCGGCATGGAGCCGATTCTAGCCGCAGCACTACAATGGCGCGCATGACGCGCAAACAGGTCCGCGCCGCCGGTGCGGTGGTGTTCCGGCGCACCGGGCGCGGCGTCCGGCTGCTCGTGCTGCGCGCCTACGCACACTGGGATTTTCCCAAGGGACTGCTCGAGCCGGGCGAGAGCGACTTCGAATGCGCGCGGCGCGAGCTGGCGGAGGAGACGGGCCTTGCCGAGGTCGATTTCCCGTTCGCCGAGATGCACCGCGAAACGCTGCCTTATGCCGGCAACAAGATCGCGCGCTACTACCTCGCCGAGACCCAGCGCGCCTGCATCGAGCTGCCGCTGTCGCCCGAGCTCGGGCGCCCCGAGCACGACGAATGGCGCTGGGTGTCGTTCGACGAAGCCGACGGGCTGCTGCCGCCGCGCCTTGCCGGCGTGCTCGAGTGGGCGCGCCAGACGATCGCCGGGCACTGAGGCCGCGGCCGCTTTCAGCGCTCGACGCGGTTGCGGCCGCGCTGCTTCGCGCGGTACAGCGCCTCGTCGGCGGCTTTCATGACCTCGACGGACGTGCGTGCGCGCCGGCCCGGCGCCGCGACCCCGATCGAGACGGTCACCGACAGCAGTTGCTCGAGTGTCGGCCCGGCGCGGCGCCCGCTGCGCGGCTGGTCGTCGGCGCGGCGGTCGTCGTCGCGCATCACCATGCCGTATTGCTCGACGGCACCGCGCACCGACTCGAGCTGCGGCAGCGCCTGCGCAACCGTCGCCCCCGGAAAGAGCACCGCGAACTCCTCGCCACCGTAGCGAAACGCGCGCCCGCCGCCCTGCACCCCGGCGAGTCGCGCGGCGACGAGCTTGAGCACCTGGTCGCCGACGTCGTGGCCGTGGGTGTCGTTGAACTGCTTGAAGTGATCGACATCGACCATGGCGATGGCGTACACCGGCCCGAGCGCGGCGAGCGCTTCCTGCAGCGCGCGCCGGCCCGGCAATCCGGTCAGCTCGTCGCGAAACGCCATGCGGTACGACTCCTGCAGCACCGCGACGATCAGGATTGCGCCGGCGGCCGAGGTGTACACGCCGAACACGCCCGGCCGCGTCGCCCATTCGCAGGCGACGAAAAACGCCGCCAGCATCGCGGCCAACCCGACTTCGAGCGGCGCGGCATGCGTGTCGTCGCGCGGCCAGGCGCGCCATACGGCGGCGATGACCGCGCCGGCGAACAGCAGCCGCCCGAGCCACGGCGTCGGCGGGCTGCGCAGCAGCCAGTGTTCGAGCGCACCGTGCCAGGCGCTGCCCGCCAGCGCGCCGTGCCCGGCGCTCGCGATCCAGGCCACCAGCGCGACCTCGGCGAACGCGGCGAGCAGCCAGCGGTAGTCGCGGTGATGGCGCACGCCGCGCTCGGCGAGCAGCAAGGCGGCGATGACGTTGGCCGGCACCAGCAGGGCGAGCGCGGCGTACACCGCGCGCACCGGATAACTCTGTGCCCCGAAATCGAGCGCGAAACGGTAGCCCACGTAGGCGAGCAGCAGCGATACCGCGGCCACCAGCGCGCGCCCGCGGTTGAAGCCGAACGCCACTCCCGCCGCGAGCACGAGCACGGCGTAGGGACCCAGCTCGTTCAACCCGGACAGCGAGGCCGGCAACGAAGGGCCAACGGCGAGCGCCAGCATCGCCGCCAGCAGGATGAGCCCTGGAGCGATGATCGGCGACAGCGAGGGCGGCAGCTGGAAGGGCAAGATGAGCCGAGGTCAGGCCCCGAGGCGGTCGGGACGAAAACCGATGTCGCAGAGCTTGCCGCGCTGCGCGCGCCTGCCTTGGTGCGCGGCGAGCTGCTTCGCGTCGAGCGTCGCGGCGGCGCGGTTCTTGCGCCGGATGCCCGACACGACGAGACTCCTGCCGTCGCTCAGCGCGACCGCGGCGAGGGTCACGTTTTCGGGCAACGCGATCAGTTGCACGCCGACGCCGCCGTTCGGCCGCGCCGGCAGCTCGTCGAGCGCGAACAGGAGCAGGCGCGCATCCGATGACAGCGCCGCGACCGAGCGGGCACTGCCCACCGCGACCGGTGCGAGCGCCCGCGCGCCCTCCGCCACGGTCATGAAATCCTTGCCCTGGCGCGTCTTGGTGGCGAGGTCGCCCTGCCGGCACAGAAAACCGTTGCCGGCGGTGTTCGCGAGCAGCAGCTGCGTGTCCGGGCGGCTCACCGCGAGCCACACGATCTCGTCGGAACCGGAATTCACCAGCGTATTGACCGGAGCGCCGTCGCCGCGGCCCGAGGGCAGCGCGGCGGCATCGAGCATGAAACACTTGCCGCTCGCGCTGAGGACGTTGAGCGCGTCGGTGGTCTTGCACTCGAGCTCGAGCGAGCGCGCGTCGCCGTCCTTGAAGCTGACCGCCGAGAGGTCGATGCCATGGCCGCTGCGCGCGCGCACCCAGCCCTTCGCCGAAAGGATCACGGTGATCGGCTCCTCGACCACGGTGCGCTCGATGGCGGCGCGCTCCTCGCTCTTGATGAGGGTGCGGCGCGCATCGCCGTATTGCCTTGCATCCGCCTCCAGCTCCTTCACCACGAGCTTGCGGAGCGATCTTTCGTCGCCGAGAATCGCCTTCAGCTCCCTGCGCCCGGCTTCGAGCGTTTTCTTTTCGTCGTTCAGCTTGACGCCGTCGAGGCGCGTCAGCTGCCCCAGGCGCAGGTTGACGATGTCCTCGGCCTGGCGCTCGGAGAGCTTGTAGTGCTGCTGCAGTTTCAGCTTCGCCTCCGCCTGGTCGTCGCAGGCGCGGATCAGCTTGATGATGTCGTCGATCCTCGCCAAGGCCAGCAAGCGGCCGAGCACGATATGCAGGCGTTGCTCGCAGCGCTCGAGCCGGTGCGCGGTGCGCCGCCGCACCGTGTTGATCCGGAACTCGCCCCACTCGCGCAGGACGGCGACGAGGTCCTTGGTCTCGGGCAGGCCGTCGAGGCCGATCCAGGTGAGGTTCACCGGCACGCGCGTCTCGAGGCTGGTGTGAACCAGCAGCGCCTTCATGGTCTGCCCGGCGTCCTGGCGCGAGGAGCGCGGCTCGATCACCAGGCGCAGCCGCGACTTGCGGTCGGACTCGTCGCGCACCGTCTCGACCTGCTCGAGGATGAACTGGCGCAGGCGTTTTTGCTCCTGCGAGGTTTCCTTCTTGCCGGTGACCGGCCTGGGGTTGGCGAGCGCCTCGATCTCCTCGAGCACCTGGCGGCACGACACGCCCTGCGGCAGCTCGCTGACCACGATGCGCCACTGGCCGCGCGCGAGCGGCTCGATGTGCCAGCGCGCGCGCATCGCGATCGAGCCGCGGCCGCTCTCGTAGGCCTGGCGGATCTCCTCGGCCGGAGAAATGATCTGGCCGCCGCCGGGAAAATCGGGCCCGGGCAGCAGTTCGAGCACTTCGTCCAGGCCGGTGCGCGGGTGCCGGATCACCAGCGCCGCCGCGGCCGCGACTTCCTTCAGGTTGTGCGACGGGATGCGGGTCGAAAAGCCGACTGGAATGCCGAACGAGCCGTTCAGCAGGCCGAAGGGCAGGCGCGCGGGCAGCAGCGCCGGCTCGTCGAACTTGCCGTCGTAGTTGCGCACGAAATCGACCGTGCCCTCGCCGATCTCGGCGAGCATCAGCTCCGCGTAGCGCGAGAGCTTCGCCTCGGTGTAGCGGTAGGCAGCGGCCGAATCGCCGTCGCGCGAGCCGAAGTTGCCCTGCCCGTCGATGAGCGGGTAGCGCATCGAGAACGGCTGCGCGAGATGCACCATCGCCTCGTAGGTCGAGGAGTCGCCGTGCGGGTGGTACTTGCCGAGCACCTCGCCGACGTAGCGCGCGGACTTGACGAAGCCCGGCGCGCTGGTTTCGCCCATCGCGTACAGGATGCGGCGCTGCACCGGCTTCAGGCCGTCGGCGATCTCGGGCAGCGCGCGCGCCTTGACCGTGGAGACCGCGTAGCCGAGATAGGCCTGCGAGGCGTGCCGCTCGATCGGCGCCGCGTCGTCGCCGTTTTCCGGTGCGAACAGGTCGCGGGTCTGGGTATCGTCCATGGAAAATTACCGTTTGCGGGGGGTCCGGATGAAAGGGGGCGGCGCCTCGAGCGGTGGGCGCGGCTCGGTGCTCGCGGCGACGCGGCATTCCTGCTCGCAGCCGTCGGCGAACGCCTTCACTGCGGGAACAGATCGAGCTGCCGGTTGGCGATCGCCACCGCCAGCTCGACCGCCTGCTTCGCCTTCGGCAACTCGTCGGCGGCGCCGCTGCGCCCGCCCGCTTCCCACGTGTACCGATGTGGGGCGGCCCCGGCGCCCTGCAGCGTCACCTTGCCGAGCTTCGCCTTGCCGAGCCAGTACACGTGGCCGTTATAGCCGCGCTCCCAGAACGGCTTGGTTTTCCTCGATCTAGCCACCGCGACCTCCCCGGAAATCGGGGTCAGGGCCCGATTTCCTCATACGTCCGCCTCGACCGACTTCCAGTGCTCGCGCATCCAGTTGCGGCGGCCTTCGGCCTCGCCTGAATCCATCAGCAGCTCGAACGCCTCGCGCACCTTGGCCAGGCGCGCCGGGTCGAACTGCATGCGCACCAGGCGCCGCGTATCGGGGTTCATGGTGGTTTCCCAAAGCTGCTCGGGGCTCATTTCGCCGAGGCCCTTGAAGCGCGCGATTTCCCAGCTGCCTTCGCGCACCTTTTCCTTGCGCAGCGCGCCGAGCGCCTCTTCCAGCTCGTCGTCGTCGAGGCAGTACAGGCGCCGCGCCGGCTTGCCCTTGCCCTGCGAGGGCACTTCCACCTTGAATAAAGGCGGCTGCGCGACGTACACGCGCCCGAGCTCGACCAGGCGCGGCGCATGCATGAAAAAGAACGTCAGCAGCAGCGCCTGGATGTGACCGCCGTCGACGTCGGCGTCGGTCATGATGATGATCTTGCCGTAGCGCAGTCCGGAGAGGTCGGGCTGGTCGGCGGGGCCGTGCGGGTCGACGCCGATCGCGGTGGCGATCGCCTGCAGCTCCTTGTTGGCGAGCACGGTGCGCGCGTCCTTCGACATGGTGTTCAGCACCTTGCCGCGCAGCGGCAGCACCGCCTGCGTCTCCTTGTTGCGCGCTTCCTTCGCCGAGCCGCCGGCGGAATCGCCCTCCACCATGAAAAGCTCGTTGCGCGAGGTGTCCCCCGAGGCGCAATCGACCAGCTTGCCCGGCAGCGTGGCCACGCCCGAGCCTTTCTTCCTCTCGAATTTCTTGCCGCGCGCGAGGCGCGCCATCGCCTGCTCGAGCGCAAGCTCGACGATCTTGCGGCCTTCGTCGGGGTGCTGGTTGAGCCACAGCTCGAAGGCGTCGTGCACGCAAAGCTCGAGCAGTTTGGAAGCGTGGCGCGTGGTGAGCTTTTCCTTGGTCTGGCCGTGGAACTGGGTGCGCACGATGCGCGCCGAGAGCGTGAAACAGGCGCGCCCCCACAGATCGTCGGCGATCAGCTTCACGCCCTTGGGCATCAGGCTACGCGTCTCCATGAAGGCGGCCAGGGCGTCGAAGATGCCGTTGCGAAAACCCGCCTCGTGCGTGCCGCCCGAGCGCGTCGGGATCAGATTGACGTGGCTGTCGGCGAACACCTCGCCGTCGGCCACCCAGCCGATCGCCCACGCCGCGCCTTCGCCCACCTCGATGTCGGTGAGTTCGGCCGCGGCCTTGTCGTCGAAGTACTTCTCGCCCGCGAACAGCGGCGCCACCAGCTCGCGCCCGGCGAGCATGAACTCGAAATACTGCGCCATGCCGCGCTCGTACTTCCAGCTGCGCTCGTCGCGCCCTTCCACCTTGAGCACCGTGGCGAGGCCGGGCAGCAGATAGGCCTTGGAGCGCACCAGGTGCTCGAGTTCCGCCATCGGCACGCCCGGCGAGTCGAAGTATTTCGGGTCGGGCCACAGACGCACCACGGTGCCGGTGCGCCGCGCTTCCTTCGATTTCTCGCTTTTGAGCTTCTGCTTCAGCTCGCCGCCTTCGAAGGCGATGGTGTGCTTCTGGCCGTCGCGATACACCGTGACTTCGCAGCGCGTCGAAAGCGCATTCGACACCGCGACGCCGACGCCGTGCAGCCCGCCCGACATGTGGTACACGCCTTCGCCCGAGGTGGCGAACTTGCCGCCGGCGTGCAGCATGGTGAAGGCCACTTCGACTGCAGGCTTTCTCTCCACCGGGTGCATGTCGACAGGCACGCCACGGCCTTCGTCCTCGACCTGGTACGAGCCGTCCTTGAACACGCTCACGGTGATGCGCTTGCCGAAGCCCGCGAGCCCCTCGTCTATGGCGTTGTCGATCGCCTCCTGCACGACGTGCAGCGGGTGGATGGTATGCGTGTACATGCCCGGCATGCGACGCACGGGCTCGAGCCCCTTGAGGGCCTGGATGGCGGAGGCGTCGTAGACTGGCTTGGCCATGGATCTAGTGATTCTGTCCCGTTTCTCTACTAGATATTGTAGCGCCGGCGCTTTTGCGCCACGCCGGAACGGCCGGGAGCGTGCACTACAACACCCTCGACCGCCGCGGCTTGCACGAGGTCGCGGTCGAGCGTGGCCATCGAGAATCCCTGCCGCTTCGCCAGTTCCAGGTAAGCGGCATCGTATGCACTGAGGCGGTGGCGCTCCGCCAAACCTCCGATCGCCGCAACACGGGGTAGCGCAGGGTCGAGGCGCACGTTCAATCGCGCCACTTGTTCGACCGATTCGACGCGCCACGGCCGGTCGATGCGCTTGCGGCGCTCCGCCATCAGCAGGCCGTTGAGCATCTCGAGCCGCCAGACCGACGGCGCCCAGTACTCGGCCCGGTCAATCGCGTCCAACAGATCGTCGGTAAACTTGGTTCGCTCGTCCTCGAGAAACCACGGCAGCGTGACCGAGCAGTCGAGCACGAGCGACATCAGTACCTGCGCCCCGCTTTGATCAATTCCGCGATCGTGGTGCCGGGACCGGCGCCCCGGTCCCTACCCACCCGCGTGCGCTTGATTTCCTCGATCAGCTTTCGCATCCGTTCGCGCTCGTCCTCCGGCTTGATGAGCACGAGCTGCGCCACGGGTCTGCCGCGGCGCGTGATGGTGACTGTCTCGCCCGCTTCGACCTTGTCGAGCAGTTCCGCCAGCTTGGTCTTGGCCTCAAACGCTCCTACTGTGATACCCATGGCAGCCTCCAACTAGACAACCAGTTGGAAGCGTAGCACGATTCCGGCTACTGGCGCAGCAGGCCGATTTCGCGCAGATAGCGCTGCACGCCAGGTTGGATCAAATCGGGACGCGGTGCTGCCGCCACGGTATTGGCGGCCGCGAGCGCGCCGCCGAGAAACCGGCGCCGCGAGATCATCCCAGCGTCGGCATGTGAAAGCCGGGCGCGGGCGTGTCCTGGTGCGGCCAGCGCGACGTGACCACCTTGGTACGGGTGTAGAACTTGGTCGCCTCGACGCCGTGCACGTGCAGGTCGCCGAAGAGCGAATTCTTCCAGCCGCCGAACGAGTAATACGCAACCGGCACCGGGATCGGCACGTTGACCCCGACCATGCCGACCGTGATTTCGTTTTCGAAACGCCGCGCGGCGCCGCCCGATTCGGTGAAGATCGCGGTGCCGTTCGCGTAAGGATTGCGGTTGACGAGCGCGATCGCGTCTTCGAGCGTGTCGACGCGCAGCACCACCAGCACCGGGCCGAAGATCTCGTCGCGATGGATGCTCATCTCGGGCGTGACGCGATCGAAGAGCGACGTGCCGAGAAAGAACCCGGCCTCGTGTCCCGCCACCTTGTGGCCACGGCCATCGAGCACCAGCTCGGCGCCTTCCTTCACGCCCGCTTCGATGTACGAGGCGACCTTGTCGCGGTGCTGGCAGGTGATGAGCGGGCCCATGTCGATGCCGTCGCGATCGCCCGGGCCGATGCGGATCGCGGCGGCCTTCATCTTGAGCAGCGCAACGAGCGGATCGGCGGCGGCGCCCACCGCGACCACCGCCGACACCGCCATGCAGCGCTCGCCGGCCGAGCCGTAGGCCGCACCGATGAGCGCCTCGGCGGCGAATTCGAGATCGGCATCGGGCAGCACCACCGCATGGTTCTTGGCGCCGCCGAGCGCCTGCACGCGCTTGCCGTGGCGCGCCGAGGTCTCGTAGATGTGCTTCGCCACCGGCGTCGAACCTACGAACGACACCGC
>Ga0156179_1178_pt1 | contig 14728 bp, 18 predicted proteins | sample RifCSPlowO2_12_FD_107832 | JGI IMG/M metagenome (GOLD analysis project Ga0156179, IMG submission 107832) | Betaproteobacteria bacterium RIFCSPLOWO2_12_FULL_67_28 | reverse complement strand
CAGGAACGCGCCCTTGGCGTCCTTCTGCGGCTTGTCGTGGCAGGTGAAGCACAGTTGCGGCACCGCGGCCCGCAGCCGCCGCGGCTGATCCGAAGTATGCGGATCGTGGCACCGGACACATTGACCCTCCACCACCGGCCCGTGCGTCACCGCCCCCTCGAAAGCCTTCTTGTCATGGCAAGTGAGGCAGAGTTCCGCAGGCGGGAAGTTGAGCTGCTTCGGGTGATCCGACTGGTGCGGGTTGTGGCACACCGTGCACAGGCCCGCCGCGACGGGGGCATGCACGAACTTCTTGTCCGATTTGCTGCCGTGACACTGCGCGCACAGCGCCGCGCCTTCGGCGGCGAACTTGAACCGGTGGCGGTTTTCCTGCGGCTGATGGCACAGGGTGCACGAGTCGCCGGTGGCGGCCGCCGCATGCACGAACTTTTTCTTCGCCGTGTCCGCGTGGCAGGTCGTGCTCGCGCAGGACTCTCCCGAAGTGATGGGAAAGTCCTTGCTCTGCGCCCAAGCCTCGCCGCCGCCCGAAAGCGTGAGGCCCAGGCACAGGCTCAAAGCAGAACCGAGCGACAGTCGCCGCATGCGTAACTCCGCTATCAAACGATCGTCCGTCCGCCGCCTCCCTGCCGCCGAGACAAAACATGTCTGCAACCGGACGTGTTCGCATCACCTTATCCGTCGGTGCCCGCACCAACTTGATGCTTGTCAAAAATAAGGGGGCATGGCCCCCTGTCATAACGTAAGCCGGAATTCTCTCACTTCACATGGCAAGTCAGGCAGAGACCCGAAGGGCTGCCTCCCTGTGCCTCAGTCTGCGCCACGCGCAGAAGATTCGTGCCCGCTACCGATTCCTGATCGTGCACGTCGTGGCACGACGAGCACTGCACCTTGCCCGCGTCGAGCACGCCGGCGATGGTGCCGCTCGTGCCCATCGTGGTCGACGTCGGATGCAGGTTCGCGTCCGCCGTCGTATCGTACGCGATCGAGATCGGGTGCGTGCCGCGCAGGTCGCGGTTGGCGCCGTCGGCGAAGCCGGGGATGATGAAGTTCGGGTTCTGGTCATCCATGAACCAGCCGCCGCCGGCATACTTGTCGAAGGTGTCGATCGCCACCGTGCCGTCGTGGCAGCCCAGACACAGCTTGGCGGTTCCGTCCGGCTGCGCCGACTGCGCGCCGTTCAGCGTCGAGCTCCAGCTCGCGTTGTACATGGTGTAGTTCGCCGTGCTCACCCCATGGTTCCACAGCAGCCCGTTCAGATAACGCTGTGTGGCCTGTTGATGGTCGTGGGGCACGTGACAGACGCGGCAGATCTCCTTGGCCGGGTTCCAGGTCTCCAGTGAAAAATTATGCGGGCTGCCCGGTTGGGAGATTCCGAGCCCGAGGCCGGAGGCGGCGGCCGCGGCCGCAAAGCACAGCGCCGCGATCGCGATCGAAGTCAACAACAATGGTCTCATCGATCTCATCGTCTCCCCCGTTCCTGCTCCTTCGGTTCCAGACGCGAAAAGAGGCATGGGCTGTGGGCCCATGCCTCTCCTTCCCTCTATCTCACCGGTGCTCCTTTACGCACCGGCGAGTCGCTCGCGCAAGCCTACTTGATGTGGCAGGTCAGTCAGAGGCCGGAAGCGGGCCCGCCCTGTTTCACGGTCTGCGCCACGCGCAGCAGGTGAGTGCCCGCTATCGATTCCTGATCGTGCACGTCGTGGCAGGACGAGCACTGCACCTTGTTGTTGTCAAGCACATCTGCGATCGTGGTGCCGCTCGTGCCCATCGCGGTCGTCGTCGGCCGCAGATTCGTGTCCGCCGTATTGTTGTACGAGATCGAGATCGGGTGCGTGCCGCGCAGGTCGAGATTGGCGCCATCCATGTAACTCGGCACCCGGAAGGCAGCCACTGCCCCAGCATAGATGCTCTGGATCACCCTTTCTGCGGTACCGTCGTACTTGTCGAAGGTGTCGATCGCTACCGTGCCGTCGTGGCAACCCAGACACAGCTTGGCGGTCCCGTCCGGCGAAGCCGACTGTGTGCCGTTCAACGTCGACGAACTGTACATCGTGTAGGTCGCCGAACTCACCCCATGGTTCCACAACAAGCCGTTCGTATAACGCTTCGTGGCCAGTTGATGGTCGTGGGGAACGTGGCAGACGCGGCAGATCTCCCCGCGCGCATTCCATGTCTCATCCACCGTGCCCTTCGCCTCCGAACTTTGGCCGTCCGTGAAGTCATGCGGGCTCCCGGCGATGCCGATGCCCGATCCATTCGCCCACACGGATCCGGCGAGCAGCAAACCTGCCACGGCGAAAAGCGAAGTTAGAAGCTTTTTCCTGTGTTTCATCGATCCTCTCCTTGGTTATTGATGGATGCCGTTCTATTGCCCATATTTCCATCTGCGCGCACGCCCATTCACCGGAACGCGACGCGCCTTTGAAGCGTTAACTCGCAAGGATCGTGCCCGCTGGTCCTATAAAACGGTGCATCAGGGGTTCCGTCACGCAAGCGGTTGTGGCCAATGGACTTTCTTTTTCACGATGCTGGACCATCGGCGCGGCCATGCGAATAATTCTCATGCCCTTGGCATTTGCCCCGCGAGTTTCCGAATCAACGGAAAAAAGTGATGCGGAAATTCCGCTAATCCGGAATTCGGCGGTCGCCAATCCGATGTCACGGCCCTGCTCCATAGCGGCGGGCAGTCCGGGCACAATATTTGCGTCGTTCGGTTCGGATTCCCCTCGTCAATAAACGCACCGGGAGATTGATATGAAGATTCGGATCGCCGTTTTTGCAATTGCCGCCATGCCGATGCTCGCCGCGACTGCGGCCAACGCTGCGCTGGACGACGCAAAGGCACAGGAATTGGTCAGGAAAGGCGGCTGTGCGCTCTGCCACAGCGTCGACAAGAAGGGCATGGGACCGTCATTCAAGGACGTGGCGCAGAAACGAAAAGGCGAACCGGCCGCCACGCTCGAGAAGGCGGTCCGCGGCGGCGGCAAAGGCACCTATGGCGCCGTCCCGATGCCGCCCAATTCAAAGGACAAGATCAGCGACGCCGATCTTCACGAACTGATCGAGTGGGTTCTGAAGAAATAGCGTTCCCGGTCCACATTCGGTGGAAGGCGCGTTCCATGGACGGATTCACATTCCTGATCGTGCTGTCGGCATTGGCCGCGGTGGCGGCGGTTTCAACGATCGTCGCACCCACGCGTGAACGTCCGCGCGAGCCGGACTGAGGACTTTCACCGGACCGCGTGTGTTGTTCGCGACGCTGATTCACGCCAGGCAGGAACAGACAGCGCTTCGCGTGCACAGCGATCGGCGCGCGGGCACCGGGGACTCACGCGGCAGAGCTGCCCGCCGCGGGCCGTGATGGCGTTACCGTCCGCGCGACGGCCGCGGCAGGCGCGACCAGTCGATCGCGTCGAGCGCGTTCTTCACCACCAGCCCGAGATCCGTGTCGCCGGTCATCACCAGCCGTCGCTTGAAAAACAGCGTGTCGGGATCCTCGCGCCGCAGGGCGAGCGCGAGATAGTCCGCGATGCCGGCCTTGATGCTGAGATCGGTTTTCTCCGAGCGTGAGTAGGGTCGAAATCCCCGGGCTCCGTACTCGAGCCGAACGCGCACGCCGAGATCGCTCGCCTCCAGCGCCACGGTCTTGCCGAGCAGCGGCTCGAGCGCATCACGCGCGATCAGCCCGCCCAGCAGCGCCGCATTCAGCGCCAGCGCGATCGCCTGCGCAGGTGGCCATTCCGGCAGCAGCGCGAGGAGCTTCATGCCGCGCGCTCCAGTCCCGGACGGCCGTGCCAGAAACCATCGCAGCTGTCGGCCTCTTCGAGCGCGCCCGCGGGCGCGCCATCGCAGGCGGCGCGCAGCGCCTTCAGCACCTCGACCGTGCCGCTCGACTGGGGACTCACGCGCAGGATGTCGAATCCGGTCTCCCGCAGCGAGTCGATGTCACGCGCGAGGCTGTAGACCTTCGCCGACTGCGTCTGCACGCCGTTCAGCACCAGGAACGGCACGCCCTCGCGCGTCTTGAGCGGCAGGCCGTCGGGATGCTCGAGGCAGCGCCAGGCGCAACTTTCCTTTTGCAGGTTGTAGCGCCGCGCCGTAAAGCAGCGCGCCGAGAACGCGAGCGGCAGCCGGCCGTGGGCGAACACTTCGGCCTCGACGCCGGCCGCACGCCCGGCGAGCACGCCTTGCGCGATCTCGCGCGTCACTTCGATCGGCGCCACCCAGCGCGAAGCTCCGAGCGCGGCGATCAGGGCTAGCGACTGCGGGTTGTAGAGATTCAGATGCGGGCCGGCGACCCAGCCCCCGACCCCCGAGAGCATGCGCACCGCACCCATGTCGTTCGCCTCCACCCGGTAGCTGCCGTTGCGCACCGCGCGGCGCACCAATTTGAGATCGCCCTCGCTCTCGGTCACCGCTTGCGTCGAGAACACGACCTCCTTGCCGTGGCCGGCGAGCAGCGCGGCCACCTCGAGCCAGTCCTCGAAGCTCAACTCCTGGCGCCGCGAGCACACCACCTCGCCCAGGTAGACGATGTCGGCGTCCGACTGCGCGATGCCGGCGTAGAACTCGAGCACCGCCGCGCGCGGCCAGTAGTAGAGCACCGGTCCCACGGCCAGTTTCATTTCCACGGCCTCGAGAATGCGCCGAGCGTGTGCTGGCTGCCCTCGGCATGGCGGTCGAGTGCCGCGATCCACGGCGCGCGCGGCACGAAGCGCTGCCCTTCCGCGAGCGCGGCATCGATCGCCTCGCGCCACACCCGCGTGACCTGCGCCACGTAGACCGGGCTCCTCTGGCGGCCTTCGATCTTGACGGCCCGCACGCCCGCCTGCAGGAACTGCGGCAGCAGCTCGATCGTGTTCAGGCTCGCCGGCTCCTCGATCGAGTAGTAGGTGGCGCCGTCGACCTCGAAGCGGCCTTTGCACAGCGTAGGGTAGGCGGCGTTCTCGCCGGGTGCGTAGCGGTCGATGAGCACGCCGTTCAAGCGCGATTCCAGCCCCGCGGGCGTCTCCTTCCAGCGCACCGCGTGCCCCGGGGAGCACGCGCCCAGGGTGTTCGGCGAATCGCCGCAGGCGTAGGCCGAGAGCGCGCAGCGTCCCTCGACCATCACGCACAGGCCGCCGAAGCCGAACACCTCGATCTCGACCGGCGTCTTGCGCGCCACCAGCTCGACCTGCGCGAGCGACAGCACGCGCGGCAGCACCGCCCGGCGCACGCCGAAGCGCTCGTGATAAAAATTGATCGCCTCGTAATTGGTCGCCGAACCCTGCACCGAAAGATGCAGCTCGAGCGCCGGATGCGAGCGGTGCGCGTAATCGAGCAGCGCGAGATCGGCGACGATGATCGCATCGACGCCCAGTTCGGCCGCCAGATCGACCGCGGCGGTCCAACGCGGCCAGGTCGCGGCCTGCGGATAGGTGTTGAGGGCGAGCAGCACCTTGCGCCGGCGCGCGTGTGCGTAGGCAAGACCGTTGGCGAGCGCCGCAGGGTCGAAATTGAGGCCGGCGAAGTTGCGCGCGTTGGTATTGTCGCGCAGGCCGAGATAGACCCAGTCGGCGCCGTGGTCAATCGCCGCCTTGAGCGCCGGCAGGCTTCCGGCGGGACAGACCAGTTCCATTGGCAAAAAACGCGAGAAAAAGGGAAAATTCTATTTCCGGCGGGTGCCGAGCGGTGCCGCCCCGCTGCCGCGGTTGATCGAGGTCAACGTTTTCGGGTCGTCGCAGGCGAGAATGCCACCGGCCCATCTATCCCTGATGCTCAATGCGATCGATCTCGAATGCATTCGCGGTACGCGCCGGCTGTTTGCCGGCGTGTCGTTCCTGCTCGAGCGCGGCGATTGCCTGTTCCTGCAGGGTCCGAACGGCAGCGGCAAGACGAGCCTGCTGCGCATCCTCTGCGGCCTGGCGCGCCCGGAGCGCGGCGAAGTGCATTGGAATGCCGAGCCGATCGCCGCGCTGGGCGAGGACTACCGCGCCGCGCTCGCCTACTGCGGCCACGCCAATGCCCTCAAGGACGATCTCACGCCTTCCGAGAACCTGCTCGCCGCGGCGGCGCTCGCCGGCCGGCCCGCCAGCCTTGCCGGCGCGCGCGCCGCGCTCGATTCGCTTGGTGTCGGACATCTCGACGCGCTGCCGGTGCGTGCCCTGTCGCAGGGCCAGAAGCGGCGCGTCGCGCTCGCGCGCCTGGCGCTCGCCGAATGCCAGCTGTGGATCCTCGACGAGCCGCTCACTTCGCTCGATGCGCGCGCCGCCGGGACACTCGCCGGCCTGGTCGACGATCATCTCGCGCGCGGCGGCATTGCGGTGCTCACCAGCCATCAGCCGATCGAGCTGCGCGCCGAAGCGCGCGTGTTTGCTTTTGCATGAGCGAGCCCTCGATCGGCACGGCGATCGCGGGAGTCGTGCGGCGCGACCTGCTGCTCGCTGCGCGGCGCAAGTCGGAGCCGCTCTTCACCCTGGGGTTCTTCGTCCTGGTGGCGAGCCTGTTTCCGCTCAGCATCGGCCCCGAGCCGGAACTGCTCAGGCGCATCGCGCCGGGCGTGCTTTGGGTGGCGGCGCTGCTCGCCGCGATGCTCTCGCTCGGGCGCATGTTCGCGGCGGACTACGACGACGGCACGCTCGAGCAGCTGGCGCTCGCGCCGGTGCCGCTGGTGACGGCGGTGGCCGGCAAGGTGCTGGCGCACTGGCTGGTGTCGGGATTTCCGCTGGTGATCGTCTCGCCGGTACTGGCGCTGCAGTACGGCCTGCCGGCGGACGTGATCGCCATGCTGATGCTGTCGCTCGCGATCGGCACGCCGGTACTCTCGCTGGTGGGCGCGATCGGCGCCTCGCTCACGCTCGGCGTGCGCGGCGGCGGCGTGCTGGTGGCGCTGCTGGTGCTGCCGCTTTACGTGCCGACGCTGATCTTCGGCGCCGGCGCGGTGGACGCAAGGCTCGCCGGCCTGTCGGCGGCGGGCAATCTTTCGCTGCTCGGCGCCTGCCTCGCGCTGGCGGCGCTGTTCGCGCCGCTGGCGACTGCCGCCGGCGTGCGCATTGCACTCGAGTAGGCGCTTGACGAACCGATTGATCAACTGGTTTCGCTTCGGCTCGCCGCAGAGCTTCTACCCGCTTGCCGGACGCATGCTGCCGTGGTTCGCCGCGCTCGCCGCAATTTCGGGCGCGATCGGATTGTGGATCGCGTTCTTCGTCGCGCCAACCGACGCGCAGCAGGGCGAGGCCTACCGCATCATCTTCGTGCACGTGCCGGCGGCGTGGATGTCGATGTTCCTTTATGTCGTCATGGCGTGCTGGGCCGGCATCGGACTGGTGCTCAACACGCGCCTGTCGGCCATGATGGCGCACGCGATTGCGCCGACCGGCGCGATGTTCGCCTTCCTGGCCCTGTGGTCGGGGGCGCTCTGGGGGCGGCCGACCTGGGGCACCTACTGGGTGTGGGACGCGCGCCTGACCTCGGAACTCGTACTGTTCTTTCTGTACCTGGGCTATATGGCGCTCAATGCTGCGATCGACGATCCGCGCCGGGCCGATCGCGCCGCGGCGGTGCTCGCGCTGGTCGGCGTGGTCAACGTGCCGATCATCTATTTTTCCGTGGCCTGGTGGAACACCCTCCATCAGGGCGCATCGGTGAGTCTGATGCGTGCGCCGAGCATGGCGCAGACCATGCTCTGGGGAATGCTGGTGATGGCAATCGCATTCTGGATGTACAGCATCGCGGTCGCGCTCTCGCGCGTACGCTCGATCATGCTCGAGCGCGAGGCGCATGCCGAGTGGGCGCGGGAGTTGATCCGGCAGTGATCGGGCGATTTGCGAACGATGCGCGTTTCTTTTGACTCTCACAGGTCTGCCGACCTGGCGGGATTGCGCTCGCGCAATCCCGCCAGGTCGGCAGAGATGGGGAGATGGTTACGAGCAGATCCATGATCCGGGTCGAGGGCTTTGGGAAAGGCAGCACATGAACTGGAACAGCGCCGCAGAATTCTTCGCCATGGGCGGCTACGGCTTCTACGTCTGGGGCAGCTTCATCGCCGCCGCCGCCGGCATGACGGCCGAACCTGTGCTGCTCGCCGTACGCCACCGGCGCGCGCTCGAGCGCGTGCAGGCCGAAAGGATGCGCCATGAAACCCCGGCATAAGCGCCTCGCCCTCATCGCCAGCGGAATCGCGGCGCTCGCCATCACGGCCGCCCTGGTGCTGAATGCCTTCCAGTCGAACCTGGTGTTCTTCTTTTCGCCGTCGCAGGTCGCCGCGGGCGAGGCGCCGCGCGACCGCTCCTTCCGCATCGGCGGCCTGGTGCAGGCGGGCAGCGTCAAGCGCAGCCAGGAGGGGCTTTCGGTGCAGTTCGTCGTCACCGACACGGCGAAGGACATCCGGGTTGCCTACGCGGGCACCCTTCCGGACCTGTTCCGCGAAGGCAAGGGCGTCGTGGCGCAGGGTAAACTCGGCGCCGACGGCGTGTTCCACGCCAACGAGGTGCTCGCCAAGCACGACGAGAACTACATGCCGCCCGATGCGCAGCATGCCGTCGACCAGGCGCAGAAGGCGCAGAAAACCTTGCGGAATCCATAGATGATCGCCGAGCTCGGACACTTTTGCCTCATCCTCGCGCTTTGCGTCGCGCTGGCGCAGGGCGTGCTGCCCCTCGCCGGTGCGGTGCGCGGCAATGCACGCTGGCTCGCATTCGCGCGCCCCGCGGCAGCGACCCAGTTCGTCCTCGTCGCGCTCGCGTTTGCCGCGCTCGCCTGGGCGTTCGCGCAGAACGATTTTTCGGTCGCTTACGTCGCGCAGCATTCCAATTCCAGACTGCCGCTCGAGTATCGTCTGTCTGCCGTGTGGGGCGGGCATGAAGGCTCGCTGCTCCTGTGGATCCTGCTGCTCGCGGGCTGGACCCTTGCCGTGGCGCTCGCCTCGGGTCCCCTGCCCGAAATCATGGTGGGCCGCACCATCGGCGTGCTGGGACTGGTGGCGGCCGGGTTTCACGCCTTCATCCTGTTCACGTCCAACCCCTTCGAGCGCCTGCTGCAGGTGCCGGCCGAAGGGCGCGACCTCAATCCACTGCTGCAGGATGTCGGGTTGATCTTCCATCCGCCGATGCTTTACATGGGCTACGTGGGCTTCTCGGTCGCATTCGCGCTCGCCATCGCTGCGCTCGCCTCGGGCCGGCTCGATGCGGCCTGGGCGCGCTGGTCGCGCCCGTGGACCACGGCGGCCTGGGTGTTCCTTACGCTCGGCATCGCGCTGGGCAGCTATTGGGCGTATTACGAGTTGGGCTGGGGCGGCTGGTGGTTCTGGGACCCCGTCGAGAACGCCTCCTTCATGCCGTGGCTGATCGGCACCGCGCTGATCCATTCGCTCGCGGTGACCGAGAAGCGCGGCGTGCTCAAGAACTGGACCCTGTTGCTCGCGATCACGGCCTTCTCGCTCTCGCTGCTCGGCACCTTCCTGGTGCGCTCCGGCGTGCTCACCTCGGTGCACGCTTTCGCCACCGATCCGCGGCGCGGCGTGTTCATCCTGGTGCTGCTGGTGCTCGTGATCGGCGCCTCGCTCATCCTTTATGCGGTGCGCGCGCCGCGCGTGGTCTCCGGCGGCGAATTCGACCTCGTGTCGCGCGAGACGTTCCTGCTCGCGAACAACGTGCTGCTCGCGGTCGCCTGCGCCACCGTGTTCCTCGGCACCCTCTATCCGCTCGCCGTGGACGCGCTCGGCGCCGGCAAGATTTCCGTTGGCCCGCCTTACTTCAACACCGTGTTCGGGCCGCTCATGGTGCCGCTGCTGTTCCTGGTGGCACTCGGGCCGCACGCGTCGTGGCGCTCGACAAGCGTGGCCGAGCTGGCGCGCCGGACCCGGCTCGCCTTCGCCTTCGCCGTCGGCGGAGGGCTCGCACTGCCGTTTGCCATGGGCAGCTTCTCGCCGCTCGTCGCGCTGGGGCTGTTCCTCGTGCTCTGGATCACCGCCTGCACCTTCCTGCACGTGCGCTCGCGCGCCGCGGCCAGCGGCGGCGCGCCGGCACTGCTGCGCCAGCCAGCCAGCTACTGGGGCATGCATCTCGCGCACCTCGGACTCGCGGTGTGCGTCGTCGGCGTGGTGGTCTCCAAGGGCTACGAGACGGAGAAGGAAGTTCGCATGGCGCAGGGCGACACGCTCGCGATCGGCGGCTATTCGCTGCGCCTCGTCGGCATGCGCGAAGCTCCGGGGCCGAACTACAGCGCCGTGGTGGGCGAGATCGAACTTTCGCGCGACGGCAAGCTGCTGAAGGTCCTGCGGCCGGAAAAGCGCACCTACTTCTCCTCGCAGATGCCGATGACCGAGGCCGCGATCGACCCGGGGCTGACGCGCGATATCTACGTCTCGATCGGCGAGCCGCTGGGCGGCGGCGCCTGGAGCGTGCGCGCCTACTACAAGCCGTTCATCATCTGGATCTGGGGCGGCGCCCTGCTGATGGCCCTGGGAGGCCTGCTCGCGCTGTCGGACCAGCGCTACCGGCGCGCGCGCGCCGCGGCGCAGGCATCCACCCTGCAGGGAGCGAAGGCGTGATGCGACCCACGTTCGATTACACGAGTCTGCTCGATTTTGATCTCCCCGGTCTGCCGACCTGGCGCTCTTGCGTGAGCGCAAGAGCGCCAGGTCGGCAGATATCGGTAAAAGCACCCCTTCGCGTTTCCCACATGACATTTGCGACGAAGCTCCACGACTCCCCATGCGCATCGGCCTGATCATCGCCTTCCTCGCGCTGGTGGCACTGCTCGCTATCGGCCTGACGCGCAATCCGCGCGAAGTACCCTCCCCCCTCGTCGGTAAGCCGGCGCCCGCCTTCGAGCTGCCGCGCCTCGGCCAGGAGGCGCGCTTTTCGCCTGCCGAGATGCGCGGCAAGGTCTGGCTGCTGAACGTCTGGGCCTCGTGGTGCGTATCGTGCCGCGACGAGCACCCGGTGCTGGTGGATTTCGCCAAGTCGAAGCGCGTGCCGCTCATCGGCCTCAATTACAAGGACCCTGGCGACGACGCGATGAAGTGGCTCGCACGCTTCGGCGATCCGTACGACTTCTCGGTGGTCGACGCCAATGGCCGCATCGGCATCGATTACGGCGTCTACGGCGTGCCGGAGACCTACCTGATCGACCGCGCCGGCGTGATCCGCTACAAGCAGATCGGCCCGGTGACGCCAGAGTTGATGGCGCAGAAAATCCTTCCCCTGATCCAGGAGCTGGAGCGATGAAACGGCTCGTCTGCCTGCTCGCCGCGCTGCTGCTGCTGCCGCTCGGGCTGCAGGCGCGCGAGGCGCCACCGGTGGCGACCGACGAAAAGGTGGAGCAGCGCCTCAACGCAATCGCCGAGGAGCTGCGCTGCCTCGTCTGCCAGAACGAGTCGCTCGCCGCGTCGCGCGCGGACCTGGCCATGGACCTGAAGCGCGAAGTGCGCGAGATGATCAAGGCCGGCAAGACCGACGCCGAGATCCGCGACTTCATGGTCAAGCGCTATGGCGATTTCGTGCTCTACCGGCCGCCGCTCAAGGAGTCCACGCTGCTGTTGTGGCTGGGGCCGTTCGCGCTGCTGGTCGCGGGCTTTGCCGTGCTCGCCCTCTTCGTGCGGCGCCGGCGCGCGGCGCAGGCCATCACCCTCACCGCGGAAGACGAGCGGCGCGCCGAAGCGCTGCTGAAAGGCGGCGAGCGCCCATGAGCAGCTTCGTCGTTGCCGCCACCGTCCTCACTGTTCTGACGCTCGCGCTGCTGGTGCTGCCGTTGTTGCGCAAGCGCGTAGCGCCGCCGCGCGCGACCCAGTCGGAAGCGAGTGTCGCGGTCCTGCGCGACCAGATGGATGAACTGGAGCGCGATCGCGCCTCGGGCGCGATCGGCGCGCAAGCCTACGAGGCGGCGCGTCGCGGCCTCAAACTCAGGACCCTCGAAGACGCGGTACCCGAGACGGCAGCGAGCGACCGGCCGCACGCCGTACCCGCAATCGCGCTCGCGGTCCTCGTGCCACTGGTCGCGGCGGCGCTTTACGCCTGGCTCGGCACGCCGCAGCTGCTCGATCCGCAGCCGGGGCAGGCGCAGGCGGGCGCGAAGCACATCGAGGCGGGACAGATGGAGGCTGCGGTGGCGCGGCTCGCCCAGCGGCTCGAATCCAATCCCGACGATCTGCAGGGATGGGCGATGCTCGCGCGCTCGTACCGCGTATTGGGCCGACACGACGCTGCGGTGATCGCCTATGCGCGCGCCGAAAAGCAGATCGGCTCCGATCCGCAGCGCCTGACGGAATGGGCGGAGTCGCTCGCACTCGCGAGCGGCGGCTCGCTCGCCGGCAAGCCTGCCGAGCTGGTTGCGCGCGCGCTGGCGGTAGACCCGGAGAACGGTCAGGCGCTCGCGCTTGCCGGCGCGGCCGCGTTCGAGCGCAAGGACTGGCCGGTCGCGATCGCGCACTGGGAGCGGCTCGCGAAACAGTTTGCGCCGGAAAGCGAGCAGGGCGAAACGGTAGCGCGCAGCCTCGCCGCAGCGCGCGAGGAACTCGGCAAGGCGCGGGGATTGCCCGCGGCCGCCTCGGCCAAGCCCGCCACGATCGCCGCCGCCCCTGCTCGGAAACCCGCCGCGGAGGCGGGCAAGCCGGCACCAAAGTTCCGGCTCGCGGGCACGGTGAGCCTTGCCCCGACGCTGCGCGCCAGGGCCTCGCCCGAGGACGCCGTTTTCATCTTTGCCCGCGCCGCTGGCGGACCGCCGATGCCGCTCGCGGTCGTGCGCAAGACGGTGAAGGAATTGCCGGCCGAATTCGCCTTCGACGAGGCGAGCGCCATGATGGCTGACGCGAAGCTCGCGGCGATCGGCGAGGTCGTGGTCGGCGCGCGCATTTCGCGCTCCGGCAAGGCCAATCCGCAAAGCGGCGATCTGCAGGGCCTGAGCCGCCCGGTGAAAGTCGGCGCGACGGGCATTAAAGTCGTCATCGATTCTGCATTGCCGTGAACGAATGAAGCGCCGTGCGCTGCTCGTTTCCGGCGCCGGCGCGGTCATGGCACCGCGTTGGCTGCTTGCCCAGAGCGCACGGCGCCCGCGCATCGGATATCTGCTGCTCACGCCGGTCACGGAGCCGCCGTCGCGCGAACGCCGGGCCTTTCTCGAAGGACTGCGCGAATTCGGTCACATACCCGGTAAGACCGTGGAAATCGTTTACCGGTCCGCGGAGGGTGAGGTGGAGTTCATCGACGCGGTCTGCCAGGAACTCCTCGAGCAGAAGCCGGACGTGATCGCGGTGTCCGGGTCGGCCGCGGTGCTGGCCGCCAAGAAGGCCACACGCACGATACCGATCGTGATGCTCGCACTGGGCGATCCGGTTGGAATCGGCGCAGTGACGTCCCTCGCAAGGCCTGGCGGCAATCTCACAGGGGTCTCGTTCATCTCCAGCGATCTCGCTGCAAAACGTCTGCAACTCGCCAAAGAATGCGTGCCCGGCGCAAAACGGCTGTCGGTCATCTGGGATCGGCGCAACAGCAATGCGCGTGCCGAATCGCGCGCTGCCGTTGCCGCTGCGAAGCAATTTGACCTCGTCGCGCATTCGCCGGGACTGGCCTCAGACGCGGAACTTGCACGTGAACTCGTCCGGCTCGCGCGCGACAGGCCGGACATCCTGTACGTGGCGTTCGAGGGCGGTCTCGCCACCAGCAACCGCACTGCGCTGGCCGAATTCGGCCTGCAGCAGCGCGTCCCGGTCGTGTCCGGGTGGAGCTTCCTCACGGAGGCCGGCGGCCTGCTGAGCTATGCGCCGGACATCTCGGCGATGTTTCGGCGCGGAGCCTATTATGTGGACCGCGTGCTGAAAGGCGCGAAGCCCGCCCAGCTGCCGATCGAGCTGCCCACGCAGGTGGAACTGGCCATCAACCTGAAGACCGCAAAGGCGATCGGCGTCGACGTTCCGCGCGAGCTGCTGTTGCGCGCCGACCGGGTGTTCGAGTGACTGCGGCAGGTGGCACAATACCGCAGCGCAGTTCCGCCTACGGCAAATAGACGCGCCACGGTGCAAGACGACAAAGACTGGGCGAAATCCCTGGAGGCGCATCGCAAGTACCTTCAGCGCTACGCCTTGTTCCACCTGCACGATGCGGCCCTCGCCGAAGACGCGGTGCAGGACACGCTCATCGCAGCGCTCGCACAGAGCCACCGCTTCGAGGGCCGCTCGCAACTACGCACCTGGCTCACTGCGATTCTGAAGCACAAGATCGTCGACCTGGTGCGCAAGCGCGGCCGCGGTCTGCCGGCAAATACGCTGTCACTGGATGAGAACGATTCCAGCGACGCCTCATTCACGTCGAAAGGCGCGTGGATCGATCCACCGGCGGAATGGGGACTGCCCGACGCCGCGCTCGAATCGCAGCAGTTCTGGCGCGTCTACCAGGAATGCTGCCGGCTGATGCCGCAGCGCTACGGCCTGGTGTATTCGATGCGCGAGGTGATGGATCTGTCCTCGGAGGAGATCTGTAAGAAGCTGAATATTTCCACGTCCAACCTGCATGTCATCCTTTTCAGGGCGAGATTGCGTTTGCGGGCCTGCATGACCAGGAACTGGTTCGGAACCGAACATGGGTAAATCGATGTATTCGTGCGAGCAGGCCGCGAAATTGTCCTCGCAGGCGATGGAGCAACCGCCGGGGCCATGGGAACGCATGCTGTTGCACGCGCACCTGATGATGTGCAAGCGGTGCGCCAACTTCACGCACCAGATCGCGTTTCTCCGCCGCGCTGCGCACAAGGTTCC
>Ga0156179_1193_pt1 | contig 14790 bp, 14 predicted proteins | sample RifCSPlowO2_12_FD_107832 | JGI IMG/M metagenome (GOLD analysis project Ga0156179, IMG submission 107832) | Betaproteobacteria bacterium RIFCSPLOWO2_12_FULL_67_28 | reverse complement strand
CAGTCGGGATCCCAGAGCTTCCACCAGGACACGTCGCGCCCGGTCTTGCCCGCAAGGTACCGGCTTTGCGGGAAGTTGCTGCGCATGACACGGTCGGCGGCGTCGCGCAGCGGGTTCATGCCGAGCGCATCGTAGGCCTTCACCATGATGAACACGGCCTCCTCGATGGCGGGCGCCTGGGCGTAGTTCTGCACTGCGTACTGGGCGCGGTTGGCCGCTGCCACATAGGCGCCGCGCTTCATGTAGAAGCGCGCCACATGCACTTCGTTCTGCGCCAGCGAATTCACCAGATAGCGCATGCGCGCGGTCGAGTCCTCCGCGTACTTCGATTCGGGAAAACGCCCCACCAGCTCCTTGAAGGCATCGAATGACTCGCGCGAGGATTTCGGGTCGCGCTCGGTCATGTCCGGGTTGTCGAACACCGCGAACAGGCCCTGGTTCTCGTTGAAGTTGACCAGGCCCTTCAGGTAATACGCGTAGTCGACGTTGGCGTGGTTCGGGTAGAGCTTGATGAAGCGGTCGGCGGCAGCGATTGCCGAGGCCCGCTCGCCGCTTTTCCAGTAGGCGTAGGCGACGTCGAGCTGCGCCTGCTGCGCGTAGCGGCCGTACGGGTAGCGTGCCTCGAGCCGCTCCAGCAGCTTGATCGCCTTTTCCCAGCCGCGCACGGCCATCTCGTCCTTGGCCTCGCCGTAGATGCGTTGCGCCGACCAGTCCGCGGTTTCGTCCTTCTCCGTCGGCAGCAATCCGCAGCCGCCGGCGCCCGCGACCAGCAGCAACAGAGTCAGTAAACTCCTTTTCATGGCGAAGCATTATAGCGGCGCACCCGAGGCCGACTGGGAGGACGCGTTCGCGGCGCCGATGGCAGCAACGGTTTCCGGTGCGCTCGGCGGGTTGCGGCTCGACCAGGCGCTGGCGCGCACGTTTCCGCAGTATTCGCGCAACCGCCTGCAGGCGTGGCTGAAGGCGGGCCATATCCTGGTCGACGGTGCGCGCGCCGAAGCGAGCCGCGCGGTCACCGGCGGCGAGCGAATCGATATCGCGCCGCCCACGATGCCCGACGCCGCGATGCCGCGCGCCCAGCGCATGCCGCTCAGGATCGTTTACGAGGATCGCGACCTGATCGTGATCGACAAGCCGGCGGGCCTGGTGGTGCATCCGGGCGCCGGGGTTCCCGACCGCACGCTGCTCAACGCCCTGCTGGCGCACGCCCCGGAACTCGCACTGGTGCCGCGCGCCGGCATCGTGCACCGGCTCGACAAGGACACCAGCGGCCTGCTGGTGGTCGCGCGCAACGTGGCGGCGCAGGCGCATCTGGCAGCGCAACTCGCGGCGCGCACGGTTCGACGCGTCTATTTCGCACTGGTGCATGGCGATCCGCCGGCGCAGGGCACGATCGATGCGCCCATCGGCCGGGATACGCGCGCGCGTACGCGCATGGCGGTCACGCGCCGCGGCAAGGAAGCGCGCACCCGCTATCGCGTGCTCGAACGCTTCGGCAGCGCGGCGTTGGTGGAATGCCGCCTCGAGACCGGGCGCACGCACCAGATCCGCGTCCACTTCCAGCATATCCGGCACCCGCTGGTCGGCGACCCGGTATACCGGCGCGGCACGCGGCACGGCCTGGCGCTCGGGCGACAGGCGTTGCATGCGGCCGAACTGGAGCTGGTCCATCCGCGCAGCGGCAAGACCTTGTCGTGGCGCGCGCCGCTGCCGCGCGACATGGCCGGCTTGCTGCGCGAGCTGCGCCGCGGTGGCTGAGCTGATCACGCCCGACTGGCCGGCGCCGCCCGGCGTGCGCGCCGTTTTCACCACGCGTTCGTTCGGCGACATGCGTGAGGACGGCGAGGGGCGCGCGCGCCTGCGTGCGGTGGTTCCGGCAGAGCCGCGCTGGCTCACCCAGGTGCACGGCGCCGAAGTGCTCGATGACGCCTCGGCAGCGGTGCCGGAGCCGCAGGCCGATGCCGCGGTCACGCGACGCCGCGGCAAGCCGTGCGCGGTCCTGGTGGCCGATTGCTTGCCGGTCCTGTTTGCGAGCCGCTCGGGAGACGCGATCGGCGTGGCGCATGCGGGCTGGCGGGGTCTCGCCGCCGGCGTGATCGAGGCGACGCTCGCGGCGCTTGCGCTGCCGGCGAGCGAGGTGCTCGCCTGGCTGGGACCGGCGATCGGCGCGCGCGCCTACGAAGTCGGCGCCGAAGTGCGCGCCGCCTTCGTCGCGCGCGATCCGGCGGCCGAAGACGCGTTCGAGCCTTCGCGCCCCGGGCATTGGCAGCTCGATCTGGGCGCGATCGCGCGCCGGCGCCTCGCCGCGCACGGCGTCACGCAGGTTTGCGGCGGCGCCTACTGCACGCATCGCGATGCCGCGCGCTTTTACTCGTGGCGCAGGGATCGGGCCGTGGCGCGCATGGCTGCGGTGATCTGGCTGACGTAGAATCCACGCCCCCATGACTCTCGGCTGGATCATCGCGGCGAGTGTCGCCGGCGGCATGCTGTCCGCTGGCGCGGCGGCGGTCGCGCTCCTGGTGCGCCTGTCCTGGATTCCGATGCTGGTGTCGTTCGCCATCGGCGCGCTGCTCGGCGCGGCGTTCCTCGAAGTGATCCCGCACGCTTTCGAACAGGGCGACCCGCGCACCGCGGCGGCCTCGATCCTCGGCGGGATCCTGGGATTTTTCCTGCTCGAAAAACTGCTGCTGTGGCGTCATTCGCACGACGAGCACGAGGCGGAGCACGACCACGGGCGCTCCGGCACCATGATCGTGGTCGGCGATACGATCCACAATTTCCTCGATGGCGTGCTGATTGCGGCCGCGTTCCTGCAGGGGACCGAGCTCGGCATCATCACGGCGCTCGCCATCGTGGCGCACGAAATCCCGCAGGAGGTCGGCGATTTCATCATCCTGCTCCATTCCGGCTATTCCAGGGCCAGGGCGCTTGCGCTGAACGTGCTGTCGTCGTGCGGCACGCTGATCGGCGGCGTGATTGGCTACTACGCGCTGCAGGTCTTCATGCGCTGGGAACCGGTGCTCCTCGGCATCGTCGCGGCGAGCATGATTTACGTCGCCGTCGCCGACCTGATCCCCGGACTGCACCGGCGGCCGGAGTTGCGCGCCACGGTCGCGCAGACCTCGCTCATCGCGGCGGGCATCGCGGCGATCGCCCTGGTTCGCGTCGCCCTCGGCACGGGGCACTGAAAGCGCAGATCGATCAGTGGCTTGTGATCGGCTCGGGCGGATCGCGCCGGATCCGATTGACGGGGTCGATTGTGCGTCGCAAAATCCGCCCTTCATGGCAGCGCAGCAAATCTCGCCGGAGGACCTTGTCGGAGCCATTGCCGCGGCCGGGGATCAGGTCACTCGAGGCTGGATGCAGCTTGCCGCACAGCTTCAGGCGCCGCTGGCCGCTGCCGCCTGGACTGCGCCTGCCGCGGACCCGCCGAAGATCCAGGCGCTGCAGCAATCGTTCGTCGAACAGCAGATGCGCCTCTGGTCGTCGCTTCTGGCGGGCGAGCGCGAGTCCCTCGGCAAGTCCGACCCGGGCGACCGGCGCTTTGCCGCCAAGGAATGGCGCGACAACCCCTACTACGACTACCTGAAGCAGTCGTATCTGCTGGCGTCTCAGCTGCTGAACCGGATGGCGGAGGAGGCCGTTCTGGACAGCGAGGCGAAATCGCGCCTGCGCTTCGCGGTGAAGCAATGGACCGATGCGATGTCGCCGGCGAACTTTGCCGCGACCAACCCGGAGGCGCTGCGCCAGGCGATCGCCTCGCAGGGCGAAAGCATCACGCGCGGGCTCGCCAACCTGCTCGGCGATGCGCGCCGCGGACGCATCAGCCAGACCGACGAGACCGCCTTCGAGGTGGGCCGCAACCTCGCGGTGACGCCGGGCGATGTGGTGTACGAAAACGACCTCGTGCAACTGATCCAGTACGCGCCGGCGACGAAACAGGTCGGCGGGCGGCCGCTCGTGATGGTCCCGCCGTGCATCAACAAGTACTACATCCTCGACCTGCAGCCGGAGAACTCGTTCGTGCGCTATGCGCTCGAGCAGGGCCATACCGTATTCATGGTGTCCTGGCGCAATGTCGGCCCGGAGCAGGGCCGCTACGGCTGGGACGATTATCTCAAGCTCGGCATCTTCGAGCCGCTGCGCGTCGCGCGCCGCATCACGCGCGCGGATCGCGTCAACGCGCTCGGTTTCTGCGTCGGCGGCACGCTGCTCGGCGCGGCCCTCGCGGTGCTCGCCGCGAAGGGCAAGGACATCGTCGCGAGCGTCACCTTTCTCACCACGATGCTCGATTTCGCCGAGCCGGGCACGCTCGGCGTGTTCGTCGACGAGGCGGGCGTGCGGGCGCGCGAGGCGGCGATCGGTGGCGGCGGCATCCTGCCGGGGCGCGACCTGGCGTACGTGTTTTCCGCGCTTCGTGCGAACGACCTGATCTGGCCGTACGTGGTGAACAACTACCTGATGGGCGGCGCGCCGGGGGCGTTCGACCTGCTCTACTGGAACGCCGACAGCACCAATCTGCCCGGGCCGATGTACTGCTACTACCTGCGCAACACCTACCTCGAGAACCGGCTGCGCGTGCCGGGTGCGCTGCGCAACTGCGGGGTCGCGGTGGATCTCGGCAAGGTACGCCAGCCGGCGTTCATCTACGGCTCGCGCGAGGACCATATCGTGCCCTGGCACGCCGCCTACCGCTCGCTCGCGCTGCTCGGCGGCGAGAAGAAATTCGTCCTCGGCGCGAGCGGCCATATCGCCGGGGTCATCAATCCGGCGTCGAAGAACCGGCGCAGCTTCTGGACGGGCGACGACTGCCCGGAGGATCCGGAGGCCTGGCTGGCGGCGGCGCCGGAGCAACCGGGGAGCTGGTGGCCGCAGTGGGCGCAGTGGCTGGAGGGGTTCAAGGGCGGCGTGCGTCGCGCGCCGAGGAAATCAGGCAATGCTGACTATCGGGCGATCGAGCCGGCACCGGGTCGTTATGTGAAGCAGCGGGCTCAATGACAAGGAGAACAGCGTGGAAGACATCTTCATCGTAGGCGCGGCGCGTACCGCGATCGGCAAGTTCGGCGGCACGCTGGCGAAAATGCCGGCGACAGAGCTGGGCGCGCTCGTCATCCGCCAGGTGCTCGCGCGCGCGGGCGTGGCGCCGGAGCAGGTCTCCGAAGTGATCATGGGCCAGGTGCTCGCAGCCGGCGTCGGCCAGAACCCGGCTCGCCAGGCGGCGATCCGCGCCGGCCTGCCGGACATGATTCCGGCGATGACGATCAACAAGGTCTGCGGCTCGGGCCTCAAGGCGGCAGTGCTGGGGGCGCAGTCGATCGCCGGTGGCGATGCCGAGCTGGTCGTCGCGGGCGGGCAGGAATCGATGAGCCTCGCGCCGCACGTGCTCATGGGCTCGCGCGATGGCTTTCGCATGGGCGACGCGAAGATGCTCGACTCGATGGTGGTCGACGGCCTGTGGGACGTCTACAACCAGTACCACATGGGGGTCACCGCCGAGAACGTGGCGAAGGAATACGCCGTGACGCGCGAGGAGCAGGACGCGTTCGCGGTCGCCTCGCAGCTGAAGACTGAAAGCGCGCAGAAGGCGGGCCGCTTCAGGGACGAAGTGGTGCCGGTCGAAGTGCCGTCGCGCAAAGGGCCGGTGAGCTTCGCCGAAGACGAGTATCCGCGCCACGGCGCGACGCTCGATGCGCTCAGGTCGCTCAGGCCCGCATTCGACAAGAACGGCACCGTCACCGCGGGCAACGCTTCCGGTATCAACGACGGCGCCGCCGCGGTGGTGCTGGCGTCGGCGCGCAAGGTGCGCGAGCTTGGGCTGAAGCCGCTCGCGCGCATCAGGGCCTACGCCTCGGCGGGCGTAGATCCGAAGTACATGGGCATGGGTCCGGTGCCGGCCTCCAAGCGTTGCCTGGCGCGCGCGGGATGGCAGCCGCAGGCGCTGGACTTGATGGAAATCAACGAGGCGTTTGCCGCCCAGGCGATCGCGGTGAATCGCCAGATGGGCTGGGACACCTCCAGGGTGAACGTGAACGGCGGTGCGATCGCGCTCGGCCACCCGATCGGCGCCTCGGGCTGCCGCATCCTGGTGACGCTGCTGCACGAGATGCAAAAGCGCGACGCGAAAAAGGGTCTGGCATCGCTTTGCATCGGCGGCGGCATGGGCGTGGCGCTCGCCGTCGAGCGCGAATAGAACCACCACAACTCGAATGAGACAGCACAGAAGAGGCGGGCTGCATCACCGGCGCGAACATCCCGGTGAACGGCGCAATGCACGTGATGTGATGGTGTAAACTGGACTCGACCTGACACGACCAGCGGAGGCGGACGTCATGGCGCAGCAGAGAATTGCCCTCGTCACCGGCGGCATGGGCGGGCTGGGGGAAACGATCTCGACGAAGATGTCCGACGCCGGCTACAAGGTGGCGGTGACGTATTCGCCGTCGAACACCAAGTTCAGGTCCTGGCTCGGGGAAATGAAAGGCCGCGGCTACGCCTTCGCGGCCTATCCGGTCGATGTCGTGGATTACGACGACTGTGCCGCGAAGTGCGCGCAGATCCAGAAGGACTGCGGCACCATCGACATCCTGGTGAACAACGCCGGCATCACGCGCGACATGACGTTCAAGAAGATGACCAAGTCCGACTGGGATGCGGTGATGCGCACCAACCTCGATTCCTGCTTCAACATGACCAAGCAGGTGATGGACGGCATGCTCGACGGGGGCTGGGGCCGGGTGATCAACATCTCGTCGGTGAACGGCCAGAAGGGCGCCTTCGGGCAGACCAACTACTCGGCTGCCAAGGCCGGCATCCACGGCTTCACCAAGGCGCTCGCGCTCGAGGTGGCGAAGAAGGGTGTCACCATCAACACCATTTCGCCGGGCTACATCGGCACCAAGATGGTGACCGCGATACCGAAAGAGATCCTCGATTCGAAGATCCTGCCGCAGATCCCGATCGGGCGCCTCGGCAAGCCCGACGAAGTGGCCGGATTGATCATCTACCTGTGTTCGGAGGAAGCCGCGTTCGTCACCGGCGCGAACATTTCGATCAACGGCGGCCAGCACATGTATTGAGCCCTGGCGCCGGCCAGCGCAACGATTCGGAGAGACGCAAGCCATGGACAACCAGGTCCGCCTGATCAAGAAGTACCCCAACCGGCGTCTTTACGACACCAAGACCTCGAGCTACATCACGCTCGCCGACGTCAAGCAGATGGTGCTCAAGCAGGAGGAGTTCCAGGTGATCGACGCCAAGTCGAACGACGACCTGACGCGCCAGATCCTGCTGCAGATCATCCTCGAGGAGGAGTCGGGCGGCGTGCCGATGTTCAGCTCCGACCTGCTGTCGCAGATGATCCGCGCCTATGGCAGCGCGATGCAGGGCTTCATGGGCTCGTACCTCGAGAAGAACCTGGCCGCCTTCCAGCAGATCCAGAAGGCGCTGCAGAACCAGTCGCAGAAGGTGTACGGCGACGGCTCGCGCACCTCGCAGGAGCTGTGGGCGCAGTTCATGAACCTGCAGGGACCGGCGATGCAGAGCCTGATGCAGGCCTACATGGAACAGAGCCAGAAGGTATTCGCGCAGTTCCAGGACCAGATGCAGAGCCAGGCGCGCAACCTCTTCACGGGCTTCACTTTCCCCGGACACCCGCCGAACCAGGGCAAGAGCGAGCCGCCGAAACCGACCTGATCCGGGACACGACATGAGCCAGCGGCAAGTGGTGGTAGTGAGCGGCGCGCGCACCGCGATCGGCGACTACGGCGGTTCGCTCAAGGAATTTCCGGCGACGCGCCTGGGCTCGATCGCGATCAAGGAGGCCGTGGCGCGAGCCGGGATCGATCCGGCCTCGATCGGCCACGTGGTGATGGGCAGCGTGATTCACGGCGAGGCACGCGACATGTACCTGTCGCGCGTCGCGGCAGTCGATGCGGGCCTGCCGGTCGGCACGCCCTGCCTTACGGTGAACCGGCTGTGCGGCTCGGGACTGCAGGCGATCGTGTCGGCGGCGCAGCACATCCTGCTCGGCGACACCGATTGCGCGGTGGGCGGCGGCGCGGAAAGCATGAGCCGCGCCGCATACTTCCTGCCCACCGGGCGCTGGGGCCAGCGCATGGGCGATGCCGCCATCGTGGACGCGATGACCGGAGCGCTGCACGACCCGTTCGGCCACGGCCACATGGGCGTCACGGCAGAGAACATTGCGGCGAAATACGGTTTCACGCGCGAGCAGCAGGACGCCTTCGCGCTCGAGTCGCACCGGCGCGCGGCGAGCGCGCTGGCGAGCGGCCACTTCAAGAGCCAGATCGTGCCGATCGAACTGAAAACGCGCAAGGGTGTAGAGCAATACATGCTCGACGAGCATGTGCGCAAGGATGCCAAGCCCGACGACCTCGCCAAGCTGAAGGCGGCGTTCCGGAAGGACGGCACCGTCACTGCGGGCAATGCGTCCGGCTTGAACGATGCGGCGGCAGCGGTGGTACTGATGGAAGCCGGCGCAGCGCAGAGGGCCGGGATCAAGCCGATGGCGCGGCTGGTGGGCTACGCGCACGCCGGGGTCGAACCGCAGGTGATGGGGCTCGGGCCGATCCCCGCGGTGCGGCGCATTTTCGAGAAGACGGGTCTCAAGCCCGCGGATATCGACCTCACCGAGTCGAACGAGGCGTTCGCGGTGCAGGCCATGGCCGTGACCAGGGATCTGGGTCTCGATCCGGCGAAGGTGAATCCGAACGGCGGCGCGGTGGCGCTCGGCCACCCGATCGGCGCCACCGGCTGCGTACTCACGGTGAAGGCGCTCTACGAACTGGAGCGCACGCACCAGCGCTACGCGCTCGTCACGATGTGCATCGGCGGCGGGCAGGGCATCGCCGCGATTTTCGAGCGGCTGAACTGATCGCGCTGGAAAAACCCGAGGCGCCTCCTGCGCCTCTGCGGCAGGTACTGTCCGATTTCGGCGGCGTCCATTTCGTCGCCGCGCTGGTCGCCTTCATCTTCGCCGCTTCGGGGCCGGTCGCGATCATTCTCGCGGTCGGCACGCGCGGCGGCCTTTCCGCCGACGACCTGTCGTCCTGGATCTTCGGTTCGTTCTTCGTGAACGGCCTGATCAGCATCGCGTTCTGCTGGTTCTACCGCCAGCCGCTGGTGTTCTTCTGGACCATTCCCGGAACGGTGCTGGTCGGCCCTGCGCTCGGCCACCTGAGCTTTCCCGAGGTCATCGGCGCCTTCCTCGCCACCGGCCTGCTGATGGCGGTGCTCGGCGTCTCGGGCTGGGTGCGGCGCGCGATGGAGGCGATGCCGATGCCGGTGGTGATGGGCATGGTGGCCGGCGTGTTCCTGCGCTTCGGCCTCGACCTGGTGTACGCGGTGCGGGACGATTTCTGGATCGCGCTGCCGATGATCGCAGCGTTCATCGTATTGAGCGCTTGGCCGGCGTTCGGGCGGCGCGTGCCGCCGCTGATTGCGGCGCTCGTCGTCGGCGCGCTCATGATTGCCGCGCTTGGCCGCTTCGAACTCGGCGCAGGCGCCTCGCTCGGGCTGGTGCAGCCGAATTTTTATGCACCCGCCTGGTCCTGGCAGGCGATGATCGAGCTGGTGGTGCCGCTCGCCATCACCGTGCTGGTGGTGCAGAACGGGCAGGGCACCGCGGTGTTGCGCGCCGCGGGTCACGCGCCGCCGATCAATGCGGTGACGCTCGCCTGTGGCCTGGGATCGATACTCACCGCGTTCGTCGGTACGGTCTCGACCTGTCTCACCGGACCCGTCAACGCGATCATTTCCGGTTCCGGGGAAAAGCACCGGCACTACAGCGCGGGGATCTTTGTCGGATTGCTGGCGCTTGCCTTCGGGCTGTTTTCGCCGGTGTTCACCCACCTGATGCTCGCGACGCCGAAGGCGTTCATCGCAGCGCTGGCGGGCCTCGCGATGCTGCGCGTGCTGCAGACGGCGTTCACGGTGGCGTTCAAGGACCGCTTCACGCTCGGGGCGCTGGTGACGTTTCTCGTCACGGTGGCCGACGTCGCGATCTTCAATATCGGCGCGCCGTTCTGGGGACTGGTGATCGGCTTCGCGACCTCGTGGCTGCTGGAGCGGGCAGACTTCGCATCGTCGCGGGCAACCTGATTAGAACTGCCGCGCCGGACCGCTGTGTTATGATCGTAGTACGCTCAACTACGATCGTGTCATGAGGGCTGCAGGCCATCCGGAGTGGCGGTGAAATCTTCCATCGCGACAGAGCTGCTCAAGGTGCGCAGGGCGCGCGGGTGGTCGCTGCGCGCTGCGGCGGAGCGGATCGGGGTCTCGGTACGGTTCCTCAACGAGCTGGAGCGCGGCAAGGCGACCGCGCGGCTGGACAAGGTCGTCCAGGCCCTGGGGGGGCTGGGGCTCGATCTTGCGGTCGTGCCGAAAGCGGCGCCAAGTCTGCGCGCGCAGGTGCTGGCGCAAAAGCCGCTCCTCAGGGCGGTTGCGGCCCGGCACGGCGTGCGCTCGCTCGCGCTCTTTGGTTCGGCGGCGCGCGGCGAGGCGAGGGCGGCGAGCGATCTCGACTTCCTGGTGGAACTGGAGGAGGGCCGCTCGCTCGTCGATCTGGTGGGCGTGAAGCAGGACCTGGAGGCGCTGTTCGGCAGGCCGGTGGACGCGTTCACGCGCGCGTCGCTCAGGCCAGAGGTGCGCGCCGCGGCGCGGGCCGATCTCGTGCGAATAATCTGACCCATGCCACGGCGGCCCGAGGAGTTGCTTGGCGACGTTCTCGCGGCCGTTGCGGCGATACGTGCTTACACCCGCGAGGGCAAGCGCGCGTTCCTGCACAACCCGATGGCGCGCGACGCAGTGATCGCGCGGATCCTGCAGATCGGCGAGGCCGTAAAGGCAGCGCAGGCCGGCGGGCTGGAGCTGGAGCGCCTTGCGCCGGAGGTGCCGTGGCCGCAGATCGCGGGGATGCGGGACGTGCTCTCGCACCAGTACTGGCGCACCGATCCCGAGATCGTCTGGGCGGTGGTGGAAAAGGACCTGAAGCCGCTGGCGGCGGCGATCCGCAGGATCCGCCGGCGCCGCCAGCCGACCTGAACGCCCCCCGCCTGCGCAAGAGGCATTGCATTTATGCGTACGGTGTCATCTTTCGCCGTAATGGAGCCGGGTCTGGCTGGCGGCCCGCAGTCGGCCTGTGATCGCAGTGTCGCCGCCACTTCAAGAAGCAGGGTTTGCACTGCGCGGATGAAGACGTGCGGAGGCGATCTGTGTGGCCGAAGGTTGCGCAGGTCAGGTTTCTTCTTCGATCTCCACGCCTTTCCAGAACGCTACGTAACCCGCAATCTCCTCGGCCGCGAGCTTGGGCGATGCGTAACACCAAGCTGCGTCGCGATTCACTTCGCCATCGACCGCGATGTCGTAATAGCTCGCGATGCCTTTTACCGGGCAGACGGTTCGCGTCTTCGATTGCCGCAGATAGGTGTGGTCCACGCTCTCCGGCGGAAAGTACACATGTCCCTCGACGACGCGTACGTCGTCGGTATCCGCCTCGGCGAGGATGGCGCCGTTCCAGCTGGCTTTCGGCATGCAGCGATTGCAGTTCAGCCGCGGTGCACTGTCAAGCGCTGGCGGCTGGCGATGAACAGCCCCGAGCCCACGATCACCGCCATGCCTGCGAGCGACCAGGCATCGGGGAAGTTTCCGAACACCGCCAAACCCAACAGCATCGCCCAGACCAGCCCACTGTAGGTGAAGGGCGCGAGCAGCGTAGCCGGCGCGTAGTCATAGGCGCGGATCAACAGGTAGTGGCCGACCGAAGCGAGCACGCCGATCACCCCGAGCAGCGCCCAGTGAAAGGCCTGGCGCGGGGTTTCCCACGCGAAGGGCAGGACCGCAGAAAGCAGCACCGCGCCGACGATCGCGCCCCAGACGAGCGAGGTGAGCGGATGCTCGACTCCGGCCACCTTGCGCGTCAGGATCTGGTAGAGCGCGTTGCACAGCGCCATCGCCATCGGCAGCAGCGCGTAGAGCGTGAAACTGGCGGATCCCGGTCGCACGATGATCAGCGCGCCGGCGAGACCGGCCGCGATCGCCAGAGTGCGCCCCAGGTCGAGGCGCTCCTGCAGCATCGGCACCGCGAGCGCAGCAACGAACAGCGGCAGCACGAAACCGATCGCCGCGGCATCGGCGAGCGGCAGTACCGATAGCGAAGTGAAGTAAAGCATGGTCGCGGCGGCAAGCAGCAGTCCGCGCGCCAGCTGGATGCCGGGCCGCGCGGTGCGCAGGCGCCGCAACTCGCCGAACGCGGCGAACCAGATCAGCAGCACGGCGAGATTCGATGCGTAGCGCGCCCAGACGATGCCGGGCACGGGGTACCAGCGCGAGAGGTACTTGGCGATGGCGTCCATGAGCGTGAATACGCCCACGGCGGCCACCATCAGCACGATTCCGCGCAGCGCGGACGGCGCCGCCGCGCTGCGCGCCTCAGGTTTCACCGCGCATTTGCGGGAACAGGATCACGTCGCGGATCGAGGGGCTGTCGGTGAGCAGCATCACCAGCCGGTCGATGCCGAGGCCCCCTCCCGCCGTGGGCGGCAGACCGTACTCGAGCGCGCGGATGTAGTCGGCGTCGTAATACATCGCTTCCTCGTCGCCGGCCTCCTTGAGCATGACCTGCTCGCGAAAGCGCGCGGCCTGATCTTCCGGATCGTTCAGTTCCGAGAAACCGTTCGCGATCTCCTTGGTATCGATGAACAGCTCGAAGCGGTCGGCGATCTGCGGGTCGCGGTCGTTGCGCCGCGCGAGCGGCGACACTTCCGCCGGGAACTCGGTGACGAAGGTCGGCTCGACGAGGTGCTTCTCGGCCAGCGCCTCGAACAGCACCAGCTGCAGCGACCCCCATCCCTGCCGCGCCGTGTAGGCGACCCCGAGCGCGTCGAGCTTCGCGGCGAGAAAGGCGCGCTCGCGCAGGTCCGCGACGTGGCAGTCGGCGTCGCCGTGGCGGCGGATCGCATCCGGGATCGGCAGGCGCGCGAACGGCCGGCCGAAATCGAGCGTCCTGCCCTGGTAGCTGAGCGAAGTGCTGCCGAGCGCCTGCAGCGCCGCGTGGCGCACCAGCCGCTCGGTGTGCTCGATCATGAAAGCGCAGTCCTCGTAGGCCGAGTACCACTCCATCATCGTGAATTCGGGGTTGTGGCGCGTCGAAATGCCCTCGTTGCGGAAATTGCGGTTGATCTCGTAGACGCGTTCGAAACCGCCGACCACCAGCCGCTTCAGGAAAAGCTCCGGCGCGATGCGCAGGTACAGGTCCATGTCGAGCGCGTTGTGGTGCGTCCTGAAGGGCCGTGCCACCGCACCGCCCGGTATCGGCTGCATCATCGGCGTCTCGACCTCGAGGAAGCCCTCGGCATGCATCAGCTCGCGCAGCGCCTGCACCACCTTCGAGCGCAGCTCGAAGGTGCGGCGCGACTCGGGCGTCACGATGAGATCCAGGTAGCGCTGCCGGTAGCGCGTCTCCTGGTCGGCGAGGCCGTGGAATTTTTCCGGCAGCGGCCGCAGCGCCTTCGCCAGCAAGCGCAGCTTCCTCGCGTGCACCGTCAGCTCGCCCTTGTTGGTCTTGAAGAGCGTGCCTTCGACGCCGACGATGTCGCCCAGGTCCCAGTGCTTGAACTGCTCGTGCGCATCAATGCCGCTGACGTCGTTCGAGACATACACCTGGAGCCTGCCGCTGCCGTCCTGCAGCGTGGCGAAGCTCGCCTTGCCCATGACGCGCTTGAGCATCAGGCGCCCGGCGATCGCCACCGCGATCGGCTCCTGCTCGAGCCGAGCCCGATCCCTGCCCGCGTGCGCCGCGGCCAGTGCGCCCATTTGGTGCGCGCGGCGAAAATCGTTCGGATACGCCACACCGGCGGCGCGCAGCCGGCGCAGCTTCTCGCGCCGTTCCTCGACCAGCTTGCTTTCTTCCTCCATGTTCAGACTCCCTGCTTCAGGCTGGCGCTGATGAAGTCATCGAGGTCGCCGTCGAGCACCGCCTGCGTCGCGCCCTTCTCGATGCCGGTGCGCAGGTCCTTGATGCGCGACTGGTCGAGCACGTAGCTGCGGATCTGGTGGCCCCACTCGATGTCGGTCTTGGTCGATTGCAGCTTCGACTGCTCCGCGGTGCGCTTGCGGAGCTCCAGCTCGTACAGGCGCGACTTGAGCATCGCCATGCACTCGGCGCGGTTGCGGTGCTGCGAGCGGTCGTTCTGGCTCTGCACCACGATGCCGCTCGGCAGGTGCGTGATGCGCACCGCCGACTCGGTCTTGTTGACATGCTGGCCGCCGGCGCCCGAGGCGCGATAGACGTCGACGCGCAGCTCCGCCGGGTTGATCGCGACCTCGATCGAGTCGTCGACCTCCGGATACACGAACACGCTGGCGAACGAGGTGTGGCGGCGCGCGTTCGCGTCGAACGGGGATTTGCGCACCAGGCGATGCACGCCGCTCTCGGTGCGCAGGTGGCCGTAGGCGTGGTCGCCCGTGATCTTGAGGGTCGCGCTCTTGATCCCGGCCACCTCGCCCTCGGTCTGCTCGAGCACCTCGGCGGAGAACTTCTTCTTGTCGCAGTATTTCAGGTACATGCGCTCGAGCATCGACGCCCAGTCCTGCGCCTCGGTGCCGCCCGAGCCGGCCTGGATGTCGAGGAAGCAGCTGTTCGGATCGAGCGGGTTGGAGAACATGCGGCGGAATTCCAGCGTGGCCACGTCCTGCTCCAGCCGCGTCACGTCCTGCTCGACGGCGGCCAGCGTCGCGTCGTCGCTCTCGGCGCGCGCCAGCTCGAACAGCTCG
>Ga0156179_1012_pt1 | contig 14924 bp, 14 predicted proteins | sample RifCSPlowO2_12_FD_107832 | JGI IMG/M metagenome (GOLD analysis project Ga0156179, IMG submission 107832) | Betaproteobacteria bacterium RIFCSPLOWO2_12_FULL_67_28 | reverse complement strand
GGCGAGTCCCGCGCGGAATACGTGGTTCAACTGGTTCGCAGGCGGTATGGACAAGCCTAGTCCTGACGTCGTGGCGGAGAGCGACGCTTTTCACCCGGCGCGGTGCGTTTGCGCCCGCGCGCCTCGCCGCATGGGTCGTCGAGGATCGAGACATCACATCTGTCAAGGCGCTCGTGACCCGCCAGACACGATCGTTCGCCTTCGCGGCTGCCGTGTGCCTTGGCTCGGCGCGCTGACCGCGAATCGGCGGATCCTCTGGGTGCAGGCGCTGCCGGGCGCGATCGCGCTGGCGCTGGTATTGGCGTCCTGAAATGCGCGGCAGGCCCTCGCTGCGAGGTCAGTCCCCCATCACCGCTTCCAGCCCCTCGATGTTGACGATGCGCACGTGCTTTTGCTGTACCTCGATCAGGCCGTCGTCCTGGAAGCGCGAGAACAGGCGCGACACGGTCTCCAGCTTCAGGCCAAGGTAGCTGCCGATTTCCTCGCGCGTCATGCGCAGGTTGAAGTCCGACGGCGAATAGCCGCGGTGGGTGAAGCGCTTGGACAGATTGAGCAGGAAAGCCGCCAGGCGCTCCTCGGCGCGCATCGAGCCGAGCAGCATCATGACGCCGTGGTCGCGCACGATCTCGCGCGACAGCACGGCGTGCAGGTGGCGCTGCATGGTCGGGATCTCGCGGCCCAGCTCCTCGACCAGCGAGAACGGCAGCACGCACACCTCGGCGTCCTCGAGCGCGAGCGCATTGCCGTTGTACTTGCCGCTGCCGATGCCGTCCAGCCCGAGCAGCTCGCCGGGCATGTGGAAGCCCGTCACCTGCTCGCGGCCGTCGTCGTTGATCACCGTGGTCTTGAGAAAGCCGCTGCGGATCGCGTACAGCGCGTTGAAGCCGTCGCCGGCGTTGAACAGCGCGTCGCCGCGCTTCACCCTGCGCCGCGCGTACACCACCTGCTCGATGCGCCTGATGTCTTCCTCGCCCAGACCCTTGGGCAGGCACATCTCGCGCAGGTTGCAGCCCGAGCAGGTGACCTCGAACTTGCGCAGCGCGGGTTGCGAGGAAAGCGTCGTGGTGCGCGGTGTGATGCGGGTCACGGTGGCGGTTTGCATCTTTTCTCCCTGGATCAATGGACGTTCTGCGCGGCGCGCGCGGCGAGCACCTCGCGCACGCGCTGGAACTCGTTGCTCTTGTCGAAGAAGTCGCGTGCCCCCAGGCGCGCGGCCATGCGGCGGTACGGTTCGGCGGCGAAATTGGACAGCATGTACAGATCGATGCCCGGCGCGCGTTCGTGCACCGCGCGCAGCACGTCGAAGCCGCTGCCCTCGGCGAGCTTCAGGTCGAGCACCACCGCGTCGGGCCGCGCTGCCAGAATGCCGTGGATCGCCTCGTCCGCGCCCGATGCCTGGCCGACCGCCGCCGCGCCCTCGATCGATGCGAGCAGCGCGAGCAGCCGCTCGCGGATGATCGGCGAATCCTCGACGATGAAGACCTTGAGAGCCGGGCCATGGGCCGCATTGCACATGGCGGCAGTGTGTCTGCAGGCGTGCGCCTGCGGCTATCGGCGGCGGCTGATTCACGCCGTAGGAAGCCGCTGCGGCGCGCTAGGAATCGTCCTACAGCAGCTTCTTCTCCACCGCGTAGCGCACCAGCTCGGCGGCGCTGCCCATGCCCATCTTCTGCAGGATGCGCGTCTTGTGCGTGCTGACGGTCTTCGCCGAAAGGTGCAGCCGGTTGGCGATGTCGCTCACGCTCTCGCCCGCGACCAGGGCGCGGAAGATCTCGAACTCGCGGTCCGAGAGCCGCGTGTGCGGCGGCGCGTCGGCGGAAGCCGAGCCATCGAGCAGCAGCGCGGCCGCGGCCTCGCTGATGTGCACCCCGCCCGCCGCGACCTTGCGGATCGCGCTCACCAGCTGCACCGCGGCGCTGTCCTTGGTCAGGTAGCCCGAGGCGCCGGCCTTGAGCGCGCGCGCGGCGTACTGCTGCTCGCCGTGCATCGACAGCACCAGCACGCGCAGCTTCGGCTTTTCCAGCTTCACGCGCTTGATCAGGTCGATGCCGGCGAGCCCGGGCATCGACATGTCGAGTACCGCGATGTCGTAGTCGTTGGCTTTGACGAGTGCCAGCGCGGCATCGCCGTCGGCGGCCTCGCCCGCGACCGCGATGCCGGGTGCGACCGACAGCAATTGCTTCAACCCTTCGCGCACCAGGGTATGGTCGTCCGCGAGCAGCACCCGGATCATGTCCCGCCTTGCGCTGCGTGCGGCCTCGGCACGCGGGCGCGCACGCGCGTGCCGCCGCGCGGCGCGCGGTCGATCTCGAGCGTGCCGCCGAGGTAGAGCACGCGCTCGCGCATGCCCTTCAGCCCGAGCGAGCGCGGCCGCACCAGGTCCTCCTTGCCGATGCCGCGCCCGTCGTCCTCGATTTCGATCCGCAGCCCTTCGGCGTCCCCCGCGAGCATCACCCAGGCGTGAGCGGCCTGGGCGTGGCGCGCGATGTTGGTGAGCGACTCCTGCAGCACCCGGTAGACCGTATTCGCCACGTTGCGCTCCAGCCCTTCGAGCGCAGATTCCTCCGCCAGCGTGAGCTGGCACGAGACCCCGGAGCGCGCCGCGAAGTCGTCGGTCAGCCAGGTCACGGCGTCGTGCAGCCCCAGGTCATCCAGCATCAGCGGGCGCAGCTCGGCCGAGATGCGCCGCACCGAGGTCACGGTGCGATCGAGCAGTGCATCCATCTGCGCCGCCTTGCCGCCGAGCTCGCTCTCCGCAGGCGGCAGGCGTTCGCGCAGCCAGGCCAGATCCATCTTGAGCGCCGTGAGCAACTGGCCGAGCTCGTCGTGCAGTTCGCGCGCGATGAGCGTCTTTTCCTCTTCGCGCGCTTCGAGCACGCGCGCCGACAGCTCGCGCAGCTCCGCCTGCTGCTGCTTGAGCCGGTCCTCGGAGTGCTTGCGCAGCGTGATGTCGCGCAGGATCACGGTGTAGAAGTTGCCGGCGGCTTCCCGGGTCTGCGAGATCGAAGCCTCGAGCGGAAATTCCTCGCCGCCGGCGCGCAGCCCCCACAAGACGAGGTTGTCACCCATGCGGCGGCTGGTGATTCCGGTGCGCGCGAACTGCTCGATATGGGATTGGTGCGCGGCGCGAAAGCGCATCGGGATGAAGCGCTCGAGCGGCGCACCGAGGGCGTCGAGCCGGGAACAGCGAAAAACCACTTCTGCAGCGCGGTTGAAAAGGACGATGCGCTGCGCCGGGTCCACCGTGATGATCGCGTCCATCGCGGAATCGATGACGCTGGAAAGGCGCGCATGGCTCGCGTCGAGCGCCGCCGTCGCCCGCGCGTCGTGATCCTCGTAGCGCTGCGCATTCCACAGCGCGACCCCGATGGCGCCGACGAAGAGCAGCGCATCCGCCACCAGCGCGGTTGCGAGCAGCAGCGGATGGTCGCCGGCGACGGCGGCGGCATTGAGCGCAACGGCGCCAGCCAGCAGCGCGGTGCCGGCGGCGACCACCCACGGCTTGAGCCAGTCGGGGCGCTTCATCCTCGGTTCGGCCTTTGACTCAGGTCAACCGGTGACGGGCGCTGCAAGGCATAGTGGCGGCAATGGCTTATCCCGCTTCCGAACTCGTCATCGATCCGGTCCAGATCCGCAAATACGACGTGGCCGGCCCGCGCTACACGTCGTATCCGACCGCCGACCGCTTCGTCGAGGCGTTCGGCGAAAGCGATTACCGGCACTGGCTCGGCAAGCGCAACATCGGCGGCATCAACCAGCCGCTTTCGGTCTACGTCCATCTGCCTTTCTGCGACACGCTCTGCTACTACTGCGGCTGCAACAAGGTGGTGACGCGCGACCATGGACGCTCGACCAAGTATATCAATTACCTCGGCAAGGAAATCGAAGCGGTCGGAGCGCTGCTCGGCGCCGAGCGCAGCATCTGCCAGCTGCACTGGGGCGGCGGCACGCCGACGTTCCTCTCGCGCGAGGAGATGGCCGAACTGATGAAGCGGCTCGACGCGCAGTTCGTGCGCGATGCGAACGCCGAGTATTCGATCGAAGTCGACCCGCGCCGCGTGGAACAGGGCCGCATGCAGTTCCTCGCCGGGCTCGGCTTCAACCGCCTCTCGGTCGGGGTGCAGGACTTCGATCCGCAGGTGCAGAAAGCGGTGCACCGCATCCAGAGCGAGGACGAAACGCACCGCGTCATCGACGAGGCGCGCGCGAACGGCTTCCGCTCGGTCAATCTCGACCTGATCTACGGCCTGCCGCGGCAGACGCTCGACAGTTTCAGCGTCACGCTCGACAAGGTGCTCGAGATCGCGCCCGAGCGCATCGCGCTGTACAGCTACGCGCACCTGCCGCGCATGTTCAAGCCGCAGCGGCGCATCGCCGAGGCCGACCTGCCGTCGCCGGAAACCAAGCTGCAGACGCTCACCCTCGCGATCGGGCGCCTGACGCGCGCCGGCTATCTGTACATCGGCATGGATCATTTCGCCAAGCCGGACGACGAGCTCGCGGTGGCGCAAAGCCAGGGACGCCTGCAGCGCAACTTCCAGGGCTACTCGACCCACCCCGAATCGGACATGCTCGGTTTCGGCATCTCGGCGATCGGGCGCGTCGGGCCGACCTACTACCAGAACCTGAAGTCGCTCGACGAGTTTTACGACACGCTCGATGCCGGCCGCCTGCCGGTGTGGCGCGGCCTCGAGCTGACCCAGGACGACCTGGTGCGCCGCGCCGTGATCCAGGGGCTGATCTGCAATTTCCGCCTTTCCATCGAATCGATCGAGATCGCCTACCTGATCGAGTTCCGGCGCTATTTCGCGGCCGAGCTCGAGGACCTCAAGCGGCTCGCCGACGACGGGCTGGTCGAGATCCAGCCCGACTGGATCGTGGTGACGCCGCGCGGGCGATTGGTGGTGCGTGCCGTGTGCATGAAGTTCGACCGCTACCTGCGCGCCAGCGCGCAGCGCATCGCCTACTCCAAGGTCATCTAGCATGGACGTCGCGGGCGGCAGCCTGCTGGCGGCGATGTTCGTCGCCGGAATCGCCTCGGGGGTGCACTGCATCGGCATGTGCGGCGGCATCGTGGCCGTATTCGGCACGCGGCGCACGATTGCGCTCACTCCGGCGCGTGCGCCCGGCAGGGCGGATTTTGCGCGCCAGCTGGCGTTCAACGGCGGCCGCATCTCGAGCTACACGGTGGCCGGTGCGATGGCCGGCCTCGCGGGCGGCGCGGCGGCCGCGATGGCCGGCGCACTCCCGGTGCAGGCGCTGCTCTATGCCGGTGCCAACGTGATGCTGGTGCTGGTCGGGCTCTACCTGATGGGCGCAGCGCGCCTGCTCATGCGTCTCGAGCCGCTCGGCGGACCGCTGTGGCGGCGCCTGCAGCCGTATGCGGCGCGCGGCCTCGCCGCGCGCACCGTGCCTCACGCGTTTGCAGCCGGCTTGGCGTGGGGCTGGCTGCCGTGCGGATTGGTCTATGGCGCGCTCGCTGCGGCCGCGTTCGCCGCCACGCCGGGCGGCGGCGCGCTCGCCATGCTGGCATTCGGACTCGGCACGCTGCCCAATCTGCTCGCCGCAGGGATGGCCGCGGCGTGGCTGCGCCGGTGGTTCGCGCTGCGCGCAGTGCGCGTAGGCGCCGGCGTGGTGGTGCTGGGGTTCGGCGTCTTCGGTCTGGCGCATGCGAGCGGCATCGCCGAGTCGGTGCGGCAGGGGCTGCTGTGTTTGTAGCCGTCTCTGGCAAGATGTGGTCGCGCCGCGGATGAATCGGGGCTTACCGATATCTGCCGTGCTGGCGGACTGCCGCCAGCACGGCAGACCGGGAACGACAAAAAATGCGACCGGAACTCGAATTTGAAGCGACAGTTGACCTGCCGTGAATAAAGCCATCCGCATCCTGCGCGACGAGCATCGCTCGCTGGCCGCCGTGCTGCATGGCCTGCGGCATCTGGCGCAGGCTTCGCTCGACGCGGGCGTACAGCCGCGTTTCGAAGTGTTCCGCGCCATGATCCGCTATATCGACGAGTTTCCGGAGCGGCTGCACCATCCCAAGGAGGATGCTTGCCTGTTCGCACGCCTCGTCGCGCGAGCGCCCGAGACCCGGCCGCTCATCGAGGTCTTGCGCGCCGAGCATGTCGAAAGCGCGCAGCGGGTGCGCGCATTGGAGCGCGCGCTCGACGAGTACGAACGCAGCTGGCCGCACTGGAGCGGACCTTTCCTCGCCGCGGTGGAGGATTACGTAGAGTTCCACCGCCGTCACATGCAGCGCGAGGAGCTGGAAGTGCTGCCGGCGGCCGAGCGCGTCCTGAGCGACGACGACTGGCGCGCGATCGAGGAGGCCTTCGCCGGCAACGCGGATCCGATCGCCGATCTGCGCGAGCAGGACCTGGCGCGGCTCTACACGCGCATCGTCAGCCTGGCGCCGGCGCCGATCGGTCTCGGCGCGCGCTGGGACAGCGCGCCGACCTGAAGGGGACTTCCCGCCCGAGTGCAGTGCGCGCCCGCGGCGCGCAGATCAACGCCGGCCGCTCAACGGCAGACCAGGACCGGCGTTTTCGAGTGCGTGAGCACCTTGGTGGTTTCGCTGCCGAGCAGCAGTCCGGACAGGCCGCGCCGTCCGTGCGATGCCATGACGATCAGGTCGCAGCTCTTGGAGTGCGCCGTGCGCACGATGCCCTCCCACGCCTGATCGGCCGTCACCGAAACCGACTTGCAGTCGACGCCGGCGGCCTTGGCCTCGGTTTCCACCGCGGCGAGCGCGTTCTTCGCCTCGCGGGCGGTCATTTCCTTGTAGCGCTTGGGAGTCACCTCGGGGACGTAGATCACGGCTTCGCCATAGACGGGCGGCACGTAGGGCGGGATCACGTATACGCCCATCAGCTTCGCGCCCAGGGTCTTGGCGAGCGCAGCCGCGGTCTTGATCGCCTTCACGGAAAGCTTGGAGCCGTCGGTGGGAACCAGGATGTGCTTGTACATGCAGGTCTCCTTCAGCCCACACCCTAGCGCAGCGCGCCGCGCAGGCGTTGACCTGCATCAAGCGTGGGGGGCACCCTGCGCGATGGCCGCCAGACCGCTGCGGTCGTGCAGCACGATGTCGCGTTTCTCGACCTCGATCAGGCCCTGGTTCGCCAACTCGCGCAGCAGGCGCGAGAAGGTCTCCTTGGTGACGCCGAGGCGGGCTGCGATCACCGTCTTGGTCGCCGGCAGCCGCGCGCGGTCGTCCGACTGTTCCACGGCGAGCGACTCCAGATAGGCCGCGACGCGCTGACGCGCGCTGAGCAGCGTGCTCGCCTCGATCTCGGCCACCATGTTGTGCATGCGCTCCGACAGGCTGTCGAGCAGTCCGCGCGCGAAGCTCGGGTCGTGTTCGAGCAGCGCGATCACGGCCGGAGACGGAAACACCACCAGCATCGTGTCGGCGAGCGCGACCGCGTCGAGCGGATTCGGGCGCTCGCGGAATACCAGCGCCTCGCCGAAGGTCTCGCCGGCGCCGACCAGGCGCAGCACCTTTTCCTCGCCGCTGTCGGCGCGCAGCGCAAGCTTGATCAGGCCGTAGGCGACGCCGAAAAAACAGTTGAGCGATTCTCCCCGCCGGCACACGGTAGCGCCACGGCGCACATGCTGGACGCGGGCATGGCGCGCGAGTTCCGCCAGATGCGCCCGCGCGACATGCCGGAACATCGGCATGTTGGCGATGACCCCTTCAAGTAGTCCTGTTGCCATGCGTCAAATGCTGTCATGCCAGTCGGCGATGTAATTGAGGCAGATCAATCGTTTCGTTCCGTGTCTCGGGGATAGTCCGTGCGGAAAGGTCCTGCCGGCGCCGGCGCGGCCGACAACTCTGCGCACCATGAAAACACTTCGCATTCGCGGGCGGGAAGCCCATTGGGTCGTTCAGGGCGGCATGGGGATAGGCGTTTCCGCGCATCGCCTCGCCGGCAGCGTCGCACGCGAGGGTTGCGTCGGCACCCTCTCGAGCGTCGACCTGCGGCGCCATCACCACGACCTCATGCAGGCCACCGGGCGCTCGCGCGACCAGCAGGCCATCGAGCGCGCCAACCTGGTGGCGCTCGACCGCGAGATCCGCGCCGCGCGCGAACTGGCGGGCGGCAACGGCCTCATCGCCGTCAACATCATGCGCGCGGTGTCGCAGTACGCGGCCTACGCGCGCCAGGCCTGCGTTTCCGGCGCCGACGCGCTGGTGGTGGGCGCGGGCCTCGCGCTCGACCTGCCGGAGCTGGCCGAGGACTGGCCGGAGGTCGCGCTGATCCCGATCGTTTCGGAAGCGCGCGCGGCGTCGCTCATCGCGCGCCGCTGGCTGCGGCGCGGGCGCGCACCGGATGCGATCGTGATCGAGCACCCGGGCCTGGCCGGCGGACACCTGGGCGCGGCGCGGCTCGACGAGGTGGCCGATCCGCGCTTCGAGTTCACCCGCGTCCTGCCCGCGATCCGCCGCGGGCTGCACGACCTCGGCCTCGATGCGGACGGGATTGCGCTGATCGCCGCCGGTGGCATCAATTCGCCCGCGCGCGTGGCGCAGGCGTTTGCCGCCGGCGCCGATGCGGTGCAGGTCGGCACGCCGTTCGCCGTCACCGTCGAGGGCGACGCGCATCCCAACTTCAAGCGCGTGCTGGCCGCAGCGCGCAGCGATGATATCGTGGTGTTCATGAGCGTCGCCGGCTTGCCGGCGCGCGCCGTGCGTACGCCGTGGCTGGCGCATTACCTGGAGAAGGAAGCGCTGCTGCAAAGCCGCGCCAGGGCGCGCCGCCAGTGCTCGCTCGGCTGGGACTGCCTGGCGCAGTGCGGACTGCGCGACGGCCTGCCGCGCGCCGGCCAGTTCTGCATCGACCATCATCTGGCCGCGGCGCTGCGCGGCGATGTGGAGCGCGGGCTTTTCTTTCGCGGCTCGGAACCCCTGCCGTTCGGCAGCGAGATCCGCCCGGTGCGCGACCTGGTCGCGCACCTGCGGGAGTTGCGCTGAACCGGGCCGCCGCGCGAGCGGGGCGCCGGCCGCAGGTAGAATCCGGCTGCAGACGCACCCTGCGGAGTCTCTGACGATGAAAGTCCTGCTGGCGGTGGATGGTTCCGAGTACTCGCTCGATGCAGCGCGGTTCCTGCTCGAGCACCTCGATTGGGCGAGCGCGCGCCCGGCAGTCGAGCTGGTCACGGTGCATCCGCCGGTGCCCAGGCTTCCCGGGATGGGCAAGGTGGTGGGCAAGGCCCAGATCGAACGGTACTACGCCGATGAAGGCGCGGTGCAGCTGGCGGGCGCGAAGAAGCTGCTCGAGCGTGCCGGCCTGAATTACACCGCGCGGGTGCTCATCGGGCCGATCGCCGAGACCCTGGTGGCACACGCCAAGAGCACGCGCTGCGACCTGATCCTGGTCGGCAACCGCGGCATGAGCGCCGCCGCCAGCATGCTGCTGGGGTCGGTGGCGACCAAGGTCCTGCACCTGTCTGCGGTTCCGGTGCTGCTGGTGAAGTAGGGCTCAACCGATGGAAACCCTCCAGCTGAAAATCGAAGGCATGCATTGCGACGGTTGCGTGCGCAGCGTGACGCGCATGTTGAGCGCGATCGCGGGCGTTGACCGGGTCGAGGTGTCACTCGCCGAGAACAAGGCCGGCGTGAGCTACGATCCGGCGAAGACCGGCGTCGCGGAATTCAAGCGCGCGGTCGAGCGCGCCGGGTTCAAGGCGCCGTAGGCGGCCTGCTTCTCGCCGCTCAGGCGAGCAGTTCCCGCAGGCGCCGATTGACTTCGGCGCTGCGATGGCGCGCGGTTTTCTGGGTCGGAGGCAGGGGCTCGGTGTAGAAGAACTCCGGCAGCTCGTCGTCCTTTTCGGTAAAACCCGCGGCCTTGTTGAACTCCCATTCCAGGCGCAGCGTCTCGAGCCCCAGCTTCTGCATGAACGAGGGATCGAGCTGGGTGCCGTGCGCGTCGTTGAGCGCGGCAACCACGAGTTCCGCGCTGACGTTCGTCACCGAGCGCCCGAAGATGCACAGGCCCAGCGAATCGGCCGCCGCGCACGCCGTCTGGATCCCGAGACTCGCCGCCACCAATTCGTCGGTGGTTTTGCCCTTGCAGTCGAACACTGGCAGATTGCCGGCGGTGTGGTCGGCGCCCTGCGCCGTGACCATCATGGAAATGCCGGTGACCTCGATCACGCGCGGATCGTAGGCGCTGATGCCCTGCCCCTTGATCACGGGCACGCGGGCAACCTTGTAATGCGCGCCCACTCGTGCAGTTCCCTGCGCGAGCAGGCGGCCGCGCTCGTTGCCCCGGCGCATGTCCTGCATCGCTTGCAGCATGAACTCGACGTCGCCGAACGCGCCTTGGCCAGCCTCCATGAGCACGCCCAGCGTGGCGCCGACCTCGATGGTATCGATGCCGAGATCGTTGGCGACGGCATTGACCCTGGCGACGTTGTCGGGGTGATCCAGCCCGCAATTGCTGCCCATGATGCCGAGGGTCTCGTATTCCAGCGGCGAAACCAGTTCTTTCCCCTGTGCATCGACATAGACGTTGCTGCACTCGATCATGCAGCCCGGCATGCAGGCGTGCGAGATCTGTCCGCCGCGGCCGAGGTTCTGCTCGCGGATGTAATCCCCGCCGAGCTTCAGCGGTTCTTCAGAAGCCTTCACCAGGCTGCCGGCGCTGAAGTTGCGCACCGGGAGCCCGCCGATCTGGTTGGTGATGTCGCCCATCATGGCCGTGCCGGTACGCTTGAAGGTGTCGATGGCCGGCTCTCTGGAAAGGCGCGCGCCGTATTCGCGGATCGCGCCCATGACCTTCTTGCGGTCGTGGAAAGTGGGCATCTTGTGAATATCGATCACGATGGCCTTGACCTTCTTCGCGCCCATGACGGCGCCGACGCCGCCGCGCGCGGCGAGCCGCGACGGCCGCCCGTCGGTGTCGGCGAATGCGATGCCGGACACGAGGCCGAGATATTCGCCGACCGGGCCGCACAGCGCGAAGCTGATTTTCTTGCCGTACTTCTCGAACAGGAGTGCCGCAACCTCGTTGTTGCCCTTGCCCAGGTAGGGCTCGGCGCTGTCGTAGGTAATGGCGCCCTCTTTGGTGATGCGGATCACCACCCAGTCCCTGGACGCGCCATGGAGGGTGAGCCCGGCGGTCTCGAGCTGGCCGAGCGCGAAACCGAAGGTGCCGCCCGAATTGGCTTCCTTGATGCCGCCCGTCAGCGGGCTCTTGCAGCCGACGCTCAGCCGGTTGGCGTTGGAGAAGTTGGTGCCCGCGAACGGCCCGGCGGAGAAGATCAGCGGATTATCCGGGGAGAGGGGGTCGACCTTGGCCACGCCGCTCCCGAGCAGGGTCCTGGCGATGTAGTTGCGGCCGGCGCGGATGATCGCCTCGCCGTGCAATGCTTCCGTCCGGACCGAGCGTTCGCCGAGATGGATGTGCAGGTATTTGCGCATGTCAAAGCTTCCTTGTGCTTGGGAAATCCAGGATCAAGTGCGGAACAGGCGATCGGCCCGTCTCCCGTTGAAAAGCCAGAAAGGCGTCGCCGCGCCGCGCATCAGGCGCAGGCCGCGCGCACTTCCACCAGGTCGGTCAGGCCCCGCAGGCATTTTTCGATGCCGTCCTGGCGCAGCGTGCGCGTGCCCTCGGCGATCGCCGCGGCGCGCAGTTCGTCCACGCCCGCGCTGTGGCGGACGAGCGGACGGATCTTGGCCGAATTCACCAGCAGCTCGTGGATCCCGAGCCGGCCCTTGTAGCCGCTGCCCGCGCAGCGATCGCAGCCCTTTGCCTCGGGCAGTTGCAGGTTCTCGCCGTAGCTCTTGCGCCACTGCGCGACCACGGCCTCCGGCGCCAGCGTCGTCTCGGCGCAGTATTCCTCCGCCAGATCGGTCAGCGCCTGCCCGGCGAGCGGCTCGCCCTGCTTGCATTTCGGGCACACCCGGCGCACCAGGCGCTGCGCCAGCACGCCGAGCAGCGAATCCGCGAAATTGAACGGCTGCACGCCCATGTCGAGCAGGCGCACGATGCTCTCGGGGGCACTGTTGGTGTGCAGCGTGGAGAACACCATGTGGCCGGTGAGCGAGGCTTCGACGCCGATGCGCGCCGTTTCCTCGTCGCGCATCTCGCCCACCATGATGACGTCGGGGTCGGCGCGCAGGAACGAGCGCATCGCCATCGCGAAGGTCCAGCCGATCTTGGGGTGAACCTGTACCTGGCGCAGCCCGGGCTGCTGGATCTCGATCGGATCCTCGGCAGTCCAGATCTTCAGGTCGGGGGTGTTGATGTGTCCGAGGATGGAGTGCAAGGTCGTCGTCTTGCCCGATCCGGTCGGGCCGCAGACGAGCAAAATGCCGTAGGGACGCGAGATCACGCGCTTGAGCGGCGCGAGCAACTCCTCGCGCAGGCCCAGCTCCTCGAGCGGCGGCGCTTTGCCTCCCGCGAGAATGCGCAGCACCGCGTCCTCGAGCCCGTCTGCGGTAGGGATGGTCGCCAGCCGCAGCTCGATCTTGGCGGGGCCGAACTGCTGGAACTGGATCTTGCCGTCCTGCGCGCGCCGCTTTTCGGAGATGTCCAGCGACGCCATGATCTTGATGCGCGAAAGGAGCGCGCTGCGATAGCTCGAGGGCAGCGTCAGGTACTCGCGCAGATCGCCGTCCTGGCGAAAGCGCACGCGCACCGGCTGGCGCCCGGGGTTGGATTCGATATGGATGTCGGAAGCCTTCGCTTCGTGCGCGTCGAGGATGATCTTGTTCACCAGCCGCACCAGCACGCTGTCGTTCTCGCGCACCAGCTCTTCCTCGGTGTCCACGGGAATCGCCGCGCCGTCGAGCTGCGCGGCGAGGTCTTCGACCTTGACCGAGACGTCGCGCTCGCCATAGTGCTGCCGCACCGCGGCGCGCAGCTCGTCGCCGGTCGCCATCACCGGCGCAATCGGCATGCCCGACAGGAAGCGGATGCGATCCAGCGGCACCGGGTCGAGCGGATTCTCGACCGCCAGCACCAGCTTGCGGCCGTCGATGCACAGCGGCAGCACGTTGTACTCGGCGGCCACCGCGCCCGGCACCAGCTTGAGCACGGCGGGGTCGGTTTCGTAGCGGCTCAGGTCGACGAACGGGATGCCGAGCTGCTGCGTGAGCATGCGCTTCACGTCTTCGCGCGTGATGAAGCCCAGCTCGATCAGGATCTCGCCGAGCGGCCTGCCGCGGTGCGACTTCTGGCGCGTGAGCGCGTCATTGAGCTGGTCCTCGGTGATCAGGTCCATGCCGACCAGGGCTTCGCCCAGGCGCAGCACCGGCATCTGACGCTGGCGCTCGATCGCCGCCGCCAGATCGGTGCGGCTGATGATCTGCTCGCGCGTCAGGTAATCGCCGAGCTTGCGGTTGCGCCGCGCATTCTGGTTTTCGATCGCGGCCGTGATCTGGTTCGGCGTCACGGTATGCTCGGAGACCAGCAGATCGCCCAGGCGGCGGCCGATCTGCTTGCGCTTGATCGCCTCGCTGGGAACGAATATGCGCGCTACGCTGCCGTCGCTGTCGACGTAGAGAAACAGTCCCAGGGTGTGGGTGTCGAAGCCGAGCGTTTCGCCCTCGATCACGCTGTCATTGGAAAGCGTGATGCGGAAGCTCTGGCATTCCGCGGCTGCAGCCGCTGCTTCCGACGCATCGTGCAGCACCGAGCGGCGGCGGCGCAGGCGCACCGGGCGCGTGAGCCGCAGTTCGAGCAGATCCCGCGGCGCCACTTCGATCAGCTCGGCGCCCTCCGGCTGCAGGTCGAACACGCCCGCCGCGGAATCGAACCGCCGCAGCGAGCCGCTGAGCCGGCGCCCGTCGCGCAGCAGCGCCGACGCGGGCTCTTCGAGCGGCGCTTGCGCATCGTCCGCCAGTTCGTAGTAGGGCGGCAGCGGCCAGTCGATCGGCCCCGGCGCGTCCTGGCGTGACGCCGCGCGCGCTTCGCGCAGCGTCGAGCGGTGCTTGCTCATAATGGTCTCCGGGCCATGGGCTAAGATACCGCCTGTTTCCTCTTCTGGCCGAGCAATCATCTTAATGCATATTGTCGGAATGTCCCGCGGTGCCCTGCTGCTTGGCATGGCGGTCCTCGTGCTGGCGCCGCATCCGGCGCTCGCCCAGCCGGCGGCCAAAGGATCGGCGGGCGCGGGGCCGCCCACCATGCCGGTGAAGGCGGTCGCGGCGCGCGTCGCTCCCGCAGTCGACGAAGCGACGGCGGTCGGCACGCTGCGCGCCGACGAGGCGGTCACCATCCGGCCCGAGATCGCCGGCCGGATCGCGAAGATCCTGTTCGCCGAGGGCCAGAGCGTGAAAAAGGGCGCCGTGCTGGCGCATCTGGATACCGCCGAGCTGGCCGCTGCGCTGGCCTCGAGCAAGGCGCAGGCCGCGCTCGACCGGCAGCGGCTCGAGCGCGCCGTCGACCTGCACAAGAAGGGATTCATCAGCCAGCAGGCGCTCGACGAGGCGCACAGCAATTCCGCGCGCTCGGCCGCGAAGCAGGCCGAGGACGAGGCGAAGCTCGCCAAGACCGAAATGCGCGCCGCGTTTGGCGGCGTGGCCGGGCTGAGGCAGGTGAGCGAAGGCGCCTACGTCGCCGCCGGGACCGATATCGCGCGGTTGGAAAAAATCGATCAGCTCAAGCTCGATTTCAGGCTTCCGGAAATGTTTCTCGCGCGCGTGCGGCCCGGCCAGGGCGTGCGCATCGCCGTCGACGCCTATCCGCAGGCGGGTTTCAGCGGCGCGATCTACGCCATCGAGCCTGCGCTCGACGAGCAGACGCGGACCGTGCTGGTGCGCGCGCGGGTCGGCAATGCGGAAATGCGGCTGCGTCCGGGAATGTTTGCGCGCGTTCAGTTGCAGCTCGGCGTGCGCGAAAAGGCGATCTGGGTACCCGAAGCGGCAATCGTGCCGCGTGGCCAGGACAGCTTCGTCTACCGCGTGGCCGACGGCAAAGCGG
>Ga0156179_1182_pt1 | contig 15269 bp, 20 predicted proteins | sample RifCSPlowO2_12_FD_107832 | JGI IMG/M metagenome (GOLD analysis project Ga0156179, IMG submission 107832) | Betaproteobacteria bacterium RIFCSPLOWO2_12_FULL_67_28 | reverse complement strand
GCGAACCACCAGGACGGCGCGTCCTGCGTACTGCACGACCTGCTTGGAAACCGAGCCGAGCAGCAGGCGCGTGAACTTCGAGCGGCCGCGGCTGCCCACCACGATCAGATCGACCTCGTGGCGATCCGCGTCGTAGATGATCTGCTCGGCCGGATGCCCGACGCCGACCTCGAAATGCGTCTTGATGCCCTTCGCCGCCGCGAGCGGCTTCAGTTCGGCGAGCAAGCCACGGTGGTAGCGGCGCGAATTCTCGATCACGGCTTCGGTCTCGACGTCGTCCGCCACATCCGGCGTGCGCGCCACGCTGAGTACGTACAACTCGGCGCCGTGCGTCGCGGCGAGATCGCAGGCCGTGCCGAACGCCTTCTTCGCAGCCTCCGAACCATCGTACCCCAGCAGGATTCGCCGATACATGCGGTCACCTCCGCCCGGCGCCGGTATTGGACGCCGGCACGCTCACGTCAATTTCTTCCACTCTCAGCAAATGGCGCGGCATGAACCAGGCGTTGGCAATCAGCGTCGGTATCACGGCACTCGCGATCACCGCCGCGACCAGCGCGGAATACTGCGCCTGGTCGATCAGTTCGTGCGACAGGCCGAACAGCGCCGAGATGGTGCCGAACGTCAGGCCGGTCGACATCAGCAGCGTCGTGTACATGCCCTCCTTCTTCGGCGAACGGAACGCCCGCGTCACCGGATAGACGCCCGCGATCTTGGTCATGACCTTGACCACAAGCATCAGCAGGAATGCGCCGGGCGCCACGACCAGCGCGGGCAGCGAGACAAACGACCCGGCGCGGATGAAGTAGAACGGCGTCAACAACCCGAAACACAGCGTGCGCAGCCGCCGCACCAGCACGTGGTCCTTGCCTACCGTACCCGCGAGCACCATGCCCAGGAGGTAGGCCGGCAGCACCGCTTCGCTGTCGGCCCAGCTCGCGAGCGCTCCGAGTCCGAACAGGCACAGCAGCAGGTACTTGGCCTCGAGCTCCGCCGGCCGACCGCCATAACGCCGGAAAAAACGCGGCGTGAGCCAGGGCAGGAGAAACGCCGTCAACGCCAGCGCGCCGACGAACAGCAGCGTCTTCAGCGTGAACGGCGCGAAGATCAGGCCCAGCGCGACCACGGTGCCGAGATCGGTGATGAAACAGGCCGCGAGAACGGTCTTGCCGTAATCGGTGGTGTTGAAGCCGAATTCGATCATCACGGCGTACACCACCGCGACCGAGGTCGTCGACATGGCGATGCCGGCGAGCCAGCTGGCCATGGGGTTCCACCCCAGCAGCCAGTGCGCGGCGGCGGCGCAGCCGATGAACGGCGCGAAAAAGCTGATCAGCCCGATGGCCGTGGCCTCCTTCCATTTTCGCCGGAACACATCGGGGTCCAGTTCGGCACCCGCCAGGAAAGTCAGCACGATCGCACCGCTGCCCGAGAGGAACCTGATCCAGCTCTGGTCGGCGCCGAGCGCCGCGGTCCCCACCAGGGCACCGATGACGAGCTGCGCGATCGTGCCGACGACAATTTCGGACAGTGCCGTCGCGATGCGCAGCCAGATCGACACCAGCGTGGCGAAGAGCGCCAGGCCGAGCCAGAGCGCCGCCAGCGCCCAGATCTCAGTCATCGCCTTCGGTCATGCCGAATTCCGCCGCCACCTTGGCGCAGACGATGCGCACGTGTTCGCCCCGGAGCACCTCGAGCAGTTGCGCGCATTGTTCGTCCACCATGTCACTTGACCTCCTGCCAGCGCTCCGCGGCCTCGTCGTCCGAGCTTCGTGCCTCGACCCAGCGTTCGCCCTCGGACGTGCGCTCCTTCTTCCAGAACGGCGCGCGCGTCTTCAGGTAATCCATGACGAACTCGCAGGCCGCAAAGGCGTCGCCGCGGTGGCCGCTCGCCACCGCGACCAGCACGATGCGGTCGGTCGGCTGCAATTCGCCGACGCGATGGATCACCGTGCAATCGATCACGTCCCAGCGGCTGCGCGCCTGCTCGACGATCGCGCCGATCGACTTCTCGGTCATGCCCGGATAGTGCTCGAGCGTCATGCGTCCGACTTCGGCGCCCTCGTTGACGTCGCGCACCGAGCCGACGAACGCCGCCAGCGCGCCGACTCGCGGATTGCCGCGCGCGAGCGCCTCGATCTCCGCGCCGCAATCGAAGTCTTCGCGCTGGACGGAAATCTTCATCTTCAGCCGCCGGTTACCGGGGGGAAAAACGCGACCTCATCGCCCGCGGCGATCGTAGCGGAAGGCGCCGCCATGGACTGATTGAGCGCCGTGCGCACCAATCTGCCCTCGGCCAGCGCCGCCTGCCAGGCCGGTCCGCGCTGCCGCAGATGCGCGCGCAGCGCGCCCACCGTGCTCACCTCGGCCGGAAGGTCGAGTTCCTCGCCTGCGATTCCCAGTTGCTCACGCAGGCTGGCGAAAAAAAGCAGCTTGATCCTCACCCGTAGAGCTCCGTATACGGCAGAAAGCGCACCGCGTCTCCCTTGCGGATCGCCTGGTTGGGCGGATTGTCCACCAAGCCGTCGGCCCAGGCGGTCGAAGTCAGCACCGCCGAGTCCTGCGTGGGATAGAGATCGAGCCCCCCGGAGGAGTTCCGCCTGACGCGCAGGAACTCGCGCCGCGCGTCCGGCCGCGGCCAGTCGAAATCGGAGCGCAGGCCGAGCGCATGCGGCGCGACCGCATCGATGCCTTGCGTGCGCAGCAGAAACGGACGCACGAAGATGAGGAAGGTGATGAAGCTGGATACCGGATTTCCCGGCAGACCGATGAACGCCGCCGCGCCGACCTTGCCGAAGGCGAGCGGCCGCCCGGGTTTCATGGCGATGCGCCACATCAGCAACGTGCCTTCGGCCTCGACCGCGGGGCGCACATGGTCCTCTTCGCCCACCGACACGCCGCCCGAGGTGACGATGACGTCGTTCTCGCAGGCCGCGCGCCGCAACACCTCGCGCGTCGCATCGAGCCGGTCGGGCACGATGCCGTAATCGCGCACCTCGCAGCCATAGACCTGCGCCAGGCCGCGCAAGGTGAAACGGTTCGAGTTGTAGATTCGTCCGGGAGCGAGCGGCTCTCCGGGCATCACCAGCTCGTCACCGGTGAAGAAAAGACCCAGCCGCAGGCGCCGGCGCACCGGCAGCGTCCTGATACCGACCGACGCCGCGAGCCCGGTATCCTGCGGGCGCAAGCGCACGCCCGCGGCAAGGATCCGGTCGCCCGCGCGGATGTCGCTGCCGGTCAGCCGGATCCAGTCGCCGGGCCGCGGAACCTTGTTCACCACGACGTGCTCGCCGTCGGCGCTGCAGAATTCCTGCATCACCACCGCATCGGCGCCGGGCGGAACCGGCGCGCCGGTGAAGATGCGCGCCGCCGTGCCCGGCGCGAGCGGCACGCCGACGCTGCCCGCCGCGATCCGTTGCGTCACCTTGAGTCGCATGCCGGGTGCGGTAAGGTCGGCCAGTCGCAGCGCATAGCCGTCCATGGCGCTGTTGTCCATCGGCGGCACCTCCAGCGCAGAAACCTGCGCCTGCGCCAGCACGCGGCCGGTCGCCTCGAGCGCCGGCACCTGCTCCAGGTCCGGCACCGCCGTGGCTCCGTCCAGCAGGCGCGCGAGCGCCTCGTCGACCGAGAGCAATCCCGAATTCATCGGCCCAGTCCGAGATGCACCATCACGAAGGCCGCAATGGCATCGGTATCGTTCAGGTCGAGCACCGGGATACCCGTTTTAAGCTTCGAGTCGGTCGCGATGGCGACGATATCCCGGTCCTTCGGGTGCAGCAGCGCTTCGCCGGTCGCTGCGCGCCAGACCTCGATTTTCGGGATCGACTCGAACTTGAAGCCCTCCACGATGAGCAAATCGCAGGGCGACAGCCGTTCGGCCTGCTCCTCGAACGTCGGCTCGCGCTCGCCGCGCAGCTCGTGCATCAGCACCCAGCGGCGCGAAGAGGTCACCAGCACCTCGCCCGCCCCGGCGTGCCGGTGCCGGTACGAATCCTTGCCGGCCTGATCGACGTCGAAGGTGTGGTGCGCGTGCTTGATGAGTGAAACGCGCAGGCCGTGCTCTGCGAAACGGGGAATGATCCGCTCGATCAGCGTCGTCTTGCCGCTGCCCGACCAGCCCGCGAAACCGATGGTTTTCATGCCGCTCATGGCGATGACCGAGGGCGGATTCTAAACAAGAACCATCTTGCCGCCGGCCAGCGCGAGCACGACGCCGAGGACGCGGCGGATGAGCGGGTTCGCAAACCGGCGGCTGCCGAACTCGGCTCCGAGCCAGCCGCCGATCAGCACGGCGCCCGCGAGAATCCCGATCTGCGGCGGCAGCGCCGCCGTTCCGGCGGCCAGCCCGGCGGCGAGGCCGGCGATCGAATTCACGAGGATGAACGGCGCCGCGACCGCCGAGGTCTGCTTGGTGCCCGCCCAGCCCAGCATGAGGAGCAGCGGGCTGAGGAAGATGCCGCCGCCGACTCCGGTCAATCCGGATAGCAGTCCGATCGCAGCGCCTATCGGCATCGCCCGGCCGATCGGCGGCTCACGCACGGCGCGCATCTCTTCGCCCAGGCGAGCGCTGCGCCACAGCTGCCAGGCCGCGTAGACCAGCACCGCGCCGACCAGCGCCTTGTAGGCGTGTCCCGGCAGGGTGATCGCGCCGCCGAGGTAAGCCAGCGGGATCGACACCGCGGCGAACGGCCAGAACAGCCGCCAGCGGAAATGCCCGGCGCGCCGGAATTTGTAGGTCGCGATCGCCGAGACGACGATGTTGAGGGTGAGCGCGATCGGCCGCATCTCCTGCGGCGCGATTCCAGCCAGCGCCATCGCTGCGAGGTACGCGGAGGCACCGCCGTGGCCGACCAACGCATAGCCGAACGCCGCGACCAGCATCGCGGCTGCGAGCAGCGCCATCGTAAGGTCGGCCATGGGCAACGCTTCCATCGCGTTGCGAACGATACCCCATGTCGAAACCCTTACCGGGCGTTGGGGAAAAAGAGCTGCTCGCCGCCGATCTTGTACTCGGCGATCGCCCGCTGACCCTCCGCCGAGAGCAGCCAGTCGATGAATGCCTGTCCCATCTCACGCTTCACGCTCGGATGCCTGGCGGGATTCACCAGCATGACGCCGTACTGGTTGAACAGGCGCGTATCGCCCGCGACCACGATCGCCAGGTCGGCGCGATTCTTGAACGCAAGCCACGTGCCGCGGTCGGCGAGGATATAGGCATTCATGCCTGCGGCGCTGTTCAGCGCCGGCCCCATGCCCTGGCCCGTGTCCCGGTACCACGGCCCCTTGTCCTGCGCGATATCCACCCCGGCCATCTTCCAGATTTCCAGTTCGGCGAAATGGGTGCCGCTCTTGTCGCCGCGCGAAACGAACGGCGCCTGCGCCGCCTTCACTTCGCGAAACGCTTGCAGCACATCCTTGCCGCCAGCGACTTTCGCCGGGTCGGATTTCGGCCCGATGAGGACGAAATCGTTGTACATGACCTCGAAGCGTTTCACGCCGAAGCCTGCGGCGACGAATGTTTCCTCCAGCGGCCGCGCATGCACGAATACGACGTCGGCGTCGCCGCGCTTGCCCATGTCGAGCGCCTGGCCGGTGCCGAGCGCGACGACGCGCACCCGGATGCCGGTTTTGTTCTCGAAGATCGGCAGCAGGTGCTTGAACAGCCCGCTCTGTTCGGTCGAGGTTGTAGAAGCTACCGTGATGTAGCGCTGTTGAGCGTGCACCGGCAGCACCACCATGCCTGCGGCAAGAACCAGCAAGCCCTGCCGGATCATTTCCATGGCAACTCTCCTTTGACAAAGGCCGCCGCCTCCGCGGAGGCCGGCTGCGCAAAGAACTGCTCGACCGGCGCGCGCTCGACCAGGCGTCCCTGGTGGATGAACAGCACCTCGTCGCCGAGCCGGCGCGCCTGCCCCAGGTTGTGCGTCGCCATGACGATCTTGGTTCCCGAGGCATCGAACGCCTGGATCACGCGCTCGATCTCGCGCGTCGCACTCGGATCGAGACTGGCGGTCGGCTCGTCGAGGAACAGGACTTCCGGATGCAGCGCCCAGGCGCGTGCCAGCGCGAGGCGCTGCTGCTCGCCGCCCGAGAGCACGCGCGCCGGACGCTGCGCGAGGTGCACCAGGCCTACGCTCTCCAGGGCCTCGATCGCGAGGCGTTCGCGTTCCATGCGCGCAATGCGCGCCACTTTCAGCGCGTAGACGATATTGGCGAGCGCACTCCGGCGCAGCAGCACCGGTCGCTGGAAGACCATCGCCTGCAGGCGGCGCCGGCGCTCGGCATCGGGCTCGTTCCATGCGACCGCTCCTGCGGTCGGCGCGAGCAGGCCGTGCATCAGGCGCATCAGCACGCTCTTGCCGGCACCGTTGGCGCCGAGAATGATGCTGCTCGGGCCCGCGGCGACCTCGATCGACATGCGGTCGATGATGGTGCGCCCGCCGGCCGCGAAACTCGCATCGCGCAGCGTCAGGGGAAGGATGCGTCCGGTCGCCGCCATCAGCCGTAGCGCCGCTGCGCGGCATCCTTCACGACTTGCGCCACGGCGTTGAGCGCGATCACCAGCGCGATCAGCACGATGCCGAGCGACAGCGCGAGCGGCAGGTCGCCCTTCGATGTCTCCAGCGCGATGGTGGTCGTCATGACGCGCGTGACGCCGTCGATGTTGCCGCCGACGATCATCACCGCGCCCACCTCGGCCGAGGCGCGTCCCAGTCCCGCAAGGATCGCAGTGAGAAGCGAGAAACGGATATCCCAGACCAGCGTCAGCGCCGCGCCGGGGCCATGCGCGCCGAGCGAGCGCAGCTGCTCCTCGTACTCGATCCAGGCGTCCTCCACCGCTTGCCTGCAAAGCGCGGCGATGATCGGCAGGATCAGGATCGACTGTGCGATCACCATGGCCGGCGGCGTGAACAGGAGCCCCAGCGCGCCGAGCGGACCGGCGCGCGACAGCATCAGGTAGACGAACAACCCGACCACCACCGGCGGCAATCCCATCAGGGCGTTGAGCAGGACCACGATCGCGCGGCGCCCCGGAAAACGGCCGATCGCGATCGCGGCCCCCAGCGGCAGGCCGAGCAGCGTGGCGAAAACGACCGCCGAAAGGCTCACCTCGAGGCTGAGCCACACGATCTCGACCAGCGCGCGGTCCGCCGAGAGCATCAGCCCGAACGCACCGCGCAGCCCCTGGAGTACCGAGTCCACGGCCGCGATCTAAGCGCGCCGCGCGCCGCCGGGGCGCCCGGCCTTATATGTTCCAGCGTACATATCCAATTCCAAGCATGACTATAATTCAGTCTCCCCCTCGCACCGAATAGGCATTCCAGTGCATAAAGGTCCCGCGATCGAACTCGAGGTGAGCTGGCTCGCGGCCGAGGGCCTGCCGCGTGAGCGCGGGCGGATGCTGGCGCGGCTGCTGCACGCGCTGGCCGGCGCAGCTTCATTGACCGATGCGGCGCGCGCACTCGGCGTCTCCTACCGCTATGCCTGGGGACTGCTGGGCGACGGCGCGCGCTCGCTGGGCGGGCCGCTGGTCGACATGGGCCGCGGTCGCGGCGCCCGCCTGACTGCGCTCGGGCGCAAGGTGCTGGAGGCCGACGCGCGCGTCCGCGCCGCCCTGGGTGCGCCGTTCGAACGGCTGCGCGGCGAGCTGGCGGACCTGCTCGCCGAGGCGCTGCCGCGCAGGCAACCGCGCCTGACGGTGCGCGCCAGCCATGACCTCGCGCTGGGCGAGCTGGCGCAGCTCTGCGCGGCGCAGCTCGATCTCGACATCGAGATCCGCGGTGCCGACGAAAGCCTTGCCGCGCTGGCGCAGGGGCAATGCGACCTTGCGGGCTTTCACGTCGCCGATGCGCTGCCGCGCGCCGCCGCCGCTGCCGCCGCGCTCGGCCGCTGGCTCGACCCGCGCAAGCATGCGCTGATCCATTTCGTGACGCGCGAGCAAGGCCTGATCGCGCGCCGCGGCTCGCGCATCCGGGGAGTTCACGACCTGGCGCGACCCGGCGTGCGCTTCATCCATCGCCAGAGCGGGTCCGGCGCGCGCGCCGACGAGCAGCCGGGCACGTCGGTCGCCGCCGCAGTCGCCGAGGGCCGCGCCGACGCCGGTTTCGGCCTGCGCGCCGATGCCACGCGGTTCAAGCTCGCTTTCGCGCCGCTGGCGATCGAGCGCTATTTCTTCGCCTGCTCGAAGGCCACGTTGCGCGGCGCCGCGCTCAAGATATTGCTCGAGGTCTTCCGCAGCCCGGAGTTCACGGCCCGCATCGCGACGCTTCCCGGATACGACGCCAGGCATGCCGGCAGGCGCGAGGCACTCGATGCCGCCTTGACCTGGGTCGAGCGGCCGCGCCGGCCGGTGCGGCCTTGACACGGCACCGGCAGCTGGCGCAATCTATCCGCGCGGGGATCGCGGACTCCCCGGTTCAAGACGCGCCGCGTCCAAGTTCTGCGGACCTTCTCGGATAAGGGAGAAAGCCATGGACGCGAGCATCACCGCCGCAACACTGCGGCAAACCCTCGAAAGCGACAACCCTCCCCTCGTCATCGACGTGCGCCAGCGCGAGCGTTATCGCGAAGCGCACGACCTCGTCCGGGGTGCATTGCGGCGCGACCCCTTGCGCGTCGCCGACTGGGCGAAAACCCTGCCCGCGGCGGCGGACGTGGTCCTCTACTGCGTGCACGGCCACGAAGTCAGCCAGGAAACTGCGGCAGCGCTGCAGGCCGCCGGGATCAACGCGCGCTTCCTGGAAGGCGGCATCGAGCACTGGCGCGAATCGGGCGGCGCACTGGCCCCCAAGCCCGCGGGATCTGCAACACGCTGGGTCACGCGCGAGCGGCCGAAGATCGACCGCATCGCCTGCCCCTGGCTGATCCGGCGCTTCATCGATCCGCAGGCCGAGTTCCTCTACGTGCCGGCTCCGGAGGTGCGCCGCGTGGCCGCCGAGCGCGAAGCGGTGCCTTACGACATTCCGGAGGTAGAGTTTTCGCACGAGGGCGACCTCTGCAGCTTCGATGCATTCCTCACCGCGTACCGGCTGCGCGATCCGGCGCTCGACGAACTGGCGCTGATCGTGCGCGGCGCGGATACCAACCGGCTCGAGCTCGCGCCGCAGGCGGCCGGCCTCGCCGCGATCTCGCTCGGCCTGTCGCGCAGCTTCCCGGACGATCACGCGATGCTCGCCCACGGCATGGTGATGTACGACGCGCTCTACCGCTGGTGCAGGGAGGGCAAGAACGAGGTGCACACTTGGAATCCCGAGGCGTACCGTTGATCGGCGACGGCTCCGGCCGCGCCGCTGCGCCGCCCGCTGCGGTCACCTTCGGCGAAGCTTTTCGCTTCTGGCTCAAGCTCGGTTTCATCAGCTTCGGCGGACCGACGGGCCAGATCGCGATGATGCACGCCGAACTGGTCGAGCGCCGGCGCTGGATTTCGGAGAACCGCTTCCTGCACGCGCTCAACTACTGCATGGTTCTTCCCGGGCCGGAAGCGACGCAGCTCGCCACCTACATCGGCTGGATGATGCACCGCACGTGGGGCGGCATCGTCGCCGGCACGCTGTTCGTGCTGCCGTCGGTGTTCATCCTGATCGCGCTGTCGTGGATCTACCTCGCCTACGGGAGCGTGCCGCTGGTGGCCGGGATCTTTTACGGCATCAAACCGGCGGTGGTGGCGATCGTGCTCGTGGCCGCGTGGCGCATCGGCTCGCGCGCGCTGAAGCATCCGGCGCTGTGGGCGATCGCCGCGGCCGCCTTCGTCGCGATCTTCGCGCTCAGCGTGCCCTTCCCCGCCATCGTCATCGCCGCCGGCTGCATCGGCTATCTGGGCGGGCGTTTTGCGCCCCACGTGTTTGCTGCAAGCGGCGGCCACGGCACGGCGGCATCCGGCTATGGCGCTGCGCTGATCGATGACGGCACACCGACGCCGCAGCACGCGCGCTTCACCTGGCCTCGGCTGTGGCTGCACCTCGCGGCTGGTCTTGCGATCTGGGCGCTGGCGATGGGCGCTCTGGTATCGGCGTTGGGTTGGCAGGCCACTCTCACGCAGATGGGCTGGTTCTTCACCAAGGCGGCCCTGCTCACCTTCGGCGGCGCCTACGCCGTGCTGCCCTATGTCTACCAGGGCGCGGTCGAGCACTACCAGTGGCTTACGGGCCCGCAAATGATCGACGGGCTGGCGCTTGGCGAGACCACGCCCGGGCCGCTGATCATGGTGGTCGCCTTCGTGGGATTCGTGGGTGCCTGGACGCAGGGGCTCTTCGGCGGCGACGCCCTGCTCCGGGCCGGCGCGGCCGGTGCGCTGGTGGCGACCTTTTTCACCTTTCTGCCCTCGTTCGTCTTCATTTTCGTCGGCGCGCCCTTCATCGAAACCACGCACGGCAATCTGCGCTTCAGCGCCCCGCTCACCGGCATCACCGCCGCGGTGGTCGGCGTCGTGATGAATCTGGCGTTGTTCTTCGCCTACCACGTGTTGTGGCCGCAGGGGTTCGACGGGCGCTTCGAGTGGCTGTCCGCGCTCGTCGGAACCGCGGCCTTCGTCGCGCTGTTTCGCTACAAGGCCGGCATCATGCCCGTCATCGGCGCTTGCGCGCTCGCCGGGCTCGCCGTTACGCTCGCGCGCTGACCGGAACCGGAGGCAAACCCATGGCCGCCTATGTGATCGCCGAAGTGAACGTCACCGAGCCGAAGTCCTACGAGGAGTATCGCAAGCTCGTCCCCGCCACCCTCGAGAAGCATGGCGGCCGCTTCCTGGTGCGAGGCGGCGCCGTGGAGACCAAGGAAGGCGGCTGGGCGCCCGCGCGCATCGTGGTGCTCGAATTTTCCTCGATGGCGCAGGCGCGCAACTGGTATCACTCGCCCGAATATCAGCAGGCGCTCGCCATCCGGCTGAAGACCGCGGATTCGAAGGTGATTTTCGTAGAGGGTGCGTAGCTGAGCCCTGCACCCGCGGCTGCCGGCTACGTTTACGTCGCCCGCGCGATCAGGGATTTCGGCGACGGCTTCATCGCGATCCTGCTCCCGGTCTACCTCACTGCGCTCGGGCTGTCCGCCTTCGACGTCGGCGTGGTGGCGACGCTGGCGCTGCTGGGATCGGCGCTTCTCACCCTTGCGATCGGGTTCCTGGGCGGGCGTCACGATCACCGCAGGCTGCTGCTCGCCGCCTCAGCGCTCATGGCCGGCACGGGACTCGCCTACGCCGCGGCGAGCGACTACGCGATTCTGCTGCTGGTCGCCTTCGTCGGCACCATCAACCCCTCCGGCGGCAGCACCAGCGTCTTCGTGCCTCTCGAGCACACCGTGCTTTCGGGCACGGTGGCAGCGGTCGAGCGTACCCGTGCCTTCGCGCGATACAGCCTGATCGGCGCCCTGGCCGGCGCATTGGGTGCGCTCGCAGCGGCCACCCCGGATTGGATTGCCCCGGCAGGCGTCTCCAGGCTGGATGCCATCAGGATCATGTTTGCAGCCTATGCGATGCTCGGGATACTTGGAGGCCTTGCGTACTGGTGCATCCCCGTCCCGCCACGCCAGCCGCAGGCACGGCGCCGCCCGTCACTGGGGCCCTCTCGCGGCATCGTCTACCGGCTGGCAGCCCTTTTCAGCATCGATTCCTTCGCCGGCGGATTCGTCGTCCAGTCACTGCTCGCGCTCTGGTTGTTCGAGCGCTTCGAGCTGTCGCTGACCGCAGCGAGCGTGTTCTTCTTCTGGACCGGCGTGCTGTCGGCCTTCTCGTTCCCGGTGGCCGCCTGGATCGGAGCCCGGATCGGGCTCGTGAATACGATGGTGTTCACGCACATCCCTTCCAGCCTGTGCCTGATCGGCGCCGCGTTCGCACCGTCGATCGAATGGGCACTGGGCCTGCTGCTGGTGCGAGCCGCACTGTCGCAGATGGACGTGCCGACCCGGTCCTCTTACGTAATGGCTGTGGTCACCGAGGATGAGCGGCCAGCGGCCGCGAGCATCACCGCCGTTCCCCGCAGCCTCGCCGCGGCGGCCAGCCCGGTGCTCGCCGGTGCCCTTTTCGCTTCCGGCTACCAGATCTGGCCGCTGCTGTTCTGCGGCGGCCTGAAAATTCTCTACGACTTGATGCTGCTTGCGGCGTTTCGCAATATCCGGCCGCCGGAAGAGCAGAGCTAAGACTGGCTTCGCTGGATCACCGCGCAGGCCATGCGCGCACCGGCATTGCCCACGGGCTGCGACCGGTAGTCGTCGGGTTGCACGTGAACGATCAGGCCGCGGCCGACGATGCTCGCCGCGCCCGGCGTCACGCTGACGACGTCGAGCTCGAACGTGGCCTCCGCCCGCCCGTTCGCGTCGGCCTTCAGATTGGGCATGTCGCCCGCGTGCCGCTCCATCGTGGCGTGATGGCCGTGCGGCTTGCCAAACGGATTGAAATGGCCCTTGGCGCTCAGTCCGTCACCCGAGCTGCAGTCGCCGGCCTCGTGCACGTGAAAACCGTGCTCCTGGCCCGGCTTGAGCCCGGTGAGCACCGCGTGCACTCGCACCTTGCTCCCCACCTGCACGAACGCCACGCTGCCGGAGGTCTGATTGCCCTTCGTCGGCTGCAGGCTCGCCATCGCCCGCGGCGCATCCGGCGGGATGCTCTGGCAGCCGGCGAGAGCGAGGGCCGCGGCGGCGAAGGCGATCCTGCCCGGCGCAGCCCTGCTCATTTCTTGCCGGACTTGCTCGCCGCAGAGGGCTTGGGATCGGCGATGCCCTTGTTCTTCCTGTAGTTCGCCACCGCCTTGTCGTGGGCCTTCGAGTTCAACTCGCTCTCCTTGGCCTTGGCAGCGGCCGCCTTTTCCGCCGCAGCGGACTTTTCGGCGTCGCTCTTGGCCGGCGCCGCCGGCAGCTTGGCGTGCGATGCCGCGACAACTCCGATCAGCAGCCCCGCCGCGAGAGCGGCGGCAATTCCCGTTTTCTTCATGGTCTCCCCCACCCCCCTCAATGCTGGATCTGCGGCGCAGCGCCGGACTCGGCGGCGACCTTGCCCGACTTGACCTCGTTGTACCAGAGCTCGTGGTGCTCCTTGGCCCACGACTCGTCGGTGACCCCGTCGCGCATGTTGCCGTAGGAGCCCTCGATGCCGATCGTGCCCACGTAGATATGGCCGAGCGCCATGGCGATCATCGGCACCGCGGCGACGACGTGGATGATGTTCATCTGCTGCATCGTGGTGCGCAACTGCTCGAAATTCGGAAACAGCATCACGAATCCGGTCACCGCCGAGATGAGGCAGAGGACCACCACGCCGGCCCAGAAGTAGACCTTCTCGCCGGCATTGAAGCGGCCCGACGGCAGATGGATGCCGACCAGGATCTTCCAGCCGTTCGCGAGCCACGTGCCATCGCCCTTCGCTGGCAGGTTGTCCCTGGCGTAGATGACGATCATGCACAGCAGGCTGATGAAGAACAACGGGCCGACGAAATTATGCAGGTACTTGGACAGTGTGGTGAGCCACGCGAACAGCGTGTAGCCGATGATCGGCAGCAGCACGTGCTTGCCGAACAGGATGACCAGGCCGGTGGCCGCCATCAGGCAGAAACTGATCGCGGTGGACCAGTGCGCCCAACGCTCCACGGCGCTGAAGCGTTGCAGCAGGCGGCCCGTGGGTTTCTCCTTGAGGCGGACCGGGCCGAGGCCGAAGTAAATTGCCGCGAGGACGACCAGGACGATCACCACCAGCCAGCCGCCGTAAACCGTCACCGGGCCGTTGCGGAATTTGCGCCACGCCTCCCCGGCAGTCGAGGTGGCATCCTGGCCGGGAAAGCGCGCCTGCGGCTGGATCAGGACGCCCGCTTCGCGCCCCGGGATGCTGGTGTAGTTGGGTTTGCCCGAATGCACGTCGCGCCAGACGGGCGCATTGTTGCCCGGCTGGTCGATGCGGCGCTGCTGCTGTTCCGTGGCCGACGATTGCACTGCCGGAGCGGGTTGCGCCTGTGCCGCCGCGAATCCGGGTAACGCGACGGCGAGCGCGATCGCCAGAGGGCCGGCGACGCGGGAGCGAATGGACATGCGATTCTCCTTGTCGGACCCGTTGCCTACTGGTAGATGCGCCGGTCTTCGTGCTGCCCGAGTTGGCGTTTCCTGATCTGCTCTTCCCAGCTCGTCCGGTCGTCCTTCTTCCATTTCGGCCCCATCGCGAGCGGTTCGCTGCTCCACGGCTCGGCGTCGGGCTTGCCCTGGTACTTGCCCTGCTTCGCAGGCGCTGCGGTTTGCTCGATTTCCATGCATCCGACGAGCGTTGCGAGGCCGAGCGCAGCAGTAACGACGAGAAAGCGTTTCATGACTTGGCTCCCTTGGCGGGTGGTTGCGCGCCAGCCTTGCCTGGACCGTAAGCCGTGCCCCAGCCCCACACCTCGGAGCCCTTGCCGCGCCGCAGGACGCGCTCCCGGTAAATGTCCGCGACCACGTCGCCGTCGCCGCCGAGCAGCGCCTTGGTCGAGCACATCTCGGCGCAGGCCGGCAACTTGCCTTCTGCGAGCCGGTTGCGGCCGTACTTCTTGAATTCGGCCTCGGAACGGTCGGGCTCCGGGCCACCGGCGCAGAAGGTGCACTTGTCCATCTTGCCGCGCAGGCCGAAGGCGCCCGCCTGCGGGAACTGCGGCGCGCCGAACGGGCAGGCATAGAAGCAGTAACCGCAGCCGATGCACAGGTCCTTGTCGTGCAGCACCACGCCATCGCTGGTGCGGTAGAAGCAATCCACCGGGCAAACCGCCATGCACGGCGCATCCGAGCAATGCATGCAGGCCACCGAGATCGATTTCTCGGCGCCGATCACCCCGTCGTTGACCGTGACGACGCGCCTGCGGTTGACCCCCCAGGGCACGTCGTTCTCGTTCTTGCACGCCGTGACGCAGCCGTTGCATTCGATGCAGCGTTCGGCATCGCAGAGGAATTTCATTCTGGCCATGGCGGTCTCCCTATGCCTTCCAGGTGCTGACCTGGCACAGCGTGGTCTTGGTTTCCTGCATCATCGTCACCCGATCGTAGCCATAGGTGGTGGCGGTGTTCACCGCCTCGCCGCGCACGATCGGCGCGGCTCCTTCGGGGTAGTACGGCAGCATGTCGGCCCCCTGCCACCAGCCGGAGAAGTGAAACGGAATGAAACAGGTGTCGGGACCGACGCGCTCGGTGACGAGCGCTTTCACCTTGAGCTTCGCGCCCGAGGGCGAGCTGACCCAGACGAACTCGCCGTTGCGGATGCCGCGGTCGGCGGCCGCCTTCGGGTTGATCTCTACGAAGTTGTCCTGCATCAGCTCGGCGAGCCACGGGTTGGA
>Ga0156179_1192_pt1 | contig 15285 bp, 13 predicted proteins | sample RifCSPlowO2_12_FD_107832 | JGI IMG/M metagenome (GOLD analysis project Ga0156179, IMG submission 107832) | Betaproteobacteria bacterium RIFCSPLOWO2_12_FULL_67_28 | reverse complement strand
GGTTTTTTCGGGCACTCGGGTGCCGGTGCAGACACTCCTTGATTACCTTGAAGCCGGAGAGTCGATCGACGACTTTCTCGCAGGATTTCCATCAGTCAGCCGAGAGCAGGTCATCGGATTCCTGGAGCAGGCGAAAGACCGCCTCGTCGCAGCTGCTTCGTGAAGGTATTTGTTGACGAGTGCGTTGACTGGCGGCTCTCGCGTGACATCACAGGTCACGACGTCAAGACCGCGCGCAAGACGAAGTGGTCGACGATCAAGAATGGAGAACTGCTTGCCCGCATTCCCAGCGCCAAGAAAGGCGCTGTTGAGTACGTCGGGGTCTGACTGGGACTGGTCCGCGCCGGCCCGCCTCACTCCGCCGTGTACCGCAGATAGAGCTTCTGCATGCCGCCCAACCAGCGGTCGTAGTTCGCGCCCTTCGCGCGCAGGTACTCGAGCACCTGCGGGTGCGGCAGGATGAGGAATTTCTCCTCCGCCATCACCTTCACGATTTCATCGCACACCTGCTCCGCCGTGAGCACGCCGTCGACGCCCGCGGAGCCGCCGTCTCCCGTATACATGCCGGTAAGCACCGCCTGCGGACACAGGCACGAGACGCGCAAGCCCTTGCGGCCGTAGGCGATGGCGAGCCACTCGGCGAACGCGACGGCGCCGTGCTTGGTGACGCCGTAAGTCGCCGATTCGACGATGTTGAGCAGCCCGGCGGCCGAAGCCGTGACGAGGAAGTAGCCGCCGCCGCGCGCGACCATCTTGTCCACGACCGCGCGCGCCGCCCAGACATGCGCCATGACATGGATCTTCCAGTTCTTCTCCCACAGCTCGTCGGGTGATTCGAGCCCGCCGCGCACGACGATGCCGGCGTTGGAAAAGTAGACGTCAATCCGACCGTAGCGTTCCTCGGCCGCGCGCGCGAGCTGCCGGATGTCGTCTTCGCGGCTGACATCGCAGCGCACTGCGAGGCCCTTCGTCTCTGCGGCGACCGCCTTCAGTCCGTCGGCGTTCAGGTCCGCGACCACCACGCCGGCGGCGCCCTCGCTGGCGAAGCGCAGCGCGGCGGCGCGGCCGATGCCGCTCGCCGCGCCGGTCACCACCGCGACCTTGCCCTTCAGATCCATGCGCGTGCCGCCTTCAGGCGCGTTTCTTGCCCGCCAGCGCCTCGGCGATCGAGGTCTGCTCGCCGAGTTCCATCTTGGCGACGGCGTTGCGGTGCACCTCGTCGGGACCGTCGGCAAAACGCAGCGTGCGCGCGTTCGCGTACGCGCTCGACAGGCCGAAGTCCTGGCACACGCCGCCGCCGCCGTGCGCCTGCATCGCCCAGTCGATCACCTGGCAGGCCATGCTCGGCGCCAGCACCTTGATCATCGCGATCTCCTTCTTCGCGATCTTGTTGCCTACGGTATCCATTTTCCAGGCGGCGTTCAGCACCATGAAGCGCGCCGAGTCGATCATGATGCGCGCCTCCGCGATGCGCTCGCGCGTCACGCCCTGGTCGGCCACCGGCCGGCCGAAGGCGACGCGCACGCTTGCGCGCCGGCACATTTTCTCCAGCGCCACTTCCGCCTGGCCGATGAGACGCATGCAGTGGTGAATGCGCCCCGGTCCCAGGCGCCCCTGCGCGATCTCGAAGCCGCGGCCCTCGCCGAGCAGGATGCCGGAAGCCGGCACGCGCACGTCCTTCAGATCGATCTCCATGTGGCCGTGCGGCGCATCGTCGAAGCCGAAGACGAGCAGCGAGCGCACGATGCGGATGCCCGGCAACCCGGCCGGCACCAGGATCATCGACTGCTGCTGATGGCGCGACGAATGGTCGGGGTCGGTCTTGCCCATCAGGATGTAGAGCTTGCAGCGCGAGTCGCCGGCGCCGCTCGACCACCACTTGCGGCCGTTGATCACGTAATGGTCGCCGTCGCGCTTGATGCGGCACTGGATGTTGGTCGCGTCCGACGAGGCGACATCCGGCTCGGTCATGAGGAAAGCAGAGCGGATCCTGCCCTCGAGCAGGGGCTCGAGCCATTGCTTTTTCTGCTCCTCGCTGCCGTAGCGCTCGATGGTCTCCATGTTGCCGGTGTCCGGCGCCGAGCAGTTGAACACCTCCGGCGACCAGCTCACGCGTCCCATGATTTCGCACAGCGGCGCGTATTCCAGGTTCGACAGCCCCTCGGGCGCGCGCTTCGAGTGCGGCAGGAACAGGTTCCACAGCCCGGCAGCGCGCGCCTTGGGCTTCAACTGCTCGATGATCGGCACCGGCTCCCAGCGCCGCTCGCTCTTGATGTGGGTGTGTTCCCACCACTGGTGGTCGTTGGGATAGACATGCTCTTCCATGAACGCGGCGAGCCGCTTTCTCAGGGCCTGCACTTTGGGCGAGTACTCGAAATCCATGTCCTTCTCCTATGCGTATTGCGCCCGGCGGGTCCGGGCACCTCAATTGGCTCGTTGCAAGATCTTCTCCACCTGCTGCCAGCCGAGCGCCGCCATCATCGGCGCGCGGCTGCCGGAGTCGCGCGCGTGCGCGCTCGCCGCGGTGCCGTCGACGACACGCTTCGCGATCCCCTGCAGGATGCCGGCGATGCGGAACAGGTTGTACGCCATGTAGAAATCCCAATCGCTGCGCGACACGCCGCTGCGCCCGGTGCGCCGGCAGTACATCTCGATGTAGTGCTCCTCGGTCGGAATGCCGAGCGCCGCGAAATCGAGCCCCGCGATGCCGCGGAACTGTCCTGGCGGGATGTGCCAGGCCATGCAGTGATAGGCGAAGTCCGCGAGCGGGTGCCCGAGCGTGGACAGTTCCCAGTCGAGCACCGCGAGAATTTTCGGCCCGCTCGGATGAAAGATCGTGTTGTCGAGCCGGTAGTCGCCGTGCACCACCGTGGTCTCGTCGCCCGGCGGGATGTGCTTCGGCAGCCAGGCGATCAGGTTGTCCATGGCCTCGATCCTCTGCGTCTCCGAGGCGAGGTACTGCTTGGTCCAGCGGCCGATCTGGCGCTCGAGGTAATTGCCGGGCTTGCCGAAACCCTCCAGCCCGGCGGCCTTGTAATCGGTCATGTGCAGCAGCGCAATGACGCGGTTCAGCTCGTCCCAGATCGCGAAGCGCTGGTCTTGCGTCATCCCGGGCAGCGCCTGGTCCCAGATGACTCGGCCCTCGACGCAGTCCATGACGTAGAACGCAGTGCCGATGACGCTTTCGTCCTCGCACAGGCAGTAGGGCCTGGCGACGGGAAAGCCGGTCGCGTGCAACGCCTTGATGACGCGGTATTCGCGGTCCACGGCGTGCGCCGAAGGCAGCAGCTTTCCCGGCGGCTTGCGCCGCAGTGCGTAGTGCCTGCCGCCCGCGCTGAGGCGGTAGGTCGGATTCGACTGTCCGCCCTTGAACTGCTCGACCGTGAGCGGACCGCGAAAACCCTCGATCGCACCGCGCAGATAGGCCTCGAGCGGCGCCACGTCGAAACGGTGGCGCTCCTCGACCGGCTTGGTGCCGACGAACTGGTCGAACATGGGGGGTCGAAGCTTAACCCGGAACGCCGCCATCCGGAGCGAAACGCTCGGGAACCGAGCCGGCCACGCTGCCGGGTTGCGCCGGGCGAACGAATTTCGCCAACGCGCTCGACCCGAGCCTGCCGCGCTGGGTATAGTCTGGCGAACTGCCGCCGATTGCGACTTGCCAGTGAGATGCGCCCAGCCACCGAACGACCGTGCCGCGAATGTCCGCTCGCGCGCCAAATTCGGGAGAATTTACGATGCCTGAAATGTCCGCCCTGAAGCTGCGATTTCATCACTGGGCCGTCGCCGTGCTGCTGGCCTTCGTGCTGACGTTGACGGCCCTGTTTCTCGTGGTCGTCATCGGCAAGTTCAATGAGACCGCCGAGAATGCCGCCAAAGAGCGCTTCGCGCACATCACGCATAACGGCGCCGAGGGATTGCGCAATCTGCTCGACCTCAGCATGCGCCAGGTCGCGGCGCAGGCCGGCACCCGGCGCGAGTACTTCTCGGAACGCGGGCGGCTGAACGAGCGTGCGATGCTGCCGGCCCTCATCGCCTCGCTGGAGGGGGAGCCGTACCTGTATTCCGCCTACTTCGGCCTGGACAGCGACGACTTCCTGCAAGTGATCAACACGCGCGGCGATGCCCGCGTGCTCGCGTCGCTGTCGGCACCGGCAGGCACGCGCTACGCCGTGCGCACGATCGCCACTGCTGCCACGGGGGAACGGCGGGAAGCCTGGCAATACTGGTCGGCGACGTGGGAGCAGATCGCCTCGACCGAGGGTACGACACAGTACTTCCCGACGCAGCGTCCGTGGTACGCCGGTGCGAAGCAGGCCCAGCGCGTCGCGATCACCGCGCCTTACCGCTTTGCCTCGTCGCAGGATCTGGGGGTCACCCTGTCGAGCCCACTGCGCGACGGCACGGGCGTGGTCGGGGCCGACCTGAGCCTCGCCGGCTTGCGCGAATTGCTGTCGAAGACGGCGCTCACGGCGGAGGGTGCGATCGTCGTGCTCGACGCCAGCGACCGGGTGCTCGCCGCCTACAGTGCCGCGACCGCCTACGGTCTGCGCGACCTCGCCGCGCTGACCCCGCTGGCGCAGACCGGCAGCCCGCACCTGGCTGAACTGGCCGCAAGCGCAAGGGGCGCTGCCGCTGACGAGGCGCGCGTCGCGCGCGTCGCGGGCGAAGCGTATGTCTTCGCGAACCGCGTCTACACCGCGGCGCCGGGCACCGAATTCCGCGTCGGCGCCTTCGCGCCGATGCGCGAATTCACCGCGCCGATCATCGCCGCGCGCAACCAGGTGATCCTGGCGACGCTCGCCTTCCTGGTGCTGGTGATCCCGCTCGCGATCGTCGCTGCACGCCGCGTGGGGCAGGCGTTCGTTGAGCTTGCCGCGGACTCCGAGCGCATCAAGAACCTGGATTTCACCGGGCAGGTGAAACACGCCGGCTCGATCATCTACGAGGTGGATGCCCTGGACCGGGCACATACCGTGATGAAGAGCACGCTGGCGCAGCGCACCCGGGCCTTGACGCTTGCCGAGCACAAGCTCGCCAGCCTGGTCGAGAACGGCATCCTCCTCTCGCAGGAGCGCGACCGGGACAAGCTGCTGAAGCACATCCTGTTCAGCGGCAAGGAGCTGAGCAACTGCGACGCCGGCAGCATGTATCTCAGCACCGAGCGGGGCACGCTCCGGTTCACGCTGCGTACCAATGAGATCGGCCTGCCGCGCCTGGAGATCCCGCTCATCGACCCGGAAACCGGGGGCCCGAACGAGAAATTCGCCTCGACCTACGTCGCGCTGCACGGCGAGACCGTGTTCATCGACGACGTCTACGGCGAGACCCGCTTCGACATGAGCGGCACCAAGCGCTTCGCCGAGGAATCCGGCTACCGCACCGTGTCGATGCTCACCGTGCCCATGTCGCCGCGCAAGGGCGAGGTGACCGGCGTGCTGCAGTTCGTCAACGCGCTCGATCCGGCGACGGGAACGATCATCCCGTTCTCGAAGGAGATCGCCGGGTTCGTGGAGGCGCTCGCCTCGCAGTCGGCGGTGGCGCTGGAGAACTTCAACCTCGTCGACGCGCAGAAGGCACTGATGGATTCGATGATCCGGCTCATCGCCGGCGCGATCGACACCAAGAGTCCCTACACCGGCGGCCATTGCGAGCGCGTGCCCGAACTGGCGTTCATGCTGGCGGAGGAGGCGGCCAAGGTGAATTCCGGGCCGCTGGCCGATTTCCGCTTCGACACCGAGGAGCAGTGGCGCGAATTCCGCATCGGCGTGTGGCTGCACGACTGTGGCAAGGTGACCACGCCCGAATACGTCGTCGACAAGGCGACCAAGCTCGAGACCCTGTACAACCGCATCCACGAGGTGCGCATGCGCTTCGAGGTGCTGCTGCGCGACGCCGCGATCGAGCGGCTCGAGGCGATCGCCGGCGGCGCCGATGCGGCCGCTGCCGAGCGGCGCTTCGCAGAGCGGCGCACGCAGCTCGCGGACGATTTCGCCTTCCTCGCCGAGTGCAACATCGGCGGCGAGTTCATGGCGCCGGAGCGCGTCGAGCGCGTGCGCAAAATCGCCGGCCAGAGCTGGCTGCGGCATTTCGACGACCGTCTCGGTCTCTCGCACGAGGAACTGAAGCGCTACGAGGGCGCGCCGGCCGCCAGCCTGCCGGCGCCCGAACCGCTGCTCGGGGACAAGCCGCACCACATCCTGCCGCGCGGCCTCGACAAGGCGCTCGATCCGAAGTACGGCTTCAAGGTGAAAGTGCCGCAGCATCTCTACAACCACGGCGAGGTCTACAACCTGTGCATCGGGCGCGGCACGCTCTCGGAAGAGGAGCGCTTCAAGATCAACGAGCACATCATCCAGACCATCGTCATGCTCGACGCGATGCCCTTTCCGAAGGAACTGCGCCGGGTTGCCGAATACGCGGGCACCCACCATGAGACGCTGATCGGATCCGGCTATCCGCGCCGGCTGACCAAGGAGCAGCTGTCGGTGCCCGCCCGGATCACTGCGATCGCCGACATCTTCGAAGCCCTGACGGCATCGGATCGCCCCTACAAGAAAGCGAAGACGCTTTCGGAATCGGTCAAGATCCTCTCCTTCTTCAAGAAGGACAACCACATCGATGCCGACTTGTTCGACCTGTTTCTCCGATCCGGCGTGTATCGGCGCTACGCGGAGCGTTACCTCAAGGCGGAGCAGATCGACGAAGTCGAGATCGAAAAGTACCTGTCCTGAGGGCGGAGCCGGCTACTCCCAGAGCACGTTCTGCCCGGCCGCGTACCAGCCCTGCGCAAGGGGCGCGTAGCGCTCCTCGATGCGCGCGCGGCGCATCTTCATGGTCGGCGTGAGGAATTCGTTCTCGATCGCCCACGCGACTTTCGCGACGGCGATGAACTGCAGCTGCTCGTGCGATTCGAGCTTGCGATTGACCTGATCGAGCAGCGCACCGAGCTTTGGCGTCAGCTCGGCCTGCTGCACGCGCCCTGCGTCAACCAGCGCGCGCAGGTTCTCGGCCAGCACGCCCACCGCGTGCGGCTGCGGAAATCCCGCTCCCGTCACGCAGCACTGCTCGAGCAGTCCGGCGCTCATGAGCTGGTTCTCGATCGGCGCCGGCGCGACGTACTTTCCCTTGCTGGTCTTGAACAGTTCCTTGACGCGCCCGGTGATGCGCAGCCGTCCTTCGTCGTCCAGCTCGCCGCGGTCGCCGGTGCGCAGGAACCCGTCCGCCGTCACCACCTCGGCGGTCAGCTCGGGAGCCTTGAAGTAGCCCATCATCATCCCGGGGCTCTTCACCAGCACTTCGCCGTGCTCGCTGATGCGCGTCTCGACACCGGGTCGCGAGCGGCCGACGTAGCCGACGCGCACGCTGTCAGCGTCCGAGGCGTGCGAATAAGAGTGGTTCTCCGACATGCCGTAACCCTCGAGCAGGTTGAGCCCGAGGCGGCGATACCAGTCGATCACTTCCGGAGCGAGCGGCGCCGCGCCCGAGGCGGCGTAGCGCGTCTGATCCAGCCCCAGTCCCCTGAGGATCTTGCGGCGCACCAGCGAGCGCACGATCGGGATCTGCAGCAGCCGCTGCAGTTTCTGCGGCGGCACCTTCGCGTGCACGCCCGACTGGAACTTCATCCACAGGCGCGGCACCGAGCAGAACAGCGTCGGCCGCGCTCGCTGCAGGTCCTGGATGAAACTCTCCAGCGACTCCGCGAAGTAGACGCGAATCCCGTGGAACATGCAGAAGCCCTCGCCCACGTAGCGCTCGTAGCTGTGCGCCAGCGGCAGATACGACAGATAGCGGTCCTGCGGCGTGACATCGATGGTTGCAGGATCCGCGACCATCGCGGCGACCATGCCGCTGAAGCTGAGCATCACGCCCTTGGGCGTGCCAGTGGTCCCCGAGGTGTAGATGATCGTCGAGAGTTCGGCCGGGTCGCGCTGCGGGATCTGCGCCAGCGGCGCCGATCGCGCGACCACGTCCTGCCACCTGAGCGCGCCCGTCTCGGGCGCCAGGGGCAGTTCGATCAGCGGCAACCCGGTCGGGACGCCGGCCCGGATGGTCGGCCAATCGTCGAGCTTGCCGACGAACAGCAGCCGCGCTTCGCTGTGCTCGAGGATCTTGCGCGCGGTGTCGGCAGACAGCGTCGGATACAGGGGAACCGAGACGTGCCCCGCCATCCAGATGGCGAGATCCGCCATGATCCAATGCGCGCTGTTCTTGCCCACGATCGCGACTTGGCTGCGGGGCGGCAGGTTCAGGCCGGCGAGATGAGTTGCCACGCGCCGCGCCTGATCCATCGTCTCGCGCCAGGTGTAATCGGTCGTCTGGCCGCCGCTGTGCGGTTGGGTGAGAAACACCCGGTCCGGCATGGTGGCCTCCCAGCGGGCGGCCCTCGCCAGCAACAGGTCATCGCCGGAAATCGTCATCCTGCGGCTCCATTCCACCAAGCTGGCGCGATCATACGCGCGACGGCCGCACCTGCAGCCAGAACGTCACCGGCCCGTCGTTCACGAGGCTCACCTTCATGTCCGCGCCGAATATCCCGGTCTGCACCGTGTGATGCAGCCGGCGCGCATTTTCCACGAAGAGCCGGAACAGCTGCTCGCCCTCGGCGGGCGGCGCCGCGCAGGAAAAACTCGGCCGCGCCCCCTTGTGCGTGTCCGCGGCAAGCGTGAACTGCGGCACGGCGAGCAACCCGCCGCCGACATCGGCCAGCGACAGGTTCATCTTTCCGGCGGCATCGGCGAAGACGCGGTAGCCGATCACGCGCCTGGCGAGGCGCGCGGCCTCCGTCTCGCCGTCGCCGCGCTCGACGCCGACCAGCGCCAGGACGCCGCGACCGATCTCGCCCAGCGTCGCGCCCGCCGCCGCGACGCGCGCCTCGCTCACGCGCTGCACCAGCGCGATCACGCGAGGATGTCGGGAATCAGGCGGTCCCGCAGGCGTGCGATGGTGTCCTTCAACAGGAGCTTCCTCTTTTTCAGGCGCCGCAGCTGCAGCTGGTCCTGAACCGGAACCAGCGCGAGCCGGTCGATCACGTCGTCGAGATCGCGGTGCTCCGTCTCGAGCACGGCGATGCGCGCTTCGATCTGCTCGCGCTCTTCGTCGGTGAGCGGCTGAGTGCCCAATCGGGATCCCCTCGGGCCTAGTAGGACGGTTTCTGCCGGAAGTATTCGAGGCGGTCGATCGAACGCACGGTCAGCTCCCGGACCTGCATGCCCTGCAGCACCTTGAGCGGCACCTCGACGCCGGCGGCACCGCGGCTCCAGATCCTGGCGTACAGCTCGGCGAGCGAAGACACGTCGTCGCCGCCGACGCCGACCACGATGTCGCCGCTTCTCAGCCCGGCGCGCTCCGCCGGGCCGTCGGGCGAGACGCGCGTCACGAACAGGCGCCCGCGCATCTCCTCCGTATTGAGACCGAGCCAGGGGCGCACCGGCCCCGCGCGCCGCCCGTTCGCGATCAGCTCGTCGAGAATCGGGCGCAACAGGCTCACCGGAACGAACAGGTTGCCCGGCGAAGGAGTGCCGCCGCCCACGGCATCGTTCACGATCAGCGAGCCGATGCCCACCAGCTCGCCGCGCACGTTGATCAGCGCCGCGCCCGACCAATCCATGACCGCCGGGTAGGTGAAGATCGCGGAATCCAGGTGATACTCCCAGCTGCCCGAGAATGGCCGGCGCGACACCACGTGCGCGAGGCTCACGCCCTCGCGCCCGCCGTAGCTCGCGACGAGCGCCGCCTCGCGCTCGGCCAGCGCGTCGGCATCACCCAGCGGCAAGAGCTTGCCGGCGAGCGGCGCGAGCAGCCTGAGAAGGCCGAAGCCGCTCGCGTGATCGTAGCCGGCGACGCTCGCGGGCACCGACTTGCCGTCCGCTCCGGTGACCACCACCGACTCGGCCTCGATCACCAGATAGCCGATCGTGACCACGTAATCCTCGCGCACCAGCACGCCGGAGCCCTCGCGCTGCAGGCCGAGGTTGGCGGCAGTGCGCGCGCCCGACACGATCTTCGTCCTGACGCGCACGATCGCCGAAAGCGTTGCTTCGGCCTCGCTCGTGGACTCCTCGCCCTTCGCACGGTCCTCGGCAAGCGCCGGCGCGGCAAGCGCGATCGCGAGGACGCCCCAGAGCATCCACCGCAGAGCCTTCATGGCAGCCTCTTCATGCGGCGCCATTGTCCCTCTCGCCGCCGGCCAAATCCAGAGCCGCAGTCGCCTTTACCGCCCCGGCGGTTCCGGCTAACCTCGCCCGGGCCCGACACAGCAAGGAGCATCGCCATGACAACTGCGGGTTCGCCCGCCAACGGCGGCGACCGCGTCGCGGCGGTCCTGGAGGCGCATGGCGTCCCCGCCTTGTTCACGCTATGTGGCGGTCACATTTCGCCGATCCTCGTGGCCGCGAAGGCGCGCGGCATCCCGATCGTCGACACGCGGCACGAGGCGACGGCGGTGTTCGCCGCGGACGCCGTGGCGCGCCTGACCGGAACGCCGGGCGTCGTCGCGGTCACTGCCGGGCCGGGGCTCACCAACACCATCACCGCGCTCAAGAATGCGCAGCTCGCACATTCGCCGCTCGTTCTCATCGGCGGCGCGGCACCGACGGCGTTGCAGGGTCGCGGCGCGCTGCAGGACATCGACCAGCGGCCGCTGGTGGCGCCGCACGTCAAGCGGGTGAAGCAGGTCCGCAGCGTAGCCGACTTGGGGCCGGCCATGGTGGAAGCGTTCGCCGTGGCGCGCGAAGGTATTCCCGGGCCGGTGTTCGTCGAATGCCCGGTCGATCTGCTCTATGACGAAGCGTCGATTCGCCAGTGGTACGCCGAGGCGGCCGGCAAAGGATCATCGCTCCCCGATCGGTTGCTGCGCTGGTATCTCAGGCGTCACGCCGATCGCCTGTTCGCGCAACGCTCTGCGGCGTTCGACCCGCGGCCACGGGAGGTGTCCGTGCCGACCGCCAGCGGCGCAATCGTCGGGCGAGCTGCCGCTGCGCTCGCCAGGGCCGCCCAGCCGCTGCTCGTCATCGGCAGCCAGGCGCTCGCGAGGGCGGGCGACGCGGCGCGCCTCGCCGCCGCAGTAACGCAGCTCGGCGTCCCGGTGTATCTCTCCGGGATGGCGCGCGGCCTTCTGGGACGCGCGCATCCTCTGCAGCTGCGTCACGCGCGGCGCGAGGCGCTGCGCGCGGCCGATTGCGTGATGCTCGCCGGCGTGCCGTGCGATTTCCGGCTCGACTACGGGCGCCACATCCGTCGCTCGGCTGCGCTCATTGCCGCGAACCGCGGCGCGCGAGAGGCGCGCCTGAATCGCAAACCTGCGCTGGCGATGATCGGCGATGCCGGCCTCGCCATCGAGCATCTCGCGGCAGAAGCTTCCGGCCGGGCCCATCGCGCAGCCTGGATCGGCACGCTGCGCGCGCGCGACAAGGCGCGCGAGGCCGACATCGACGAGCGCGCCAGGCGCACCGGTGAGCACGTCAACCCGGTAGCGTTATTGCGGGCGCTGGACGCTTGCGCGGGCGACAACGCGGTGTTCGTCGCCGACGGCGGCGATTTCGTCGCCACCGCCTCCTACGTGCTGCGCCCGCGCGGCCCGCTCGCGTGGCTTGATCCGGGCGCGTTCGGCACTCTCGGCGTCGGCGCCGGATACGCGCTCGGCGCCGCGCGCGTGCGTCCCGGTTCCGAGATCTGGCTGATCTGGGGCGACGGCGCGAGCGGTTACGGCCTCGCGGAATTCGACACTTTCGTGCGCCACGGCGTGCCGGTCATCGCGGTGGTGGGGAACGACGCGGCCTGGGCGCAAATCGCGCGCGAGCAGGTGAAGCTGCTGCGCGACGACGTGGGCACGGTGCTCGCGCGCACGGCCTACCACGAAGTCGCCCGGGGATTCGGCGCCGAGGGCATCGAAATCAGGCGCCCCGACGAAGTCGAGCCGGGGCTGCAGCGCGCGCGCGAAATTGCCACCGCCGGGCGGCCGGTGCTGGTCAACGTCTGGCTCGACAAGACCGACTTCCGCGACGGTTCGATCTCGATGTAGGGTCCGATGCGCCTGCTGCAGTGGAACATCCAGTGGTGCCGCGGCGTGGACGGCGTGGTCGACCCGGCACGCATCGCACGCGCGGCGCGGGAACTGTGCGACCCTGACGTTGCGTGTTTTCAGGAAGTCGCGGTCAACTTTCCTGCGCTTGCCGGCAGCGCAGGCGAAGACCAGGCGGCACTGCTCGCCACGGCATTTCCCGGCTACGAAGCGCACTTCGCGTGGGGCGTGGATGTGCCGGACGGCCGCGGCGGCCGGCGCCGCTTCGGCAACCTGATCCTCTCGCGCCTGCCGGTGCGGCAGGTGCTGCGCCATCCGTTGCCCTGGCCCGCACACGACGGCGTGCCGAGCATGCCGCGCGTTGCGCTCGAGACTGTAATCGAGGCACCATGGGGAGCAGTGCGCGTCATCACGACCCATCTCGAGTATTACTCGGACATTCAGCGCGCGGCGCAAGTGGCGCGGCTGTGCGAGATTGATGCGGAAGCCCGCGCCCACGCGACGCTACGGCCGTCCGATCGATATGAATCGGGGCCCTTTCAGCCTTTCGTGCGGCCGGGAGCCTCGATCCTCACCGGCGATCTCAACATGCACCCGGACGATCCGCTGATGGCGCCGCTGCGGCAGACCTGGCGCGACGCCTGGGCGCTCGCGCACCCGGGCGTGGCGCAGCCCGCGACGTTCGGTCTGTTCGACGCCGAGTTCGCGCGCGAGCCGTATTGCTGCGATTACGTGTTTGTCTCCGAGACTCTCGCACCGCGCCTCGCCGCAGTGCGCGTCGATCCGCATTGCAAGGCCTCAGACCACCAGCCGGTGATCGCGGAGTTCAAATCCTGACGGATCAGGCGAATTTCAGGGAGACGGGATTGACGCTGCGAGCGCGAATCTGCGCACTGCTGGATCAGAACAGCCACGGGCATGCCGCGCGGCGGGTGCGCACGCTCGAAATCCTGCTGATCCTGATTGGAATCCTTTCGGTCTCGGCCGGGACGGTTGACGAGGTCACGCCGGCTGCGCGCGCGCTCGCGGGCAGCGTAACCGGCATCGTCGCCGTGCTGTTCTTTGCCGAGTACCTGGTGCGGCTCTGGATCGCGCCGGAAAATCCTCTCCTGCACTCGGCCACTGAGGCCCGCTCGCGGCTGCGCTGGGTCGTCTCGGCCGAAGGCGTCATCGATCTGCTGGCCGTGATTCCGGCGGTGGCCGCAGCCTCCGGCGGTGCGCGGCTCGGCGCCGAGTCGGCATCGGTATTCATACTGCTGTGGGTGCTGAAGCTCGCGACGCATGCTCCGGGCGTCGGGATGATTGCGCGCGTGTTTCACAACGAGCGCTCGGCCCTCGGGGCCGCGGCAGCGCTTTTCGCGATTGTGCTCTTCTCGGCGGCAACGATCGCGCATTGGCTCGAGGCCGAACGCCAACCGGAACATTTCGGCAGCATTCCCGCTTCGCTGTGGTGGGCGGTGGTCACACTCACGACGACGGGCTACGGCGACGTGGTGCCGCAGAGCGCGCTGGGCCGTGTCGTCGGCGGATTGGTCATGCTGTGCGGAATATCGGTCCTGGCGTTGCTTGCCGGTATCCTCGCGACCGGGTTCGCCGAGGAGGTACGCCGGCGGGAGTTCGTGCGCATCTGGGACCTGGTCGCGCGGGTGCCGTTCTTTGCCGACGTCGGCGCAATCGCCATTTCCGACATCGTCGGACGCCTGCGCTCGCGCAGTTACCCGGTAGGGGCGACGGTGATTCGCAAAGGTGCGGCCGGCGACTCGATGTTCTTCATTGTCACGGGTGAGGCCGAGGTGCGAATCGGCGCTCGCACACGAATGTTGCGCGACGGCGATTTTTTCGGCGAGATGGCGCTGCTCGACCGCAAGCCGCGCTCGGCCGACGTAGTGACGGTGACGCCCTGCACCTTGCTCGTGCTCAACGTCGCGGATTTCTACCAGCTCGCCGGCCAACAACCCGTGCTGATCGCGGCGATCGAGACGGAAGCGAAACGCCGTCGAGGGGAGGATCGCGGAGGAGCAGGCACCTTGTGAAGCGCAGGGCCAGCTCCATTACCAATGTTTCTAGCCGACCCCCGGTTTTGCCTGGCCCGAGGCCGCGATCGCCGCGCGCAGCGCCTCGACGCGCTCGCGGTTGACGCCGAAATCGCGCCGCCCGAGTCGCGAGGCCGAACGCACGTGGATCACGCCTGCAGCCGCATCGAAAAGAAATTCGGCGTCGTCGACGAAGCCCATCAGCCTGGAGCGAAACTCGGCGTAAAGGTAGCCCAACTCGCTGCGGATGACGGTCGCGCGCGCCGTGCTCTCGACCGCCTTACCCACCGCAGCCATCGCCTGGCCGGCGCTGCCCTTGAAAACGATCGGCGCGATGTAATGCTCCGCGTCGGACGCATCGGCCTGGCTGCTGACGCAATTCGGCGTGCGCTTGCAGCGCGCCAATCGGCCGTCCTTGACGCCGAGATAATCGGGACGCGTTCCGGCAAACACCGTGTCTCCCCCGCTCACGGCGAGATGCAGCGCGAGCCCCGCGGCCGCGCATAGAAGGATCAGCGCGACGACGGCGAGGATTCGTTTCGCCATGGAGTCGCGGATGTTACCATCGCTGCAAGGGGGATCCGCCGATGCTTGAGATATCCGCGCAACAACTGGCCGAGCTGCTCATCGGGATCGCGCGTGCGCAAGCGGCCGTGGTCCACGGCGTGGACAGCGCCATGGTGGGGACCAAGACCCAGCACATCGTGCCGGCGCTGCAGAACGCGGCCCACCTGCGCGATCACCCTGAGCCGACGTTGACTGATCTTCCGGTGCGCATCCTGCTCACCTCGCAAGGACGCGTGCCGCCGGATCCGGCGGTGGTCGCGCGCGAGCTCGAGCGGTTGTTGTCCGGAGTCGTTGCGGCGACGCCCGCTGCGGCCGCCGCTGCCGCAGCTGCTGCGCCGGCAACCGCGGTGCCCTCGGCCGGCGGCGGAGATCTCGACTTCAGCTAGGCGCCCCGCAGCCGCGGTGGTCCCGCCGCGAGGAGGAACCGGGCGCGTTAGGCTCACATGAGCCGCAATATGGTATCATTTGCCCACCTCCTGGAGGAGAGCCAGCCATGCTACCGGTACCGGTCAGTGATATCTCCCGCGTCATGCGTCTCAAGAAAGGCGTCGGCGACGTGGAGCATCTCATGGAGGCCATCGAACAGGGGCTGCCGAAGCAGGCGCTATCGGCGGTCCTCGAATACTTTGCGGGGCCCGATCCGTTCTCGAGAAACGAGCTCCT
>Ga0156179_1172_pt1 | contig 15334 bp, 14 predicted proteins | sample RifCSPlowO2_12_FD_107832 | JGI IMG/M metagenome (GOLD analysis project Ga0156179, IMG submission 107832) | Betaproteobacteria bacterium RIFCSPLOWO2_12_FULL_67_28 | reverse complement strand
CTTGCCGCGGACTTACGTCTATTGCACGCGACCGGGTCCCGGCGATGTCTTTCGCCAGTTTGCGCAGCGCGCGCGGAGCGAGCGGGGCTGGCAATACGTTGAAATCGACGCCAGTCACAACCCGCACATCACGGCACCAGCGTTGCTCGCCGCCGTGCTGGAGAGCGTCACCACGGGTCGACCAATGGACAACGGCCCCTGACCAAGACAAAGCGTGCGGTTATCCGGCTGACACGCGTGAAGACGCATCACCCGGTTCTGTATACAGTCCCAGCCTGGCGAACGATTCCCTTTGCCGAAACGGCCGCACGTCAAGGCGGAATTCGGCGCAATCCTTATTCAAACTCAACGAAATCGAATTTGCTTGGCCGGGCTTTGCGTGCCTCGGTTGTGATCCGCGGCGCGCGGTTGTATACAACGCCGGTAGACAGATCGTTCAATGAAAAATGTGCGCCCGGGCCGGTCGAACGCGTTGCTGAAGCAAGCGACGCAGACCGATCGCGCGGTCCTCGGGATTCGCGACATGGTCCTGCGCGGCAGCGTGCGCGCAGGCAAGCGCCTCACGGAGCTCGGGATGGTGGATGTCCTCGGCGTTTCCCGCACGCCGGTCCGGGCTGCGTTGCAGCGCCTCGCTGCCGAGGGGCTGCTCCAGTCCGCGCAACCGAACGGCTATGTCGTGCGCAGCTTCAGCGAAGCGGAGATCTTCGACGCCATCGAGATCCGGGGTGCGCTGGAGGGGCTGGCCGCGCGCATGGCGGCCGAACGCGGCGTGCCCGCGGCAACGCTCGACGACCTGAAGGATTGCCTCGCGGCGATGGATACGCTGCTGGCAACGGCGGCGCCCGGCGATGAGCAGTTGTCGCGCTACGGCACGCTCAATGCGCGGTTTCACGGCCTGCTGGTGGAGGCCGCGGGCAGCGCGATGGTGGAGCGCATCCTCGCGACGGTCGTCTCGTTGCCCTTCGCCGCGCCCGACGCGTTCGTGTCGGCGCAGGCCAGGATTCCCGATTCGCTCGCAATCCTGAGGATCGCGCAGACGCAGCACTACGAGATCGTCGCTGCGCTCGAGGCGCGATCGAGCGCGCGCGCGGAGCCCCTGGTCCGCGAGCACGCGCGGATCGCGCGCCGCAACCTGGAGCTCGCGCTGCACAGCGCCGACGCGCTGACTCACCTTGCCGGCGGGGCGCTGATCCGCCGCGCGGGCCACGGCTGAAGAATGTACGCCGCGCGCCGCTGGTCGGTTCGCCACGCGCGCGGTCTGCGAAGTGTCTACCAGACCCTGGCGCGGCTGGCGCCCTGGCTCGCGCCCCTGGTGCGCCTGCTCGGACGCGCCGGCGCGGAAGCCGTGGCGCGGCCGGTGGAGCGCGCAATCAAGGGGTTCCTCTTCGATTGCCGGATGTGCGGCGAGTGCGTCCTGTCGGGCACCGGCATGGCATGCCCCATGAACTGCGCGAAGCAGATGCGCAACGGCCCGTGCGGCGGCGTGCGCGCCGACGGCGGCTGCGAAGTCGATCCGCAGGTGCGCTGCGTGTGGCTGGAGGCGATGGACGGGGCGAAGCGCATCGGTCTGTCCGTGAAGGAAGGCGGCGCGCTCCTGCGGCCGCTCGACCATGCGCGTGAGGGACGATCTTCCTGGGTGCCGGTCATCCTGAGCGAGCCTCCGCGCGCGGAGCCTCCGCGCGGCGGCGCGCCGATCACGCATGAGCCCGGGCCGCTCGAGCGGGCGTGCCAGTCGGGGCGCTTCGTCGTCACGGTCGAGCTTGCGCCGCCGGATTCCGCCGATCCCGCGGGGTTCCTCGCGCGCGCCGATCATTTCGAGAACCTGGTCGATGCGATCAACCTCACCGACGGCGCGGGCGGCAACTGCCACATGTCGAGCGTGGCGGCCTCCGCGATCCTCGCGGCGAACGGCCACACGCCGATCTATCAGGTGGTGTGTCGCGACCGCAACCGCATTGCGATCCAGGGTGACATCCTCGGCGCGGCGGCGCTCGGCGTGCGCAATATCCTGTGCCTCACCGGCGACGACGTCAGCCAGGGCGACCAGCCCCAGGCGAAGCCCGTGTTCGACCTCGACGCGACGACGCTCCTGGGCATCGCGCGCGGCATGCGCGACGCGGGCACCTTCGCCTCGGGGCGCAGGCTCGAGCACGCGCCGGACTTCTTCCTCGGCGCGACCGTCAATCCGTTCGTGCCGCCGCACGCCGGGCGCATCGCGAACCTGGAGAACAAGGTCGCCGCCGGCGCGCGCTTCATCCAGACGCAGTTCTGCTTCGACGTCGGCCGCATGGAGGCGTTCATGCGCGCGGTGCGCGAGCGCGGCCTGCACCGGCGCTGCACGATCCTCGCGGGCGTCGGCACGCTCGGCAACGCGAAGGCGCTGCAGCGCATGGCGGAGAAGGTGCCGGGCGTGCACGTACCGCGCGAGCTGCTGGAGCGCATCGGGCGCGCCGCGGACCCGCGCGCCGAAAGCAAGCGCGCCGCCATCGGGATCATCCGCGCCCTCTCGCAGATCGAGGGCGTGGGCGGGTTTCACTTCATGGGCCATCGCAACGAGAGCACGCTGGCCGAAATCATCGTCGAGTCGGGACTGCGCCGTTGCGGGCGGGCACCGGCCGCCGCAACGGGCGGCTGAACGATCGAACGCGGAGGCATGATGAGCGAGCGCGCGGAGCAGGAAAAGCAGTTGATCGAGTGGCTGTCGGATATGCGCGAGGACGAGGCGATCGCGCTCGCCAACAGGATGCTGCTGGAGGAAAAGGCGAACCCGCTGCGGGTGCTGGAGGTTTGCCGAATGGCGATGGACATCGTCGGCCAGCGCTTTTCGCAGGGCGAGTACTTCCTGCCGGAGCTGGTGCTCGCCGGCGAGATGCTCGAGAAGATCGGCGCAGTGGCGAAGCCGCTCATCCGGCACTCGGACGGCCCCGCGCAGCGCAAGCTCGCGCGGGTCCTGATCGGCACGGTGCACGGCGACCTGCACGACATCGGCAAGAACATCGTGACCTTCATGCTCGACATCAACGGCTTCGAGGTGAAGGACATCGGCGTCGACGTGCCGGTGCAGACCTTCCTCGAGGAGATCAGCGGCTTCCAGCCGGACGTGGTCGGGCTCTCGGGATTCCTCACGCTCGCCTTCGATTCGATGAAGGAAACCATCGGCGCGATCGAGGCGGCGGGCGCGCGCGAGCGCCTCAAGATCATGATCGGCGGCGGCCAGATCGACGAGACGGTGCGCGCCTACGCCGGGGCGGACGCCTTTGGCCGCAACGCGGTAGACGCGGTTTCGTTGTGCAAAAACTGGGCGGCGGCCGCATGAGCGCGCAAGAGACCGGAACGCCCGCTTCAACCGCGCCCGCAGGCGGGCCCGGGTACGCCAGGCGCTGGCAGCGCATCATGGACTGCGTCGCGCTGCGCCAACCCGACCGCATGCCGGTCATCATGTACGCGACGTTCTGGCTGGCGAAGTACGCCGGCATCACCTGCCGGCAGCTGATGTACGAGTACGAGCTGACGCGCGAGATCGCCGAGCGCGCGATCGTCGAGTTCGACCCCGAGGCCTACAACCCGATGGTGCTGCAGAGCGCTTCGGGACGCGCGCTCGAAGCTGTCGGCTTCAAGCAGCTGCAATGGCCGGGCCACGGCGTGCGGGACGACCAGCCCTTCCAGTACCTGGACCGGGAGTACATGAAGGCGGAGGAGTACGATGAGTTCATCTTCGATCCCACGGGGTACTACCTGCACACCTACCTGCCCCGCGTCGCGGGCGTGTTCGAGGGGTTCGAGGAGCTGCCGCACTTCCCGGGGCTGCACTACTTCCGCCTGGTCGGCGGCGTGCGCAGCTTCGCCAAGCCGCGGCTGCGCCAGGCACTCGAGAACGTGATGCGCGCCGCCGAAGAAGTGGAGCGTTATATCGGCCACCATGCGGCGTTCACCGAGCGCATGAACTCGCTCGGTTACCCGTGCACGAACCTTGCCACGTCGGTGTCGCCGTACGATTTCCTCGCGGACTACTTCCGCGGCGCGCGCGGCATGATGACCGACCTGTATCGGCGCAGGGACAAGGTGCTGGAGGCGCTCGACAAGGCCGCCGTCTTCCTGCTGCGCCAGGCGGTGGCGGGCGCGAAAGCAAGCCGCAACCCGATCGTCTTCATCCCGATCCACTGGGCGCCCGACGCGTTCATGTCCGATGCACAGTTCCGCACGTTTTGGTGGCCGTCGTTCCGCCGGCTGATGATCGGCCTGATCGACGCCGACCTGATCCCGATGCCCTTGTGGGAAGCGGACTGCACCAAGCGCCTGGAGATCATCCGCGATGTACCGCCCGGCAAGTGCATCTACTGGTTCGAGCGCACGGACATGGTCCGCGCCTTCGAGGTGCTCGGCGACGTCGTCGCGCTGCGCGGCAATCTGTCGCCCTCGCTGATGACGACCGGCAAGCCGGCGCAAGTCGACTCGGCGGTCAGGCACCTCGCCGAAAACGTCTTTGCGAAGGGCGGGCGGCTGATGCTCGACTGCGCGTTCGGCATTCCCGACGAGACTCCCGTGGAAAACGTGCGGGCCATGTTCGATGCGGCGCGCAAGTACGCCGGATAGGACGCGCAGCTTCGCGGTCAGCGCGGGCGGCTTCGACGTGCTCGCCCAGGTCGCGGCTGCGCCGCTGAAGCGCACGGCGCTCGAGCAGCGCGTGCGCAGCACGGCATTGGCGCTGCTGCGCCGGGAAAACCTGGTGCAGCCCGCGTACAGCTTTTGCGTGGTGCCGCTCGAGGCGCCGCCCGGGCGGATCCTGTGCGCTGGCGGCGAGCGCATCGAGGCGCCGAAATTGCTGCCATCGTCGGGCATGTTGACCGCGCTCGCGTGCGGGGTCGCAACGATCGGCGCCGCGCTGGAGCAGAGGGTGAGCGCACTCTTCGGGGAGCGCCGCGCGTCGCTTGCGGTCGCGCTCGATGCCCTCGGCAACGAGTTGTTGCTGGCGGTCGTGCGCCGCGCGCAGGACCGCGTACACACACTCTTGCGGCGCCGCGGGCTCACGATGGCCGGCGAATTGCGCGCGGGAGATCCCGGGCTCGCGCTGGAAGCCCAGCCCGCGGTGCTGCGCCTCGCGCATGCCAGGCGCGCCGGGGTGACGCTCGCGCACGGGTCGACGATGCACCCACTCAAGTCCGCGTCGATGGTTCTCGGCGTCGGTCTCGACCTGCCCAGGGCGCGCTGGTCGCGCTGCGACACTTGCCCGAATCTGCCGCGCTGCCGAGTCGCGCGCGCGGACCTTCTGCTGTGAGCGCTACCGCGCGTCAATACCGGCTGCGCTTTGCGCACCTCGATCGCGAGATCGCGACCCGCGAGGGAGAAACGATCTACCAGAGCGCGCGCCGCGGCGGGGTGCGCATCATCGGCGCCTGCGGCGGTCGCGGCACCTGCGGCACCTGCATGGTGCGCGTCACAGAGGGCAGCGTGGATCGGGGCCGCGGCCGCAAGTGGCTGCGGGCCTGCCAGCTGCAGGCCCACTCCGACTGCGTGATCGAGGTCGCGCCGCGCTCGACCGCGCCGATCGTGCGCGCCGACATCGCGGACCGTTCTGCGGTGCCGGAACTGGAACACGCGCCGTCCGTGCGGGCGTACGACGTCGCCGTCCCGGAAGCCACGCTCGCCGCGCCGCATGCAGACGCCGACCGGCTGCTTCGCGCGCTGGCGCCCGGGGCCGTGGAGACGGTGGACCTGAGCGCCGCGCGGCAACTGCCCGGCCTGCTGCGCCGGGAGCGCGGCGCGCTGCGTGCACGCGTGCGCGGGCGGGAGCTGATCGGCGTGGCGCCGGCGGGAAGCCGCACGCTGGGCCTCGCGGTCGACCTGGGAACCACCAATCTCGCGGGATTCCTCGTCGATCTCGAGCGCGGCGCCCTGCTCGCCAGCCTCGGCCTCGAGAATCCCCAGTCCGGCTGGGGCGCCGACGTGATCAGCCGCATCAACCATGCGGCCCACTCGGCCGAAACCGCGGCGGAGTTGCGCACCGCCGCGGTCGACGGCATCAACGCGCTCGCCCATGATCTGACGCGCGGGCTGCACGCGAAACCTGAGGATATCGTCGACATCGTCGTCTCCGGCAACCCGGCGATGCAGCACTTGTTGCTCGGCCTGCCCGTGCGGCAGCTCGGCCGCGCGCCCTTTGTGGCGGCGGTGCGCGAGGCGATGGGGGTCAAGGCGCGGGACCTCGAGCTCGCGGCCTGCGCCGGGGCATACGTGCATCTCGCACCCGGCATCGGCGGTTTCGTGGGCGGCGACCATGTCGCTGCGCTCCTCGCCACCGAGGCGCGCTGGTCGGAGACTGCGACGAGCCTCGTGATGGACATCGGCACCAACACGGAGGTCTCGCTCGTGCATCGCGGTGAGCTGCACAGCGCCTCGTGTCCGTCCGGCCCCGCGCTCGAAGGCGGGCACATCTCCTGCGGGATGCGGGCCGCCGAGGGCGCCATCGAAAGAGTCGCCGCGAGCGGCCGCGAGCTCACCGTGCAGGTCATCGGCGGCGGCGAGGCGGTGGGCGTCTGCGGCTCGGGCGTGATCGATGCGCTCGCGGCATTGCGGCAAGCCGGGGCGATCAACGATCGCGGGCGCCTGCTTGCGCATCACCCGCTCGTGCGCGACGACGCCGGGCGGCGCGCTGCGCGCATTGCGCCCGGGGTTGAACTGACGCAGGACGACGTGCGTGCGGTGCAACTCGCCAAGGCGGCGATACGGGCGTGCACCGACCTGCTCCTGCGCCATGCGGGAATCGAAGCCCTGGCCGTGGAACGCTTTGTCATCGCCGGCGCATTCGGCGCCTATCTGGACGTGCGCAGCGGGGTCGGCATCGGCCTCTTTCCGGCCCTTCCGCTCGAGCGCTTCGAGCAGGTGGGCAACGCGGCGGGCGCAGGGGCGTGCCGCATGCTCGCTTCGACGCGCGCGCGCGCGCACGCGAGCGAGCTTGCGGCGCGCTGCCGCAGCCTGGAGCTCAGCGCGCTGCCGGATTTCCAGAAGACCTTCATGAGCCGCATCGGATTCGATCCGATCGACGCCGCAGGGAATCCATCGTGACTCAGACCCCGGCTGGTTTCGGCATCACCCTGATCGGCGACCGGATCAATCCCGGCTTCAAGAGCACGCGCGAGTTGCTGGAGTGCAACGATCTCGCGGGCATCCAGGCGCTCGCCGTGCGGCAGGCCGAGGCCGGGGCGGCCAGCCTGGACGTCACCATCGGAGCGCGGGCGCAGAGCGATCCGCAGTATCTCGTCATCGTGATCCGGGCCATCCAGGAAGCGGTGCCGCTGCCGCTGTGCTTCGATTACCCCGACGCGCCGACGCAGGAGCTGTGCCTCAGGACCTACGACCAGGCACGTGCCGGTGGCCAGCTGCCCCTTGTCAATTCGATCACCGAGGACCGGTGGCACCTAATGGAGCTCTACCGGCTGCGGCCGTTCCGCGTCGTGGTGATGGTCTCCGAGCGGGTGGAGAACGGCGTTGCCAGGGCGAACAAGACCGCGGCGGATTTCGCCTCCACCGCGAAGCGCGCGGCGCTGCGGCTGAATCGCGACTACGGCATTGCGCTCCGCGACGTCTTCATCGACATTTCCGTCAGCGCCGTCGTGGCCGACACCCAGGGGATGCACCGTGCGACGCTGGAGGCGATTCACGCCTTGCGCGCGGACGCCGAATTGAAGGGCATTCACCTGATGGGCGGGCTCACGAACATCGGGCAGCAGCTGCCGGCCAAGGCCGCAGACGGCTCAGACCTGAAGCTCGCGCTGGAGAACGCGTTTCTCACGCTCGCGGTGCCGGCCGGATTCGACGCGGTGCTTTGCACGCCGTGGCGCCCGTATGCGCCACTGCCCGATGACAACTACGTGCTCCAGGTCTATCGCGAGTTCCTCGAGCAATCGGGGACCAACGCGCTGCGTGTGGTGCGCAAGCTTTATCGGCGCGTGTGAGCGCCTCAGGTGATCTCGGCAGCGATACCGAGCGTCTGTTTCCGTATTGGCCAATTGTAACGTATACGATACACTAACAACACGTGTTCGAGATCAGGCGTTACCGGACAGCGACACGCCATGAGCCTTTCTCGGAATGACTTTCGAGTCTTCACGACCGGCAGGCGAAGGCACGAATCCTGGCTCGGCTGGAACGGCTTGAGGTCGGAAACTTTGGCGACTGCAAGTTTCTGCAGGATGGTGTCAGGGAATTGCGGGTGGATTGGGGGCCAGGTACCGCGTCTACTTTGGACGCGAAGGTCAGATGGTAATTGTTTTGTTGTGCGGCGGTGACAAACGAAAGCAGGATGCGGACATCAAGAAGGCGGTGGCACTATGGCAAGAGTACGAAAATCGGAAAAACCGCGATCCACGCGGAAAGGGCTGACGGTCTCGCACCGAGAGCGGCTGGTTGGCGAACTGCGGTCTGACCCCGCGCTGGCTGCGGAGTACCTCAGCGCGGCCGCGGAAGACGGCGATCCTCGCGTCTATCTTGCGGCGCTCAGAACCGTTGCCGAGGCAAAGGGTATGGCCAAGCTTGCGAAGGCGGCGGGCGTGCCGCGCGAAAGCCTTTATCGCGCGCTTTCGTCGAACGGCAATCCTCGCTTTTCCACGTTGCACGCAGTCCTGAAAGCCGCGGGACTGAAGATGGCCGTAGAGGTCGTCTAAAGGTAGTCCTCGCTTGGTGGCGCCTTGAGCGTCGGTGCACGGACCTGTGGGTAGCCCTGTCAACCCTAGCCTGAAGTCAGGCTATGCTCGAACGGCCGGAATGCGGAACCGGACATTCGCAGCCCTATGCTATTCGATCACCCGATCGACACCTATTCGCGGTTCCTTGCGGTAGGTTCTTACGAGTCGCGTTTGGCCGTGGAGACTACGCATCGATTCATCGATCAACGCGAAGCCGGCTCGCTCAAGGACCCTGCATGAAGCAATGTTTTCAGTTGCAACGATCCCAAGCACGTGTGCCAACCCGAAACGTTGCAGACCCCATTCCGAGATCGCCTTGATTGCCTCAATCGCGAACCCTCTACCTTGGAACCTATGCTCGATTGCGCAGCCCACCTCAACCTGGTCGCCCAGCGGACTCAACCCGACATGCCCAATCAATTCCGATGATCTCGTGAGGCAAATGCCCAGGACGTAGGGTCCGAGTGCTGGCGTACCAGGGTCGCGGCATTTGGTGATCAGGTATCGCAGCACTTCAAGAGCAGATTGCGCATCCTCATAGACCTGGTCCGAAAGCCACGTGCGTATGCCAGATTCCTGGCTCATTACGAAGACCTTCGGCGTATCTTCCGGCACGAAAATCCGCAGGGTTAGCGATGACGTGCTGATCGGCGGTCCGGTTATCGGAAGCATGTGGTCGTGCGACTTGCGCGCGTAAGCACCGGGTCAGTGGGCGGAACGCCCAATTAACCCTGGTCGAAAATCAGTCTACGCTCGCATGGCCGAAATGCGGCGGATTCGGCGCCGCCATCCATGGTCGCAGAACGGCCAACAACGGCCGATCGCGGCCATGTCCTAGACTAAGGGTGTCATTGTCGGCGTTAGCCGGACCGGCGTCTTTTACGGCGGCGGGCTCTTGCCGGCGGGAGTCAGGTCAGGAGTACTGCACGGCGAACGGGTTCCGGGACTTCGGCAGTGGACCGCCCACCCGTGGCGCCAGCGCATCGGTCAGACGTATCCGGGCCCTTCGATAACCGGGTGCGACCGAATGAAATCCTCGTTTACTTCGGCGCCGATGCCGGGCCGCTCGAGCGGGCGCACGCAGCCATCCGCGCCGAACTCGTAGGCCCGCGTGGTGAGTTCGTCCCGAAACAGGTTTTCTTTCGCCACGTCGGCCTCGTAGTAGCCGCCGTTGTCGATCGAGGCGAGGAAGTGGACCGTGGCGGCCATGTTCAACCCGGTCGCCGAAGTGTGCGGGTTGACCGGAAGCTTCCACGCCGAGCCGAGCGCGGCAATCCGCAGGCCTTCGCTGATGCCGCCCGTCTTGGAGAGGTCCGGCTGCAGGATGGTGATCGAGCGGTCCTCTACGATGCGCTGGAACTCGAAACGAGTGTAGTGATTCTCGCCGGCTGCAAGCGGTGTCGAGCCAAGCCCGGCCGCCAGGCTGTAGCTCCTGGCATCGTGCGGGGGAAACGGCTCTTCGAGCCAGCCCACGCGCAGTTCGTCGAAGGCCGGCATGACTCTGCGCACGTCCGCGACGCTGTATTTCGTGTTGGCATCGACCAGCAGGTCGATGTCCTCGCCCAGGGCCGCGCGGACCGCCTGTGCACGCTCGACGTCGGCGCGCCAAGTATCGCCAACGCGCAGTTTGAGCGCTCGGAACCCGCGCGCGACGAGCGCGCGCGCTTCGCTGACTAGTTCCTGCGGTGACTGATACCCGAGGGAAATGCCTCCGGCGTAGGCCGGTATGGCTCTCGAGCTGCCGCCGAGGAGCCGGTATAGCGGCCACCCGACGGCCTTTGCACGAATGTCCCACAGTGCCATGTCGATGCCGCTCATGCCGATCGCCGCGGCCGCCCCCATGCCGTGGCTCGCGAGCTGCATCTTGTAGATGCGCGCCCAGACGCCGTTCACATCGCTCGCGTCCATGCCCTTCACCAGTTGGGCGAGTGTGGTGTTGATGAGTTGCGCCACGGCGCCCGGCGAGCGGCCGTGATGCGATTCGCCCCAGCCAGTGAGCCCGCCCTCGGTGCGCACCTTGACGAGCACGGTGTCGCGCTTGACAGTGCGCCCGATGCCGAGGCGAACGCCGCCCGCGGCCGAGACCGGGAACGAAAGCGGATAAGCGGTGGTCTGAGCGATCTTCATGGTGTTTTCCAGTCTGGGTGGCGCTATGCGCCGAGGTAGGACTCGCGAAGCGCCGGATCGCTGCGCAGCGAAGCAGCATCACTCTCGTGGGTGACACGCCCTGTCTCGAGGACGTAGGCTCGGTCTGCGATCTTCAGGGCGATGTGTGCGCTCTGCTCGGCGAGCAGGAGCGTCATGCCGCGTTCGCGGATGCGCTTGAGAGTTTCGTAGATGACCTTGATCATCACCGGTGCAAGACCGAGCGACGGCTCGTCCAGAATGAGCACCTCAGGCTCACGGACAAGAGCACGCCCGATCGCGAGCATCTGCTGCTCGCCTCCCGAGAGGGTCGCCGCAATCTGCCGGTGCCGCTCGCGCAGGCCCGGGAAAAGCCCAAATACTTCTTCGAGTTGCTGCTCGATCTTCGCTCGGTCTTTGACGAGATACGCCCCCATGAGCAGGTTGTCGCGCACGGTCAGATCGCCGAATACGCGCCGGCCCTCGGGCACGTAAGCCATCCCGAGCGCCGAGCGAACCTCGCTCGAAAGCCCATCGATGCGCCGGTCGCGAAGCAATATCCGGCCGCCTGACGCCGGCGTCAGGCCGACCAGCGAGCGGATAATCGAGCTCTTCCCCGCGCCGTTCGCACCGAGAAGCGCGACAACCTCTCCCGCGCGGACTTCGAGCGAGACACCCTGGACGGCGTGCACCTTGCCGTAATGGACGTTTAGATCGCTAGTCGATAGAACCGGCCGCGACAACGCTTTCTCAGGCGGCATGCGCTTCTTCCTCGCTCTCGACCTCGCCGAAATAGGCCGCCTGCACGCGCGGGTTGCGCACCACCATGGCGGAGGCCCCGTCGGCGATCTTCTCGCCATGGTCGAGGACGATTGCCCGCGCGCACAGGCCGGTCACCATGCGCACGTCGTGCTCGACGAGTGCGATCGTCAAGCCCTCGGCATGGACCCTGCGGATTAGCTCCTGAAGCTCGGCGCGCTCAGAAGGGTTCAGTCCGGCGGCGGGCTCATCGAGAAGCAGGAGAGTCGGCTCGAGCGCAAGCGCGCGCGCGATCTCGAGGCGGTTCTGCGCTCCGTAGGGAAGATCGCGGGCCAGCAGGCCAGTCGAGTCGGCGAGCCCCGTGAGCACGAGGCAACGCTCTGCGATCGCGCCGGCTTTCTTCCTTGCCTGAAGCGAGCTGTTGAGTCCGAACACGTCGCCCAGCGCTGATCCCTGCACGCCCTTCATGGCGGCGACCTCGACGTTTTCCAGCACGCTCATCGTCCCGAACAAGCGCTTGTTCTGGAAAGTGCGCGCGATGCCGCGCCGCACGATCTGCGCGATGCCGAAGCGCTCGATGCGCTCGCCGCGAAAAACGATTGTGCCCTGGTCGACCCGATAGATGCCCGAGAGCACATTGAAGAGCGTGCTCTTGCCCGAGCCATTCGGGCCGATGATGCCCAGAAGCTCGCCCTCCTCGATCTGCAGGTCGATATTCACCAGCGCGCGCACCCCGGCGAACGAAAGCGATACCTTCGAGGCCGCAAGCAACGTCATCAATCCTTGCCAGCGGCGGGAGCACCTGCGCGGCGGCGCACGAGCGTCAAGATCCCCATCGGAAAGAACATCATCCCGAGCAGAAGGATCATGCCGTAAGCGATCATCCTGAACTCGCCAAACGGGCGCAGATACTCGGTAGCGGACTCGAGCAGCGCGGTCGCCACAATCATCCCTTCGATCGATCGGTAGCCGCCAAACATGCTCATCACCAAGAACAGCACCGAGGGCTCGAGCCCGAACATATCGGGGTGGATGAAACGCACATAGTGGGCGTAGAGAAATCCACCCGCGCCCGCCCAGGCCGCCGACAGCGCGAGCGCGGTGACTTTCGCACGCCCGACCTCCACCGCGACCGACGAGGCCGCAAGCTGGTCGTCGCTGAGCGCCCGAAGGAAGAGCCCGAGGCGGCTACCGATCACGCGTTTGGCGAGGAAATAGGAAATGCCTGCCGCGACGAGAGCCAAGAAATAGAACTGCTGCGGCGTCTCGAGGCTGTACTCGCCCAGGCCAACGGCGGGGATGGAGCGCACGCCCTGCGGGCCGTTGGTGAGCTCGATCCAGTTCATCAGCACGAGCCAGACGATCTGCTGAATACCGATCGTCGCCATGACAAAGTAAAGGCCCGCGAGCCGCACGGCCGCTCCGCCCAGCGACACAGCGAGCACGATCGTCATCAACACGGACGGTACCAGCGTTGCTACCGGTGCCCAGCCGAGCTTCGTGGTGAGAAGCGCCGTCGTATAGGCGCCAACGCCGAACAGCGCCCCTTGAGCAAGCGACACGCGGCCGGTGAAGCCCGTCAGGAACCCCAGCCCAACCACGGGCAGCGTGTAGATCAGGATGAAGTTGGCGATGTGAACGACGTACTGCGGCGCGAGCGCTGGCAACGCGAGGAGCGCGGCGAGGGTCGCCGCCCAGAACCACCAGCGCTGATGGAGCGCGGCCATCGTCACACCTTGACCGGCGTCTCGCGCCCAAGAAGTCCCGTCGGCCGCCAGATCAGCATGACCAGCAGAATCACGAAGGCGACCAGATCCTTGTACGCGGACGAAATGTAGCCGCCGGCCAAGTTCTCGAGTACGCCGATCACGAGTCCGCCGAGGATGGTGCCGGGGATGCTGTTGATGCCGCCGAATACCGCCGCGCTGAACGCCTTCAGGCCGACCATGTCTCCCATGTCGAACGACACGAAGTACAGGGGACCGATCAGCACGCCCGCGATCGCTGCCACGGCGAAACTGAGCCCGAAGGTGAGGGCGATGGCGCGCTTCACGTCCACTCCGACCGTTGCGGCGATTTCGGCGTCCGCGGCGACCGCGCGCAACGCGCGGCCGGTCCGCGTGTACGTGAACATTGCGTGCAGCAGCACGACCAGCACGAGTGTCGACAACACGACCCACAGGTACCCTTCCTGGAACCGGGCCGCGCCGATCTGCACCACTTCACTGCCAAACACCTTCGGGAAGGGCACCGGCTCGGGAAAGAACACCCGCACGCCGTTCATGAGCACGATGCCCAGCCCGATGGATCCGACGATGAACACCTCGTGGTTGTGATACAGCCGCCTGAATACCAGGCGCTCGAGGACCATGCCAAGCGCGAAAGCCACCGCGCCGACGACGAAGAGCAGTGGCAGCGCCGGAAGGTGCACCCGCTCGGCGATTACAAGGCCGAGAAAGGCCCCGGCCATGAACACGTGGCCTTGCGCGAAGTTCACCATCCGCAACGTCCGGTAGACCAGCGTGAAGCCCAGTCCAACCACCGCGTAAACGCAGCCGGTCGCGAGCCCGCCGATGAAGAGCTGGTCGAACATGGTTCTCGACTAGCGCGGGATTACTTGCCCTTGAAGGCCTGGAACGCGCCTTTGCCGACTTCGACCAGCACCGACTGCTGGACGAGCTGGCCGGTCTTGTCGAAATACGCATCGCCTGGCACGCTGAAAAGGGTGCCTTTCCAGCGGCCGATGCACTGGCGCAGTTTCTCCTTGTCAGTGCCGGAGGACTCGATGCACGGCACGGCGATGAACTTGACAGCACGGTATTCCCATGCCGCAAGCACTGGGCGCGGGGGCTGCGAGCCACCACTAAACTCCTTCACATAGCGGTCGGCCCATGCCCTCGCCTGGGGATCGACATCCTCGTGGAAGTAGGTCGTGAGGACGGTACCCTCGGAGGCTTTGGGCGCGAGCGTCATCAGGTTCTCGTTGGCGAGGCCACCGGTGCCAATGAAGCGCGCCTTGATGCCCAGGTCGCGCGCCTGGTTCATGATTGCGGGCGCCGCCGGAATCGTGCCGAAGATAGCGAGACCGTCCGGGTTCGCCTCGCGGATCCTGGAAAGCTGCGCCGTGAAGTCCTTGTCCGCCGACTGATACGGGACTACGGCCACCGGATCGAGGCCGATTTTCTTCAGGCTCGCGACGAAGATGTCGCGGTTTCCGACGCCGTAGTCGTTGGCGTCATGGATCACGGCGATACGCTTCATACCGAGGCGCCTGACCGCCGCATCGGCGATCTGCTCGGCCTGGACCGAGTCCGTAAAGATGACCCGAAACGTCCATTTGTTCTTCTCGGTGGTGATCTTCGGGTTGGTGGCGCCAACCACGATGTAGGGCAGGCCCGCGCGTTCAGCCACTTCCATGTTGGCCAGAACCTGCGAGCTCCCCCAGCCTCCGACCACCAGGTCAACCTGGTCGTTGACCAGGCGCTGCATGGCGGTAACAGACTGCGCCGGGTTGCTCGCGTCGTCGACCACGACCAGCGAGATCTTGCGGCCTTTGATGCCCCCCGCGGCATTGATCTCCCTGACCGCCATTTCCGCGCCCTGGCGAATACCAATGCCATAAGACGTGCCTGGGCCGGACATGCCCGCAACAACCCCTAGCTTGATGTCCTGAGCCTGGGCCGAAACTGCTATTGCCACAGACCCTGCCACCGTAATTGCGCCAATCAGCTTTCTCATCTTCATGACTTTCTCCTTTGCTCCTGTGATTG
>Ga0156179_1041_pt1 | contig 15340 bp, 18 predicted proteins | sample RifCSPlowO2_12_FD_107832 | JGI IMG/M metagenome (GOLD analysis project Ga0156179, IMG submission 107832) | Betaproteobacteria bacterium RIFCSPLOWO2_12_FULL_67_28 | reverse complement strand
GCGAAGCCCACCGCGAGCACTGGAGGCCACGCTTCGCGGAACTGCTGCAGCCGTTCGACGAGGTCTTTCTATCCTGCGAAATCCGACTGCGCAAGCCCGACCCGCAGGCGTTCGCGTACGTTGCGCAGCGCATCGGAGCACCACCGGAGCGGATCGCGTTCTTCGACGACGCGGCAGAAAACGTGGCCGGCGCGCGCGCCGCAGGGATGCGCGCGTTTCAGGTGCGTTCGCCCGCGGCAATCGCCGCGGCGCTGCGCCTCAACGCTTAGCCCGCTCGAAGAAGGCGCGCGTCTCGAAAACGCCCGGCGCGAAAGCCCTGCCGTTCGAGCGCAGCGTCCGCTTCAGCACGAAATCGAACAGCAGCGGATTATGCACGCGGATCTCTTTCAGCACCGGCGCCGTCTCGGCGCGCAGCAGCCCGATCTGCACCAGGTAATCGACCGAAAAAATCGGCATCACGCCCGGCAGCGGATAGTCGGAGCCGTTGAGCAGCCGCAGGTGCCAGTCGCTGCGCTCGATCACGCGCGCCAGCGCCGGGCCGGCGCGGTTCAGCTGCGTCATGGCCGAGATGTCGCCGAACAGCCGCGCCGCGTGGCGCGGCTCGTCCATCATGCGCGCGAACAGCTCGAAGCTGTCGATGAGCGGGCCGTTGGCGCCGCGGTCGAGATCGCGGTCCTGCCCCATCGAGCCGCAGTGCGCCACCACCACGCGCACCCCTTGCGCGAGCGCCCGGCGCAGCCGCAGCGGATTGCCCAGGTCCTGCGCGTCGGCGCCGAGCACGGCGCGTTCCTCGCCGGCGTGCGAGATGAGCGGCAGCCCGAGGCGCGCGAGCGCCTCGTAGAAGCGGTCGCAGCGCGGCGCAGCAGGGTCCATGCCCATCGCTGCGGGCAGCCATTTCACCGCGCGCGCGCCGTGTTGCGCGGCCCGCTCCAGCGCCTCTACGCAATCGGCGCGGTAGGGATGGATCGACGCCGCCCATTCGAAATAGGCCGGATGCGCGCGCGCCGTGTCGCGCGCGTAGGCGTCCGGCACGTGCAGCGTGGTGCGCTCGGCGTCGGGCGAGCCGTCCTCGCGGTAGGCGCGCTCGAACGCGAACAGCAGCAGCTTGACGCCCGGGCGCATGCCGTCCAGCAGGTTGTGCATGCGCTCGATGTAGGCGCGATCGACGTTGCCGGGCGCGTTGTGCGCGCAGCCCGCGTTGAGGAAGAACAGCCGCCGCGCAAACTGCGCCGGGTTGAGCACGCTCTGCATGCCGGGATTGACGACGATGCCGCTGCCGGAATCGCCGCTGCCTACGAGGTGCGCGTGCGCGTCCCACATCTGGCGCGGATCGATCCCCTGCCAGGCTGCGTTCACCAGTTCGTGCCCGGCAAGGCGCCGCGACAGGCGCGCGAGGCACGGGTTCCACAGGCCCTGCTCGAGCGAGAAGCCGCAGCCGGCAAGCCCGCCGCCGGCAGCGGCAGCCAAGAGGAAGCGGCGGCGGCTCAGGTTGCGGCTACGCCGGCCAATTCTTGATGTAGCCCTTCAACATCTTGTTCTCGAAATCCTGCTCCTCGAGAACCGCCTTGGCGACATCGCGGAACGAGATCACGCCAAGCAGCTTGCCGTCGTGCATCACGGGCAGGTAGCGCGCCCCGCTTTCGAGCATGGTGCGGCGCAGATCGTTGACTTCCATGTCGGGCGCCGCGGTCACGGGGTCGCGCACCATGACCTCGCCCACCTTCAGGTCGCCGAGCGCCCCGCCGCGCTTCGCCAGCGCCTGCAGCAGTTCGTGGAACGTGAGCATGCCGGCCATGCGGCCACCGTCCATCACGACCAGCGAACCGAGGTTCTGTGCCGCCATGGTGGCAACCGCATCGGCCGCGCGGCCGGAGGGTTCGATCGTGAGCAGCCGGTTGCCCTTGACGCGCAGGATTTCCTTGACTTGCATGTCGCACCCTCCCGGATGGCGTGGCCTGCTCACATACTAGTCCAATCCGGGCGGCGCAAGAAGGGCAAGCGCGCGCCCCGATGGCTACAGCACCCGCCGCTCCGGCAGGTGCATTTCGCGGCGGCAACGCTCGTCGCAGCGCGGATGACTCACGATGAAGTTGCGCAGCACCAGCTTCAGAGCCAGCTGCCGGTCGTGGTTGCCGCTTGCCGCGGCCCAGGCGATGTCTTCGCGGATCATCGCCCGGATGCACAATTCGCCGTCGGGGCAGCGCACCAGGTAATTGCCCAGCTCGGCTGCCGCAATTTCGGGGATGTGCTCGTGGCTCGCGATGGCGAGAACCTCTTCTTCGCTCAAGTCGCACAAGCCGATGCAGTCTTCGAGGGTCAGCATGACGGTCGCCTGCCTGGCAACAGTTTAAACACCATCGCCGCCGGCCCGCAATGATCTGGCGCAAGGCAGCGCTAGAGGCCGGCCGCATCCGCCACCAACCGCCGCAGCTCGCGGCGCAGGCCGTCGCGCACGCCCGCGTAGCGCCGGCTCGCATTGCGGTTGACAAGCTCGAAAGGATCGAGATCCAGGTCGTAGAACTCGTCCAGTTCGCCGTTGCGGCCGCGATTCACCCAGCGAATGTACTTGTAACGATCGGTCCGGATCGCCTTGTAGCTCATGCCGACCAGCCAGGGCAGTGCATTATCCGCCCAGTACTCGATCAGGATCGACTTGCGCCAGCCGTCGCGCCTTGCGGCGAGCAGCGGCAGCAGCGAGCGCCCCTGGATCTGGGGTCCGGGTCGTCCGCCGGCGAGCTGGATCAACGTCGGCGCGATGTCCTGGCAGATCACCAGGTCGTGCACGCGCGCACCGGCTTTGGTGCGAGGCGGATAGCGCAGCACGAACGGCGAGCGGATGCCCTCCTCGTAGGCAAAGCGCCGCTCGGGGCCGAGCGCATGCTCGCCGAAGAAGTAGCCGTTGTCGCCGAAGAACAGGATCAGCGTGTCATCGAGCTGGCGGCTGCTCTCGAGCGACTCGAGCAGCAATCCGACGCCCTCGTCGACCGCGGCCATCATCGCCGCGCGCAGGCGGATTTCTTCCTGCGTGCCGGCGCCGATGGCCTGCAGCACGGTCTGCGATTTTTCCGAGCCCTTGAGTTGCAGGGCCTCGGCCCACGCCGGTTTGCGCTTCGCCACCTCGGCGGGCGTCAGCATGTTGGGCTTGGGCGGAAACATGCAGCCGCGATAGAGGTCCCGATGCCGCTCGGCGGGCTTGTAGCCGCCATCCTTGTCGAGCGTGAGCGTGCCATCGGCCGCCTGCTCGGCGTCAGGGTGCACCGCCTTGTGCGCGAAAAACAGCGCCCAAGGCCGCTTGCGCTTGCCGGCGACGAAATCGAGCGCCTTGCGGTTCAGGATGTCGGTGACGTAGCCGGAATGCTGAACCGCGCGGCCATCCTCGTTCAGCTTCGGGTCGTTCAGCCGGCCGTGGCCGTCGAAGCTCACCCAGTGATCGTAGCCGGGCCGCGGCGAGCCATCGTTGCCCATGTGCCACTTGCCGATGTGCGCAGTCTCGTAGCCGAGCGCCTGCAGCGCGAGGTGGTAGTTCGGCAGCCGATGGCTCATCGCGTCGCGCGCCACGTTATCGATGATGCCGTGCCGGCTCGCGTACTGGCCGGTCAGGACCGAAGCGCGGTTCGGCGAGCAGATCGGTGTGGTGTGAAACGCTCGCTCGAACAGGGCGCCCTCCCGCGCCAGCCGGTCGATGTGCGGCGTTTTCAGGTACGGATGGCCGCCCGCGCCGAACTCGTCGCAGCGCAGGTCATCGATCAGGATAACGAGGAAGTTCGGCTTTCTCATGGTCTCGCGCACGCATCGGGACAGACCGTGATTGTCCACGAAATCCGGCGCCTGTTGCACCCCGCCGGCCGTGGTATAAATTCGGCGCATGAGCCACGCCGCGATCACCTTGCGCCCCGCGCTGGCGCGCGACAGCCACGCCATCGCGCTGATGTCGCGCGAGCACATCGAGTACGGCCTGGCCTGGAAGTACGACGCGGCGCGCATCCAGCGCGCGCTGGAGCGCAGCAACGTGTCGCTGCTCGCAGCCTTCGATCGCGGCTCGCTGGTGGGATTCGCCATGATGGAGTTCGGCGACGAACGCGCGCACCTGGTGCTGATGGCGGTGCGCCCGACGCACCGCCGGCGCGGCATCGGTCGGCGCCTGCTCGAGTGGCTCGTCGAGACAGCGCTCACGGCCGGCATCGAAAGCCTGCATCTGGAATTGCGCGCCACCAACGATGCCGCGCGGCGCTTCTATCGCGCGCTCGGCTTCGGCGAGACGATCCTGGTGCCGCGCTACTACGCCGGCACCGAAAGCGCGTTGCGCATGGTCCGGGTGCTGCGCGCGCCGCTACCCGCGCAGCTCACCTGGCAGCCGCCGCGCCACTGGTGCTAGCCGCGGCATGGACCTGCAGCTCGCCGGCAGAGCGGCGCTCGTCACCGGCGCGAGCGCCGGCATCGGGCGCGCGATTGCCGTCGCGCTGGCCGCCGACGGCGTGCGCCTCGCGGTGACGGCGCGCCGCCGCGACCGGCTCGACGAGCTGGCGGCGCAAATCGAGGGCAGCGGCGGCGTGCGCCCGGCGCTGATCGAACAGGATTTCATGCAGCCCGAAGCGCCCCAGCGCATCGCCGAGGCGGCGCTCGCCGCGCTGGGCAAGGTCGAGATCCTGGTCAACAACGCCGGCGGTTCGCGCGCCTTCAAGCTGCATGCGAGCGAATCGCAATGGGAAGAGGCGCTGACGCTCAACTTCACCCGGCAGCGGCAGCTGACCGACCGGCTGCTCGACGCGATGATCGCGAACCGGTGGGGACGCATCATCAACATCACCGGCAAGAGCGAACCCGAAGGCATCAACGGCGCATTCTGCGCCAAGGCAGCGATGCATTCGTGGGCCAAGGGACTGTCGCGCGAGGTCGGGCGGCATGGCATCACGGTGAACTGCATCCCGCCCGGGCGCATCCTGAGCGAGCAGATCCTGCGCAACTACACCCCCGAGTACCGGCAGCGGCAATCCGAGCAGGAAATTCCGGTGGGCGAATACGGCCAGCCCGAGGACATCGCGCATCTGGCCTGTTTTCTCGCCTCGCCGCGCGCGCGCTACATCACCGGCGCCGTGATCCCCGTCGACGGCGGCCTGCGCCGCTACCAGTTCTGAGGCGAGGCGAAGCGCCCGGCGAGAAAGTCGACGAACGCGCGCACTTTGGCCGAGAGGTATCTGCGGCTCGCGTACACCGCGTAGATCGGCGAGACCGGCGCCGCATACGACTCGAGAAGCGGCACCAGCCTTCCGGCCTTCAGGTCCGCGCCGACGATGAAGCCGGGCTCGAGCGCAATGCCGACGCCCTGCACCGCGGCGGCGGCCAGCAGATCGCCGTTGTTGGAGTGCAACGGACCTGACACGCGCACCGGCCGCTCGCGCCCGGAGCGGTCGCGGAATTGCCACAGGTTGCGCGACTGCAGGTACTCGTACGTGAGGCAGCGATGCTTGGCGAGTTCTTCCGGCGAGTGCGGCGTGCCGTGGCGCTCGAGGTAATCGGGCGCCGCGCAGCAAACCACGCGCGTCTCGCCAAGCCGGCGTGCGACCACGTTCGCCCCTCCCGTACCACCGATGCGCACCGCCATGTCGTAGCCCTCGTCGACCAGGTCGACGATGCGATCGGACAACGCGACGTCGAAACGGACCTCCGGATGACGGGCGAGGAAGGCGCCGATCGCCGGCGAGAGGTGGCGCACGCCGAAATTGATCGAGCAGGTCAGCCTGATCGTGCCGCGCGGCGTGGCCGTGCTTGCCGCCGCCGCAATCTCGGCCTCCTCGAGATCGGCGAGCAGCTGCACGCAGCGCTCGTGGAACGACTGCCCGCTCTCCGTGAGGGAGAGCCGCCGCGTGGTGCGGTGAAGCAGCCGCGCGTCGAGGTGACGTTCGAGATCGGCAATCTGGCGCGAGCAGGCGGAGGTCGAAATGCCGAGGCGCCCGGCGGCACGCGCGAAACTGCCTTGCTCGACAACCTTGACGAAGACCGCCATGGCTTGGAACCGGTCCATGAAATTATCCTTAAATCCGGGTTAATCAATTGCAGATTAACCTCTTTATCCCGAAATGAACAAGTCTCATGATGATCGCGTCAACCTCATTCCTGGAGACCTGTCATGCTCGACTCACGCACCGCCCCCTATGCCGCGCTCGTGTTGCGCCTCGCGCTCGGTGTCATGTTCATCGCGCACGCCCTGCTGAAGTACACCGTCTTCACCCTGCCCGGCACGGTGAAGTTCTTCGAATCGCTGGGATTGCCGGGCCCGCTCGCCTACCTCACCTTCGCCGCGGAACTCGTCGGCGGCGCGTTGATCCTCGCTGGCCTGGGTTCGCGCTACGCGGCCGCAGCGCTGGTTCCGGTGCTGATCGGCGCCACTTGGGCGCACGCCGGCAACGGCTGGCTGTTCAGCGCCCCCAACGGCGGCTGGGAGTATCCCGCGTTCCTCGCCGCGGCCGCGATCGCGCAGGCGCTGCTTGGCGACGGCCGATACGCCCTCGCCAACGTCTGGTTCAACCGCAATCCGGGACGGGTCTACGCATGAATCGGAAGGAGCCGTTGCCGACCCTGTTCCTGTCGCACGGCTCGCCGATGCACGCGCTCGACCCGGGCGCTGCGGGAAAGGCCTGGGCGAGTCTCGGGCAATCCCTGCCGCACCCACGCGCGCTCCTCATTGCATCGGCGCATTGGGAGACGAACCTGCCGATGCTCACCGGCAATCCGAAACCGGAGACGGTGCACGACTTCTTCGGTTTCCCGGAACCGCTCTATCGAATCCGTTACCCCGCGCCCGGCGAGCCTGACATTGCCCGGCGCGGGCTCGCGCTTCTGAAGGACGCCGGGTTTATCCCCGCGATCGACGGCTGCCGCGGCATCGACCATGGCGCCTGGTCGCCGCTACTCCACATGTATCCCGATGCAAGCATCCCCGTAGTGCAGGTTTCGCTCCAGAAGGAGTTCGGCCCGCGCCACCACCTTGCGCTCGGGCGTGCTCTGGCGCCGCTCGCGGCCGAGGGCGTGCTGCTGATCGGCTCGGGCCAAATGACGCACAATCTGCGCGACCGGCGTGCGGACGGCGCGGCGCCGCTCGCCTATGCCCGGGAGTTCCAGGAATGGACCGATGCGCGCATCCGCGACCGCGACCTTGAAGTGCTAGCCGACTATCGCAGCCGCACGCCGCACGGCGCGCGCGCGCATCCGACAGAAGAACACTTTCTGCCCCTGTTCTTCGCCCTCGGCGCCGCCGGGCCGGACTATCGCACCGAGCGTCTGCACGACCGCATCGAAAGCGGCGCGCTGGCGATGGACGCCTATCGTTTCGCGCCCGGCTGACGCACTGCCGCGCTCACAGCTCCTCGTAGCGGCGCCGGTGCGTCTCGAGCATCTTCCAGCGCACCACCGGCAGTTTCTCGATGCAGTGCAGCGGCACGCGGTACATCTGCACCGCATGCAGCGCGCGCACCTGGGTGCCGCGCTGCGCGCCGTCGGCGAGCGCGCCGGCGCCGAAATGCGCCCCGGTCTTGAGGCGTTCCTCGTAGCCGGCGGGCGTCGTGAGCAGCGCCTCGCCCGAGCGCAGCACCAGCAAATCCTGCTCCGGAGGCGCCAGCAGCGCGTCCTGCGCGAGCGTCCCGGGCTCGGTTTCGCGCACCAGGCGGTTGAGCGTCATGCACGACACGCCGTCGGCGAATAGCCACGTGCTGCGCAGGAATTCGAGTTCGTCGCGCGATTCGACGATTTCGCGGTAAAGCGCGCTGCGCGAGACGAAATCGAGGTACAGGTCCTGCGGCAGCCGCATCGCCTGCACGAAGCTCAGCGCGCGGTAGGTCTCGTTGGCCGCCATGCCGAGCAGCGAGGAGGTCTCGCCGACGATCGATCCCGCGGACAGGCGGTGGCTGCCCGGTACGCCGGTGCGCAGCATCTCCACCGTGCCGCTCAGGATCAGGTAGATGTCGGAGACCGGCTGCCCTTCCCGGATCAGGATGACCTCCGGATTGAGCACCAGGATGCGGTTGTTCATCAGGTGCCGGATGCGGTGGATCGGCACCTCGGGGAAATAGTCGCGCAGGTAGCCGAACGCGCGCCGGCGCAATTCATCCGAGATGCCCTCGATCAGCACCTCCACGGTGCCGAACGGGGCGCCCGAGCCGATCGCGCGTTCGTCCTCGGTCAGGCGCCGCGAGGTATGCGCGAGAATCAGCTTGCCCGAGGTGTCGCCCGCGAAATCGGCCGCGGCGCCGTGGATCAGGCCGCCGCCGATGTCGATCTTCTTGACGTCGGCCTTCTGCGTGTAGTCGCGCACGGTGCGATCGAAGCGCGCCTGGCTGATGCCCGCCGGCGCGGCATCGGGCGCGATCATCTTGCGCATCACGTCGACCGAGGCGATATCGCCCAGATGCGCATAGCTCCGGTAGCCGCCTTCCCAGAGCACCCGGAAGTAGAAGATCGTCGTCTCCACGGGGTGCGGCGACAGGACCGGCTTGACTTCGAGGCCCTCGATGTCGTTCCAGGCGTCGAGTTGCAGGTCGTGCACGTCGAACAGCGCGCCGAATTCCTGCTCCGAGAGCTGCATCACGCTCTCGAGCTTGCGGATCACCGAGGCGCGCACCATCGGCACGGCGTAGTACGCGATGCGCCGGTCGCCGCGGATCAGCGCCGTCAGGCCGACCAGGTGGTCGTCGTGGCAATGGGTGTGGAAGATGCCGTCGATTTCGTTGATGCCGATGCCGAGCGCGGTAAGCGCATGGTCGATGTTCGGCCCCGCATCCACCAGGAAGACGCGGCCCTGGTAGAGCACGATGCTGCCCATCGCGGGACGGTTCATGTCCCAGCCGTCGCCGTCTCCGGTGTGCACGATGGTGAAGTAGTCGCGCTGCAGCAGGTGGTAGCCGAGCGAATACGGGCACTGGTAGCCGTCGCCGCGTGCCAGATTGAGGTCGACCTCGACGCTCTCGCCCTCGTAGACGATCTCGAACACGTTGGTGCGTAGCCGGCGCACCCGCACGCCGTTGCGGATCTCGACCGCGTCGCGCTCCACCACCACCGGCTGCACCAGCTCCTCGCTCGGACGGATCTGCCCGAAGGCGAAGGCGAGTTTCATGCGCATCATCTCGTGCGCCTGTTCCTCGCTCAGACCCGCCTGGGTCAGCTCGGCATGCGAAACCAGGCCGTAGTTGCCGCGGAAGATGTAGGCCATCTGCGCATCGACCTGGCGGCGCGAACCGATCAGCATCGGGCGCATGCCGTTGTTGCGCGGGTGTCCCGGAACGATCATGCCCTGGTTGTAGAGCATCTGCAGCACCGGGAACTCGGAGCGGCTGCAGACCTGACCGTTCTGGATCGCGAGATCCGAGAGCAGGATCGCGTTCGGCCCGGTCTCGCAGGCGACGCCACCGACCTCCATCGGCACGATCAGGCCCTTGCGCAGCAGGTGCTTGACTGCGTCCTCCGGACAGCCGCACAGGATGCGCACGTCGGCATGCCGGATTTCCACCCAGTAGACGCCGGTGCTGATCGGAATTTTCCGGATATTCGACATGGTTGCGGCCTGGCCGCCCGCACTGTAACGCGAGTGCGCGGCGGTGGCAAAAAAAGAGTCCCGCTAGAGCCCCCGGAAGCGGGGCTTGCGCTTTTCGTTGAACGCGCGCACGCCTTCCAGCCGGTCCTCGCTGGCAACGAGCCGGTTGTAGGCCTCGATCTCGTAGCGGTATCCGGTGAGCAGGTCCATCTGCAGCCCGTAATGGATCGACTTCTTCGCCTGCCGCACTGCGAGCGGCGCGTTGGCGGCGATCGCCTGCGCGCAGCCCAGCGCCTCTTCGAGCAGCGTGGCGCGCGCGCAGACTCTGTTCACCAGGCCCCACGCGGCTGCCTCGGCGGCGCTGAAGGGCCGCGCGGCAAGGACCAGCTCCTTGGCACGCCGCTCGCCGACCGCGCGCGGCAGGTTCTGCGTGCCCATGCCGCCAGGCATGATGCCCAGGCGCACCTCGGACTGCGCGAAGCGGGCTTCCGGAACGGCGTACATGAAATCGCAGCACAGCGCCATTTCGAGGCCGCCGCCGAACGCATCGCCGTTCACCGCCGCGATCACCGGTAGCGTGCATTCGAGCAGCGCCGTGAAGGCGCGCTCGAAAATCTCGTGCTGTGCGCGCCAGGCCGCGTCGCTCATGCCGTCGCGCTCCTTGAGGTCGCCGCCGGCGCAGAACGCGCGTTCGCCCGCGCCGGTGAGCACCGCGCAGCGGATCTCGCCCGGCTCGGCGGCAAGCCGGGTCCACAGATCGAGCGTGTCGCGCGCCATCTGCGTATCGAGCGCATTCAGCACCCGGGGCCGGTTGAGCCGCACCACGAGGACGTGCTCGCCGGAGCGTTCGACGGCGAGCGTGGGGTACGGAGGCAGGTTCATGGGGCGGGTAGCGCGTTCTCGGCCATGCGGGCATGCAAGCGTATATGATTTCGCGACTTCCTGAGGAGGAGCAAGCCGATGATCCAGCGCAAACCGCTGTTGCTGGCCCTCGCCGCCGCCGGACTGCTGACGGGGGCAAGCCTCCCCGTAGCCTGCTCGGGGGACGTCTTCATGCCGGAACTCGCGCGGCTGTAGCGGCGCGGCGCCCGTGCCGGGCTCTCGCGCGGCCGCCGGAGGGCCGCGTTACACTGCGCAAAAAAATGCACCCCCGCAAAGCCACCCGCGAAATGTTGGGATTCACCCGCGCCGAGTTCGCGGTTCTGCGCAAGCTCGACACGCCGCAGAAGATCCAGCGCTTCCTCCACCGCCTGAAGCAGAATTTCGAACCGGATGGCGACACCTGCTTCTCGGTACGCAGCGTGCTCAAACAGCGTCGCGCGCATTGCATCGAAGGCGCGACGCTTGCCGCCTGCGCGCTCTGGATCCACGGCGAACCGCCGCTGCTGCTCGACCTGCAGGCGGTGCACGATTACGACCACGTGGTGGCCGTGTTCAGGCGGCGCGGCCGCTGGGGCGCGATCTCGAAGACCAACGGCCTCGCGCTGCGCTGGCGCGACCCGGTCTACGGGTCGCTGCGCGAGCTTGCGATGTCGTACTTTCATGAGTACTACAACAAGCGCCATCACAAGACGCTGCGCACCTACTCCCGGCCGTTCGACTTGCGGCGCGTCGATCCGGCGGTCTGGGCGACCTCGGAGCGCGAGACCTGGGACCTCGCCACGGCGCTCGACGCAACGCGCCACTATCGCCTGCTCACTGCCGCGCAATCGCGCACGCTCACGCGGCGCGACCCGTTCGAGCGCCGGGCGGGACGCGAATTACAGTATCGGCCGCCGAAGCAGGCGGATTGGCGCGGCCGGCGCAAGCGCCGCTAGCTGTAACGCAGGAAAACAATGTGCGGTCGTCGCATCGGGGCGCGATGCGCGTGTTTCGATTTCCCCGGTCTCGGGTTTTTCGGGGTGAATCTTCCCGAAAAACCCGAGAGATGAAGAAGATCAACCGCACGCCGCCGCAGATCGGGGCACGCGAGTGAACCGCGTCGGCGCAGTCGTCAAAAAATCTACTTCTGCTCCACCTTGCCGATCTTCTCCAGCGCCACCGCCAGGCGGCGCGCGTCCTGGTCCCAGTACTTCTGGAACTCGGGCGCGTCGAGATAAGCGATCGGCGTCGCGACCTTCTCCATCGCGCCGCGAAAATCGGGATCGCTGACCGCGTTGCGCACTGCCTCGCGCAAGCGCGCAACGATCGGCGCGGGCGTTGCCGCGGGCGCGAACACGCCGGCCCAGATGTAAAACTCGGCGTCGTAGCCGAGTTCCTTGAAAGTGGGCAGATCGGGCAGCAGCGCGAGCCGCTGGGTGCTCCACGAGGCGAGTGCGCGCATCTTGCCGCCCTTGATCTGGCCGATCGCCGCCGCCGGCCCGGAGGCAAGCGCCTCGACCTGGCCGCCGAGCAGCGCGGTCACCGCCGGTCCGCCGCCCTGATACGGAACGTGGAACAGCCTGATGCCCGCGGCGTTGGCGAAAATCTCCATCGCCACGTGCAGCGTGCCGTACACCCCCGAGGACGAATAATTGATCTTGCCCGGATTTGCCTTGGCTGCATCGACGAAATCCTTGAGCGTCTTGTACGGGCCGTCGGCGCGCACCACCAGCACGGTGGGGTCCGCGGTGACGAGGGCGATCGGCGCAAACTCCTTCATCTCGTAGGCAGGCGTCTTGCCGTTGATGCGGTCGGACACGGGGAAGATCGAGATCGAGGAAAGTGCCATCAGGATGGTGTAGCCGTCGGGCGTTGCCTTGGCAACTGCCGCCATGCCGACCGCGCCGCCGGCGCCGGTGCGGTTCACCACCACCACCGGCTGCTTGAGCGTCTTCTCCATCACCGCCGCGAGCGGGCGGCCTACGATGTCCGCCACCCCGCCGGGTGGGAACGGAACGATCATCGTGACGGGCTTGGTCGGATAGGCGTCCTGCGCCGGCACGAGCGGCGCGAAGGCCAGAAGCGCTGCAGCGAAAGCATGGCGAAACATGAAATATTCCCTCCCTGGGGGATCGCGGATTACACACTGTTACACAGTTTGCACTCCAGTCGTCAACAACCGGGGGGTCCCTGCGTCATGATGGGTATGCACATCACGCAAGGAGGCTGACATGCTCTGGAAGCGAATCGCAATCCTGACGGCTGCGGGCGCGGCGCTCGGCGCCACGGCTCCGGCCTTCGCGGATCCGCCCCACTGGGCTCCCGCTCATGGCTACCGGGCCAAGCACTATGCCCCCAGGGTAGCTACCGTTTATCCGCGACCCTACGTCGTGGTGGCGCCGCGGCCCGTCGTGGCCTACCGGGCACCGGCTTACTACTATTCGGCACCGGCATACTCGTATGGCCCGCCGGCCGTCCCTGCATACCGCACGCATGGCTACTATGCCGCCGACGGTGCCCTGGTGGGTGCCATCGCTGGCGCCGTCATCGGCGGCAGCGTCACGCATGGAAGTGACCGGGTCGCCGGTGTGGCGATCGGGTCGGTGCTCGGCGCGGTCGTCGGCCACGAGCTGGCCGGAGGCTATTGAAACGGGGTCATTGCATCGGGGTCGGAGTAAGCTTTGCGGCGATGGCGCGACTAACCATCCTGATGAAAACCCCGACCCCGTTTAAGCGGCGTACGCTGTTGCAGGCTCTGGCGGCCGTCCCCGTAGCCGCCATCGCCTGGCGCGCGTTCGGCGCCCCTCCGAGGACCATGAAAGACATCGAAGCATTGCAGACCAACTGGAAGGCGCACCTCGCGGAGGGTGTGCCGATACCCGCGGCCACAGAGCCGCTCAAGCTGAGCAAGGACGAGTGGCGCAAGCGCCTCGACCCGCAGGCCTATAACGTGCTGCGCGATGAAGGCACCGAGCGCTCGGGTACGAGCCCGCTCGACCGCGAGAAGCGCGAAGGCGTTTTCGCCTGCGCGGGCTGCGGCCTGCCGCTGTTCACGTCGGCGATGAAGTTCGACAGCGGCACCGGCTGGCCGAGTTTTTTCACCACCATTCCCGGGGCATTCGGCACCAGCCGCGATTTCAAGCTGATCCTGCCGCGCACCGAATACCATTGCAGCCGCTGCGGCGGCCACCACGGCCACCTGTTCGACGACGGCCCGCCGCCGACCGGGCAGCGCTACTGCAACAACGGCATCGCGCTGAAGTTCATTCCCAAGTCGGGCAAGGCCTGATCAGACAGTCGGCAGGCGCAGATCCGCGGCCAGCGGATGGCCCGGGAAATGGAAACGCACCGGCCCGTCCGGGAGCGCGTGCAGGAACTGCTTGAGGTAAGGATCGTCCGACGCGAGCACGTCCTGCGGCGTGCCCTCGCCCACCAGCACGCCGTCGGCAATCACGTACAGGTAGTCGACCACCTCGAGCGCTTCCGACACATCGTAGGTGACCAGGATGGACGTGGTCGCCAGGGCATCGTTCAGCTTGCGGATCAGGGTGGCGATGACGTTGAGCGTGATCGGATCGAGCCCGGCGAAGGGCTCGTCGTAGATCACGATCTTCGGCTCGGTCGCGATCGCGCGTGCGAGCGCGACGCGCCGCGTCATGCCGCCGGAGAGATCGGCCGGCATCATGTCGCGCGCGCCGCGCAGCCCCACCGCGTCGAGCTTCATCAACACCAGGGGCCGGATCAGCTCTTCGGGCAGGTCATAGTGTTCGCGCAACGCGAAGGCGATGTTCTCGTACACCGACAGGTCGGTGAACAGTCCGCTCGACTGGAACATCATGCCCATCCTGCGCCGCAGCGCGTACAGTTCGGCGGTATCGAGCTTGTGCACCACCTGGCCGTCGACGCGAATCCAGCCGCGATCGGGTCGCAGCTGCCCGCTGAGCAGCCTGAGCAGCGTGGATTTGCCGCTGCCGCTGGCGCCGAGGATCGCGACCACCTTGCCGCGCGGAATCCTCAGCGAGAGCCCGCGAAAGATCTTCCGCTTCGCGTAGCTGAAGTGAAGCTCGGAGATCTCGATCAGGTCCGCCGGCGTGGGATTCATGTTCACGGCGATCAGTCTATCAGCCGCCCGGCGCCTTACAGCCATGACTGCCCCCGGTGCCGCAGTGCGAACCCGTGTTCCTCCGCCGGAACTTGCCGGCTCCGGCGCTGTTCAAAGAGATTATCCGAACCAGGAGATCATTCATGAAGCTGATAGGGGTCATCGTTCTCGCAGGATTGCTTGCGCTCGGTCTCGCCGCGTGCCAGCTGCGCTGGGTCAACGCGAACACGGGCCAGGATGACGCCGGCCAGAGCGATACGTCCGCGAACCACGTCGCATCGGTACCCAAGCCAGCTTCGGTGCCGAAGATCGTGCCCGAGGCCGCGCCCGCGTTTGCGTGGTCGGACTCGACCGCCGAGGACACCGAGCTGAGCAAGCGGGTCAAGCAATCGCTCATCGCAGCACCCGGTGTCGACGCACTCGGCATCGATGTCTACGCCGAGGATGCTCTCGTGATCCTCGTCGGCCAGGTGCGCACGCGCAGCGAGCGCCAGCGGATCGCCGCGATCGCCTCGGTCGTGGACGGCGTGGCGGGCGTAGTCAACCGGCTCGAAGTCTCCGGCGACAGGCGGCGGGTAAGCTAGTCGCTGCGTGGGACGGCGAGCCTTGATCGCGCACTATCCCTGCGACGATCCGAATCGCATCAGCGTGCGCGCGTACGCTGGCGCCGTGGGCTCGTGCATGAAGTACACGTAGGCTTCGCGCCACGCCGTGGCCTCGAGCCTCGTCGCCCATTGCTCGAGATCGCCGTCCGAGTAGGCTTCGAGGCGAAGCCGGACGTAGCCCCAGGGAGCGGTCTGCACCAGAGGCGGCGGCGCGTTGTCTTCGCGCTCCGAGAGGCACAGCACCGCCCC
>Ga0156179_1222_pt1 | contig 15385 bp, 9 predicted proteins | sample RifCSPlowO2_12_FD_107832 | JGI IMG/M metagenome (GOLD analysis project Ga0156179, IMG submission 107832) | Betaproteobacteria bacterium RIFCSPLOWO2_12_FULL_67_28 | reverse complement strand
CGCGATGCAGCTCACCGGCATGCATCGCGCTACCGAGCCCAAGCTCGAGGCGCTCAACGCCGCGCAACTGAAGAACCTGCTGAAGAAGGGCATCCTCGGGCGCCTCTACGCGCACCTGCTCTCGATCGACAACTTCGCGCGGCTGCTCGACCGGCGCGCGGCGCGGGCGGCGTAGGGACGTTTCGCCCTGTCGCCGAGGACGCTCAAAGCGATACGACGTTCAATCCGATCGCCCTCGCGCCGGCGCCCATCGCCTCATCGAGGCAGAGTATGCCTTGCACCTTGCCCGCTTCCGCTACCGCAAGGTGAAGGGCGTTGCCGGCCCGCAGCCTCAGATTTGCATCGCCTGCGAGCTCCGCGGCACGGCGGAACTCTGCCCGTTGCGGTACGGCGATCGAGCAATGCTCCTGCGCGAAGGCGAGGACGCGCGCACGCGCCTGCTTCGCCATCGCGGACGCGATCTCGCCCATTCGCACCTTGATCGCCGCCGCGCTCGCAAACTCCGTGATCGCCCATTCGCTTACGACAAGGCTCTCGCCGGAGGATTCGAGCCATGCGACAACCGCTTCGCTCTTCGGCTCGCGAATGAAGGCCGGAACGAGTGCGCTGGTGTCGATGTAGATCATCAGTAACGCGCACGCTGGCGCATGTCGCCGACCACCGGCGCCGTCACCTTCTGGCGAGCAAGGAATTCCCGCAACCGGCGGACCTCTGCCTTTCCGATCGCGCGCGCCGCGGCGCTCAGGATCAACCGTCCGTCCGGACCGATTTCACCCGTCAGCGTGTCGCCCTCGCCAACACCAAGCTGGCGCGCCGATTCCGCCGGCAGTCGCACCGCCAGGCTGTTGCCCCATTTCGACACCAGCAGCCCCACGCGCTTGCTGCTGTTCGCCGTTTTCATTCTCACTCACCTACGTATAGCCATGTAGACACATCATAGCTGGGCAGCCGGTGCAGGGCAAGTTCGCGCGTCCAGTGGGCCGGCTTGGATTCGAACCAAGGACCAAGGGATTCTGAGTTGAAAGCGATTCTCTAACTTTTTGTATTCACGGCCCGCCCTCACTCGCCAAGGCCCACCAATACGCGTAGAAGCGGCACGTTTTGGTCACGTTCTACGCCGCGTCGCCTTGACCGCCATCGCATGGCAGAAGTAGCGATATCAATCGCAGAGCAAATCGACTATCGCGCTTATGTCATCAAGCCAGTCGAGAATGAGAGCCTGCGTACGGTTTCTTGCTGGTTCCGCAAGCACATCGGAAGGATGGGTCGGTCCCGCGATCAGGTAGATTCGCTTGGCTAGCTGAATTGCTTTTTGCGCCGACTCCCCATTTCTGTGCGCATAGAAGTTACGAAAGGATGGGAGATCGTAAAAGACCCGTGTTTGAAGTGAAAGGGCTGCTTGCACGTGTGCCAGGTGCGAGCATTGCAAATGCTGACAGGTATTGTGAAAAAGCGCGATGTTATGCCAAGAGGGTTCGTCTCGACGGCTGACAGGAGCTGCAGCAAGAGGTCCGCGAGCAAGCTTGTTCGCTGCGAAAAGAACGTCGCCGGGAGTTTGTATGGCCGCGTTGGCGTGCGTTACACGGCCACCTGTACATCGCTTTGGCCTATAGACACACGAAAGCAAGTAGGAGCGACTGAAATTTGTCCACAGATTTTGTGTCTCTAGAACAACATATGCTAACTCCCGATCGCGAAGGGGATTTCGAAGCGCTATACCAACTACCGCTCTAGCGCGCAACCGCCAAAGACGCTTTCGCGCAGAAGCTCGTAGGCAAGCAAAGCTCCGTGATTCGCGCATTCAAAGCGCGTTCGAGGTCAGAGCTCGACAAAGCCACTCGAAGCGGGATTTCCGCTGGTCTTCAACGTTTGTCTTCTCTGCGGAAGCGTCTACGAAGGATTTAAACTTCTTGGGGGATGGATCCGCCTCAAGAGCATTCGCGAGCGTCGACAAGTTGCTCGCGGCCACGTCGTCATCAATGTCTACAGCGTCTTCTAGTTCAAAAGCGTCCTGCAACTTGTCGGAAGGATTCTGCGCGTGTGATACAGCGAGTACCAACGTATAGAAGATATGTGGTGCCATTAACGGGCCATTGTGGATATCGTCAATATTCACAAGCCAGTCAAGTGCCTTTGTTATTCGCTTCTCCATCATTTTGCGCTGCGCAAACTCATCATCGTTCTCTTCATATACGTCATCTAGTTGCTTACTCTTGGTCGTCTTGATGCCGTACAAGAGTGCGTGCGTAATCTCAGTAACGAGCTTCGTATCCTGCATTCGGACAATCTGCTTCTGGCCGAATACGCCCATCTCCAGGAAGCTTTCCTCGTAATCGCTGGTGAGCTCGTGCGCAAACCATTTGTATTCGCCTTGGTATTCGGCATGCCGCTTTTCTTCCGGATTAAGCGGAACCGTGTAGGAATTGAGGCGCCGAAAGGATTCGCGAATCTCACGCGGTGTAGCCGCGAGAAACAAATCAACAGATAACTGGTAATTAAGAAAAGCGCCCTTTAGATCGTCGTCGAGTTGTTCATACTTTTTACCCGCCGCAGCTTCCACTTTTGACTTTGACGATATTGCAAGCTTGCTGGAAAAGAAATCGTGGATGGTCTTACTGCGCTGTTGACCGTCAACGATCTCTTTTATGGTCTTTTTGCTCTTAAGGTCTGTTTTCTGAAAGAGAAAAATCTTGGGAATTGGATAGCCAAGAAGAATCGACTCGATAAGATACGAGCGTGCAGCCGGTGGCCAGACCTTATCGCTACGTTGGTAGTTGCTATTGGTAACGATCTCACGACGATTCATCGCAGCACAGTAGTCGGCGATGGTCATTGGGCTCTGTACTGTGTGAGGCATGGAATCCCCCAATCCGCTACGTATCGGTTCGATTATTCTTGACGAAGGGGCGTCTAGGCGCCCTTGCTACTTCGTGCCACTGTCGAAAAGCTTCGGATCCTTCCCGGCGCGAGCAAAAGCAGATGCTCTAGCGTACAAGGAGATCGCAAAATTGCGGATGCTGAGCTCTTCATTCGGCTCATTGTATTCGCCGCGTTTCCCAGAGTCGGCGTTTGATGTGAAGAAGCACGCGGAATCATATAGGCGATCTCGGAGGAGTCTTTCGCAGACTAATTCGTAACGCTTTGCGTAGCTGCGCTCCTGAAATGCTTCATCGACCGCATACGGATTCAATTTGATTCGCTGCGTGGCGCGAATTGATTCCGGGCGCGATTCCAGCATGAAAAGATAACCAAGCCAGGGTTTTTGCGAAGGCTTAAAGATGCCCTCCCGGTACGCGGCCCAGAAATCGGTCGCATTACCGAGTGCTTCCTCGACGCGGTTATTGAAGTTGTTGCCGAAGCTGCCGACTTGGGACTTCACTTCGACCGCGGCAAGCAGGTTGCTGTCTGACAGGACTACCAAGTCCCACTCTTTCGACGGTCGATAGAAGCCTGGGAGGGTCCGCAGTCTCTTTTCGGATATATGAACTTCCACGTTCTTCAGTCCGGCATCTTTGACGATGGCGGCAACAAGTCGCACAAATCCATCGGCATGCTTTCCGCCAGTAACCGCGCCGCGATTTCCTGCGTCCTTCTTGCGACCCTTGCCGCCTTGCCGCTTCTTCTGTTTCCCACGCACTTGCCAAAAGTGCTGGACGGCCTTGGCAAGCTCTTTCTTGAAGTCGAGCATCGCTCAGTGATGGCGGATCATTCGGTCTGCGGCTAGAAGCTTCGGGGTTTCTCGGTCGATGCGCTTTGCGGCCATTTCAAAGTAGTGCGGATCAATCTCAACACCGACACTATTCCTGCCCCACTTAGCCGCGGCAACGTTCGTTGTTCCGGTTCCCATGAAAGGATCAAGCACCGTGTCGCCTACAAAGCTGAACATTCTGATGAGGCGTTCCGCGAGCTGCAGCGGATAGGGAGCGGGATGATCCTTGGTTGACGCGCCAGTTACGCCAGTCCAGATCTGCTGGAACCATGATTTGTGATGATCGCCGGGGATAACGCTCAGGATTCGAGTGGCCAAGCTCGGACTGCGGTATCCGCCAGGCTTCCGCTCCATGAGGATGAACTCAATGTCGTTCTTGATTACCGCGTTGGGTTCGTACGGCTTGCCGAGGAACCCCCCACCGTTGCCAGTTGCCTCATAGACCGCATTTGCGATCTTGTGCCAAATTATCGGCGCAAGATTGTTGAAACCCAAGGCCCGGCAGTGCTCCTGGATTGAAGCGTGCAGGGGCATGACAAGGTGCTCGCCCTTGTTCTTGCGCCGCGATAGGCATACGTCCCCGACAACGCATATCAGGCGGCCGCCGGGAACCAGGGCGTGAAGACAGGCCTTCCAAACCTTGTCCAGTTCGTCGAGGAACTTGTCGTAGTCCTCGATATAGCCCATTTGCCCTTCGCTGACGTTGTAGTCCTTCAGCGTCCAGTAGGGCGGCGACGTGACAACTAGGTGAACGCTCGCGGGCGCGAGGAAATCGATCTTGCGCGAGTCGCGACGGTACAGATCATGGTGCGTCGGAAGCTGCTCGAGCTTGGCTTCGATCGCTGCGGTGAGCTTTCGATCTCTGGCTATCCGGGGAAGATCCGTCTGGTGATTGCGGATTTCGCCAATGCCTTCAGGAAGGTGGTCGGCGGGGTCGAAAAGCACCTCTGCAGCTTCTGCCCGCTTGTTCATGAATTCATTATCCCAGATTGCGAGATCTCTCAATTACCAGCCAGACCAAAAACGGTTCGAATTCAACGCCTTTCGTCTGCGTGGCCCCTGCCGATTGCCAACATTGTAGCAACTGTACAAATATTCAGTATCGTCACTAGGCGCTCTTCTTAACGCTCGAATAGCAGTCCCGGTTAACAGGAGAGACCGCAGCCAGGGCGCGGCAGCAGCGCGAATTGAGTCGAAGCGTGACCCGAACGTGACCGAGTTGTCACGTTTCGGTCACGGTGTCCGAAAACCGGTTTTGAGACTAAGTCCCTGAATCGTTGAGTGGGCCGGCTTGGATTCGAACCAAGGACCAAGGGATTATGAGTCCCCTGCTCTGACCAGCTGAGCTACCGGCCCCGGGCGAATTATCGCCAATTTCGACGCCGCGCAGCGCACGGACAACGCGCCGGAGTGACTACTCTGCCCGTCCCGTGAAGGCCAGCAGGTCGCTCAACTGATCGTCGCTGCGCAGGAGCTGCCGACGAATGCTCGCATGATGCCGTTCGGCAGCGCGCTGCGCGATCGCGAGCACCAGCCGCCCGAGCCAGCCGGGAATCGGCCCATTCCGACGCCAAAACCGCTTACCCAGGCGCACGGCGTAGCCGCCAAAGAACCCCTCAACGATTTCGTCTTCGAGCGACACGATGCTCTGAAAGCTGCCCGGATCGCCCTGCCGGCCGCCGCGCCCGAAAAGCTGGCGGTCGATGCGCCGCGCATCATGGCGATCGGTAGCCAGCACATGCAGGCCACCCATATCGGCTACGCCCGGAGCAAGGCGGATGTCCGTGCCGCGGCCGGCCATGTTCGTGGCGACGGTGATGCCGCCTCGCTGCCCCGCATTGGCAATCACCTCGGCCTCCTCCTGATCCTGCCGCGCGTTCAACACCCGATGGGCGAGGCCCGCCGCCGTAAGCAATTCGCTCAAATGCTCCGACGCCGCGACCGACCGCGTGCCTACGAGCACCGGCCGGCTGATCTCATGCATTCGATGCAGGGTGTCTACGATCGCCGTCCACTTCGCGTCCGCGGTGACGTAGACCTGATCCGGCACCCGGCGGCGGCGAACCGGCCGATTGGTCGGAATGGTGACGACCGGCAGGCGATACACCGCCCACAGCTCCCGGGCCACCTCCCTGGCGGTCCCGGTCATTCCGGCAAGGCGCAGATAGCGGCGAAAAAAGCGCTGGTAACTGATCCGCGCGAGCGTCTCCTGCTGCCCGGTGATCGGGCAGCCTTCCTTCGCCTCGATCATCTGATGCAGCCCGCGCTCCCAGGACCGGTCCGCCATCACGCGGCCGGTGTACTCGTCCACGATCTGCACCTTGTTCGCGCGCACCAGGTATTGCTTGTCGCGCTGGAAAAGATACAGGGCCGAGAGCGCACGGCGGATCAGCTCCTCGCGCCGTCGCGGGCCGATCCAGACGCCGCCGTAGGATTCCGCCAGCTCGGCGGCACGGCGCTTGCCGAGGTCGGTCAGCTCGACGTCGCGTTCGCGCGGCCGGATGGAGAACTCCGAGCCCGAAATCAGCTGGCGCGCCATGGTCACGGCCTCGGTGTAAACCTGCTTTTCCTGGGACGTGTCGGGGACGTTCGAGATGATCAGCGGCGTACGCGCCTCGTCGACCAGCACGCTGTCGGCTTCGTCCACGATGACGAAACACAAGCCGCGCAGCAACAGCCGGCTGGTGCGTGGATACTCGGCGTGCAGGCCTTCGATCTGAAGGTGCAGCGGCCGCGCTTCCTGGCCGAGCATCAAGCGGTCTTTCAGGTAGTCGAACACCAGCTGCTTGTTGGTGCAATAAGTGATGTCGCAGGCGTAAGCCGCACGCCGCGCCTCCGGCGATAGGCCTTCCGTGATGGTGCCGATCGTCAACCCGAAGAACTTGTACAAGGGATTCATCCACGCCGCGTCGCGCAGGACCAGAAAGTCGTTGACGGTCACGATATGCACCGGAATGCCCGCCAGCGCCGCCGCGCAGGCGGGCAGCGTTGCGGCGAGCGTCTTGCCCTCGCCGGTTTCCATCTCCGCGACCTTGCCTTCGAGCATCACGCGTCCACCCAGCAGCTGGACGTCGAAGGGACGCATGCCGAGGCGCCGGTCGGCAATCTCCCGGACGATCGCGAAAACGCGCGCCACGAGCGCCTCCTGCAAACCCTCGCTGTAAAGGCGCCGTCTCAACTCGGGCACGCTGTCCCGGATCTCCCGGTCGGACAACCCGGTCAGCGAGCGCGCCTCGGTACTCACGCGGAAGAGGAACTCCGCATGGCCCGGCCCCCGGCCGTAGGCGCGCTGCCGCACGAACCCGGTGATGCTGGCGGCAGTGCGATCGAGCCACCCATCGCGCAAGTCCTCGCGCTGCGGATACCGGCCGAGGGCAATCCCGGGACGCAGGACCGCGCTGCTAGACATCGAACTTCCTCAGCAACAGGCGCCGGAGGGCGCGATACGCCTGAACCCCAACGGGCTCGAAGCCGTGATCGAAACGAACGAAAACCCGCGCCCCCAGGTAGGAGGACCGGACTTCGGCGGGCAAGGCGAGCTCGAGTTGAAAAATCCGCTCGAGCGTAGTCACGCCCTGGCGATCACGAGGATCTACGGCGAACGGTCCGCCGCCGGCGCTGCCCAGCGCCGCAGTCGGCAGTTGCATCGAGCCGCCCGGCACCTCGCGACGGATTCTCGCCGGCACCGGTTCGGCGCCCCAGCCGGCGAGCATCACCTCCACGTCGCGGATGCGCTCCCGCACCTGGGCAATGTCGTCCTGGCCCACGGCCACGCGCACGGTCAGTTCCCCGGGCTCCACGACGTACCCTACGAGCTGGCCCTTGGCGACGAAGCGGCCGGGCAGGTCGGCGGCATTCGGCACGACGAACCGGCCGCTGCTGGCGCTGCGCAAGACGAGCTCCGCCTCGCGCTCGCGAGTTCGTCCGAGCGCCGCCGCTACGGCGACCATTTCCTCGCGGACCATTGCGGCCTGCACGCGGTCCTCGAGCAGCAGGGCGTCGTATTTCGCCTGCAACTCTGCCAGCTGCGCCTCGAGCACCGCCACCTGGGTCGGGAGCAACGGGTCCTGGGCCTCGATCAGCGGTTGGCCGCGCACCACGGTGCTGTCGACGGTCGCAAGCAGCCGCTCGATGAACCCGTCGGTGCCCGCCCGCACCTGGGCTTCCTCGGGCACCCAGACGACACCCTCAGCGCGTGTCCAGCTCGGCGCCGGCACCAGAAACATCAGGCCGAAGAGGCCCAGCACGAGCAGCGCGCTCACGGCCACGGCGCGTCCGCGCTGGCGCCGAATGTTGGGACTGTTGGCGAGAAACGCGATCTGCCTGCCGACCGGCATCAGCACCTGCGTCGCCACCGCCCAGATCGCGAGCAAGACCCCGATGGTGAAGAACTTCCCGGCGATGAACAGGATGATCACGAACATGATGAAAACGCGGTAAGCAAACGAGGCGATGCCGTAGGCGACCATCCAGATGCGCTCGCCGCGCGACTCCGCGGGGGAATCGGCATCCCGCACGCTGAACAGGTAGCGCTGGGCGAGATAACCGAAATACTTGTTCGATCGGGTGCCCAGATTGGGGATCTCGATGGCATCGGCCAGCACGTAGTAGCCGTCGAAGCGCAACAACGGGTTGCCGTTAAAGAACAGCGTCGACGCGCCGCTGATCAGCATCACGTTGTAGGCGACGGCGCGCACGGCGCCGGGCTCGACGTTGAGCCAGACGAACAGCGCCAGCGCCCCGAGGAACAGCTCTACCGCGATGCCTGCAGCGCCGACCACCATGCGCCTGCGCTTGTCCCTGAAGCCCCAGGCTGCGGAGGCGTCGACATACGGCACCGGAGTCAGCACCAGCAGCATGATGCCGATCTCATGCACCTCTCCGCCCCATTGCTTGGTCGCGTACGCGTGTCCCAGCTCGTGCAGCGCCTTGACCAGGGGATACACGAGCCAGAGCAGGAAAAGATTCTGCGGCGCGAGGACCCGGTCGATCACGTCCTCGGTCAGATCGGTCCAATGCGAGGCCGCGAGCACCGCGCCGGCGCCCACCACGGCCAGCCAGAGCAGGATTCCGAACCAGCCGAAGAGCGGTTGCACGAACGCCAGGCTGCGTTGCAGAAAACGGTCCGGGTCGAACATTGGAAACCGCAGCGCAAGCGGCGTCCACAGGCGACGCTTCCACTCCGCGCGCTCCTGGCGCTGATAGCGCCGGAAAACCTCCTGGCTGTCGGGTGGCACGTCGCACAGCAGCGCGTCGGCGCCGTGCAACTGTCCGAGCAGGCGGATCACTTCCTCCTGCGTGGGTGCCTCGTCGCCGAGGTGCAGGCTGGTCGCATCCCAGAGCTCCTGCACCGTCCTGTCGCCGTCCATCAGGCCGATGAAATGGTGGGCGGCGGGCGAAAATCGGTGCGAGCGCCCGGCGGCGTGATCCTGCAGCACGAACCAGACCGCGCCGCGGTACGCGTGGCGGTGAATCTCGGCGTGCGCCCGGATGCGCGGCTTGAGCCCCGCGACCCGATACCAGGAAGGGCTGAGCAGTGCGTCACTCACGGCCGACCAGCCTCCTTACGGCCACCAGGACCAGACCCACATCCGCACCCAGTGCACCAGCTTGTGGGTCCAGATCCAGACCAGCCTGCGCCGCTCGACCTCGATCTTGCCCACGCCCTCCATGCCCGGGCGCAGCTTCTCGATGGCGCCTTTCGCGACGGCCTCGACGCGGAAGTAATTGCGGCCCTCCTCGACCACCGACACCGGGGTGATCTTGTCCACCACCAGCGGCACCTTCTCGTGCGGCAGGCTCGAGAGCACGAGATAGCCGTCCTGGCCTACGGCGACGTGCGTGATGTCGCGCTCGTCCACCTTGATGATGACGCGGTAGGTGTCCAGCGGCGCCAGCTCGAATAGGACGTTGCCGCGCTCGACCGGCGCTCCGAGCGACTGGCTCAGATCGCCTTTCACGATGACGGCGTCGAACGGCGCGCGAATGCGGGTGCGCGAAATCTGCTCGTCGATGAGGGCGAGCTGGGCCTCCGCCTGCGCGAGCTGGGCTTCGAGCACGCGAACCCGCGCGCGCTGGTGATCCGCCATCGCCTCGCGGTACTCGCCGCTTCTCTGGGCACGCTGGCTCATCCATTTCTGGCGCTCGAGCTTCAGATCGCGGTCATCCATGACGGCGAGCGTGTCGCCTTCGCGGACGATGTCTCCGGCGCGCGCGCGCGCCTCGGCAATGTAGCCCGGAATCGCGGCCGTGACGGCGCGCTGCACCGTGCCCTCGAGCGTCGCATCCGCCGTGATCTGGTAATCGCCGTCGACGATTGCGAGGAATAGCGTGCCCGCCACGGCGATCGCGACCCAGAGTTTCAAGGCGGCGTGCCGCGGTCCGACCAGATGGCGCCAATGCATCGCCAGGCTGTCCGCCGCCTTTTGGGCCAACCAACGGTCTTCCTTGCGCTTCACATCCAGCACCGGACCCACCAGCAAAGCCGCCTGCTCGCAAAGCTCCACCGTTCGCGGGTCGAACGTCTCGCCCACCGGACGCTCCAGGACGAGGGCGCCAAGCACCTCTCCGCCGGCAACGAGGGGAATGGTGCAGACCGCACCCGCTCCATGCTGCTGGGTCAGATCGGCATGCGCCCGGGTGACCTGAAACGGCCCGCCCGCGGGCGCGGGATAAACCACCGTGGCGAGCTGGTCTGCCGCCTCGTCCATGGCGGCCTCGAGGGCACGGATCAAATTCGTCTTCTTGCCGAAGGCGGCGCTGTGCGAGAGCGCGCGCACGAAAATGTGCCGATCCTTCATGAAACCGATGCTGACCCGTTCGCAGCCGAGCGTCGTGGCAAGCTCGGTGACCACTGCCGTCGCCGCGGCCTGGAACCGTTCGTGCTGCAGGGCCGTCGCGATCAGCTCGAGCACCGTGACCAGGCGCGCCTTGCTCGTGAAGGTCTTGCGGCGGGCGAGCGCTTCGAGCCAGCCGATGCCCCAGCCGAGCCGCTGCACCAGGTCCTGCAGCGCGGTTTCGGTGCGGCCCGCGACTTCGAGGGCTACGACACCGTAGAGCTGATCGTCCACCAGGATCGGGTGCCCGATGAAAGCCGCGTCCTCACGGCGCGCGCCGCGCTTCGCGCCCTGCACCGTAACGCGCTTCTGCGCCAGCGTACGCTCAACCACCGCGGCCAGTTTGGGATTGCCCCCGACGCCTTCGGGCCAGACCGCCGTGGGCGCGAAAGTGGCCGCTTCGGAAGTGCGCTGAACGACGACACCCCGGATGACCCCATCGAACTGGTGGCACTGGATATCGAGCCAATTGGCGGCAAAAGTCGCTGCGTCCTGGGCATGCGTGAGGCGGGCCCAGAAAGCGGAGTCGAAACTCTCCGCCTCGGCGCCGCCCGAGGCCTTGCGAGCATCAGTGATTAAGGTAATGCCTTCGCGATCTGACACGTCTCGCTCTTGATGGCTGGTTGACGGCTCACCGTCACGCGAGGGCGCGCCCCGTGAGCCCGCTGAAAATGCGTGGTTATGCTATCGGGTTGACGCGCTGACGACCAGCCTCAATTTGCAGGCGGGCCGTGCCCGCCATCCGGCGCGAATCAGGAACGAGCGCGGTCCCGGCCTTGACCGTTGGAGATGGGGGCGGCAGGGCCTGCGTCGGCGGCCCTTGGTTTCGATTTCAACGCGAATTCGAGTTCGAGCAGGAGCGCATCCGCCAGGTCGCCGTCATCGACAGCCTCGGTCCAGATGAGAATCTCCGATTCGCCATCACCGGCATCGGCACCTTCCGCGCTCCTCGAGCGGGAACGCGTGGAGTCGGATTCCTGCAGATTGGCAAATGATGCCGCGGCCGCATCGCTGCTGACCGGCACTGCATAGTTCTTCCCGGCGCGGGTATCCGCTTCGAGCGCGTGCGGCCTCGCCGGGGTGCGGACCGTGATCTCGACCAGGCCGGCCGAAGTCATGGTCGACGTGAAGGCGGCGGCCGGACGGCCCACCTCCGAACGGGCATCGGCTGCGGTTGACCCCACGCCGATCGGCAGGACGTCTGCAAATTCCAGGATGGCGGCCGAAGCCGCGTTAGAAACCATCGAGGGCCCGTCGTCGTGCATCACGTAGCGGGCACCCGCGTCCAGCGTCTCATCCATCAGCGATGCGGCGGCCGAATCGTCGTGATCGAAGCCGAGGATGTGACCGATTTCGTGCATCACGACGGTGAGCAGATCCATGCGACCGTCCGTGACGCCGCCCGTCGCATCGACGAACCAGCCGAAGCCGGCTGCGTCCGTGTCGAGATAGATGGTGGAATCGACCGTGAGGGCGAGCAACTCGCCCGGAAGGTCGGTCACCACGAAGACGACCTGCGCCAGCGCGGCGGCATCGGCGCCGGCCTGCTGCCAGAGATCGATCGCGGCGGCGAGCACCGGCTCGGCTGCCTGCAACGTCAGGGAAGTTTCATCCTGCGCTACCGAAGGCGTCCCGGAAGCCGTCAGGGCCCTCTCGTCATCGACGATCGTGACGATCGCCGTGCTTCTCGTGACCCCCACCGACGCGTTGGAGAGAACGATTTGGAAGGATTCATTGGATTCCTTCGCGCGGTCGCCCACGATCGTCACGCTGATCGTCTGCGTCGTCACGCCCGGGGCGAAGGTCAGCGTCCCGGAGGTACTCTCGTAGTCGGTGCCGGCCGTCGCGCTGCCGGCGAGCGTGGCAAACGACACCGTCACGCTCGTCGGCGATGCGGCGGACAGCGTCACCGTGATGAGCAGAGACTTCGTGCCCGTATTGCCTTCGATGATCGACACGTCGGCTACGGACAGGGTCGGCGCAGCGACGACGGCGTCGTCGTTCGCGACCGTCACCACGGCGGCGTTATCGGCGACGGTAAGGCCAACCGGATTGGACAGCAGCAGCTTGAAGATCTCGTCGGGTTCGATCGCGGTGTCGCCGATGACCGTAACGGTGATGGTGGCGGTCAGGCTGCCCGGCGCAAACGTGACGGTGCCGGAGGCCGCGGCGTAATCCTCGCCGGCGGTGCCCGTGCCGTCGGCCGTCGTCCAATCGATCGTCGTCAACCCGATCGCAGGGGCAGACAAGGTCAGCGTGAGCGTCACGACCGGGTTGCCGGAGGCGCCCTCGTTCACGGCGGCGTCGCTAACGGACACCCACGGTGCAGCGTTCCGGTACGCGTCATCGTTGGTGCGCAGACGGAAGACATCGAAGGAACTCGCGCCCCCCCTGGTCAGCACGCCGAAGGCCCCGTCCGCGATGGCCGCGTTGAAGCTCGTGCTCAGAACGAGCGAGCCGTTGACCGACACGCTGATCGTCGTGCCCTTGAGCGATAGCGACAGGGCGTAGTCGGCCCCCGCTACGAGCGTCGCGCTCACCGAGGCGTCGGTGACCCAGCCGCGCCGCGGATCGACGTGGCCGATCAGCACCTTCTGGTTCTGCACGTCGAGCGCAGCGAACTTCAGGTCGTTCGCAGCGTAGCCGTCGAAGGCGATGCCGGCGACGGTGTTCGTGCGGACGACGGCGGAGAGTTCGAGATAGGCGCTGGTCGCAAGACCCTGGCCGAGATCGATCATGTCGACTGCGGTTCCGCCCGCGACCGCCGGCGTGCCGACGTAGCGATCGTCGGTGATCGTGAAATCACCGCTCTGGAACCCGGTGAACTGGTTTGCCGCACCGTCGTCGAAGTCCTCGATCCTCTCGAGTGTGATCTTCGGCGGCAGGATCTGGATGACCAGGTTGTCCACCCGCGCCGTGGCATTGTCCGCGCCGAGTCCCACCATGCCGTGGTTCAGACCGTGGCTCACGCCGTAAGTATCGACGCGCGCAGCGAACGTGTGGCTGAACAGCGTGGCGTTGTCGAGCTTCAGCGTGGCGGTCAGGCCGTTGATCGCAAGGAGCAGGTTGTAGTCCTGGTCGGGCTTCACCTGCGCCGGGGCCTGCACGTCGACGATCCAGCCGGCGGCCGTGCGATGACCCATCTCGATCTTGTTGGTCGAAATGTTGACGCCGGCGAATTTGAAGTCGGTCGGGCTGATGTAATCGAAGATCAGGTAGGCGTTCGCCTTCGCGCCGCCGAGCGGCTTCGCCGCGTTGATCGTGGCGCGGATCTCGAAGTAGAGCGGCAGGTAGGAGTCGACGTAGAAGACGCTCGCCGCGTCGCCGCCGAGCGCGGTGGGCGAAACCTCGAGCCGATTGTTCTTCACGGTCCAGCTGCCGCTGTCAGCCGCGAAACCGATCAGGCTGCCGTACTGGTCAGTCGCCGCGCTGACATTGTTGAAGTCCGCGCCGCGCAGCACGTCGCGCGTGCCGCCCGGGATGTTGCCCGGCTGCGGATCGTCCGGCGCGCCGGTCTGATCCTGCCAGTCGAAGTCCTTCTGCATCACGAGACCCAGTTCGCCGAACGGTTCGCCGTTGCGCGGATCGCTGGCCAGACGGCCTTCGTCCACGTCGCGCGTCGGATCCGCGCCGTCCGCCGCTGACAGAGCGTAGAGGTAATCCATCAGCGCCGGCGACAGCTGCCGGCTGATCGCGAACGCACCGAACGGAGCGAAGGGCACGACGAAGCTGTCGAATTCGCCTACCCAGTCGATCAGCCGGTCGCCGCCGGTGTTGCCGATGAGCACGTCGCGGCCGGCGCCGCCGTAGGCGATGTCTTCGTAGCTGTACGCGGTATCCGGCGTGTTGTTCGCCAACCGATCCACAGTGCCCGCCATCGTATCGTGGTTGTCGTCGGCGTTGATCAGATCGTTGCCGTAGCCGCCGTAGAGATGGTCCTTGCCTGACCCGCCCACGATCCAGTCGTTGCCGAGATCGCCAAAGATGTTGTCGTCGCCGTCAGTGCTGCGGCCGTCGCCGTATACCGAAAGAGGACCTTCAATGAGGAAGTTCGCAAAGTATTCGCCATCGATAACACCGACGGAGGAATCGTTAAGGACGATCTTCCGGAGCGGGTTGTACTCGTCATACGCGGCGAACTCACCCGCCTTGCGCGCCTCGAACCCGAGCGTGTTGCCCGGGTTGTAGGGCAGCGCGTAGTCGGAGCGGGTCGCAGTGCCCGTGCGAGTGCTGTCCGGAGTCGTGTAAGGAGCGAACTTCTCGAAATAGGCGACTGGAAGCGCCTCGGCTCCGGAGATCAGATCGTTGCCCGAGCCGCCGTGCAGGAAGTCGTTGCCCAGGCCACCGAAGATGATGTCGTCCGCGTAGAGCGCGTCGTAGTACGGCTCCTGCGGCACCGCATCGTCGACGTTGAATGGCGTCAGGTTGACGGCCTTCTTCAGTTCGTTCGCCACGTTGATCACGGCCTGCTGCAGGTTGCCCGGCGTCGAGATCGTGACGCCCTGCTGCGCGGTGGCGATGGGAGCGACGCCATAGAGCGGCTCGCCCGTAGTCGTGTTGCGGCTCGTGTAGATGCGGCCGTCATCGCCGAGGATGCCGTCGTCGCCCGTGCCGCCCGAGATCCAGTCGTGGCCCCAGCCGCCGATGAGATCGTCGTCCTGCGCTTCGCCGTAGAGCACGTCGTTGCCGACCATGCCGTAGATCTGGTCGTCGCCGGCTTCGCCGTGGATCTCGTCAGCGGCGCCGTTGTCGCCGTCCGGATCGAGCACGGACGGATCGAAGTCCGGCCCGCCGACCGTGTAGTCGAGCAGCTCGACTGCGCGCGGGATGAGTTTCCCAG
>Ga0156179_1229_pt1 | contig 15462 bp, 15 predicted proteins | sample RifCSPlowO2_12_FD_107832 | JGI IMG/M metagenome (GOLD analysis project Ga0156179, IMG submission 107832) | Betaproteobacteria bacterium RIFCSPLOWO2_12_FULL_67_28 | reverse complement strand
GCCGCGCTGGAGGGCTCGGTGCTCAACCTTCCCGACTATGTGGTGTTCGACATCGATCCGTACATCTATTCCGGGAAGGAAGCTCCGGGCGCGGAGCCCGAGCTGAACACGGTAGCGTTCGAGAAGGGCAAGGAGGTGGCGTTCCGGCTGCGCGAGCTGCTGCAGAGCATGACCCTCGAGCCGATCGTGAAGACCTCGGGCAAGACCGGCCTGCACGTATTCGTCCCGATCCGGCGCACGATCGATTTCGACGCCGCACGCCACGTGTCCGAGCTGGTGGGACGGCACCTGATGCACCGGCACCCCAAGGACATCACGCTGGAGTGGAGCGTGCCCAAAAGAACGGGAAAAATCTTCATGGACTACAATATGAACGTCCGCGGCAAGACGCTGAACGTCGCCTATTCGCCGAGAGGCGAGCCTGGGGGGCCGGTGTCGATGCCGCTGACATGGGAGGAACTCGCCGGTGCGCACCCGCTCGACTTCAGGATCACGAACATCGCGCAGCGCCTGGCCAACGGGGGCGACACCTGGCGCGACGCCCTGACGCGCAAGCAGAGTCTCGAGCGCGCGCTGGAGCGCGCGAAGTCCTGACTGGAAGGAGGCAGGCATGGCTGCACGATCGATCGCATCGTTGACCGTCTCGTTCGGGCTGGTCTCGATTCCGGTGAAGCTCTATTCCGCCACCGAGGCGAGCCGCGCGATTTCGTTCAATCTGCTGCACAGGGGCTGCGGCTCGCGGCTCAAGCAGCAGTACTTCTGCGTCAAGGAGGAAGTCGCGGTGCCGCGCGAGGACATGGTGAAGGGCTATGAATTCGCGAAAGACCAGTACGTGCTGTTCGCGCCCGAGGAGCTGAAGGCGCTCGAAGAAGCGGGGACGCACAGCGCCGAGATCACCGAGTTCGTGCCGATCGAGTCGATCGACCCGGTGTACTTCGACAAGGCCTACTACCTCGCTCCCGACAAGGGCGGTGCCAAGCCCTATGCCTTGTTCGCAAGAGCGCTGCGCGAGTCCAAGCGCTGTGCGCTCGGCCGCTGGGCAGCGCGCGGCAAGCAATACATCGTGATGATCCGCCCTGCAGAGGGTGAAGGCGCGGACGGGCTCGTGATGCAGCAGCTGCTCTACGCGGCCGAGGTGCGGTCGATCAAGCAGCTCGAGATCCCGCAGACCGAGGTGAAGGACGCCGAGCTCAAACTCGCGCAGCAGTTGATCGAACAGCAGGCCACCGACCGGTTCGACCCCGCCGCGTACACCGACGACGTGCGCGCGCGCATCGAGGCGGCGGTGCAGAAGAAGGTCGAAGGCCAGGAGATCACGATGGCCGAGGTGCCGGAAGCCGGCGCGCAGGTGATCGATCTCATGGAGGCGCTGCGCGCGAGCCTGGAGAAGAAGGCGGCCCGACCCGCCCAAGCGCCCGGAGCGCAGACCGAAGCGCGCAAACCGCCCAAGCGTGCCCAGCCCTCCGAGGCCGCGGCGCGTAAGGCCGTCAAGAAGTAGCCTTGCACCAGTACGGGGTGCGCGATGTCGAGCGGCTGCTTCACCTGCCGCGCAGCACCATCCGCGCGCTGATCGAGGCCGGCTTCGTGTCGCCCGCGCGCGGGCCGCGCAGGGCATGGCTCTTTTCGTTCCAGGATCTGATCGTGCTTCGCACCGCCCAGGCGCTCGCGGCGGCCAGGGTGCCGCGCCGGCGGATCACGAGGTCGGTGAGGGAGCTCCGCCGCCATCTGCCCGATTCGATGCCGCTGTCCGGACTGAGCATCTGCGCGGTCGCGGACCGCGTGGTCGTAAGGGAAGGCGGCAGCCGCTGGCAGGCGGAATCCGGGCAGTACCTGCTCGCGTTCGAAGGCGACCCTGCCTGCGGTTCCCTGCGCGTGATCGAGCGCCCGGCGGCGCTGCCGCCGGGCGCCGCGGACTGGTTCGCGAAAGGGGTCGCCTTGGAAAGCGAGGATGCCGAGGCCGCGCTGCGGGCCTACGAGCAGGCCGTTGCCGCGGACCCGGCGTTCCTCGACGCGCAGATCAATCTGGGCTCGCTGCTGCACGAGACCGGGCACCTGGCGAGGGCCGAGCGCGTCTACCGCGAAGCGATCAAGGCGTGCAGCGGCAATCCGGTGCTGCTGTACAACCTCGGCGTCCTGCTCGCGGACCTGAACCGCAAGCAGGAAGCGCTGCAAGCGTACCAGGCGGCGCTGCGCGGCGATCCCGCGCTGGCGGACTGCCACTACAATCTGGCGCTCCTGTACGAGGACCTCAAAAAACCGAAGGAAGCCATCCGGCACATGGCGCAGTACCGCAGGCTGACCGGGACGCGGCTGAAGTAGAGGAGTCCGTCCCCGGCACCAAGCGAGCGGACGCGGCATCCAGCCGTCAGCTCTTGAGCCGGTAGCCCGTCCTGAAGATCCACCCCACCACCGCCAGGCAGACGACGAAGAAGCCCAGCGTCGCGGCGAGGCTCACCTCCACCGGAACGTCCGAGTTCCCATAGAAGCTCCAGCGGAAGCCGCTGACCAGGTAGACGATCGGATTGAACAGACTGAACGTGCGCCAGGCCGGCGGCAGCATGTCGATGGAATAAAAGGCGCCGCCGAGAAAGGTGAGCGGCGTGATGACCAGCATCGGGATGAACTGCAGCTGCTCGAAGCCGTCCGCCCAGATGCCGAGGATGAAGCCGAACAGGCAGAAGGTCGTCGCCGTCAGCACCAGGAAGGCGATCATCCACAGCGGATGGCTGATGCTCACCGGCACGAACAGGTTGGCGGTCGCCAGGATGACCAGGCCGAGGAGGATCGACTTGGTTGCCGCCGCGCCGACGTAGGCGAGCACCATCTCGAAGGCCGAAATCGGCGCCGACAGGACTTCATAGATCGTGCCGGTGAAGCGCGGCAGATAGATGCCGAACGAGGCGTTGGAGAGGCTCTCGGTGAACAGCGCGAGCATGATCAGCCCCGGCACGATGAAGGCGCCGTAGGGCACGCCGTCCATCTCGCTCATGCGAGAGCCGATGGCGGCGCCGAACACCACGAAGTAGAGCGAGGTAGTGATCACCGGCGTCGCCAGGCTCTGCCACAGCGTGCGCCGGAAGCGCGCCATTTCGAACCGGTAGATCGCGGCTACGCCATGGCGGTTGAAATTCATCCGCGCTCGCTCACCAGGCTGACGAAGATTTCCTCGAGCGAGCTCTGGCGGGTGTCGAGGTCCTTGAATCCGATGCCCAGCTCGCCCAGGCGTCGCAGCAGCGCCGGGATGCCGCTGCCTTCCGCGGCGGCGTCGAAGGTGTATTCGAGCTCGGTGCCGCCGGCGTTCAGCGCCAGGCGCCAGTCGGCGAGCGCGGCCGGAATCGCCGCCATCGGTTGCTGCAGGTGCAGCGTCATTTGCTTCGTGCCGAGCTTCTTCATGAGCGTTGCCTTGTCCTCGACCACGATCAGCTCGCCCCTGCTGATCACCCCGATGCGATCGGCCATCTCCTCGGCCTCGTCGATGTAGTGAGTGGTCAGGATAATGGTTACGCCGCCTGCGCGCAGGCGCCGCACCAGCGCCCACATGTCGCGGCGCAGCTCGACGTCGACGCCCGCCGTCGGCTCGTCGAGAAACAGGATTTCCGGCTCGTGGGCGAGCGCCTTGGCGATCAACACGCGCCGTTTCATCCCGCCCGACAACGTCATGATCCTGTCCTGGCGCTTGTCCCACAGCGAGAGATCGCGCAGCACGTTTTCGAGGTGCGCCGGATGCGGCGCGCGGCCGAACAGCCCCCGGCTGAAGCGGACGGTGCCCCACACCGTTTCGAACATGTCCGTATGCAGTTCTTGCGGCACCAGGCCGATCTTCCACCGGGCCGCCCGGTAGTCGCGCACGATGTCGTGGCCGCCTGCGAGTACGGTGCCTTCGGTCGGCGTCACGATCCCGCAGACGATGTTGATCAGGGTCGTCTTGCCGGCGCCGTTGGGACCCAGCAGGGCGAAGATCTCACCCTTGCGGATCTCGAGACTGACGTTGCCGAGCGCGCGCAGGCCCGAGGCGTAGGTCTTGGTCAGGTTTGCGATGGAGATGACCGGCGGCACTGGTGCGAACTCTAACCGATGGCGGCGGCGTCGAACTGCTTGACCATACGGTTCAGTCTCCTTTGGCTGCAGGCCGCTGTCGAGACGCGCACCGTAGAATGCAAGCATGGCCGGCGATCGCTCCAGACCGTATGACGACCTGACGCCGGACACGGTCCTCGATGCGCTGCAAAGCGCGGGATTGCGCGGCGATGGCCGCCTGCTTGCCCTGAACAGCTACGAGAACCGCGTCTACCAGGTCAGCCTGGAAGACGATTCCCAGGTCGTGGCGAAGTTCTACCGGCCGTCGCGCTGGAGCGACCGGCAGATCCTCGAAGAGCACGCATTTGCTGGCGAGCTCGAGGGCCGGGAAATACCGGTGGTGGCGCCCCGGGTTCTCGGCGGCAGGACGCTGCATGAGTTCAGACGCCATCGCTTTGCCGTCTATCCGCGCCGCGGCGGCCGCAGCCCCGAGCTCGAGGATGAGAAAGTGCTGGAATGGATCGGCCGCTTCCTCGGCCGCATCCACGCCGTCGGCGCCGCGGCGCCGTTCCAACAGCGTCCGGCCCTGGATCTCGACACCTTCGGCACCGAGCCGCGCGATTGGCTGCTTGCGCACGCGCTCATTCCGGACGACCTGCGGGACGCCTGGGCGAGCGTCTCGGCGCAGGCGCTCTGCGGCGTGCAGCAAGCCCTGGAGCGAGCCGGACGCATCCGCTCGATCCGGCTGCACGGCGACTGCCACGCGGGAAACATTCTTTGGACCGGCGACGGACCGCACTTCGTCGATCTGGACGACGCCCGGATGGGTCCGGCGGTGCAGGACCTCTGGATGCTGCTCCCCGGTGAAGGCGCGCAGGCGGCGACGAACCTGCGCGCCTTGGTCGCCGGCTACGAACAGTTCTTCGATTTCGAGCGGCGCGAGCTGTTGCTCATCGAAGCCTTGCGCACGCTGCGCCTGCTGCATTACTCGGCGTGGATCGCGCGCCGCTGGAATGATCCCGCGTTTCCCGCGGCCTTTCCCTGGTTCGGCACGCAGCGCTACTGGCAGGACCGGATTCTCGAGCTGCGCGAGCAGGTCGCCGCGATGCAGGAGCCGCCGCTTGCCTGCTAGGATGCGCGCGCCGATGCAATCCGATCCCCTGCGCGCCCTGCGGCGGTTGCGCAACCGTTTCGGCGCCGAGGCGGCGCGTGCGAAATGCGCGCTGCTCGGGCGTCTCGTGCGCACGCGGCTGCGTGGCGCGCGGGAGCTCGAGCGCCTGCACGAATTGCTGTGCTTCATGCGCGCCTATCCGGACGACGCCCGCCTGCTGGCCATGGTACGGCGCCTGCTCGCGCGTTTCGCGCACCGCTCCGACCTGCGCGCACAGCGCGAGGCGCTCGAAAACAGCGGCATCGCCGGCACCGCCATCCGCTTCCCTTTCTTCTGGCCGAGCGCCCGCTGGCTGGCGCGCAGATGGCCCGGGCGCATCGCCCTCGATCGGCTCGACCACGCCGCCGGGCGCGCGATCGGCAAGCTGCTCGGCGTGGATCACCGCCTCGGCGGGTTTGCAGCGCTCGATCGCATCCGGCCGCGCGGCCTCAGCGACGCGGTGCAGTTCATCCGCCTCGTCGAGGCCATGCCGGGCGACGATTTCGCCAAGGAGGCGTTCTACGACGCCATCGAGCCGGTGATCGAGATCCGTCCGGGCCGCGGCACGCCGGATCGAACCTCCGCCTGGCATGCGACCGGGCCGATCGCGTGGCAGCGCACCGCGCTCGATCGCACGCGGCCCGATCTCGCCGCGGAGATCCGCCGCCCGCCGCGGCGCGTGCGCCGCGTGCCGGCGCGCGAAGGCGAGCGCCTGCTCGATCTGGCGCGCGCGGCGATGGCCACGCGCTGCCGCGATCTCGACGCCTTCGCCTACGGCGATGCGCACCAGGTGCGCCTGGTGGACGACGGCGGCGCGCTGGCGTTCATGCTGAATGGCGTCGTTGCCGAACGCCGGCTCGCGCACGCCACGCCGTACGGCGTGCTGACGCTCCGGAACGGCGTGCCCGTGGGCTATCTGGACGTGGCGATGGTGCGCGCGCGCGCGGAGCTCGCGTTCAACACTTTCCCGACGTTCCGCAACGGCGAAGCGGCGCACATCTTTGCGCGCGTGCTGGCGATGGCCTGGACCGTGCTGGGCGCGCGACGTTTCAGCGTCGCGCCCTACCAACTCGGCCAGCACAACCACGAGGCGATCGGCTCGGGCGCGTGGTGGTTCTATTTCAAATTCGGCTTCCGCCCGCGCGACGCCACGGCGCGGCGCCTGGCCCAGCTCGAACGGGCGCGCGTGCGCCGCGACCCCGGCTACCGTTCCAGCGAGGCGACGCTCGAGCGGCTCGCGCAGTGGCCGCTGTATCTCGGTCCACGGAGACGACGATGAACCAGGCGGTGGTCAGGATCGGCGGCGCTTCCGGTTTCTGGGGCGATTCCTCGGTCGCCGCGCCGCAGCTCGTCGCCGTGCCCGGCATCCGCTACCTGGTATTCGACTATCTTGCCGAGCTGACGATGTCGATCCTCGCCGCGGCGCGCGCGAAGAACCCGCAGCTCGGCTACGCCACCGATTTCGTCGACATCACGGTTCGCCAGGTGCTGCAGACCTGCAGGGAGCGCGGCATCCGGCTGATCGCGAACGCGGGCGGCGTCAATCCGGCCGCGTGCGCACGCGCGCTCGAAAAACTCGCGGCGGAACTCGGCGCGCCGGTGAAAATCGCCGTGGTCGCGGGGGACGACGTCATGCCGCTCATTCCAGCGCTGCGCGCGCAAGGCGTGACCGATTTCACCAGCGGCGTGCAGCTGCCGCAGCGCGTCATCAGCGCCAATGCCTATTTCGGCGCCCTGCCGATCGCGCGCGCGCTCGCCTCGGGCGCCGACCTCGTCGTCACCGGCCGCGTCGTCGACAGCGCGGTGACGCTCGGCGCGCTGCTGCACGAGTTCGGCTGGCGCGAGGACGACTACGACCGGCTCGCCGCAGGATCGCTCGCCGGCCACCTGATCGAGTGCGGCTGCCAGGCGACCGGCGGCCTCTTTACCGACTGGCGCGAGGTGCCCGACTGGGCGAACATGGGTTACCCGGTAATCGAGTGCAGCGCGGACGGCACGTTCCTCGTCACCAAGCCCGAGCACACGGGAGGCCTGGTCTCGGTGCCGGCGTTGGCCGAACAGATGCTCTACGAGATCGGCGATCCGGCCAACTACGTGCTGCCCGACGTGGTGTGCGATTTCACGCAGGTGAAGATGGAGGCCGCCGGGCCGCAGCGCGTGCGCGTGAGCGGCGCGCGCGGCAAGCCGCCGACCGGCACCTACAAGGTGAGCGCCACCTACGCCGAGGGCTTTCGCTCGACCGGCACGCTCACCATCACCGGATTCGAAGCCGCGGCCAAGGCGCGCCGCTCGGGCGAAGCGATCCTCGAGCGCACGCGCGCCATCTTCCGCCACCTCGGGCTCGGCGATTACAGCGCTACCGATCTTTCGGTGCTCGGCACTGAGAGCGTCTACGGGCCGCATGCGCAGCCGCACGACCTGCACGAGGCGGTGCTGCGTCTGGCGGTGTCGCATCCGCAGAAGCAGGCGCTCGAGATCTTCGCGCGCGAAATCGCACCCGCGGGCACTTCCTGGTCGCCCGGCACCACGGGCAGCTTGAACGCGGGGCGCCCCAATGTAGCGCCGCAGATCAAGCAGTTCGCCTTCCTGCTGCCGAAAGCGGACGCGGTTCCGCGCGTCACGGTCGATGGCGGGACGCAAGAGGTCGTAGTGCACGCCGGAAGCCCGCTGCCGCTGACCGCAGGAGCAGATGCACAACTCGATTGCCCGCCGGTGCCTGAGGACGCGATCACGGTGCCCCTGATCCGGCTCGCGTACGGCCGCAGCGGCGACAAAGGGGACCACTCGAACATCGGCATCATCGCGCGCCAGCCGGAGTACCTGCCGTGGATCGCAAGCCAGGTGAGCGCCGAGGCAGTCGGCGCGCACCTGCGCCACCTGGTCGAGGGGCGCGTGACGCGCTACGCGCTGCCGGGAATCGGCGCCTTCAACTTCGTCCTCGAGAATGCGCTCGGCGGCGGCGGCATGGCCTCCCTGCGCGGCGATCCGCTCGGCAAGGGCATGGCGCAGATCCTGCTCGGCATGCCGGTGCGGATGCCGAAGGATCTGCGCTAGTCCGGCAGGTCGTCGATCGCGGTTTCCAGGAAGTCGCGTTTTGCAGCAAGCCCGAGCTGCTGCGCGTGCCGAATTCTTGACAGGACTTGATGGAGTCTTTATAAAGCGCATATGAAGACTCTCACGATTACGGACGCCAGGAAGAATCTCGGCCGGTGGCTGGCCGCCGCTTCCAGCGGCGAAGACATCGGGATCATCTGCGGGGCGGACATCATCGCCCTGCGCAAGGTCGCGGTGGAATCCGCGGACTACGCGCAGCGCGAATACGGAGCGACGCCCGAGCAGGTCGCAGCGCTGGAAAAGGCCACGCACAGGCGCTACCGGAAGCTCAAGCGCTCCGGAGCGCTGGTTGCCGTCACGACCGCAAAGCTGAGGAAGATGGTTGGCTAAGGCCCTGACCGTCGACCCGGCCGTGTTACGGCGGTTGCGGGAGTCGCCGAAGCCGGAAAAGATCGAGTGCCTGCTGGCGTTGTGTGAGTTGATCGAGGGCTTCGGGCGGCCCCACATCCACAGCGGGCTTGGCATTCGCAAACTGGGGAACAGGCTCTTTGAATGCCGCGCCGGCCTGGCGCTGCGTTTTGTCTTCCTGGACCGGCCCGACGATCTTTTCGTCTCGTTCCTGGGCAACCACGATGAAATCAAGGCGTTGCTCAGGAGCCGCAAGTACCGTTGAACTTAATCGGGCAGGTCGTCGATCGCGGTTTCCAGGTGCGCGCACTCGGCCCAGGCGAGTACCCTCCAGTCGTCGCCGGCGATCTCGATCTGGTTGAGCGCCGCGTTGGGAATCTCGAAGTCGCGCTTGGTGGCGAAGCCCAGGCGCTTGGCGTGCCGGTAGGCCATGTCGAGCACGCCGCCGTGAGTGAAGACGAGCACGTCCTCGCCGGCGTGGCGCGTGGCGATTCCGGCAAGACACGCCACGGATCTTTCGAAGAACGCGCGCAGGCCCTCGCCGCCGCGGAAGTCGAACTCGGGGTCGTGCGCGCGAAAGCGCGCGTACTCTTCCGGATGGCGAACCTTCACTTCGGCATAAGTCAGAGTTTCGAACATGCCGTAATGGCGCTCGCGCAGCAGCGGCTCGACGCGGATCGCCAAGCCGAGCGCCTGTGCCGCCGGCTGCGCCGTCTGCGTCACGCGCTGCAGATCGCTCGAATAGAGCGCGTCGATCCGGCGGCCGGCGAACAGCGCGGCGACCGCGCGCGCCTGCGCGTGCCCCACTTCCGACAGCGGCACGTCGGTCTGGCCCTGCACGCGGCCTTCGGCGTTCCACGAGGTTTCGCCGTGACGGATCAGCCAGAGCATCGTCATGGACGCATTTTAGCGGGTGCCGATTGACAGCCATGCGCTGCGGCTGAGACCCTGCCGGCCCATGCGCCTGCCCAATCTGCTTGCCACCGCGAAAGGGCGCCTCGCCGCGTTCTTCTTTCTGTACGTGACCGAGGGCATTCCCCTGGGCTTCGCGGCCACCGCGGTCGCGACGCAGTTGCGGCGCCAGGACGTCGGCCCGACCGAGATCGGCGCCTTCGTCGCCTCGTTCTATCTGCCGTGGGCGTTCAAGTGGGCGTTCGGGCCGCTCGTCGACGTCTTCGCCTCGGAGCGGCTCGGACGGCGGCGCGGCTGGATCCTCGGCACGCAGATCCTCATGGCGGCGACGCTGCTTTGCACCGTGCTGCTGAAACTTCCCGAGCAGCTCTGGCTGTTCACCGTCATCCTGCTGGTGCACAACACCTTCGGCGCGATGCAGGACGTGGCGATCGATGCGCTCGCCTGCGGCACGCTGCACGAACACGAGCGCGGCACGGCCAACGGCGTGATGTTTGCCGGCGCCGCCATCGGCCAGCTGATCGGCGGCAGCGGCGTGCTGTTCCTCATGGGTTACACCGGCTTCCAGCCGACCTTCTTCTTCGTCGCCGGCTGCATTCTGGCGGTTACTGCGTGCATCGTGTTGCCGATGCGCGAAGCGCCGGGGCCGGCGCGGCCCGCGATCGTGGGCTCGTACCTGCGCGCGGCCGGCCGCGAGATGCACGCCTTCGCGGTCGAATCGTTCCGCTCGTTCCTCGGCACGCGCGGCGCGTTCAGCGGGCTGCTGTTCGCCCTGCTGCCGCCCGGCGCCATGTGCCTCGGCCTCGCGCTGCAGTCGAATCTCGCGGTCGAACTCGGCCTGAGCAACGACCAGATCGCGCTGCTGCAGTTCTGGACCCTGGCGATCAACGCGGCGTTCATGGTGATCGGCGGCTACCTGTCGGACCGCTACGGCCGGCGCCTGACGCTTGCCGTTTATATCGCCGGCATGGGGATTCCGGTCCTCTACCTCATGAGCATGCTCACGCACTACGGCTGGATCATGCCGGTGGGCATCAACGTCGCGAACCGACCCGAAGTGCCCGCCGCGCTCGTGACCGCATTGTGGATCGCCATGCTCGCCTACGCGGTGTTTCTGGGGCTGATGTACGGCACGCGCTCGGCGATCTGCATGGACGTGACGAACCCGACGGTGGCGGCGACGCAGTTCACCGCCTATATGGCGCTCATGAACCTGACGATTTCGTACAGCGCGGCCTGGCAGGGCATTGCGATCGAGGCCTGGGGCTATCCGCGCACGATGCTGGTCGACGTGCTGTTCGGCCTGGTCGGCCTTGCCCTGATCCCCTTCATGCGCAAGAAGCCGGGAGAGTCCTTTACCGATGCCGCGGCGCCCCTGCGCGCGCGCGCCGTGGCCGGCGCGCTCGGCGTGCTATGTCTCGCCTGGCTGCCGTACCGCGCGCTGCACGAGGCGTTCGGTGCGGCGCAGCCGATCGCCGGGACCTTGTTCACGCTGGTGTTCGTGGGCTCGGCCTTGTTCCTGCTCGCCGGACGAGCGGTGCTGGGCGAATCGGTGCGCGCCCTGTCGCGCATCGGCGCCTGGATCGCGCCGTTGCTGCTGCTCATGTATGCGCGCTACCACGTTGAAACGATCGCCGGCTGGTTCTCGTTCCTCGCGAACGCGGACGCTTTCAGGAGCGGCGCCGAGACCGTGATGCGCGCGATCCCGCTTGCGGCCGGGGTGGTGCTGTTGCTGCTCGCACTGCAGCCCTGGCGCGAGCTGCGCCCGCAGCCCGCTGCCGCCGGAGCAACCTAGAACCCGCGCAACGGCGGCGGCAGGCGCGACCAGTCGATCGCGTCGAGCGCGTTCTTCACCACCAGCCCGAGGTCGGTGTCGCCGGTCATCACCAGCCGGCGCTTGAAAAACAGCGTGTCGGGATCCTCGCGCCGCAGGGCGAGCGCGAGATAGTCCGCGACGCCCGCCTTGATGGCGAGATCGGTCTTGCGATAGCGCTCGCCGGGGCGAAGTCCGGACCGACGCCACCGCAACCGGACGGGTGCATCACCGTACGCCGCGCGCAGCCTACTGCGCGCCCTGTTCCTTGACAACCCCGTGCGCCTTACTACCTCGCGCAAGGATATCCCCTCGCGAAAATGCATCCGCCTGATCTTGGGCACCATGCCCACGTTGATCACTTCTCAATTCCCCGCTCTCAGTCCGAATGAACAGCAGCGACGCATCGGGTCCACAGAAGCGCCAACCTACCGCCGACGCAGTGGGAAGCGTCGACCTAAGGCGGCTGACGCATGAGCGAACTTTGATCCTGCTCAAACACGTAACCCGCGTACGGACGAGAATGGTCTTTATTTCCTGCTGTCGCCGGCGCCGCCGAGCAGGTGATGAATATTTGGCGGCGGCGTGGCGAAGGGCGATCTGGCGTGTTCGGGTCGCCGCGCGCCAGCGATTGCCTCCGGCCTGTGCGAGGCGAAGGTTATGGCGCGCTCAACCTGCTTATGGAGGGAGGAGGCTGATTCGCAAGATGGGATTCCGTCTTCCGCCGTCCTTATCAGCTGCCCCTATCGTTGCAACTGACGTCGCAGCAGCGTCAGGTCGTACCCCCACGCCGTTGCGCCTCACGCTGTACGCGAAAGGCATTAGCGCCTTGGTCGCGTTGGTCGCGTACCTGACCATCCTCGGACTCTACGTGGCCCACGAACAGGGAAGGTTGGTCTATGCTCATGGGCAACTGGAGCAACTCCATGCGGAGAATGAATTACTCACCAAGGTCAATACTGCGCTGACCCATTCCCTCGTTACCCTGCAAGCCTTATTGAATTCGGGATTTGCCGAACCGCGATTCAATGATATTGAGCTCGATTTCGCATCGCTTGCTCCGAACCTGCCGGAGTTGAAAGCGACCTTTCCGGAGATCACCTCGACCATCAGGCGCTTTGAGCGGCATTTGTCTGGGGTAGGCGAACAAGGGGAGCGCGACAGGCTGATCGCGCTGCGCGATAGCGGGCAGCGCTTCGCCGCGGAACTCGAGCAGCTCGAGACCAGGATACAGGGTCAAGTCGCTCAACTGACCAAAGAAGACCTCGCGTTAATTCGGAGCTTCACGGCGATCGTCTCGGTCGCCTTTCTGGTCGGTTTGGCGGTCTTTGGCTCGGCGGTGATGGTGTTTTTCTCCAGGCTCGCGTCGGACATCAAAAGTGCTGCAACGCGGGCGGCGGCGATCATCAAAGGATATCGCGGGAAGCCGCTTGACGTCACCCGTCACGATGAACTCGGCACTCTGATGGTGGACGTCAACCGCATGCAGTCGGAGTTTGCCAACCGAGAACAGCAACAGGAGATCTCGCATCAGCATCGTTTTTACCGGGAGAAGATGGTTGCGGTCGGGTCGCTCGCGGCAGCCGTAGCGCACGAGATCAGCAATCCGATCAATTCGATTTCCGGAATCGCGCAGTACACGATCGACAGCATACGGTCTCACAAGCGCCCGGACGATGAAGCGCTCTGCGGCAACGCCGACTTCATACTCAAGCAAACGGAACGCATTGCCTTGATCGTGCGCCAGATTGCGGACGTGAGCGCCCCCCGTTCAACGGAACCGGAACTGCTCAATATCAATGAACTGGTGCAGACAACCTGCAGTTTCATACGCTACGACAAGCGCTTTCGGAACATCCAGATCATGCCGGAGTTGGACCATGATCTTCCCGCTGTCCGCGCCGTTGCCGACCATTTGACGCAGGTGCTGATGAACCTGCTGATCAACGCCGCGGATGCGATGCAAGAGGTCACCGGCCGCACGCCGATGATACGCGTGGCCACGAACCGAATCGATGGCGAAGTCAGTTTGTCGGTATCGGACAACGGCCAGGGCATGGACTCCGCACTACTCGAGCATGCGTTCGAACAGTCGTTCACCACCAAGCCGGCGAGCAAGGGGCGGGGCATCGGGCTGTACCTGTGCAAAACGCTGATCGAAGAGCTCGGCGGCCGCATCAACCTGGAATCGACCGTAGGCGCCGGCACGACGGCACAGGTTCGTCTGCCGTCGCAGCACGGGTAAACAGCGGTAGCTTGAGCGAACATGCCCGCTTTGCACGTACTGGTGATTGAAGATGAACGGGCGGCGCGGCAGGTTCTTGCCGAAGCAGTGGGCAATGCCGGCTATTCGGTCGACACGGCGGCGGACTTCGCGGAAGCAACGGCAAAGCTCGCGCGCGACGGCGTCGACGTGGCGCTGTGCGACATCCAATTGCCGGACGGAGACGGTATCGAGCTGCTGCGCCAATGCCGCGCGACCAAGCCTGACACGAGCTTCATCATGCTGACCGCATTCGCTTCGCTTGAAACTGCCATCCAGGCGCTTCGCGCCGGCGCCTTCGACTACATCATCAAACCGGTGCGCCACGTGGAAGTGTTGCACCGGCTGTCGCAGATCGAGGCTCTGAGCGGGTTACGCGAAGAAAACAAGGCCCTGCGCAAGGCAGTCAATGAGAGCAGACCGCTGTACTGCTTCAGCTCGGCCGGCATGCGCGACGTGGCACGGCTGGCGGGCAAGGTGGCGCCTACCGATTGCACCGTCCTGATTACCGGCGAGAGCGGCACCGGCAAAAGCATGTTCGCGCGCACGATCCACGAGCAAAGCGGGCGGCACGACGCGCCGTTTCTATCGGTGAATTGCGCGGCCATTCCAGACCAGCTTCTCGAAAGTGAATTCTTCGGCCATGCCAAGGGGGCGTTTACCGGCGCCCATCGCGCGAGAAAGGGGCTGTTTCTCGAGGCTGACCGCGGCACGCTGTTCCTCGACGAGATCGACGAGGTACCTTTGCCGATGCAGACCAAGCTGCTGCACGCGTTCGAGGACAAGGAGGTCAGGCCGGTGGGAAGCGAGCAGGTGCGTCGCGTCGACACCCGGATCATCGTCGCGAGCAACCGAAACCTTCCGGAATTGGTGGCCGCCGGCAGGTTTCGCGAAGATCTGTTTTTCCGCTTGAGCATGTTCCAGATCGCGATGCCGCCGTTGCGCGATCGCCAGGAGGACATACGCGGGCTGATCCAATTTTTCCTTCAAGTCAATGACACGATGAAGAATTCGTCGCCCGCGACGGAGCTCGACCCGGAAGCGGAGGAGGTCTTGCTGAGCTACGACTGGCCGGGTAACGTGCGGGAACTTGAAAATGCGATCGACCGGGCGTGCATCCTCGTCGAAGGCGGCCATATTTACGTCGAGGACCTTCCTTCGGCGCTTGTCAAGGCTGCATCACCCCGGATCCTCGCTGAGACAGCGAATGCGGCAGATCAGTCGCTGCGCGCTCACCGGCGAAGGCTCGAGGCCGATATCGTGCTGAAGGCAATCGCTGAAGCAGGCGATGACCGCAAGCTGGCTGCGCGAAGGCTCGGCATCAGCCTATCGACCCTCTATAGCAAGCTCGCCGAACTGGAGCACAAGTAAGGCTGTGTGCGTAGGGGATGCGCGGTGACACCGGCGGCGCGACCGATGCCGTCCTACGGATAGCTTCTCGGTCGATGCTCGTTGTTGTGGCACTTGAGGTAACAGCGGCCCCGGAACGTCCCCTCATCCTCGAATCGCAGCGCGCCGTCGCGGTTTGGTCGTACGATGCCGAGATCGAAGTTGATCAGATGGCTGTTGCTGACGATATTGCCCTGGCCGGCGTTCACCCCGTGGGGGTCGTGACAGGCGGCGCAGGGCGCGCGGACTCGCACCAGGTGGCGCTGGTGCGGGAAGCCGCTGGCGTCGCCCAGCAGGATATTGCGGTCATGGCACTTGTAGCACAGGGCGTACTCATGGGATGTCTCTGTAGTGTTGTCCGCGACGGTGTAGTTGCGCTCGAGCAGGAAGCGGTTGCGCGAGCCGTGCGGCCCGCTTGAACCGGCTCCGCCGGCGGCAGGGCTGTCGTCGCTCGCG
>Ga0156179_1199_pt1 | contig 15705 bp, 8 predicted proteins | sample RifCSPlowO2_12_FD_107832 | JGI IMG/M metagenome (GOLD analysis project Ga0156179, IMG submission 107832) | Betaproteobacteria bacterium RIFCSPLOWO2_12_FULL_67_28 | reverse complement strand
CATTCCAGATGGGCCATCGCCCGGAGATCGGCAACCTCCAGGCGCCGAAGACCGCCAAGGCCGGCCAGCCGATCCCGATCACGGTCACTGCCAGGAAAGATGGCAGCTCGGGGTGCGGGCTGGTGGTCAGTTTTGGCGACGGCAGCGACCGCCAGTTCAAGATCAACGGCGACGACGGCAAACTGCCGGTGACCATGGAGCATGCCTACAAGAAGGACGGCAAATACACGGTGCGCGCCAGCGGCCGCCAGATCACCACCAGCAAGGAGTGCAAGGGCAGCGCCAGCGCCGTGATCCAGGTGGGTGAACCAAAGCCCGCGAACAAGAGCGCGAAATCGAAATGAGCCCGCGCGAGCGACTGCTGATTCTGGCCGCCGCGGCGCTGGCGAGCCTTGGCCCGCCCGCCCTCGGACAGGGACTGCAACCGCCGCCGCTCGCACCGGTGCGCGCGGTGAGCGACAGCTACTGGGGCGTGACGGTGTCCGATCCCTACCGCTACATGGAGGAGGTCAAGAGCCCGGAAGTCGACGCCTGGATGCGCGCGCAGAACACGCATACGCGCGCACTGCTGGACAGCATCCCGGCGCGCGCGCCGATGCTCGCGCGCGTGAAGGAGGTCGAGGACGCGGTCGCCGGCCGGGTGGTCGGCGTGCAGCGCCTGAAGAACGGGCTCTGGTTCTACGAAAAGCGCGGACCGAAGGACAGCCAGTTCAAGCTCTACCTGCGCCGCGGCCTGTCCGGAAAGGAACGGCTGCTGGTCGATCCGGAGGCGATCGGCAGGGAAAAGGGCGCGCCGCATGCGATCAACTACTTCGCGCCCTCGGACGACGGCCGTCATGTCGCCTATGGCATCTCCGCAGCGGGCTCGGAGGACGCCTCGATCCACGTCATCGATACTGCGACGCTCAAACCGGTGACGGCGCCGATCGATCGCGCGCAGTATCCGCAGGTTTCCTGGCTCGAGGATGGCAGCGGTTTCTTCTACATGCGGCATCAGGAAATGAAACCCGGCATGGACAAGACCGAGAAGTACCGCAACAGCCGCGTCTACTTTCGCCGCATCCACGGCAAAGGAAGCGCCGATCCGATGCTGCTCGGGCCGGGATCGAATCCGCGCGTGAAAATCGCCCCGGAGGATTTTCCCTACATCGTGCCGCAGCCCGGCAGCCGCTATGTGATCGGGCTGGTGGTGCACGGCGTGGACCGCGAACTGACCATTTACGCGGCGCCGCTGAAAAGCGCGCTGAGGCCCGATGCGCCGTGGGTCAAGATCGCCGACGTCGAGGACAAGGTCACCAGCTTCGCGCTGCGCGGCAACGATATCTTCCTCCTCACTTACAAGGACGCACCGCGCTTCAAGATCGTGCGAACGCGGATCGACAGGCCCGATCTCGCGTCGGCCTCGACCGTGATTCCCGCCGGGAAGCAGGTGGTGGTGGGACTGGGAGCCGCGCGCGACGCGCTCTATGTGCAGGTGCGCGACGGTGCGAGCCAGCGCCTGCTGCGCGTGCCGCATGGCGGCGCGGCGCAGGAAATTGCGCTTCCGTACCCGGGAAGCGTGGAAGTGAGTTCGGCCGATCCTCGCCTGCCGGGGGCGCTGCTGCAGATCATGGGCTGGACGCGGAACTTCCAGTACTACCTCTATGACGCCGCGCGGCGCCGGCTGCAACTCACGCGCCTGCAGCCGGTCGGCAAGTTCGATGCGCCCGAGGACCTGAACGCGACCGAAGTCCTGGTGCGCAGTCACGACGGCGTCGAGGTGCCGCTGTCGATCATCCATCGCAAGGGCATGAAGCTCGATGGCCGCAACCCGGCCATTTTGTACGGCTATGGTGCCTACGGCTCCGCGGACGACCCGTTTTTCGTGCCGCGCCTGCGCGCCTGGTTCGACCAGGGCGGCCTCTGGGCGGTGGCGCACGTGCGCGGCGGCGGCGCTTTCGGGCGCGAATGGCATGAAGCCGGTCGCAAGGCCACCAAGCCGAACACGTGGAAAGACGCGATCGCCTGCGCCGAGTGGCTCATCGCGCAGGGCTACACCTCGCGCGAGCGCCTCGGCATCTTCGGCGGCAGCGCCGGCGGCATCCTGGTGGGCCGCGCGATCACCGACCGGCCCGAGCTGTTCGCCGCGGCGATCCCGTCGGTCGGGGTGTTCGACGCGCTGCGCGCCGAGACGACGCCGAACGGCGTGCCGAACATCCCCGAGTTCGGTACCGTGAAGAAAGAGGACGAATTTCGCGCCCTGCTTGAAATGAGCAGTTACAACGCGGTGCGCGCGGGCGCTGCGTATCCGGCGGTGCTGCTGCCGCACGGCGTGAACGACCCGCGCGTCGACGTCTGGGAATCGCTCAAGATGGCGGCGCGCCTGCAGGCGGCCAGCACCAGCGGCAAGCCGGTGCTGCTGCGCCTGGACTTCGACGCCGGCCACGGCTTCGGCAGCACCAAGGAACAGCGCCAGAACGAATGGGTCGACATGTTCGCGTTCCTGCTCTGGCAGTTCGGCGTCGAGGGATTCCAGCCGGCGGTGCGGTAGCGGGATCGGTATTCTTGCTTACAGCGCGCGATTCGAAGCGATATCGCAGATTTTGACGCGGCATCGCAGATTTTGACTCTCCGGTCTCCGGTTTTCGGCTGGATCGTCATCCGATCCAGCCGAAAGCCGGAGATCTATGGAACTTCAAATTCGCGCGACCTCAAGATAGACGTCAGCGCCCCCTGCCCGGCTCCTGCACCGGCGGCGCAGTCTTCAGCACTTCCTCGATGCTGGTGATTCCCGCGGCCACTTTCAGCGCGCCGCTGATGCGAAGCGGCTTCATGCCCTCCTTGATCGCCTCTTCGCGCAGGCGCGCCAGGTCGGCGCCCGCCGCCACCACCTGTTTCACGCCCGCCGAACAGATCAGCGTCTCGTAGATGCCGACGCGCCCGAGGTAGCCGGTCATGCGGCATTCCAGGCAGCCGACCGGCTTGCAGATCGAGGCGGGGCGATTGGTCTTCCACGGCGTGACGAGCGCCTCCCAGGCCGCGATCTCCTCGGCACGATGCAGCTCGACCTTCTGCTTGCAGTGCGGGCACAGCGTCCGTACGAGGCGCTGCGCCATGACGCCGTTCACGGTGGCGTTGAGCAGGTACGGCGGCACGCCGAGCTCGAGCAATCGCGTCACCGCGCTCGGCGCATCGTTGGTGTGCAGCGTCGAGAGCACGAGGTGGCCGGTGAGCGCAGCCTGCACCGCCATCTCCGCCGTCTCGAGGTCGCGGATTTCGCCCACCATGATGATGTCGGGGTCCTGGCGCAGCAGCGCGCGCACGCCGTCGGCAAATCCCAGCTCGATCGCCGGCTGCGTCTGCATCTGGTTGAACGCCGGCTCGACCATCTCGATCGGATCCTCGATCGTGCAGACATTGACTTCCGGGGTCGCGAGGCTCTTCAGCGTCGAATACAGCGTGGTGGTCTTGCCCGAGCCGGTCGGACCGGTCACCAGCACGATGCCGTTGGACTGCCCGCTCATCTCCTTCCAGCGCTGGCGGTCGTCGTCGGAGAACCCGAGCTCGCGGAAATCGCGCACCAGCACCTCGGGATCGAAGATGCGCATCACCAGCTTCTCGCCGAACGCCGTCGGCAGCGTCGACAGGCGCAGCTCGACCTCCTGGCCGTCGAGCGTGCGCGTCTTGATGCGCCCGTCCTGCGGCCGGCGCTTCTCGACCACGTCCATGCGGCCGAGGATCTTGATGCGGCTGGTCATCGCCGCGAGCACCGGCGCCGGAATCTGGTACACCTGGTGCAGCACGCCGTCGATGCGAAAGCGCACGATGCCGAGGTCGCGCCGCGGCTCGATGTGGATGTCGCTCGCGCGCTGCTCGAAGGCGTAGCTCCACAGCCAGTCCACCACCCGCACGATGTGCGCATCGTTGGCGTCGAGCGGCTTGTTGGCCGCGCCCAGCTCGACCAGCTGTTCGAAGTTCGAGAGCCCCGAGGCGCCCGCCGCGCTGCGCGTCGCACCTTTCACCGAGCGCGCCAGGTTGTAGAACTCGACCTGGTAGCGTTCGATGTCCGCCGGGTTGGCGATCACGCGCCGGATTTCCAGCTTCAGGATGCGGGCGAGTTCCGCTTCCCAATCGCGGTCGTAGGGCTCGGCGGTGGCGATCACCGCCTCCTTGCTCGTCACGCCCACGGGCAGGATGCGAAAGCGCGTCGCGTAGGCCGACGACATCACCTCGGTCACCGCCGAGAAATCCACCTTGAGCGGGTCGATGTGCCGGTATTCCATGCCGCTGCGCTTCGCCAGCCATTCGGTGAGCGGCTCGAGCGCGAGCAGCCGGTGCGGCGGCAGCGCGCTCTTCCACTGCTGGTCGGCGACCACCGCGAGCGGATGGTTCGCGCCGCGGTAATAGCGGCGCTCCTTTTTCAGACGCTCGGCCTCTTCGGCCGCCACCATGCGGTCCTCGACCAGCCAGTCGAGCACTTCGGCGAGCGCGAGGCGCCCTTCGCGCGGCGGCGCTTTGGCGGCGTGTGGCATGGGCCAGCGACTATACCCCATACAATGCCGCATGAGCCGCGGCCGCGCACCCGCCCTCGCCGAAGCCGTGACCCTGCGCGAAGTCTGGGCCTGGAGCATGTACGACTTCGCCAACTCCGGTTACACCACGGTGGTGATCACCGCGGTGTTCAACGCGTATTTCGTTGCTGCTGTAGCGGGCAAGGCACCGTGGGCGACGTTCGCCTGGACCGCGGCGCTTTCGGTGTCGTATCTCGCCGTGCTGCTCAGCGCGCCGCTCGTAGGCGCGTGGGCGGATGCGCACGCGGCCAAGAAGCAGCTGCTCCTCTGGACGACCGCCGGCTGCGTGCTGTTCACGGCGGGCCTTTACTTCGCGTCGCCCGGCGCGGTGGCGCTCGCGATCGTGCTGGTGGTGCTGTCCAATTTCTTCTTTTCCACCGGCGAGAATCTGATCGCGGCGTTCCTGCCCGAGCTGGCCGACTCGAGAGCGATGGGGCGCGTTTCCGGTTGGGGCTGGGCCTTCGGCTACCTCGGCGGCCTCGCGTCCCTCGGCATCTCGCTCGCCTACATCACCTGGGCGCAGCAGCAGGGTCACAGCGGCGCGCAGTTCGTGCCCGTCTGCATGCTGATCACGGCGGCGGTTTTCGCCCTCGCCGCGGCGCCCACGTTCGTCTTCCTGCGCGAGCGGGCGCGACCCCAGCCGCGAACCGAAGCACCGTGGGCCCGCGTGCTGCACACGATCCGGCACGCGCGCCAGTTTCGCGACCTGCGCCGCTTCCTCGCCTGCATCCTCTTTTACCAGGCCGGCATCATGGCGGTGATCGCGCTCGCCGCGATCTATGCGCAGGAGGCGATGAAGTTCACCACCCAGCAGACGCTGACGCTGATCCTGGTGGTCAATCTCACCGCGGCGGCGGGCGCCTTCGGCTTCGGATACCTGCAGGACGCGATCGGCCACCTGCGCGCCATGGCGCTGGTGCTCTGCGGCTGGATCGCGATGATCCTGCTCGCCTACACGGCCGACGATGCGCCGAAGTTCTGGGTGGCGGCCAACATGGCGGGGCTATGCATGGGATCGGCGCAGGCCGCGGGGCGCGCGATCGTGGGGTATCTCTCGCCGCCCGACCGGCTGGCGGAGTTCTTCGGCCTATGGGGGCTCGCCGTCAAGACCGCCTCGATCTTCGGGCCGCTCACCTACGGCATCGTGACCTGGGTGTTCGAAGGCGATCATCGCCTCGGGATCCTCGCCGTGGGCGCGTATTTCGTGGTCGGGCTGGCGCTCCTTGCGGGCATCGATGTCGAGCGCGGAAGGCGCGCGGCGCTGCAGCCCTAGCCTGCCTCGCGCCTCGCACCAGGGGTTCAGGTAGACTTTCCGCTTCCCGCTCAACCCGACCAGGAGCAGGCACATGACGATCAAAGCCGGCGACCCGCTGCCCGATGGCAAGCTATCCGAATCCGCAGGCTGGGACGACGGGTCGAATTGCCCGCTGCGGCCTGCCGACGTCAGCGTGGCCGCAGCGGTAAAAAACAGGAAAATCGCGATCTTCGGGCTGCCGGGCGCATTCACGCCGACCTGTTCGGCGAAGCACGTGCCGAGCTACCTGTCCAACCGCGACAAGCTGATGGCGAAGGGCGTGAGCGAAATCTGGTGCGTGGCGGTGAATGACGGCTACGTGATGCAGGCCTGGGGCCGGCAGGAAAAGGCCACCGGCAAGATCCGCATGCTCGGCGACGGCAGCGGGGCGTGGACCAAAGCGCTCGGCCTGGAGCTCGACCTCAGCGGCGGCGGCATGGGAATGCGCATGAAGCGCTTCTCGATGCTGGTCGACGACGGCGTCGTCAAGCAGGTCAATGTCGAGGGCCCCGGCAAGTTCGAGGTCTCCGACGCCGAGACGATGCTGAAGCAGCTCGGCTGAAGCGGCGCGCGCGGGCGGCCCGTCAGCCTTTCGCCGAAAACTCGAGCAGCAGCGCGTTCATGCGCCGGACGAAGCCGGCCGGGTCGTCGAGCGCCGCGCCCTCGGCGAGCAGCGCCTGCTCGTAGAGCAACACCGCCCAATCGTCGAAACGCGCCGCCTCGTCCTTGAGCCGCGCCACGATCGGGTGCGTGGGGTTGATCTCGAGGATCGGCTTACCTGCCGGCGCCTTCTGCCCGGCAGCGCGCAGGATGCGCGCGAGATTGGCGCTCATGTCGTGCTCGTCCGCCACCAGGCAAGCCGGCGAATCGGTGAGACGCTGCGTCACGCGAACGTCCTTGACGCGCTCGCCGAGCGCCGCCTTCAAACGGGCGGCCAGGTCGCCGAATTCCCGGCGCTGCGACTCGGTCTGCTGTTTCTCGGCCTCGTCGGCAAGTTCGCCCAGGTCGAGGCCGCCGCGCGCCACCGACGCCAACGGTTTGCCCTCGAACTCGGTCAGCGCTGACACCAGCCACTCGTCGACGCGCTCGCCGAGCAGCAGCACCTCCACGCCCTTGCGCCGGAACACTTCCAGATGCGGGCTCGAGCGCGCGGCGCCGAACGATTCTGCCGTCACGTACCAGATGCGGTCCTGTCCCGGTTTCATGCGCGCCACGTAATCGGCGAGCGACACCGTCTGCGCCTCCTGATCGGAGTGCGTGGAGGCGAGGCGCAACAGCTTCGCGATGCGCTCGCGGTTGGCCGGATCCTCGGCCACACCCTCCTTGAAGGCGCGGCCGAACTCGGACCAGAAGGCGGCGTACTTTTCGGGCTGGTTCGCCGCCAGGTCCTCGAGCAACGCCAGCATGCGCTTGACGCAGCCGCCGCGGATCGCGTCCAGATCGCGGCTCTGCTGCAGGATCTCGCGCGAGACGTTGAGCGGCAGGCTGTCGGCATCGATCACGCCGCGCACGAAGCGCAGGTAGGCCGGCATCAGGTGCTCCGCGTCCTCCATGATGAAGACGCGCTTGACGTAAAGCTTGACGCCGTGGCGCCCGTGCCGCTCCCAGAGATCGAAGGACGCGCGCGCCGGCACAAAGAGCAGCTGCGTGTATTCGTGCCGGCCCTCGACGCGCGCGTGCGCCCAGGCGAGCGGGTCCTCGAAGTCGTGCGCCACGTGCTTGTAGAACTCGCGGTACTGCTCGTCGCTCACCTCGCTTTTCGGGCGCGCCCAGAGCGCGCTCGCCTGGTTGAGCGTCTCCTCCTTGCCGGGCATGAACTCCTTGGTTACCGGGTCGACCCGGGATTCCCCGAGGAGCACGATCGGCAGGCCGATGTGATCCGAGTACTTGCGCACGATGGCCTTGACGGTCCAGGGCTCGAGCAGCTCGTCCTCGCCGGCGCGCAGCTGCAGCGTGACTTCGGTGCCGCGGGCGCGGCGCTCGAGCGGCTCGAGGGTGTATTCACCCGACCCGTCGGACTCCCAGCGCACGCCCTCGCCGGCCGGCGCTCCCGCGCGCCGCGTCACCAGCGTGACGCGCTCGGCGACGATGAACGACGCGTAGAAGCCGACCCCGAATTGGCCGATCAGGCGCGCGTCCTTCTGCTGGTCCCCGGTAAGGGTGGCGAGAAACTCCTTGGTGCCCGACTTGGCGATGGTGCCGATGTTGGCGATGACCTCGTCGCGCGACATGCCGATGCCGTTGTCGCAGACCGTGAGCGTGCGCGCCGCCTGGTCGATGCGCAGCGTGATTCTCAGCTCCGGCGCGTCCTCGTTGAGCCCCGGATGCGCGAGCGCCTCGAAGCGCAGCTTGTCGGCCGCGTCCGACGCATTCGAGATCAGCTCGCGCAGGAAGATCTCCTTGTTGCTGTACAGCGAGTGGACCATGAGGGACAGCAGCTGCTTCACCTCGGCCTGGAAGCCGAGCGTCTGTTTCACCGCGGCCTGCGTCATGCGTAATCTCCCCGGGGACTTTCCTGAACTTCGCTGGATGGGGGCGAAACAGGCGCCTTTCAAGGGCCGCCGTGGGCCGCCGCCGTTGTACCCTTGGGGCTGGCGCTTCACTCATTCGACTGGCTCACCTGACATGACCCGCGCACTCCCCCGGTTTGTACTCACCGTTGTCCTGCTTGCGGCGGCCCTGGCGCAGGCCCAGGCGCCCGCCCGGGTGGCGAGCGTCGAGGGCGTCACCGAATACCGCCTCGGCAACGGCCTGCGCGTGTTGAGCGTGCCCGACCCGAGCGCCGACACCATCACCGTGCACCTCACCTACCTCGTCGGTTCGCGCCACGAAGGCTACGGCGAGAAAGGCATGGCGCACCTGCTCGAGCATCTGCTGTTCAAAAGCTCGCGCAACCATCCCAACATTTCCCGGGAACTGGACCGGCGCGGGGCGCGCCACAACGCGACGACAGCGTTCGACCGCACCACCTACTTCGAGACCCTGCCGGCGAGCGATGCCAATCTCGAATGGGCGCTCGCCATGGAAGCCGACCGCATGGTGAACGCCACCTTCTCGCAGGCGGACCTGGCGAGCGAAATGACGGTCGTGCGCAACGAATTCGAGATGCGCGAGAACGATCCCGGCAGCGTGCTGCACGAGCGCATGCAGCGCCTGGCCTACGCGTGGCACAACTACGGCAATGCCATCATCGGCAACCGCGCCGATATCGAGTCGGTACCGATCGAGCGGCTGCAGGCCTTCTATCGCCTTTGGTACCAGCCGGACAACGCCGTGCTGATCGTGGGCGGCCGCTTCGACGAGGCGCGCGCGCTCGCCGAAGTCGCGAAGTACTTCGGCGCGCTCGCGCGCCCGCAGCGCGTCCTGCCCGCGCTCTACACCTCGGAACCTACGCAGGACGGCGAGCGCAGCGTGACGCTGCGCCGGGCCGGCGACACGCAGATCGTCGCCGCGCTGTATCGGGTGCCCGCCGGGAGCGACCCGGACTATCCCGCGCTCGAGCTGCTGACGCGCGTGCTCGGCAGCTCGCCCGCGGGGCGGCTGCATCGCGCTCTGGTGGAAAAGGGCCTCGCGAGCTGGACCTGGGGCAACGATTCCGCGATGCACGATCCCGGGGTCGTCACCTTCGGTGCGGGTCTGCGCGGCACGGCCGCGATCGAGCCGGCGCGCGAAGCCCTGCTGGGGGTGCTCGAAGGCATCGCGCGCGAGCCGATCCGCGCCGACGAGTTCGAGCGCGCGCGCGTCGCCTTGCTCGGCGACATCGACAAGACGCAGACCGATACGGGCGCGCTCATCCGCTGGCTGGCGGAATTTTCCGCGCTCGGCGACTGGCGCCTGTTCTTCCTCTACCGCGACCGGCTGCAGCAGGCGACGGTGGCCGACTTGCAGCGCGTGGCGACGCGCTACCTGCGTCCCGCCAACCGGGTGCTCGGCGAGTTCGTGCCGACGGCGCAAGCCGAGCGCGCCGAGATCCCGCCGCGCCCGGACGTCGCCGCCGCGGTCGCCGGCTATCGCGGCCGCGAGGAAGTCGCACGCGGTGAAGCCTTTGATCCGACGCCGCAGAACATCGAGTCGCGCATCCTCCGCCGCGAGCTGGCCAATGGCATCCGGCTCGCGCTGCTGCCGAAGAAGACGCGCGGCGCCACGGTGCAGGCATCGCTCGGCCTGTACTGGGGCGACGAGCGGAGCAAGATGAATCGCACCACCGCGTGCGCACTGGCGGGCGGCATGCTGATGCGCGGCACGCGCCGGCACGACCGCACCGCGCTGCGCGATGCCTTCGATCGGCTCAAGGCGACGGTGTCGGCGGGCGTGAGCGGCGCGAGCTTCGAGGCGCGGCGCGAGAGCCTCGAGGAAACGCTGCGCCTGGTGGCCGAGGTGCTGCGCGAGCCCGCCTTCCCGGCCGCCGAGTTCGAGCAGCTGAAGCGCGCGCGGCTCACCGGCGCCGAGGAACAGAAGAGCGACCCCGAGGCGATTGCCGACGAGCGCCTGCAGCGCCACCTCGCGCCGTATCCGAGCGGCCACTGGCTGGCGCCGCTCACCGTGAGCGAGCGCATCGACGCGCTCAACGCGGCTACGCTGGACGATGCGAAACGCTGCTACACCGACCTGGTCGGCGCTACCGGTGCGACCTTCGTCGCCGTAGGCGACTTCGATCCGGAGACGATGGCGCGGCTGGTCGAGGAGCTGTTCGGCGGCTGGAAGAGCCCGCAGCCGTTCACCCGCATCGCGACGCGGTATTTCGAGCGGCCACGCCTGGAGGAAGAGGTTCGCACGCCGGACAAGGCGAATGCCGTGCTGCGCGCGGGCCTCAACCTGAAGCTGCGCGACGACCATCCGGATTTTCCCGCGCTGGTGCTCGGCAGCTACCTGCTGGGCGGCACATCGACCAGCCGCTTGCCGATGCGCGTGCGCGAGCAGGAGGGCCTGTCCTACGGCATCTATGCCAGTTTCAGCGCCAGCCCGCTCGACGAGGCGGCCTCGTTCGGCGTCGAGGCGAGTTTCGCCCCGCAGAACAAGGCGCGCGTGGAGCAGGCCATGAACGAGGAGTTGGGGCGCGCCCTGACCGAGGGCTTCGGCACGGCCGAATTCGCCGCCGCGCAGAAAAGTCTGCTCGATGCGCGGCGCCTGGCGCGCGCGCGCGACCGCTCGCTCGCGGCGCGGCTCGCGAACTACGCTTTCATCAAGCGCACGTTCGCCTGGGACATCGACTTCGAGCAGCGCATTGCGGCGCTGACGCCGGAGGCGGTGCGCGACGCGCTGCGCCGGCACCTCGAGCTGCAGAAACTTTCGCTGCTGAAGGCGGGCGACTTTCGCTAGCCCGGCGCGCGCCTCAGGTGGGCGGCAGTTGCGGCGGCTGCGGATGCAGCCCTCGCATCAGGTCCGGTTGGCTCGTCATGCCGTTCATCTCCCTGCCGACTTGGCGGTGCCAAGTCGGCAGGCATGGGGAAAACGCATTCAGACCACCGCCTACATGCCGCGCAACGACAAACTCAATCGATCACCCCGTACCGCACCTCGAGGACCTCGAGCTCCTCGACGCCTGCCGGGCTGCGCAGCAGCACGCGCTCGCCCTCGCGCGCCTTGAGCAGCGCCTTCGCGATCGGCGAGATCCAGGACACGCGCCCCTTGGCCGGATCGACTTCGTCGAGGCCCACGATGGTGACGGCGCGCTCGCCGCCGGCGCGCGAGGCGACCGTGACCGTGGCGCCGAAGAAGACCTGGTCGCTATCGCGGCCTGCCGAGCGCACCACCTCGGCGCCCTCCAGCCGCTTGATGAGAAAGCGCACGCGGCGGTCGATCTCGCGCAGGCGCTTCTTGCCGTACAGGTAGTCGCCGTTTTCCGAGCGGTCGCCGTTCGATGCGGCCCAGGCCACCGTCTGCACCACGCGCGGCCGCTCTTCCTCCACCAGCGCGCGCAGCTCCGCCTTCAGGCGCGCGAAGCCCGCGGGCGAGATGTAGTTCTTGCCCTGCGGCGGCGCCTGCAGCGCGGGCTCCGGCTGCAGCGCCGCTTCGTCGGACTCGCGCGTGAAGGCTTTCGACATGGCAGCGATTTTACCCGCGCGGCGGACTTGCCAGCGATGCCCCGGAGCGCCGAGAATCCGCCCTGCACTCAACCAGGGGGAGTTCCATGGCCGACCCTAAGACCGCCGAACGAGATGATCTGCTGTCCAAGCTGCGCGTGCGCGAGATCGCGGTCTTCTGCCTCATCGCGCTGATCGCGGTGCTCGCCAACCTGCCGCGCGAGATGGTGCAGAACGCGCTCGGCATCGACTATCAGATCCTCTACGGCGTGCTCGGCTCGCTGGTCGTGATCGCCCTGTTCCTGTACCTGAAGTTCTTCTTTTTTCTCGCCGTGGTGCTGCTGATCGCCGGCGCCAACCTGCCCGAGCAGATCGCCGACGGCTTCGGCATCTCGAAGGTCCCGCTCGTGCTGGCGCTGGTGGCCATGGTCGGCGTCTCGCTCATCAACTACGTCGTCAAGCTGATGCCTACGGGGCTCGAGCCGAAACCCAGGGAACGCAGTCCCGAGGGCGTGCGGGCGATGTTCTATGCCATCGAGAAGAACAACCCGGTCTACGCGCAGAAGGTGCTGTCGATGAAGTTCGACCCCAACCTGATGCACGACAACGGCTACACGCCGCTCGCGTATGCCGCCGCCAAGGGCAATGCGCAGATGGTCGAGCTGTTCCTGCGCAACGGCGCCGATCCTACCGCCCGCACGCGCGAGGGCGACACGCCGGTCGAGCTGGCGCTGCGCATGGGCCACACCGAAGCGGCGGATCTGCTGCGGCGTGCGCGCCAGGAGATCGAAGCAGGCCTCGCGGCCAAGGCGCCGGCCGGGGCCGCCTGAGCGCTCCGGCGGGGGCCCTCGAAGGCGTCGGCTGGCGGCCGAAGCGCTGATACTGTATACTTATACAGTCTAGCGGTAGTGCCGCCCGGAGCCGTCGCTGCACCGCAACAACCCCTTGTGGATTCAAACGCATAGCGCTGTCCGCCCCATTCCGCCTTCGATGCGCGGCAACCACTAGATCTAGTAGGTCCAATATCCACGAAGACAAAATGTTGTGTTTTCAATTGTCTATGTGCAATACTTGATGTGAGACAAGAATTCGAAAATACAGCCGCGTCCGACGTACCGCAAGTCGGTAATCTGGGCGCCTCGTCGAAACCCAACAGACCGGAAAGAAAAAAAGATGACGACATCACAAGCCGGCGGCCTCGCTCCTGCACTGCAGCTCGGCGAACAGGAAATCTGCCGCGACTCGCTGCTCGAAAAATACGCCAAGGGCAAGGAGGCGAGCGCCGAAGACGTGCGCCGCCGCGTCGCGCGCGCGCTGGCGCAGGTCGAGCCGGAAGACCGGCGCGCCCACTGGGAGAAGCGCTTCTTCGGCGCGCTCGAGGAAGGCTTCATTCCCGCGGGCCGCATCAATTCGGCCGCCGGCATCCAGATGCAGGCGACCCTCATCAACTGTTTCGTGCAGCCGGTGGGCGATTCGATTTCCGAGATCGTCGACGGCAAGCCCGGCATCTACACGGCGCTCGCCGAGGCCGCCGAGACCATGCGCCGCGGCGGCGGCGTCGGCTACGACTTCTCCTCGATCCGGCCCAAGGGCGCCGAGGTGAAAGGCACGCGCTCGCGCGCCTCCGGCCCGGTGTCGTACATGCGCGTGTTCGACCGCTCCTGCGAGACGGTCGAGTCCGCGGGCGCGCGGCGCGGCGCGCAGATGGGCGTGCTGCGCTGCGACCACCCGGACGTGGAGGAATTCATCCACGCCAAGGACCAGGGCGAGCTGACCAACTTCAACATCTCGGTCGGCGTCACCGACGAGTTCATGGCCGCGGTGGAGCAGGACCACGACGTCGAGCTGGTGCACAAGGCGAAGCCCTCCGCCGACCAGATGAAGGACGGCGCGTTCCAGCGCGAGGACGGCGCCTGGGTGTTCCGCAAGGTGCGGGCACGCGAGCTGTGGGAGCAGATCATGCGCTCGACCTACGACCACGCCGAGCCGGGGATCCTGTTTCTCGACCGCATCAATCGCGACAACAACCTCAACTACTGCGAGTCGATCGAGGCGACCAACCCCTGCGCCGAGCAGCCGCTGCCGCCCTACGGCTGCTGCTGCCTGGGCTCGATCGACCTGACGCATTTCGTGCGCGATCCGTTCACCGCGGAGGCGCGCTTCGATTTCGAGCGCTTCGGAAGAGTGGTCGAGCTTTCCGTGCGCATGCTCGACAACGTGCTCGACGTGACCGCCTGGCCGCTCGAGCAGCAGCACAAGGAGGCGATGGCAAAACGGCGCGTCGGCCTGGGCTTTACGGGGCTCGGCGACGCGCTGGTCATGTTGCGGCAGCGTTACGACAGCGAAGACGCGCGCGCCAGCGCCGCGCGCATCTCGGAGGCGATGCGCGACTTCGCCTACCGCGCCTCGGTCGAGCTCGCCCGCGAGCGCGGCCAGTTCCCGCTGTTCAACGCCGACCTGTACCTCTCGGGCAGCAGTTTCGCCGCGCGCCTGCCCGACGAGATCAAGGCGCTCATCCGCAAGCACGGCCTGCGCAATTCGCACCTGCTGTCAATCGCGCCCACCGGTACCATCAGCCTCGCCTTCGCCGACAACGCCTCGAACGGCATCGAGCCGCCGTTCTCCTGGGTGTACACGCGGAAAAAACGCATGCCCGACGGCACCCTCAAGGAGTTCCCGGTCGAGGACCACGCCTGGCGCGCTTACAAAGCAATGGGCGGGGACATGGAGCACCTGCCGGAGCATTTCGTGACCGCGCTCGAGATCACGGCCAAGGCGCACGAGCAGATGGTCGCGGCGGTGGCGCCGTTCGTCGACACCAGCATCTCGAAGACGGTCAACGTTCCCGAGGACTATCCCTACGACGATTTCAAGGACCTGTATTTCGCGGCCTGGAAATCAGGCTTGAAGGGCCTCGCGACCTATCGTCCGAACAAGGTGCTGGGCTCGGTGCTTTCGGTGGACACGCCGGCGGACAAGGAACGCAAGGAGCCACAGGATTTCCGCCAGGACGAAGTGAACCGGCGCATCCGGATCCGCAGCGTGCCGGCGCCGGTGCTCGCCAGCCTGCGCTGGCCGGGGCGCCCCAATCTGGCGGAGGGCAACCTCGCCTGGACCTACATGATCGAGCACCCGCACGGGGCCTTCGCGGTGTTCGTCGGCCACGTGGAGAACGGTCGCAAGCATGCCTTCGAAGTGTGGGTGAACGGTGCCGGCCAGCCCCGCGGCCTGGGGGCGCTGGCGAAAACGTTGTCGATGGACATGCGCGCCAACGATCCGGGCTGGTTGAAGCTCAAGCTCGACACGCTCGCCAAGACCTCGGGCGACGACGCTTTCGACATGCCCTTTCCGCCGCACGGCGAAAGGAAGCTCATGCCGTCGATCGTCTCCGCCTTCGCGCAGGTGGTGCGCTGGCACGTCGAGCAGCTCGGCGGCTTCCACGACGGCGCGACGCCGGTGCTGGACACCCTGTTCAGTCTGAAGGAGCCCAAGACCGGAACCGACGGTACGATGTCGTGGACCGTGGACGTGTTCAATCCGCGCACCGGCGACGATTTCGTGCTCGGCCTGAAGGAGATCACGCTGCCGGATGGCATCACGCGGCCTTACTCGATGTGGCTCTCGGGCGAGTATCCGAAGGCGCTCGACGGCATGTGCAAGATCCTGTCGCTCGACATGCGGGTGCTCGATCCGGCCTGGGCCGGCATGAAGCTCCGGAAGCTGCTCGATTTCCCCGAGCCGCTCGGCGATTTCCTCGCCTTCGTGCCGGGCTCGAAGAAGCAGCAGACCTGTCCGTCCACCGTATCGTACGTCGCACGCCTCATCCTGCACCGCTACG
>Ga0156179_1194_pt2 | contig 15783 bp, 17 predicted proteins | sample RifCSPlowO2_12_FD_107832 | JGI IMG/M metagenome (GOLD analysis project Ga0156179, IMG submission 107832) | Betaproteobacteria bacterium RIFCSPLOWO2_12_FULL_67_28 | reverse complement strand
TGTCGTGCGCCCTGGGATCGATGTCGAGCGCGACCAGCGACTCGATGTACAGATCCTGGATGTCGGCGGGCGAGGGCTTGAGCACGACCTGGTACTGATAGTAGTGCTGCAGCCGATTGGGGTTTTCCCCATAGCGGCCGTCCTTCGGCCGGCGCGATGGCTGCACGTACGCCGCATGCCAGGGCTCGGGCCCGATCGCGCGCAGAAAGGTGGCGGTATGGAAGGTGCCGGCGCCCATCTCCTGGTCATACGGCTGCAGCAGCACGCAGCCGCGGCCGCCCCAGAATGCTTCGAGGCGCTGGATGAGCTGCTGGAAAGTGAGCATGGCGAAAAATTCTAACGGCTCGGCATGCGCCGCGCGAGGACGATCGCGACAGCGAGCGCGAGCAGGCAGGCGCCGAGCGCGAGCGCATCGCCGAAGCGCACGTAGGGCGTCGCGCCGCGGTAGCCGCGCGCCGTGAAATCGAGCCGACCCTGCACGAACTTCGGCAACTGCGCCAGCACGCGTGCGTCGCGATCGATGACGGCGGTGATGCCGCTGTTGGTCGCGGCAAGCAGCATGCGGCCCGTCTCGAGGCTGCGCATGCGCGCGATCTGCAAATGCTGCGCTGGTGCGAGCGAATCGCCGAACCAGGCGACGTTGGAGACGTTGGCGAGCAGCGTCGCCTCGGGCAACTGACGCCGGATCTCGGCACCGAACAGGTCTTCGTAGCAGATGTTCACGGCGACGCGCTCGCCGGCCACCGCGAGCGGCCGTTGATCAGGTGAACCGGGCGAAAAATCCGACAGCGGGAACGTCAGCACGGCATTGATCCAGCGCAATCCCGGCGGGATGAATTCGCCGAACGGCACCAGATGCACCTTGTGGTAGACCTGCTGCGGCGAACTGCCGAGGCTCAACACGCTGTTGAAGTACGACCCGGGCGCGTTGCGCACCGGCACACCGAGCAGCAGGTCGCCGCGATTCGATTTCGCGATCGCTTCGAGCCGCGCGAGAACCGCGGGCTCGACCAGGTCGAGAAATCGCGGCACTGCCGTTTCGGGCAGCACGATCAGGCGCGCGCGACTCTCGCCGGCGAGCCGGGCGTAGGTTTCCAGGGTGTGCGCGTAGCGCGCCGGATCGAATTTGAGGTCCTGCGCAATGTTTCCCTGCACCAGGCTCACGCTGAGCGGCACGCCCGCCGGCTCTGACCAGTCCGCCGCGCGCAGCGCCGCGCCGCCGCCGACGATCAGCGCCAGGGCGGCCGCGGCGGGCCATCTTGCCTGTCCGCATGCCACGCACCAGAGGAGCCCCGCGCTCGCCAGGCAGGCGAACGAGACCGCGTGCACGCCGGCTACCGGCGCATAGCCTGAAAGCGGCGATTCGATCGCCGCGTAACCCGCGCTGAGCCACGGGAAACCGGTCAGAATCCAGCCGCGCAGCCACTCGACGAGCGTCCAGAGCGCCGGAATCGCAAGCGCTGCGCGCAGCGCAGGCGTCGTCCGCAGGCGCGCCTGCAGCAGTCCGGCCAACGCCGGAAAGAGCGCGAGGAACGCGCAAAAGAGCAGCGTCGCCAGCGCGGCGAGCGCCGCCGGCATGCCGCCGAAGCGATGCATGCTGACGTAAACCCAGGACACGCCGGCGAGGAAAAAGCCGAGGCCGAAGGCAAAGCCGAGCCAGAACGCAGCGCGCGGCGCCGGCGCGCGCTGCCAGAGATGAATCAGCACTGCGAGCGCGGCCAGCGCGAGCGCAAACAGGTCGAACGGCGAGAACCCCGCCACCGCCGCGGTGCCCGCGAGGAACGCCGCGAAAATCGGGAAAATCGGGGTCAGAGCCCGATTTGCCATCGCCCGCGCAAATCGGGCTCTGACCCCGATTTCGTCACGCCTTCGGCTTCTCCACGATCAACGTGTACACCCGCCGGCTGTCGGCACGCAGCACCTGGAACCTGAAGCCGGAAATGCCGAGCGTCTCGCCGCGCTTGGGCAGCCGGCCGAGCTGGTTGATGACCAGGCCGCCGACGGTGTCGTGCTCCGCGTCGGAAAAGGCGGTGCCGAAGGCGGCGTTGAAGTCGGCGATCTGGGTCAGCGCCTTGACGCGCCAGCGGCCGCCGGGCTCGGCCAGGATATTGTCGCTCGCCTCGTCGAAGTCGTACTCGTCTTCGATCTCGCCGACGATCTGCTCGAGCACGTCCTCGATCGTCACCAGTCCGGCCACGCCGCCGTACTCGTCGACCACGATTGCCATGTGGTTGCGGCTGGCGCGGAACTCGCGCAGCAGCACGTTGAGGCGCTTCGATTCCGGCACGAACACCGCCGGGCGCAGCATCTCGCGCACGTTGAACTCCTCCTCGCCGGCGTAATGGCGCAGCAGATCCTTGGCGAGCAGCACGCCGATGACATCGTCGCGGTTCTGGTCGATCACCGGAAAGCGCGAGTGCGCGGTCGAAATCACCTGCGGGATGAACTCCTCGACTTTGGCGTGGATGTCGATCACGTCCATCTGCGCGCGCGGAATCATGATGTCGCGCACCTGCATCTCGGAAACCGCGAGCGCGCCTTCGATGATCGAAAGCGCATCGGCGTCGAGCAGGTTGCGGCGGTGCGCAGCGCGCAGCAGCCGCGTCAGGCTGTCGCGATCCTGCGGTTCGCGCAGGAGCAGCGTGGACAGCCGTTCAAGCAGCTTGGAGCGTGACAGATCGCGCATCGGGCGGGGGGCGCTGCGCGGCTATGTTACCAAGTAGGGATCGGCGACGCCGAAGCGGCGCAGGATGCGCGCTTCGCTGCGCTCCATGCGCAGGGCCCCGGCGCCGCGCGCGTGATCGTAGCCGCGCAGGTGCAGCACCCCATGCACGACGACATGCGCGTAGTGGTCGGCGAGAGGCTTGCGCTGCGCGCGCGCCTCGCGCACCAGCACCGGATGGCACAGCACGATGTCGCCCTGAGCAGCCCGGCGCGCGCCCGGCGCGGGCGCGCGGTAGTCGAAGGCGAGCACGTTGGTGGCGTACTCGCGTCCGCGAAAAGCCGAGTTGAGGCGGCGGCTTTCGGCCGCACCGACGATGCGCAGCGTGATTTGCGCGCCGCCTGCCGCCGCGGCGCGCGCCAGTGCCTGCAGCCGGCGTGCGCTCGGCAGCCCCTGCGCGCGGCACGCGATCTGAACCGCGACGCGAGCCGCGCTAGACCGCGGGCGGTTCGGCTGCATGCGCTTCGTAGGCATCGATGATGCGCGCGACCAGGGGGTGTCGCACCACATCGACGGCGCTGAACTCGGTGAAGGCGATGCCGCGCACCTCGCTCAGGATACGGCGCGCCTCGATCAGGCCGCTCTTCTGGCCGCGCGCGAGGTCGATCTGGGTGACGTCGCCCGTGACCACCGCCTTGGCGCCGAAGCCGATGCGGGTGAGGAACATTTTCATCTGCTCGGGCGTCGTGTTCTGGGCCTCGTCGAGGATGATGAAGGCATGATTCAGGGTGCGGCCGCGCATGTAGGCGAGCGGCGCCAGCTCGATGGTGCCGCGCTCCAGCAACTTGGCGGTCTTGTCGAACCCCATCAGGTCGTAAAGCGCGTCGTACAGCGGCCGCAGGTAGGGGTCCACCTTCTGCGCCAGGTCACCCGGCAGGAAGCCGAGGCGTTCGCCGGCCTCGACCGCGGGACGCACCAACACGATGCGCTTGACCTTGTCGCGCTCCAGCGCATCGACCGCGCAGGCCACCGCAAGATAGGTCTTCCCGGTTCCCGCGGGACCGATGCCGATGGTGATGTCGTGCGCGAGTATGTTCTCGATGTACTGGACCTGATGCGGCGTGCGCCCGTGCAGGTCGGGACGGCGCGTCAGCAGCTGCGGCCGCTCGTCCGACGCCTTGGGCGGCGCGAGGCCCTGCATCAGCTCGGTAAGCCCGAGCTGCAGATCGTCCAGCGTCAGATCGTCGGTCGCTTTGGGATAGAAGTGCTCCAGCGCGCGCGCGGCCCGCGCCGCCTGCCTGGGCTCACCGCGCACCAGGAAGCGCGCGCCGCGGCGGGCGATCGCGACATCGAACGCGGATTCGATCTGGCGCAGGTTGGCGTCGAGCGCCCCGCACAGGCGCGCCAGCCGCTGATTGTCGATCGGATCGAACCGCAGCTCCAGCGGCCGTGGGCTCGCCGGACGGACCTCGCGACCTCTAGTCGGGCGCATGCACGAGTTCGCCGCGCAGCGAATGCGAGCGCGCCGCGGTGATGCGCACCTGCGCAAAGCGGCCGGCCAGCTCGGCAGCGCCGCCGAAATTCACCACGCGGTTGTTCTCGGTGCGGCCGCACCGCTCGTCCGCGTGCCGCCTCGATGCGCCCTCGACCAGGACGCGCTGCACGCTGCCGACCATCGCCTCGTTGGCCGAGCGGTACTGCGCGCCGAGCGCCGCCTGCAGCGCCTGCAGGCGCGCCGATTTCACCTCCGGCGGCGTCGCGTCGGCGAAATCCGCCGCCGGAGTCCCGGGGCGCGGGCTGTAGACGAAGGAGAACGCGTCGTCGAAGCCTACCTCGGCGACCAGCCTGAGCGTGGCCTCGAAGTCCGCGTCCGTTTCGCCCGGAAAGCCGACGATGAAGTCCGACGACAGGCTCAAGCCGGGGCGCGCCCGCTTCAGGCGGCGCGCAATCGAGCGGTACTCGAGCGCCGTGTAGCCGCGTTTCATCGCCGCCAGCACGCGGTCGGAACCCGATTGCACGGGCAGGTGCACCTGGGCAGCGAGCTTCCCGATGCCGGCATGGGCGTCGATCAGGCGTTGCGAGAACTCGCGCGGATGCGAGGTGGTGTAGCGGATGCGCTCGATGCCGTCGAGGTCGGAGAGGTAGCGCAACAGCTCGGCGAAATCCGCCGCCGCGCCATCGATCACGCCGCGCCAGGCGTTGACGTTCTGACCGAGCAGCGTGATTTCCCTGACGCCCTGCGCCGCCAGCGCGGCGAGCTCCGCGAGCACGTCCTCGAAGGACCGCGAAACTTCGGGGCCGCGCGTATAGGGCACGACGCAGAAGGTGCAGTACTTGCTGCAACCTTCCATGATCGAGACGAACGCGGTGGGGCCGTCCGCGCGCGGTGCCGGCAGGCGGTCGAATTTCTCGATCTCGGGAAAACTCACGTCCACCTGCGGCCGGCCCGAGGCACGCCGCTCGGCGAGCAGCTCGGGCAGGCGGTGCAAGGTCTGCGGTCCGAACACCACGTCCACGAACGGCGCGCGCCGCACGATGGCGCCGCCTTCCTGGCTGGCAACGCAACCTCCCACCGCGATCATGAGCGCGGGGTTGGCGCGCTTCAGGTGCCTCACGCGTCCGAGATCGGCAAACACCTTTTCCTGGGCTTTCTCGCGCACCGAGCAGGTGTTGAAGACGATGATGTCCGCGTCCTCCGGCCGCGCCGCAGCCTGCGCAGCGCCGGCTTGCCGGAGCACTTCGGCAATGCGCGCCGAGTCGTACTCGTTCATCTGGCAGCCGAAGGTGCGGATGTAATGCTTGCCGGCCATAAGCGGTTTTCCCTCGCGTTTGCGCGCTGCGCCGGGACGGAACCCGCAGCGGCGCAGTGCGTCGGTCTATGCTATCTGCGCGGGTCGGGCCGTGCGGCTTCCTCAGCCGTCAGGATCCAGACCCGGCTCAGTTGGCCTTGCGCGTCGAGCGTGAATTTGACCAGCGACCCGGCCGGCACCGCGGCCGGCAGGACAATCAGGTTGTCGGCACCCCGGATCTGCGCTCCCGGCGCGAGCAGCATCGCTTGGCCGTTGATTTCAACGGTCATCGCCTGAAGGTGCCGGATCAGGCCGCGCTTGGCCTCCGCAGGGACGCTGCGCACCTGGGCGCATACGGCGGTCGTGCCAAGCACCAGCAGCATTGCGGCGGCGTACAGGAGTTTCGCGATCCGGCTCATGGCGCTGGTGCTCTATGCAAAAGGGAGTTGGTGGCGAATCAGGGACTCGAACCCCGGACACACGGATTATGATTCCGCTGCTCTAACCAGCTGAGCTAATTCGCCACTGGTAAAAGGGCGCGCATTTTGGCCTTCGGGTGCCGATCGGTCAAGCATGCGGAACTTCGACGCTGGGCGCGACGGGTAAGCACAGGCCGCCCATCTTATTCCTTTCGCGGCGCCCGGGGTACGCTGGCGCCCGCCATACAATCGGCGCATGAATTTCGACGTGGTCGTGGTGGGCGGGGGGCTGGTGGGCGCTGCTCTGGCGCGCGGCCTGCGCGGCGCTGCCGTGGCGCTCGTGGCCCAGGAACGGCCGGTACCGCCGGGCGCCGGATTCGATTCGCGCATTTACGCCATCAGTCCCGGAAACGCGCGCTTTCTTGCGTCGCTGCAAGCCTGGCAGCGCATGCCCGAGGCACGCATCACGCCTGTGCATGCCATGCGCGTCCATGGCGACGACGGCCATTCGGTCATGGAGTTCGACGCGTACCGCGCCGGGGCGAGCGAGCTGGCCTGGATCGTGGAAGACGGGCTGTTGCAGGACGCGCTCTGGCAGGGCCTCGAGACCCAGGACCGGCTGCATGTCATTACGCCGGCGGCGTGCGAGCGGCTGGAGATTCGGAGCGAGGGGGCGCGACTCGCATTGAAGGAAGGGGGTGTGCTCGAAACGCACCTCGTCGTGGGAGCCGACGGCGCGCGCTCGCGGGTACGCGAGCAAGCGGGCATTGCCGTTGACGAGCGCGGCTATGGGCAGGTCGCGGTGGTCGCGAATTTCGCCTGCCAGCATCGGCACCAGAACATCGCGCAGCAATGGTTCCTGGGCGGACCCGTACTGGCGCTGCTGCCGCTGCCGGGCGACCACGTTTCGATGGTGTGGTCGACCGCCGAGGCGCAAGCCGCGCAGCTGCTGGCGCTCGAACCGGCGGCGCTGGCGCTCGCCGTAGGACAGGCCACGCGCAGCGCGCTCGGGGAACTTTCACTCGTGACGCCCGCGCGCGGCTTTGCCCTGAGGCGTCTGATCGCAGAGCGCATGATCGCGCCGCGCGTGGCTCTGGTCGGCGATGCGGCGCACGTGGTGCATCCGCTCGCCGGACAGGGCGCAAATCTCGGCTTTCAGGATGCGCGCGAGCTGGTGCAGGTGCTTGCAGCGCGCGAACCATTCCGCGATCCCGGCGAGCTGCGGGTCCTGCGTCGCTACGAGCGCGCGCGCGCCGAAGATATACTGGCCATGCGCGCCGCGGTGCACGGCCTGTTCTGGCTGTTCGACGCGCCGGGTGCGCCGCTTGCCTGGCTGCGCAACGCGGGCCTCGCACTGACCGACCGGCTATCGACGCCGAAGAACTTGCTCATGCGCCAGGCAATGCACTGAACCATGCCGATCAACGCGATCCGCCTGCTGCTCCTCGCCGCGCTGTCCCTGGTGACCTGCGTGCGCGCCGACGAGGCTGCTATCCGGCAGGTGATCGAAGCGAAACTCGGCGGTGCCAAGGTCGAGGGCGTGCTGGCGACGCCCGTGCCCGGCCTGTTCGAGGTGCGCTTCCGTGGCGCGGACGGCCTGCGCATCGTCTACACCGATGCCCAGGCCGCGCACATCATCGTGGGCGACCTGATCGACGCGAAGACCGACCGCAATCTCACGGAAGATCGCCTGCGGCAGGCTTCGGCCGTCCGCATGGATAGCCTCCCGTACGAGCTTGCGATCAAGGTGCAGCGCGGCAGCGGCAAGCGAACGCTGGTGGTGTTTTCGGATCCCTACTGTCCGGCGTGCCTGGAGTTCGAGAAAACGCTCGCCCGGCTCGACGACATCACCATCCACTACTTCATGTACCCGGTGATCCGGCCCGATCTGGCCGATCATTCCAGGGCCGTCTGGTGTTCGCCGGACCGGGTCAAGGCCTGGCTCGATCTCGCACAGCGGCGCAAACCCCCGGCGGCGAGCGCCAAATGCGAGACGCCGATCGACAAGATCCTCGCCTTCGGCGGCAAGCTGGGCGTGCGCTCCACGCCGACGATCTTTCTCGCCAACGGCGAGCGCGTGCGCGGTGGCCCGAGTGCTTCGCAGCTGCGCAGCCTGCTGGACGACGCCACGGCGCAGAAGGCGAAGAAGTAGCGGTTCGTTATCGCGTCGTGGGTGCGGCGCTCGGGCATCATGGGTTTCCATATGTCTCGGCTTTTCCGGAGCTTGCTCCGGAAAAGCCGAGATATCGGTGAACTGCAAAATCTGCACCGCCGTCCGCATCATCGCGGACACTCTCCTTCCCGCAGGCACCTACTTCGGCAACGCGACCCCGCGGGGCCACAGCAGCCAGAGGCGGCCCTGCTGGCGCATCCGTCCCGCCTGCGTCCCGGCGTCGTCGCCGCTGCCCCAGAAGAAATCGGCACGCACCGCGCCGCGGATCGCGCCGCCGGTATCGTGCGCCAGCATCAGGCGTTCCAGCGGGCGCGTCGAAAGGGGGTACGTGGTACCGAGGAAGACCGGCGCCCCGAGCGGGACGAAACGCGGGTCCACCGCGATCGAGTAGCCCGGCGTGAGCGGCACGCCGAGCGCACCCACCGGGTCGCCCTCCGGCGCGATCTCGCGAAAGAAAACGTAGCTCGCGTTCACGTTGAGCGCCTCCTGCAGCCTCGCCGGATTGGCGAGCGCCCACGCCTTGATGCCTTGCATCGACGCCTGCTCGAGCTTGAGCTCACCACGCGCGACCAGATGGCGGCCGAGCGACCGGTACGGATGGCCGTTCTGGTCGGCGTATCCGACCCGCATGCGCTCGCCCGAGTCGAGGCGGATTTGCCCCGACCCCTGGATCTGCAGGAAGAACAGCTCCACCGGATCCGCGAGCCACGCCAGCACCGGGGCCGTGAATTCCGGCCTGCCGCCGTCGATTTCGGCGCGCGACCAGTACGGCAACAGCCGGCGCCCTTCGAGGCGGCCGCGCAGGCGCATACCGCGCAGATCAGGGTATTGCCCTGCCAGTTCAACGACCACCAGGTCGTCCGGGACGCCGTAGACCGGGTAGCGGTGCATCGCGCCGCGCGTGCGGCTCCCGGTGAGGACGGGCTCGTAGTAGCCGGTGATCAATCCCTCGACGGTTCCATCGGGCGCAACGATCGAAAAGGCCGCGAATTCGGTCTCGAAAAAGCGGCGTGCAGCGCTTTCGTCTTGCGCGGGAAGCGCCGTCGCCGCGTCGCACGCGCGCTCGAGCGCGTGCGACGGCGCGATTCTGCCGCACCCGCTGGCAAATGCTTGCAGGCTCGACGCCAGCGCAGCCGTCTGCCAGCCGGGGAGCGCGGAAAATTCGACCGCCTCGAAACGCGCCTCGCGCGGCGCAGGCACGACTGCGGGAGGACACTTCGGGCAAACCGGGCAGGCGGGGCAGGCGGTCGGTGGTTCGCCCGGCACCGGCAGGTGCTGGCAGGCGGCGATCAGTACAATCGCCCCGAGAGCGGATGCCAGCGAACGCGCGATGTGGGTCATTTATCTCGAGATGGCGGTGGTCCTGGCGATCGCAGGACTCATCTTGTGGTGGACTTGGCCGCGCAAGCGAAAGGACGACTAGTTTGGCAGGCGCGGGCGCGTCAACGGTTTTCCCCGGTCTGCGGTTTTCCGGAGCCTGCTCCGGAAAACCGGAGAGATGGGAACTGCAAATTCCGCGTCAGTGCAGCACACGCGGCACCGACAGCGTGAATTCCGGGATGTCGGCGTCGAACCGCGTGCCGTCCTCGGCCACCATCTGGTAGCTGCCGCGCATGATGCCCACCGGCGTCGCGATTGCGGTGCCGCTGCTGTATTCGTGGCTTTGCCCCGGACGCAGTACGGGTTGGGCGCCCACCACGCCCATCCCCCGCACCTCCTGCACCAGGCCCTGCGCGTCGGTGATGATCCAGTGCCGGCTGATCAGCTGTGCGGTGACGCTGCCCGCGTTGCGGATCGTGATCGTGTAGGCGAACACGTAGCGGCCGGCCGCCTCGTCCGACTGCTCGGCAAGATATCGGGTCTTCGCGCTGACGGCGATCTGATAACGCTTTTCCTGCGCCATGGGGTCAACGCTGCGCGCCGGCGCCGTGCGCCGCAACGCAGCGCGTGACTTTCCGAAAAAACGCATTGTAAACTGCCTGCGCCATGGCGTTTCGCATCGCCCCGTCGATTCTGTCCGCCGATTTCGCGCGCCTGGGCGATGAAGTGCGCGCGGTAGAAGCCGCCGGCGCCGACCTGATCCATTTCGATGTCATGGACAATCATTACGTGCCGAACCTGACGGTCGGGCCGCTCGTGTGCGGAGCCATCCGGCCGCACGTCAAGCTGCCGATCGACGTGCACCTCATGGTGAAGCCGGTGGATCGCCTGGTCGGGGATTTCGCGGCGGCGGGCGCAAACCTGATCAGTTTTCATCCGGAGGCGTCCGATCACGTGGACCGCACCATCGCCCTGATCCGCGAATGCGGTTGCAAGGCGGGACTGGTGTTCAATCCTGCTACGCCACTCGCCTGGCTCGACCATACGCTGGACAAACTCGACCTCGTTCTCCTCATGTCGGTGAATCCGGGATTCGGCGGCCAGCAGTTCATTGCCGCGGTGCTGCCCAAGATCGCGGAGGTGCGGCGCCGTATCGAGCGCTGCGGGCGCGACGTTTGGCTCGAGGTCGACGGCGGCGTGAAGGTCGACAACATCGCCGCCGTGGCCGCGGCGGGCGCCGATACCTTCGTCGCCGGCTCGGCCATCTTCGGCTCGGGCGATTACGCGGCGACGATCCGCGAGATGCGCGCGCGGCTTGCTATGGTATAGTGCGCCGCATCGTGAGTTCCCTCCGCAATCTGCTCGCAATTTCGCTCCGGCGCGACTGGCGCCGCTGGCGCCGCTAGCCTGCAGCGCGCACCCGGGCGGCACGGGTAGCGCGCCGAACTCCAGGCCGCAAGTCGCAATTCCCGGTTGTCTGGATCGTGCGGAGCGTTTCATCCATGACGGAGCAGGATTTTCTCAAGCTCGCCTCGCAAGGCTTTACGCGCGCGCCGGTGGTTGCCGAAGCCCGCGCTGACCTCTACACGCCGCTCGCGGTCTTCCTCAAGCTCGCGCACGGGCCTTACACCTACCTGCTGGAGTCGGTGGTCGGCGGCGAGCGCTTCGGGCGCTACTCGTTCATCGGTCTCGCCTGCGCCGAGCGCATCGAGGCGCGTCACGGGGTGGTGCGCCGGCTGCTGCGCGATGCGCGCGGCAACGACGTGTGCCTGGAGCGTGCCGAAGGAGCCGATCCGTTCGATTTCGCGCGCGCCTGGCTCAAGCGCCAGCACGTCGCGCCGGCACCCGCGGCGCTCAGGTTCGGCGGCGGGCTGGTCGGCTATTTCGGCTACGAAACGGTGCGCCACGTGGAGCCGCGCGCGCTGCAGGGCGGCAAGCCGGATGCGCTCGGTACGCCCGACATGCTGCTGCTCGTCTCGGACGAGCTGGCAGTGGTCGACAACCTGCGCGGCAGGCTCTACCTGGTGGTGTACGCCGATCCACGCGAGCCGGGCGCGTATCGCGCGGCACGCGAGCGCCTGGCGCAACTGCTCGCGCGCCTGGCGGCGCCGCTACCCGAAGCGATGGTGCTGGCGCCGGCGGTGCGCCCGCCCGTGGCCGCCAACGCGCCGGTCACGCGCTCGTTCACCGAGGAGCAGTTCGTCGCCGCAGTGCGGCGGGCGAAGGAATACGTGTATGCGGGCGACTGCATGCAGGTGCAGATCTCGCAGCGCAGCTCGCGGGCGTTCGCCGCGCCGCCGCTCGAGCTGTACCGCGCGCTGCGCGGCCTGAATCCGTCGCCGTACATGTTTTACTTCGATTTCGGCGATCACCACGTGATCGGCGCATCGCCCGAGATCCTGGTGCGCCTCGCGGGCGAGACCATCACGTTGCGCCCGATCGCCGGCACGCGGCCGCGCGGTGCAACCCCCGAAGACGACGCGCGCATCGCCGGCGAGCTGCTCGCCGATCCCAAGGAGCGCGCCGAGCACGTCATGCTCATCGATCTCGGGCGCAACGATGTGGGCCGCGTCGCCGTCACCGGCTCGGTGCGCGTGACCGAGAAGATGGTGGTGGAACGCTACTCGCACGTGATGCACATCGTTTCCAACGTGGAAGGCCGGATCGCGCCCGGGCTGGATGCCGTGGACGTATTCAAGGCGAGCTTCCCCGCCGGCACCGTGACCGGAGCGCCCAAGGTGCGCGCGATGCAGATCATCGACGAACTCGAGCCGGTGAAGCGCGGCCTCTACAGCGGCGCGGTGGGCTACCTCGGATTCAACGGCGACATGGATGTAGCGATCGCGATCCGCACCGCGGTGCTTGAGGATGGCAGGCTGCACGTGCAGGCCGCGGCCGGCATCGTCGCCGACTCCGACCCGCAATCGGAATGGCAGGAGACGCTGCACAAGACGCGCGCGGTCCTGAAGGCTGCGGAGCTGGCGAGCGGCGAGGCGGTCTGACCGGGCGGGCGCGCACATGGTCCTGATGCTCGACAACTACGACTCCTTCACCTGGAACCTGGTGCAGTACCTGGGCGAACTGGGGGCGCGCGTGAAGGTGGTGAGAAACGATGAAACCACGCTGGAGGCAATCGCGGCGCAAGCGCCCGAGCGCATCGTGATTTCGCCGGGACCGTGCACGCCGAACGAGGCCGGTATCACGCTCAGCCTGATCCGGCGGTTCGCCGGGCGGATTCCGATTCTCGGCGTATGCCTCGGCCATCAGGCGATCGGCCAGGCGTTTGGCGCGCAGGTGGTCAGAGCGGGGCGGGTGATGCACGGCAAGGTGTCGCGCGTGCGCCATGACGGCTGCGGCGTTTTCGCGGGGATTCCGAACGAATTCGTCGCGACGCGTTACCACTCCCTGGTGATCGCGCGGGATACGCTCCCCGATTGCCTCGTGATCACCGCCGAGTCGGACGACGGCGAGATCATGGGGGTGCGCCACCGCACGCTGGCGGTGGAAGGCGTGCAGTTCCACCCCGAGGCCCTGCTGACCGAGCACGGCCACGCCCTGCTCAGGAACTTTCTCGATCCGGCGGGTGCCCCGGTGCCCGCCTCCCAGGAGGAACAGCCATGACCATCACCATTGCCGAGGCGATCCAACGCACCGTAGAGCACCGCGAGGTGTTCCACGACGAGATGCTGCATATCATGCGCCAGATCATGCGCGGCGAGCTGACGCCCGCGCAGATCGCGGCCTTCATCGTCGGCTTGCGCGTCAAGAAGGAGACCATTGGCGAGATCGCCGCGGCGGCGCAGGTGATGCGCGAGTTCGCCACGCGGGTCCCGGTGGACGACCCCGGTGGCGTGGTCGACATCGTCGGCACCGGGGGCGATGCCGCGCACACCTTCAACGTCTCGACTGCGGCGGCGTTTGTCGCCGCCGCGGCCGGCGCCCGCGTCGCCAAGCACGGCAACCGCGCCGTTTCATCGCGCTCGGGCAGCGCTGACGTGCTCGAAGCGCTCGGCGTTCGCCTGGAGCTGACGCCGGAGCAGATCGCGCGCTGCGTGGAGCAGACCGGGGTCGGCTTCATGTATGCGCCGTCCCATCACCCGGCGATGAAGTTCGCCGCACCGGTGCGGCGCGAGCTGGGCGTGCGCACGATCTTCAACATCCTCGGGCCGCTCACCAACCCGGCTGCCGCGGCCAACCAGCTGCTCGGCGTATTCCATCCCGACCTGGTCGGCATCCAGGTGCGCGTGCTGCAGCGCCTCGGCTCGAAGCACGTCATGGTGGTGTACGGCCTCGACGGCCTGGACGAGATTTCGATCTCCGGCCCGACGGCGGTCGGCGAGCTGCTGAAGGGCGAAATCCGCGAGTACGAGATCCATCCCTCGCAGTTCGGCCTGGAGCTGTACGACCGGCGCGCGATCCAGGTCAATACCGTGGAGGAATCAAGGGACATGATCCTGGCGGTGCTCGAGAATCAGCCCGGTCCGGCGCTCAACATCGTGCTCGTCAACTCCGGGGCCGCGATCTATCTCGCCGGCCATGCCAAGAGCATTCAGTCCGGGATCGACCACGCGCGCAAGGCGATCGCGAGCGGCGCGGCGCGGGCGAAGCTCGACCAGTTTGTCGCGGCAACGCAGAAGTTCAAGGGCAAGTGACGAACTGATCGGCGTAAGATCGCGCTGGCGTTTCGAACGCTTTCTTGATGGAGTCAGCGGTTCATGAGACCTTCCGAAGCCCTTCGTGTCCACCGCGACGAGATCCGCCGCGTCGTCGCGCAGAATCGCACGCGCAACCCGCGCGTGTTCGGATCCGTGCTGCGAGGCAAGGACACCGAGGATAGTGACCTCGATCTCCTGGTTGATCCCACACCGGATACCACGTTGCTGGACATCGCCCGGATACAAAACCGGCTGCAGAAACTCCTTGGCGTCACGGTCGATGTGCTGACTCCCAAGGCATTGCCGGTGAAATTCCGCGACCGCGTGATCGCAGAAGCAGTACCGGTATGACATTCGTAGGTCTGGGGGCAGGCTGGTGAGCGACGACCCCCTGCGTGTCCCAGAGTACCTCGGCCACATCCTCGTGGCAATCCAGCGGATCAATCGCTATACGGCCGGAATGAGCGAGGCGGCATTCTTGGGGGCCGATCTGGTGCAAGATGCCGTGATCAGGAATATCGAAATCATCGGCGAAGCTTCCAGAAACGTCGCGCGCCACCATCCGGACTTCGCGGCCCAGCATGCGGATGTGCCGTGGGAAGACATCTACCTCATGCGCAACCGCGTTTCGCACGGATACTTCACCGTCGATCTGGAGATCATCTGGAAGACGGTGAGACGCGACATCCCGGAACTCGAAGCGCAGGCGAAACGCCTTCTGGCCGGCTTCGCGACAGGGGGCAGCGCAGGCGACGATGCCGGCGGTCCCCGGTAACACGGCCGCCGTGCCCGGCATCCTGCAGCGCATCGGCGCCGCCAGGCGCGAGGAAGCGGTCGCGGCGCGGTGCGGGCGAAGCTCGACGAGTTCGTCGCGGCGACGCAGAAGTTCAAGGCGAAGCATTGATGCGGTGGGCGTAAGATCGCTCGCTGTCGGACCGGCCTTGGAGAGCCGCGCATGCGCTACGCGATCGTAATCGAACCGGTCAACGAGCCTGGCTTCCCGCCGGGGTACTTTTACGCGCACATTCCGGTCCTTGACCTGACGACTCCCGGTGAGGGCATCGAAGGCGCCAAGGCTGCTGCGCAGGACCTGACCCGGCTCTGGGTGGAGGAGAAGCGGGCGCGTGGCGAGCAGGTGCCGCGCGAGGCCGACCGGAGTGCACGTTCCGCAAGATCCTGAGGCAGGCAGGCCTGACTTTGGATCAGTTTCGCGATCTCTGAGCCGTGTCAGATATCCTCCAACGCATCCTTGGTACGAAGCGCACCGAGGTCGACGCAGCGCGGCGCGCGATTTCGGACCGCGAGATCGAACGCCGCGCACAGTCCGCGCCGCCGCCGCGCGACTTGGTTGGCGCTATCCGGGCGAAGCTCGCGGTCGGACGACCGGCGGTGATTGCCGAGATCAAGCGTGCCAGCCCCTCAAAGGGACTCTTGCGCGAACATTTCGATCCGGCCGCGATCGCCTTGAGCTACGCAGCCCGTGGCGCGGCCTGCCTCTCCGTCCTTACGGACCAGGATTATTTTCAGGGCGCGGACGAGCACCTGGTGGCAGCGCGCGCGGCTTGCGCGCTGCCGGTGCTGCGCAAGGATTTCGTCATCGATCCGTACCAGGTGTTCGAGGCCCGCGCGCTGGGGGCGGACTGTGTCCTGTTGATCGTGGCTGCGCTCGACCGGGAGTCGATTCACGTGCTCGAGCGAACCGCGGCCAATCTGGGCATGGCGGTGCTGGTCGAGGTGCACGACGCTGCCGAGTTGGACATTGCCC
>Ga0156179_1166_pt1 | contig 15843 bp, 13 predicted proteins | sample RifCSPlowO2_12_FD_107832 | JGI IMG/M metagenome (GOLD analysis project Ga0156179, IMG submission 107832) | Betaproteobacteria bacterium RIFCSPLOWO2_12_FULL_67_28 | reverse complement strand
AAACGCTGCCCGATGGCCCCGAGCGGCGGGAGTATTTCGTCCGCGCTAGCAAGATCCTGATTGCGTACGCGCCGTACCGGTTCCACGTGCATCGCATCCTGAACGACCTGAGTCAGCCGTGGGTGATCGGATTCCGGCGGCCGCCGTTCTGGGCCGACTGGTGGCAGCACGTGGATATCGACACCGAGGCGCAGGCGCGCGCGATCGGCTGACTCCGCCTCAATCGTTGCGGCGTGCGCGATACCAACGCAGGACGCGCACTTCGCCGCTCGCGACACGGTAGGTCAGGACGTGCCCGGTGCTGGGTACTGGGTAGCGGCGGACGCCCGGCGTAGCGGTTGGTGTTCCAATCCCTGGCTGCAGGCAAATCAACTCGATGGAATGATCCACCCGCGCGATCACCGCGGACGCAGTAATCGGGTCATCCAATGCGATGTGAGCAATCGTGCGTTCAAAAGCAGTGAGCGCGCGCGCCGACCATCTAGGCGGCTTGTTTACGCGCACGTGACTCCACCGCAGCCCGAGCACGCCTCATGGCGTCCCCGTGCCTGACGCCCTTGCCTGCAAGGAACTCCACATCCGCGGCACGGCTCTCCCGGAGATCCTCATCGCAGGCGTCGAACCCGTCGCGCAACACAAACTTGAGCATGGCCTTCGGCGTTCGCCCCGCGTCTCGAGCGAGCTGTTCCAGACGACGTTGCTGTGCCGGAGAAAGCGAAATGATTGGCATGCGTCGGTCTCGGTGGGGCTAATGACCGAATCCTAACATCCGGCGTCAGACCCAGTCGCGCGGTTTCAGGAAATCCGTGTAGAGCTTCTCTTCCGGCGAGCCGGGCTCGGGTTTCCAGTCGTAGCGCCACGCCGCGAGCGGCGGCAGCGACATCAGGATCGACTCGGTGCGGCCGCCCGATTGCAGCCCGAACAGCGTGCCGCGGTCGTGCACCAGGTTGAATTCGACGTAGCGCCCGCGGCGGAAGCACTGGAAGGCGCGCTCGCGCTCGCCATAGACGGTATTCCGCCGCCGCTCTGCGATCGGCTGGTAGGCGGCCAGGAAATGATCGCCTACCGAGCGCACCAGCGCGAAGCAGGTGTCGAAATCGGGCTCAGCGAGGTCATCGAAAAAAATTCCGCCGACGCCGCGCGGCTCGGCCCGGTGTTTCAGATGGAAGTACTCGTCGCACCAGCGCTTGTAGCGTGCGTGGCAATCGGCGCCGAAGCCCTCGAGCGCGCGCCTGCAGGTGGCGTGGAAGTGCCGCGCATCGTCTTCGAAGCCATAGCAGGGCGTCAGGTCCATGCCGCCGCCGAACCACCAGATCGCCTGCGCGCCCGCTTGCGCCGCAACGAAGCAGCGCACGTTCATGTGCACCGTGGGGCAGTAGGGGTTGCGCGGGTGCAGCACCAGCGACACGCCCAACGCGTCGTAGCGGCGGCCGGCGAGCTGGGGCCGGCCGGCGCTCGCTGAGGCGGGCAGGGCGGAACCTTGCACGCGCGAAAAATTGACCCCGCCGCGCTCGAACAGGGCGCCGTCCTCGATCATTCGCGTCGTGCCGCCGCCGCCCTCGGGCCGCTGCCAGGAGTCGGTCCGGAACGCGTTGCCGTCGAGCGCCTCGAGCGCGGCGACGATGCGCTGCTGAAGCGCCAGAAAATACTCCTGGACCCCCTCGATATCCACGTTCACGGGCGCTTCAGCGCACGGTGTCCGATGTCCTTGCGGAACTGCATGCCGTCGAAGCGGATCGACGCTGCCGCCTCGTAGGCGCGGCTGCGCGCCACGCGCAGCGAATCGCCGAGCGCGGTGACGCACAGGACACGGCCCCCGTGGGTCACGAGTTGCTTGCCCTCCAGGCGCGTGCCGGCGTGAAACACACGGCACGCGTCGTTCGCCTTGGGCAGGCCCTGGATCGGGTCGCCCATGCGCGGAGCCTCCGGATAGCCTGCCGCAGCGAGCACCACGCCCAGCGCCGCGCGACGGTCCCATTCGACCTCGGCGCGGTCAAGCGAGCCTTCGAGCGCGTGCTCGAGAAGCGCGAACAGGTCGGACTTGAGGCGCAGGATGATGGGCTGCGCCTCGGGGTCGCCGAGCCGGCAGTTGAATTCGAGCGTCTTCGGATTGCCGGCGGCGTCGATCATCAGGCCGGCGTAGAGAAAGCCGGAGTAGGGCACGCCGTCCGCCGCCATGCCCTGCAGCGTCGGCTGGATGATTTCACGCATCACGCGGGCGTGAACCTCCGGCGTGATCACCGGCGCCGGCGAGTACGCGCCCATGCCGCCGGTGTTCGGCCCAGCATCGCCGTCGCGCAGCCGCTTGTGATCCTGGCTGGTGGCGAGCGCCAGAGCATGGCTGCCGTCGCAAATCACGATGAAGCTCGCTTCTTCGCCAGTCAGGCATTCCTCGATGACCACGCGCGCCCCGGCGTCGCCCAGCGTCTGTCGCAGGAGCATCGCATCGACGGCCGCCAGAGCTTCGTCGACCGTGCCCGCAACCACGACGCCCTTGCCCGCCGCGAGACCGTCGGCCTTGATCACGATCGGCACGCCCTGGCGCTCGATGTAGGCCCTTGCTTCCGAAGCGCGCGTAAACGTGGCATGGCGCGCAGTGGGGATCGCGTGGCGCACCATGAACTGCTTGGCGAAGTCCTTCGAGCTTTCGAGCTGCGCCGCGGCGCGCGTCGGTCCGAAGATGCGCAGGTCCGCCTTGCGGAACGCGTCGACGATGCCCGCCGCGAGCGGCGCCTCCGGTCCGACGAGCGTGAGGCCGACGCTTTCGCGCCTGGCGAATTCGATCAGCTCGGGAATCGCGCCGAGCGCCACGTTCTCGAGCCCGGTCTCGGCGGCCGTGCCGCCGTTGCCCGGTGCGACGAAAACCTTCTGCACGCGCGGGTTCTGCGCCAGCTTCCATGCCAGCGCGTGCTCGCGTCCCCCGGAACCGATCACCAAGAGTTTCACGGTTTTCCCGAAATCTGGCATTGCAATGCAGCACCCGTGCTGCTTTGCAATGCATCGTGGTTCGTCAATGCCGGAAGTGGCGCACGCCGGTGAACACCATGGCGACACCGCGCTCATCGGCGGCGGCAATCACCTCGTCGTCGCGCAGGCTGCCGCCGGGCTGGATCACGGCGGCCGCACCGGCATCGACGATCACGTCGAGGCCGTCGCGGAACGGGAAAAAGGCGTCGGAAGCCGCCACCGAACCCGCGAGCGACAGTTCCGCGTTCTGCGCCTTGATGGCAGCCATACGGGCACTGTCCACCCGGCTCATCTGGCCGGCGCCGACGCCCACCGTCATGCCGTCGCGGCAGAATACGATGGCGTTCGATTTCACGAACTTGGCGACGCGCCAGGCAAACAGCAGATCGGTCCATTGCGCTTCGCTCGGCGGGCGCTTCGTCACTACCTTGAGGTCGGCGCGCGCGATCGTCTTTGCGTCCGGGCTCTGCACCAGCAGGCCGCCGCCGACACGCTTGCAGTCGTAGCGGTTCGCCTCATGCGCGAGCGGTACCTCGAGCACGCGCAGATTCTGCTTGGTGGCGAAGAACTCGCGCGCATCGCGCTCGACGCGCGGCGCGATGATGACCTCGGCAAACTGCCGTCCGATGGTCTCGGCGGTAACGCGGTCGAGCGCGCGGTTGAAGGCGAGGATGCCGCCGAAGGCCGACAGCGGGTCGGTCTGGAGCGCCTTGTCGTAGGCAGTGCGCAGATTCTCGCCCACTGCGACGCCGCAGGGGTTGGCGTGCTTCACGATGACGCAGGCGGGCTCCGGAAAGCTCTTGACGCATTCCCAGGCCGCGTCGGCATCGCCGATGTTGTTGTAGGACAGCTCCTTGCCCTGCAGCTGGCGATAGTTCGCCAGGCTGCCCGCAACGGGTTTTTCGTCGCGATAGAACGCCGCCGACTGGTGCGGGTTTTCGCCATAGCGCATGTCCTGCACCTTGTGAAACTGCAGGTTGAGCACCTCCGGATAGGCGCGCGGCTGGTGCTGCGCGTCGAGCGCGAACAGATAATTGGCGATCGCGCCGTCATACGCAGCGGTGTGCGCGAACACCTTCTTGCCGAGGGCAAAGCGCGTCGCCTCGGCGACCTGCCCGGTGGCGCGGATCTCGTCCAGCACCTTGCCGTAGTCCGCGGGGTCGACGACCACCGCGACGCCGCTGTAGTTCTTCGCCGCGGCGCGCAGCATCGCCGGGCCGCCGATGTCGATGTTCTCGATCGCGTCTTCCAGGCGGCAGTCAGGATCGGCCACCGTGGCCTGAAACGGGTAGAGATTGACCACGATCAGGTCGATCGGCTCGATGCCGGCGCTGCGGATCGCCGCCATGTGCGCGGGGGCGTCGCGGCGCGCGAGGATGCCGCCGTGGATTTTCGGATGCAGGGTCTTGACGCGCCCGTCGAGCATTTCCGGCAACCCGGTATGCGCCGAGACTTCGGTGACCCGCACGCCTTCCTTGTCGAGCAGTCTGGCAGTGCCCCCGGTGGACAGGATCGAGACCCCCAGCGTCTGCAACGCACGCGCCAGCTCGACGATCCCCGCCTTGTCGGAGACGCTGATCAGCGCCAGCCTGACCGCGTTCACTTGATTCGGTGGCGGCGCATCTTCGTGCGCAGCGTATTGCGATCGATGCCGAGCATGGTGGCGGCGAGCGTCTGGTTGCCCGCCGCCTTGCCGAGCACGGTCTCGATCATCGGCTTTTCGACGTTCTTCATCACCATGTCGTAGATGGCAGTCGGTTTCTCGCCTTCGAGGTCGCGGAAATAGCGCTCGAGCGCGCGTCGCACGGCGCCAGCGAGGTCGCTGCTGCGGCTCATGCGGCGCGGTCCTCCGCGAGGCCGCCGGGGTCGTTCGCGCAATCGGCCAGTCGATCGAAGAACGAGCGCACGGCGTGCAATTGCCCGGCGGCGGTTTCGATCCGGTTGGCCTCCTGGCGGAATGCCGCGCCGCCGGGCAGCGCATGCACGTACCAACCGATGTGCTTGCGCGCCACGCGCACGCCCTGTGGTTCGCCGTAGAGCGCGTGCAGCGCTTCGAGATGCTCGAGCACGACGGCGCGGATCTCCGGCAGTCCCGGCGCCGCGAGGCGCGTGCCGGTGGCCAGTTCGTGCTCGATCTCGCGGAAGATCCAGGGCCGGCCGTGCGCGGCGCGTCCGATCATGATGCCGTCGGCGCCGCTGAGCGCCAGGACGCGGCGGGCGTCATCCGGCGATCCGATGTCGCCATTGGCGATGACCGGAATGCGCACCGCCGCCTTGGCCGCGGCGATGCTGGCGAACTCCGCCGCGCCGGAAAATCCGCAGGCGCGCGTGCGGCCATGGATCGCCAGCAGCTGCACGCCCGAATCCTCGGCGATGCGCGCGATACGCGCCGCGTTGCGGCGCGCCGGATCCGGACCGGTGCGCATCTTCAGCGTCACCGGCACGGCTACGGCCGCGACCACGCTCGCGAGAATGCGTGCCGCCAGCGATTCGTCGGCGAGCAACGCCGAGCCGGCCGCGACGTTGCAGACTTTCTTCGCCGGGCAGCCCATGTTGATATCGACGATCTGCGCCCCCTGGTCGACGTTGTAGCGCGCCGCGTCGGCCATTTGTGCGGCATCGGCGCCTACGATCTGCACCACGACCGGCGCCGGCTCGCCCTGATGTTCGAGCCGCAGCCGCGATTTGCGCGTGCCGCGCAGCTCGGCGCGCGCCGAGACCATTTCGGCGACTGCCAGCCCGGCGCCCAAGCGGCGGCAAAGGGCGCGAAACGGACGATCGGTCACGCCCGCCATCGGGGCAACGAACAGAGCGTTGCGCAGGACGTGCGCACCGAGACGCATGTAAAAACCGGAAGTAGCGGAGTGGTTGTGCGAAGGGAAGCGGATTCTAACCGCTTTTACGGCAGCGCTGAAGCGCCGTAGATCATGCGGCGCGCAAAGAAACGCCGCGCCGGCACGCAGGCATCGAGCGCGATCATGGCGAGGCCGCGCGCTGCGCCGGCAACCGGATTGGCGCCCAGGAACAGGCCCGCCAGCAGGTCCGTGAGCCGGGTCGTAACGAAGGCGTCGAGCCGGCGGCGTGCCGCATAGGTGCGCAGCACCTGCGCATCGCCTGCATCGGGCGCGACGCGCACCGCCTGCGCCAGCTCCCAGACGTCGCGCAGGCCGAGGTTGAGCCCCTGCCCGGCTACCGGATGGAGCGTCTGCGCCGCATTGCCGACGTACACCGTGCGATCGCCGGTGCGGGCTTCGCGCACGCGCAGCACGAGCGGTACCGCAGCGCGTCCCTCCACCGCGACGAACCGGCCGGCGCGCGCGCCGAACGCCCGCTGCAGCGCGTCGAGAAACTCCGGCGCCGAGGCGGCCACGAGCTGCCGTGCGCGTCCGACGCCGGTGCCCCACACGACGGCAAAGCGGTTCGCAAGCGGCAGGAGCGCAAGCGGGCCGTCGGTGGTAAAGCGCTCGTAGGCCGTGTGGCCGGCGCTCGGCTCGATGCCGACCAGGGCAAGTACCGCATCCTGCGGGTAGCGCTTCTCGCGCGCTGCGCCGGTGCTGCCCTCGGCGTGCACCACGAGACGCGCTGCGGGCGCGAGCGCGGCATCGGATTCGCTGCCGTACTCGATTTCGATGCCCGCGGCTTCGACCCGCGCGACCAGCGCCGCCGCGAGCGCGACGTAATCGATCACGTAGCCGAGCGCGGGCAGCCCGGCATCGCGCGCGTCGATGTGCGTTCTGCCGAGCCGCCCGGCCTGGGACACCTGGATGTTTTCGATCGGCGTGCTGGCGAGCGAGCGCCAGAGGCCGGCGCGCTCGAAAATCAGCCGGCTCGCGAACGAGAGCGCGATCGGGCGCGGCGCGCCCGCGGCGGCGCCGCGCGGCCGGCGCTCGTACAGCCTCACCGCGCGGCCGGCGTCGTGCAGCAGCAGCGCGAGCGTGCAGCCCGACGGTCCGGCGCCGTGGATCGCAATCTCAGGCGACATCGCGCATCAGGGCCTCGAGGTCGGCGATGCTCTTGGGCGCTGCGGCGGTGAGCACCTCGCATTCACCATCCGTCACCAGTACATCGTCCTCGATGCGCACGCCGATGTCGCGCAGCGCCTCGGGCACGTCGTCGGCGGCGCGGATGTAGAGCCCGGGCTCGACGGTAAGCGTCATTCCGGCAACCAGCGCACGCCACTCGCCGGCGAGCTTGTAGTCGCCGGTGTCGTGCACGTCGAGACCGAGCCAATGTCCGGTGCGGTGCATGTAGAAGCGCTTGTAGGTCTCCTTCTCGAGTGCTTCGTCGAGCGATCCCGCGAGCAGTTTCAGATCCAGCATGCCCTGCGCGAGCACGCGCACCGCCGCCTCGTGCGGTTCATTCCAGCGCCGGCCGGCGCGCACCCGGGACATCGCCGCGCGCTGCGCCTCGAGCACCAGTTCGTAGACGTCGCGCTGCGCGGGCGAAAAACGGCGGCTGACCGGAAAGGTGCGCGTGATGTCGGCCGCGTAGCCGTCCAGCTCGCAGCCGGCGTCGATCAGCAGCAGGTCGCCGTCGCGCAGGGCCGCGTTGTTGGACACGTAATGCAGCACGCAGGCATTGGCGCCCCCGGCCACGATCGGCCAGTAGGCGGGAAACTGCGCACCGCGGCGCCGGAACTCGTAGAGCAGCTCGGCCTCGATCTCGTATTCGAAGCGCCCAGCGCGCGTCGCCTGCATGGCGCGCCGGTGTGCGGCGGCCGAGATCGTCGCCGCGTGCCGCATCACGCCCAGCTCGCCCGCGTCCTTGAGCAGGCGCATCTCGTCGAGCAGCGCGCGCACGTCGTGCAGGCGCTGCGGCGCGGCGACTCCGGCACGCGCCTGCTCGCGCACCGCGTTGAGCCATTTCATGGCGCGCCCATCCCAGGCGGGATCGACGCCGACCGGATAGTGGAGCGCCGGCTGCTCGGCAAGCAGCTTCGGCATCTGCTCGTCCAGCGCCGCGATCGGATACGCCGCGTCGAAGCCGAAGCGCTCGCAAGCGGCCTCCGGGCCGTGGCGAAAACCGTCCCAGATTTCACGCTCCGCGCTGCGCTCGCGGCAAAAAAGCAGGCTTCTGGGCTCCTTGCCTGCGACGATCACGAGCACCGCCTCCGGCTCGGCGAACCCGCTCAAGTACCAGAAATGGCTGTCGAAGCGGTACGGGTAGTGGGAATCGCGGTTGCGCACGCGCTCCGGCGCGGTCGGCAGCACGGCGACGCCTTCGGCCACGGCGGCGGCGAGCCGGCGCCGCCGCGCCACGTAGCGGGCAGGTTCAAAATCGGTCATCTTCATCGTGGTTCATCCGCGCATCGCGCAGCAGCGTTTCGAGTTCGGCAAGGCGCCCGGCAGTGCCCGCATCGCGCCAGATTCCCTGGAACAGTTCGCCCGAGATTTCCGCCCGTGAAGCCGCCGCGCGCAAAAGCGGCGCGAGCGGCGCTTTTGCGCCGGCGCTCACCCCTGCAACCAGGCGTGGCGCCAGCAGTGCGATGCCCGCGTAAGTGTAGCGCGGCGCGGCCTCGTTGCCGACGGTTCCGGCGCGCAGCGAGAAATCGCCGCGCGGCGCGTGCGGCGGGTTGGGCACCAGCACCAGGTGAGCGAGCCGCGTCTCGAGTCGCAGACCCCTCGCGCGCGAAAAATCGTAGTCGCACCAGATGTCGGCGTTGAGCAGCAGGAACGGCTCGCTCCCGAGCAGAGCGCAGGCTTGCGCGATGCCGCCCGCGGTCTCGAGCGGCGCCGCCTCGCGCGACCAGGCGATGGTGACGCCGAAGCCCGCGCCCGTGCCGAAGCGCCGCTCGATCAATTCGCCGAGGTGCGAAACGTTGATCACGATGTCGCGAAAGCCGGCTTGCGCGAGCCGCTCCAGGTGCCAGGCGAGCAGCGGCTTGCCGCCGGCCTCGAGCAGCGGCTTGGGCACGCGGTCGGTGAGCGGGCGCAGCCGCTCGCCGCGGCCGGCGGCGAGGATCATGGCTTTCATCGCTCGATCACCGGGTCAGTTTCAAGAAGGGTGGCGCGCAATTTGGCTCTCATGGGTCTGCCGACCTGGCGCAGAAGTACCGCGCCAGGTCGGCAGAGATGGAAAGGCAAAATCGGCCCGCACGGTTTCCCTTGAGCGACACGGGTTTGCCTTTCACACCTCTGCCGAGCTGATTCAGTGGCGTTCATGCCACTGGATCAGCTCGGGAGACATCGTTAAACGCCCAATCGCGTGCACCCTCCGCATTCCTCGCCACCGCCTCAAAACGTATACCCCGCCCGCGGCGCCGAGCCCTCGAGCTCGTCGAACAGCCGCGCCAGCGGCGCCAGCGGTGCATAGCGCTCGGCCACGGCGCGCGCATAGCCGACGAAGCGCGGCGTATCGGCGACATACCTGGGCTTGCCGTCGCGATGGCTGAGGCGCGCGAATATGCCGAGCACCTTGAGGTGGCGCTGCAGCCCCATCCACTCGAAGGCGCGCCAGAATTCAGCGAAGTCGCGCTCGACCGGCAACCCGGCGCGCTTGGCCATTTCCCAATAACGCGCGGTCCAGTCGAGCACCCGCTCTTCGTCCCAGCTGAGAAAGGCATCGCGTGTCAGCGATGCCATGTCATAGCTGATCGGGCCGAGCACGGCGTCCTGGAAATCGAGCACCCCGGGGTTGGGATCGCACAGCATCAGATTGCGCGGCATGTAGTCGCGGTGCACGTAGACCTGCGCCTGGGCGAGCGCCGAGCGCACCAGCAGCGTGCCGACCTCGTCGAGCGAACGCCGAGCGGCGGTGTCGAGCGTGCGCCCCAGATGACGGCCGATGTACCACTGCGGAAACAGCGCCAGCTCGTGCCGCAGCAGCGCCTCGTCGTAGGGCGGCAGTTCGCCGGGCCGCGTCGCGAGCTGCCAGCGCAGCAGCGCCTCGGTGGCGTCGCGCATCAGGGGCGCGGCGTCGCGCTCGCTTAACGCGGCAAGAAAGGTCGTGTCACCGAGGTCCGTCAACAGCAGGAACCCTTGAGCGCGGTCCTCGGCGTGCACTTGCGGCGCGTGGACACCCGCGGCGCGCAGCAGGGCAGCGACATGCACGAACGGGCCGCAATCCTCCCGCTCCGGGGGGGCATCCATCGCGATGTAGCTGCGGCCGTCGGCGAGCCGCGCGCGCCAGTAACGCCGGAAGCTCGCGTCCTCGGAGGCCGGCGCGAGCGTGAAAGCGGTGTCGCCGAAGCGGGAGCCGAGCCAGCGCTCGAGCGCGGTGAGCCGGAAATCCACGTTGCTCGATTGCGATTGCGCGTGGGTCGGAATTATGCGATTTTAGCACCCACCAATCTTGCATTGAATCCACCTCGCATGCAGCACCGCCGCGCGCGGAGCCCCCTCGTTTGCGCAACCGGGCTCGCGCTCTTGTCGTTCCTGGTTTTGGGCGCGCCGCACGGCTGGGCGCAGCTCGCAGCGTCGCCGGCGATGCCCGCGGGCCCGACTACCATCGAGGCGCTGAGTATCGAGGGTGTTTCGGAGTTCGAGGTCACGGCACGCGGCCAGGTCGAACTGCGGCGCGGCGAGCTCAACCTCTACAGCGATACGCTGCGCTACAACCGCGAGTTCGGCCGCGTCGAGGCCGACGGCGGCGTGCGCATCGAGCGCGCCGGCGACCGTTTTTTCGGACCGCGGCTCCAATTCGACCTCAACAGCGACACCGGGGTATTCGACCAGCCGGGCTTCATCATGCGGCGCGAGCAGACCGCGCGCGGCAGCGCCGAGCGGCTGGAGTTCCTCGGCAAGGACAAGCTGCGGCTGGTCGGCGGCAGCTTCACCACCTGCGAGCCGGGCAAGGAGGACTGGCGCTTCGAGGCGCGCGAGCTCGAACTCGACTACGAGATCGAGGAAGGCCGCATGCGCGACGGGCGGCTGAGGTTTTTCGACACCACCCTGTTCGCCGTCCCGTTCGCAACGTTTCCGCTCGAGCGGCGCCGGAAGTCCGGCCTGCTGACGCCGCATTACTCGCAGAACACGCGTCGCGGCCTCGAGATCGGGGTGCCCTTCTACTGGAACATTGCGCCGGAGCAGGACCTGCTGCTGACCCCGGTCACCATGAGCAAGCGCGGGCTGCAGCTCAAGACGCAGTATCGCTACCTGGAGCGGTCCTATGCCGGTGACCTGCGCTGGGAATACCTGCCCGAGGACAAGGTGCTGGGCGAGCGGCGCAGCGGCCTGACGCTGAAGCATGAGCAGCAGCTGGCGCCCGACTGGACCGGCCGGCTCGATTTCAACAAGGTGTCGGACGACCGCTACTTCGTCGATCTGGGAACCCAGATGCGCCAGATCACCACCGGCAACCTGTTGCGCGAGGCGTTCAGCCAGTACCACGGCAGCATCGGGGACACGAGCTATGCGCTGCAGGCCCGCGTGCAGGGTTTCCAGACCCTGCAGGACCCGCTCGCGCCGATCGTCAGCCCCTATCATCGCGTGCCGCAGCTCAATGCCGCGCTGTTGCGGCAAAGCGTGGGCGGCCGGCTCGACGTCACGGTGCCCGCTGAATACGTTCGCTTCACGCATCATTCGCTGGTCGAGGGCACGCGCGTCTCGTTGCATCCGAGTCTCGCGCTGCCGCTTGCGGCGCCGGGGCATTTCGTCATTCCCAGATTCGGTGTGCATCACGCGGAGTACCGCCTCGCGCGCACTGCGCCCGGGCAGCCCGAGCGCCAGGGTGTATCGGTGCCGTGGGCGAGCGCCGACGCCGGACTGATCTTCGAGCGCAGCGCGCGCTGGTTCGGCGAAGCGCTCACGCAGACCCTCGAACCGCGCCTGTATTACGTCTACGCGCCGTATCGCGCGCAGGACACGGTGCCGCTGTTCGATACCGGACTGGCGGATTTCAACTACGCGCAACTGTTCAGCGAGAATCGCTTTGTCGGCGGCGATCGCTTCGGCGATGCCGATCACCTCACCCTGGCCGCGACTTCGCGCCTGCTCGGGCCCGGCGGCGAAGAAGTGCTGCGCGCAACCATCGGGCAGCGCCTCTATCTGAAATCCGAGCGCGTCGGGCTGACGCCCGCCGCGCCGCTGCGCGGCCGCGGGCAGTCCGACCTGCTCGCTTCGGTGGGCGGGCGGCTCGCGCAGGGCTGGAGCTTCGACGGCGCCGCGCAGTACAACCTGCAGCGCTCGCGCACCGAGCGTTACAGCGCGGCGGTGCGCTACACCCCCGAGATCGCCAAGCTGGTCAGCGCAAGCTATCGCTTCAACCGCGACGCGCTGCGTCAGATCGATATCGCCGCGCAGTGGCCGCTCAGCGCCGGCTGGTATGCCATCGGGCGCTACAACTATTCGTTGCTCGAACGCCAGCTGCTCGAAGGCATCGCGGGCATCGAATACAATGCCGGCTGCTGGGTGTTCCGGACCGTGTTCCAGCGTCTCCAGGCCGCGGCGCAGACCACCTCGACCGTGTTGATGTTCCAGCTCGAGTTCAACGGTTTCGGCGGCATCCAGTCGGGCGACGTGACCGATTTTCTCAAACGCCACGTCCCCGGTTACGCGTCAACCAATCCGGGCGCGGGCGATCTGGTGCCGCCGAGCATGCGGCCGCGCCTGCCCTTCGAACAGGTATTCTGAAAGATGATGCACCGCTTTGCGGTCCCGTTCTGCGCGCTGGCGCTTGCGGCTCAGGTCCAGGCGCAGGCGCCAACGCCAACGCCAACGTCGCTGATGGTCGACCGCATCGTCGCCGTGGTCAACAAGCAAGTGGTCACCGCGAGCGAGCTGCGCGAGCGGGTCGCCCTGGCCGAGCGCGAACTGCGCCGCCAGCGCACCGCATTGCCCGAGCGCGCGCTGCTCGAGCGCCAGGTGCTGGAGCGGCTGATCATCGACAAGGCGCAGCTGCAGCTCGCGGCCGAGGGCGGCATCCGCGTCGACGAGCTGCAGCTCGACCGCGCCATCGACCGCGTCGCCGAGAGCAACAACATGACGCTCGCCGCGTTCCGCCGCGCGCTCGAAGTCGACGGCGTGGTGCTGGCGCGCTTTCGCGAGGAGCTGCGCCAGCAGATCGCCATGCAGCGCCTGCGCGAGCGCGAGGTCGACGAGCGCATCGAGGTGAGCGAAACCGAGATCGACCTGTTTCTCGAGGAGCAAACGGCCGGCCGCAGCGAGCGCGCCGACTTCAACATCGCGCACATCCTGATGCGCCTGCCCGACCAGGCGAGCCCGGAGCGCATCGAGCAGGCGCGGGCGCGCGCCGAAAAGGTGCTCGCCGAAGCGCGTGCCGGCGGCGATTTCGCGGCGCTTGCAGCGAGCTATTCCGATGCCGGCGACGCGTTGCAGGGAGGCCAGATGGGCTGGCGCCCCTCGGACCGCCTGCCGGACATGTTCGCCAGCGCCCTGCGCGCCATGAAGCCGGGCGAGGTGAGCGAGGTCTTGCGCAGTCCGGCAGGGTTTCACGTCGTCAAGCTGATCGCGCGGCGCGGCGCCGGCGCCGACCAGGTTCTCGCGCAGACCCGCCTGCGTCACATCCTGGTCAAGACCAGCGAGGTGGTGTCGGAGGCCGATGCGCGCCACCGGCTGGCCGACCTGCGCGAACGCGTTGTCACCGGCGGCGGCGATTTCGCCGCTCTGGCGCGGCTGCATTCCGCCGATGCGAGCGCCACGCGCGGCGGCGATCTGGGCTGGGTGTTCGCCGGCGACACGGTGCCGGAATTCGAGCGCGCCATGGATGCGCTCAAGCCGGGCGAGATCAGCCAGCCGGTCAAGACCCCGTTCGGCTGGCACCTGATCCAGGTGCTCGAGCGCCGCACCGGCGCCCCGCCGGCGGAACGCCAGCGGCTCACGGCGCGCCAGGCGCTGCGCGAGCGCAAGTCCGAGGAGGCCTACCAGGAGTGGCTGCGCCAGTTGCGCGACCGCACTTACGTCGAGATCCGGCTGGAGGACAAATAAGGCCGCGCAAGCGGTTCGGGCAGCACTTCCTGCACGACCCGGGTGTGCTGGCGCGGATCGTGGAGGCGGTCGCTCCGGCGCCGGGCGAGAGAATCGTCGAGATCGGTCCGGGCGAGGGGGCCCTGACGCGTGCGCTGCTCGCGCGCGTGCCACACCTCACGGCGATCGAGATCGATCGCGATCTTGCGGCGCGACTGGCAGCCGAGTTTTCTTCCGAGCGGCTGACGCTGCACTGCGCGGATGCGCTCGATTTCGATTTCGGCGCGCTGGCGCCGGACGTGCGCGTGGTCGGAAACCTGCCGTACAACATTTCCACGCCGCTATTGTTCAGGATTGCGCGCTATGCCGGCCAGGTGCGCGACGCGCACTTCATGCTGCAACGCGAGGTCGTCGAGCGCATGGTGGCGCAACCCTCGACACCGGCGTATGGCCGGCTTTCGGTGATGCTGCAGGTGCGCTTTCGCATGCGGCGCCTTTTCAACGTCGCTGCCGGCGCCTTCCGGCCGCCCCCGAAGGTGGCATCCGCGCTGGTGCGCCTCGAGCCGCTGGCTACGCCGCTGGCCTGCGATGAGACCGTGCTTGCGGTCGTTGTGCGCCGGGCGTTCAGCGCGAGACGCAAGACGCTGCGGAACGCGCTGGCGCTCGAAGCGGGCGATTTCGAGGCTCTGGAGATCGAGCCGGGACTTCGACCGGAAAACCTGTCTCCGGCGGATTACGTCCGGATTGCCGTGCGCATGGGTTTAGGCAAACCATGAGCGAACGGCCGCTGGCGACCATTGGGCAAGGGGTGAAAACGGACGCATAGCGGTCGGTCAGGAAGCGAATTTGCTGACCGGCGTCAACACGAACTCTTCCCAAGGTAAGGCTGCTGCGTAGAGTCGTCGGCAGGCTCATCTGGCAACGGAGGGATCATGGGTTCAGTCCGTCGCAGACAGTTCCTGATTGCCACAGGTTCGCTTCTCGCCGCGCCATTTGGCGCAGCGGCACAGCGCGCCGCCAAGATGCACCGCGTCGCGTTCATCCTGACGACCTCGCCGGTCGCGGAAATGGCAGGCACCGAACCCGCGCATCCCATCGTCCGGGCATTCGTGCACGAAATGCGCGCGCTTGGCTATGTCGAGGGGCGCAATCTCGCGCTCGAGCGCAGATCGGCCGAGGGCCGGGCGGAGCGCTATCAGAATATCGGCGCGGAGCTGGTTCGGCTCAAGACAGATGTCATCGTCAGCGCGGGGGGCGGCGCCCAGATCCGGCGCGTGAGGGATGCCACGGGCACGGTCCCCATCGTCATGCTTGGCTCGGCCGAGCCGGAGAAATTCGGTCTCGCCCAGAGCCTTGCGCGGCCCGGCGGCAGCGTCACCGGGCTACTGGCGGGCGTCGGTCATGAAATGGTGGGCAAACGCCTGCAGCTACTCAAGGAGGCCCTACCCAGGGTGGCGCGAGTCTCCTTCCTCGTAGACAAGGCGGCGTGGGAGGACCCGAGCGCCGAGTCGGCCCGGCGCGTGGCGAAGGCCCTGGACATCGAGTTGCTGTTTGCAGAGCACCTGCCGGAAAACCTCGAAGAGACCTTCGCCACGATCAAGCGGCAGAATCCGGACGCGCTGTTCGCATCGGCCGCGACCTCGATCTACGCGCAGCGCGATAGGATCGTAGCGTTCGCGCGCATGGCCCGATTACCCGACGCGTACATCTTTGCCGAGATGGCCGTGGCCGGCGGCCTGATGTCCTACGGCGTCAATGCACCGGACCTCGGCCGGCGCGCTGCGCACTACGTGGACAAGATCCTGAAGGGCGCAAAACCCGGTGAGCTTCCGATCGAGCAGCCGGTGAAGTTCGATTTCATCGTCAATCTCAGGACCGCCAGATCGCTCGGCATCACCATCCCGAATTCTGTGCTCGTCGGCGCCGACCGGGTGATCGAATGGTAGCGCCGGATAAACCGGCAAGGAGTAATGGGTGAAAGTCCCAGACGGTAAAGGTTCAGCAAACCGTACTG